>Ga0335073_10007585_pt1 | contig 15230 bp, 13 predicted proteins | sample Lox_Sample_22_FD_207093 | JGI IMG/M metagenome (GOLD analysis project Ga0335073, IMG submission 207093) | Soil microbial communities from Loxahatchee National Wildlife Refuge, Florida, United States - Lox_Sample_2.2 | ecosystem: Environmental > Terrestrial > Soil > Wetlands | place: USA... | reverse complement strand
CGGGGGAGGGTCGGGCGGGCCTGGGTGGCGCCATGCTGTACGAGCAACGCGTCGGCGACGGGCAACTCGGCCACGAGGTCGAGGGCGCGATCGAACGGTTGTTGATGGGTGCCGAGGGTGACGAAGATCACAGGATCGCCCCCACATAGCGCCCGCGGCGGTAACGCCTGGCCAGCTCGGGCCACTGGACGAAGAGATGCGTGACGATCGGGTACACCAGGCGGCCGGTCAACGACAGCTCGTCGATGCGGGCCAGGCTCTCGACGTAGATCGCCCGATGGCCGAGCGCCCGTGCGGCATACAGGAACGGAACGGCGACCCCGGCTCCCGTCGTGATGACCGCCCGCGGACGCGTCCGGAGCACGACCCGGAGGGCCAGGAACGCGTTCCGGATCAGGTTCCCGATGTGACGGTTGGTCGGGCTATAGGCAAATGTCACCTTCTCGCCGGCGAGGAGCACGCGAGCGTCGGGCTTGTCGAAGGTCACCCAGTGGCGCGACTGGGGCGCGTACTTATCGGCGAGTTCGAGCAGCTCCAGCAGATGTCCACCGCTCGACGCCACCAGGAGGACCTGTGTCGGCGCCACGGCTCCGCCTAAGCCGCCCGCGTTCGAGGGGCGCATCCCATGTGACCAAGTTCACGTTGGAGGGCCTGACGCCCACGATGGTGAAGTCCATGCACGGACGCCTCGGTCCGGCCCATCCGCTCGCCGATCTCCGCCGGCGTCAACCCGATCACATGTCTCATCAGCACGACCTCGCGCTGATCCTCGGGAAGGGTTTCGAGAGCCTGCTCGAGTCCCCACCTGCGGTCGTCGCCCGCGTCCTCGGCCGGGTGCGCGGGCCCGTACACCTCCTCGCACAGGACCGTGCGGTGCCGACGTTGGTAATCAACCGCCATGTTGCGCGCGACACGGATTAGCCACGCTGTGAACGGCACTTTGCGCGGCTCGTACTTCGGGATGACCGACATGAGTTTCAAGAACACATGTTGAGTGACATCTTCGGCCTCATGCGGGTCACGAACGATGCTCAACACATAACCGTAGACGTTGTTCTTGTATCGGAGGTACAGGAAGCGCAGTGCCTCCTTGTCACCTCGCTTGGCACTTCTGACCGCGGAGGCAATCGCTGGATCGCGGTCGTTGTGGTCCACCTCCGTGCTCACGTAGAAACCCTGCGACGGCGAGGTCTCGACGCGGTGCTCCGGAGACGGAGGCGCAGCGGCCCATTCGGGCCGTTGTGATGTAACGGCACGGTTCATTGCATTCCAATCGGTTATCGGAGATTGCCTGGGTCGGTGTGCCCACAGTGGCCCAGGTGGTTCTGCCGACCGCGCCGAAGACTACCCGCGGCGAGTGCCTCTATTGCGGGGCTGGACCCCAGTGTTAGGGGTCGCCCACCCTAGACTTTTCGGTGCGCGGGGACGTCCGCGGGCCAAAAACCGCTGGTGTTACGCGATGTTTTTGTCCAGGGTGACCCCATCTGTCGGACCTGGATCGGGGTGGGATCAGTCCGGATCAGTCCAGATCAGGGGCTCGAACACGCAGAAGTGTTCGCCACACGCATCCGTTGGTGCGGCGTGCCGGAGCGAGTGCCTAATCGATACGCATCCGAGCGCATCTGGCTGATGCCGGAGCGGCCGCGGGATGACGCGGCCGACGTGCTCCGTGGGGGCGGTGCCGAGGTGACGGTGGTGCACGCGAACGGGGGATCCAGCGATGCCGGTGCGCACGACGCTCGGCCGTCGATCGTGGTGATCACGAGTTCGAAGACGGGACGGGCTCTGGTCAGGACGGTCGGGCGACTGTCCGGAGACGAGTTCGCGGGAATGACCATTCTCGTGTGCGAGGAGGCCGGTCCGCTCGACGTCAGAGCGTTGCTGCGAGTGGGCGTACGTGGAATCGTGCTCCGCGAGCAGATGCAAGAGACGCTGCTCCCGGCCGTGGCGGCGGTCGCCTCCGGCCAGGTGTGTGTCCCGCCGCAGGACGTCATCGGCGCGGCCCGCCCCGTGCTCTCGATCCGCGAAAAGCAGGTGATCGGCCTGGTCGCGATGGGGCTGATGAACATCGAGATCGCCGAGCGTCTATATCTCGCCGAGAGCACAGTGAAGAGTCACCTTTCATCCGCTTTCGCGAAGTTGGGCGTGCGATCCCGGCACGAGGCCGTCGAGTTGCTGCTGAATCCGGCTTCGGGACTGGGGCTCGGCATTCTCTCGCTCGACACCGAGGCGATCCCCGCCGGCTCGGGGGTTGCGGACCTGCAGTGACGCCTCTGCGAGCCGGGTGTCACCGGATCATCCGAGGATGACTCGGGAGTCGGGGCCGATCTCGAGGTGCAGGCCGGCGGGAAGCCCGAAGCTCTGCGAAACGACGGCGCGCTCGCCGATGACACTCGCTTCCAGCGGGTAGCGCGGGTAGCGGACCTGAGCATCGGCGAGGACCATCGTGTACTCGATCTCCGCGCCGACGACCACCGCGCCGGGACCGATCGAGGTATAGGGGCCGATGAATGAATCCTCGACGACGGCGTTCGCGCCGATCAGCACCGGTCCGCGCACGCGGCTGCGCGAGATCGTCGCCGACGGGGCCTGAGCGACGCGTCCCTCGAATACGCAATCGTCCGACGGGGCCGCGCCCGTCCCGCGCAATGCATCGAGCAGCATCTGGTTCGCGGTGAGCAGCCGGTCCATCGATTTCTCGTAGCACCAGAACTGCCTGGCGTGAGACGCTCCTACGCGACCCCCCGCCTCTTCCATCAGCCCGACCACGCTCCTGACGCTGAGTGCGTCGCTGCCGAGGCGCTCGAGTTCGGGCCAGGCGTCTGAGCCGACGACGAATGCGGTGCCCTGTGGCTCTTCTCGAGGCAGCTGGAAATGACCTCTCGCGGGGAGGACGTCGTCGCTCTCGCGGCTAGCCGGCGGCCGCATCAGGACCGCCAGGTCAAGCTCGCAGGCGCAGAAGCGGCTGCGCAGCCTCGGCAGCTCCTCGGGGAACAGGCAATCGCCCGAGTGCACCAGTGCCGGGAGGTCGCCCACCGCCTGCCGCAGCCGCGGGATCAGGGGGACGCCGGTGTCAGTCGCGATCAGCGTCGTCGTGATCCCCCATCCCTCTGCGGCGAGGAGGATAGGCGCGAGCTTCGGGTGCATCGTTGCGTTCGACACGATCACCACGTTTTCGATCCCGTCGTCCGCCAGGCTGTGGATCACGTGCGCGATGACCGGCATGTTGGCCACCGAGGACAGGTACCGAGGCGGAGTGCGTCGGCACACTTCATCCGCGTCATCTTCAAGCGACGCGTCCACGATTGCGGTCTTGATCCGGTCGTTCACTAGGTGGTAACAACGGTGAGGTTGAACTCATGCTGACGCTCCGGAAGCCGGTTCGAGTAGGAAAAAGGTTCCAGTCTGCGTGACCGGTGCCCACGATCCGGTGGCGCGATGGAAGTAATCGCCCGCGGGATCGGTTGGTAGCCGATTTGGCGACCGCGATCGACACCTCCGTGCAACGGGCGGCAGCCGTCAGACCCGAGAGCCGGGTTTCGGTTCCGGGCCACGTCGTGTACCGCGAACTGCCGTTGCAAACCGTGGTTCTCAACCTCGCGACCGGTAAGTACCACGGTCTGAATCCAAGCTCGGGACGAATGCTCGCCGCGCTCGAGGGGGGCCGCACCGTCGCGGCTGCCGCGAGGACGGTTGCCGACCGTTACGGCGAGCCGCGCGCGCGGATCGAACACGACCTGTGCGAGCTGTGCAGCCGTTTGCTCGAGCGTGGCATCGTGCGCATTTTGAGGAGCGATGGTGAGTAAAGCGTGCGCTCGGTCACTCAGGATTCCTCCTTTTTTCCACCCCGAATCGCGATACGCAATCGTATTCTCGATGTGCGGTGCGGGCGGCGCCGGACGGAGTTCGACGTGCAGGAATTGAGCTCCGGAAGTCGACCCCTGCATTCGTGAAAATGAAACGCCACAATCACGGCTCCGCGCCGGAGCAACTCCCACACCTGTCGACTTGAGGGTGAATCGGTGAACGTCCGGCCAAGGGTTACGAAAGGGACCTGGCGACCGCCAAGAGGCGCCGCCACCGTCCACCACCGAGTACACGAGAGGACACAGGGCGCTGAGGCGGCGCCGGCGCTCGATCCCAGAATCTCGCCGGTCTGGGAGGACGTGTCGGCCCCGGCCCCGAGCGGGCGGACCTACTCCAGAGTCCAATCGCGCAACGCGCTGTTCCGGCGAACGCTGGCGCTGATCGACGTCGTGGGCGCCTACGCGGCACTCATGCTCGTCCTGCTGGCTGGGGGCGAGGTGGAATTGCGCCCGGCGGCGGCTCTGCTGGCGCCGCTGGTGCTGCTCGCGAGCAAGGGCATCGGCCTGTATGACCGCGACCAGCACATCCTGCATAAGACGACGCTCGACGAACTGCCGTCGATCTTTCAGCTATCGGTCTTCTTCGTGATCGCCGTCTGGCTCGGCGAGGCCGTCTTCCTTCGGGGCTGGCTCACGCGCCCCGAGGTGTTCGGTCTCGCCGCTGCGACGTTTGCGTTCGTTGCGGTGGGACGGGCGCTGGCGCGGCACCTCGCGCTTGCCGCGACTGACCCCGAGCGCTGCATCATCCTCGGCAGCGCCGGCGATGCCTCTCGAACGGCGCGAAAGCTCGAAACCTCGCCCGGCGTCAACGCGATCGTGGTCGGGCGACTCGCACTGCGGCCGCAGGAACGCGGTCACCGGTCGGAGGTGCGGACCTTGGGAGACATCGGATCGCTCGCCCAGGTGATCGCCGAACATGGCGTCGAGCGCGTGATCATCGCGCCGGACACACACGACCAGGATGAGACGCTCGAGGCGATTCGGCTGGTGAAGGCGCTGGGCGTCCGTGTGAGCGTTCTGCCTCGACTACTGGAGGCGGTCGGCTCTTCGTCGACGTTCGATGAGATCGACGGGATCACTCTCCTCGGGGTACGGCAGTACGGCCTCTCACGCTCCTCTGAGTTTCTGAAGCGACTGATGGACCTTGCCGGCGCGACCGTGGGCGCCGCGCTGCTCGCGCCCGTGTTCCTGATCCTGGCGATCGCGATCAAACTCGACTCGCGCGGGCCGCTGTTCTTCCGACAGCCCAGGGTCGGGCGCGGCGGCAGGACGTTTGACATGGTCAAGTTCCGCTCGATGGTGCACGGCGCCGACCGTGCCAAAGCCGAGCTCCGAGGGCACAACGAGGCCCAGGGCGGCCTGTTCAAGATCCGCGAGGATCCGCGGATCACCCGCGTCGGGCGCTTGCTTCGCCATACGTCGATCGACGAACTGCCGCAGTTGCTCAACGTGCTGATGGGCCACATGAGCCTCGTCGGCCCGAGACCGCTGGTCCCCGACGAGGATGCGCTGATCGAAGGCTGGCAGCGCCGGCGACTGGCGGTCAAGCCGGGCATGACCGGCCTCTGGCAGATCTTCGGATCGTCGCGAATCCCGATGAACGAGATGGTGAAGATCGACTACCTGTACGGGGCGAACTGGTCGCTCTGGCTTGACCTGAAGATCCTGCTGCGAACGATCCCGTACGTCCTCCGCGGCCGCGGCCTCTGATGAGCGCCGGCCGCGGGTCGAGACGAAGCCGGGTGAGGCGGCTCGCCCGAGCCGGAGCGTTCTGCTGCGCGGCGGCAGGCGGCGTTGGCACCGGGCATCTGCTGATGCTCCTGGGTGCGGCGGTCGAGGCCCGGAGAAGGCCGGTGCCGCGTCCACGCGAGGACGTCGGCCTGGCGGTGGTGATCCCAGCTCACAACGAAGAGACGGTGATCGCCGCATCGGTAGGTTCGGTCCGGGCCTGCGACTACGACCGTAGACGGCGGCGCATCATCGTCGTGGCGGACAACTGCGACGACGCGACGTCGGCGACTGCGCGGGCGGCCGGCGCCGAGGTGTGGGAGCGGTCCGATCCGTTTCATCGCGGCAAGGGCCACGCTCTCGCGTGGGCGTTCCCGCGTCTCGTCGAGGACCCGGCAATCCAGGCCGTCTGCGTGATCGACGCCGACTGCGAGGTCTCGGCGAACTATCTCTCCTCGGTGGCAGCTCGCGTCGGTGCCGGAGCGGACGCGGTGCAGGTTCCGTACCTCGTCTCGAATCCGGAGCGCTCGCCCGCCGCCGCCCTGCGGTGGGCGGGCTTTGCCCTGTTCAACGTCGTACGCCCGCTCGGGCGTGACCGGCTGGGCCTGTCAAGCGGTCTCGTCGGGACCGGCATGGCATTCTCGCGGCCACTGCTGTTGCGCTCGCCCTGGGCCGCGTTCTCGTTCGCCGAGGACCGCGAGCAGCACATGCGGTGGGTGCTCGCGGGCGCCCGGGCAGTGTTCGCCCCCGAGGCCGAGGTCCTGTCGCCCTCGCCGAGCACCGACGCCGGCGTGCATGCGCAGGAGCGGCGGTGGGAGAGCGGGCGGGCGGCGCTGGCCGCGCGGTTGACCCCGAGGCTGCTCGCGCGTGCGCTGCGAACCCGCAGCGCGGCACAGGCCGACGCCGCGCTCGAACCGGTGCTCCCGTCCCAGTCTCTGCTGCTGGCGATCAATGCGGGCGGTCTTGTTGTATCGCTGCTGGCGGGCGCCCGCGGCGCCGCCCGATGGGCCGCCGCCAGCCTGCTCGCCCAGGCGGTCTACGTGATCGGGGGGCTTGCGGTGAGCCGCGCTCCCGCTTCGGTGTGGCGCGCGTTCGCCTCGTTGCCGCGCTTCCTCGCTCGCCGGATGGTGATCGTGATGGGCGCCGGCGGGGGACCGGCGGGGTGGGAGCGCACGCCGCGAGAGCCAACACACATGGCCGAGACCCCAGACACCGTGGATCTCCTGGCCGAGACCGACGGCACGGCGGATCTCGTGACGCAGGTCGCCGCGAGCGCGGAACCCGTGCCGGCCGGCAACCCCCGTCGCGGCTGACTAGGACGACTCGGCCGCCGCGACCCGGGCACCCCCGGGTTGACTAGGACGACTCGGCCGCCGCGACCCGGGCACCCCCGGGTTGACCGGGACGACTCGCCCGCCGCGACCCGGCCACCCCCGGGTTGACCGGGACGACTCGCCCGCCGCAAGCGGCCGCCCGCAGCACCAGGATCAGTCAAGCGCGATGTGGGCTTTGTGCTGCTTTTGGGTGTTCACCGTTACGTGGACGCCCGTCCAGCCCGATCGGCGAGAAGTTCGGACCATGCTGGGGAAGCCCCGATTAGGACGTGGAGGCCGTCCTGCAACCCTCGCGATTTTCTATGCGCCGACTGTTCCGATCCCACATTGCTGCCGTCTGCCTGCTGCTGGTCGGTCTGACGTCGGCGGCTGCCTCGGCACCCGGGCTCGCGGCTGCCAGCAGCCCCCCGCCATTCCGGTTCTTCTCTCCCAACAGTTTCTGGAACACGCCGCTCTCGCCCCACGCTCCGCTCGCTCCCAACTCCCACGCGCTGGTGGCTGACCTCCTGCGTTACGTGCACGGCGAGCAGGCGCGGAAGATCGGACCGTGGATCAACGCCAGAACCGACGGAGTGACGATCGTCACAGTACCCGCGAACCAACCGACAGTGACGGTGACGCTCGACGGCTACTCGGACGCCAACCTGAGCTCGGCCTGGAGCGCGGTGCCACTGCCCTACGGCGCGCGCCCGTCGCCCGGCGACAACGATTTGGCCGTCTGGCAGCCGAGTACGAACACCATGTGGGAGTTCTTCCAGCTGCACCAAACCGCGAACGGGTGGGAGGCCGAGTGGGGCGGAGCGATGCGGAACGTGTCCTCGGACCCCGGCGTATATGGTCCCGGCGCCTGGCCGGCAACGCTGACGGCGGACGGGTGGACCGGAGATGAGTACCGGTGGGGGGTGACGGCGGCGTCGTTCCCGATCGTGGCCGGTGCGATGACCTACCAGGACCTCAAGGCGGGGCAGATCGACCACGCTCTGGCGATGGTGTATCCGAACGTTCGGCGGAGGACGTTCGTCTCGCCGGCGCTGCGCGACGACGGGTGGTCGCTCGATCCGAACTCGTTGCCCGAGGGCACGCGCCTACGGCTCGACCCGCGCTTGAATCTCGCCAAGCTGAAGATGCCTCCGCTGACGCGGATGATCGCTCGGGCCGCCCAGCGCTACGGGATCATCATCCGCGATCAGTCGGGCGTGATGTCGTTCATCCAGCAAGATCCGACCGGCGTTGCACCGTTCGTCGCGCTCGGTCCAAGGCTGACCGGCGGCCTCTACGCGTCCCAGTTGCTGGCGTCCTTCCCGTGGAGTCATCTTCAGGTCATGAAGATGGATATCCACCAGGGTTGGTAGTCAGAAAACCCGTCTGAAAGTTACCGGCGGGACCCTGCGTTGGTCCGAGAATTTCGTCCGCCCCCAGAGGCGGCGGCCGATGTCGCCGTGCCTCCCGAGGAGGATCATGTCAACGCAGACCCAGACACCTAGCAACTCCAGACCCCCCGCCGACTTCCTTGATTCGCACCCGTCGGCGTACCGAAGGGAGCCCGCCCCGAGTCTGATCGTGGCGGCTCTCGGGCGCTACAAGTGGATTGTTCTCGGCCTCGCCGCGCTGTTCACCATCGGTGGACTCGCGGTCGGTCTCAAGCGCAAGCCCGTGTACACCGCCAATTCGAGCGTGCAGGTGGGGCAGGTCAATCCGAACTCGCCCGGCTTCTACGGGTTCGTCCAGTCCGCGACCGACCTCGCCACCACCTACAGCCGCGCGGTCACCGCCAACGGTGTGCTGTCGATCGTCCACCAGAAGACCGGCCTGACTCCACAGGAGGCCGCTTCGCGATTGACCGCCACCCCGATTCCCGACGGCGCCGCGTTCAGCGTGATCGCCACCGGTTCGAGCTCGCAGTCCGCGGTGAACCTGTCGAATACGGCCGCGGCCGCGATGATCTCCTACGAGGCCACGCACCAGTCGAACGGTGGTTCGGGCTCGAGCAACGCCGCCTCGCTCTACCAGGCGTACAAGACGGAGACGCAGACGCTGGCCCATGACAAGGCGATCGTGCAGAAGATCGAGAACCAGACGAACCACAACTCGACCGGGACACCGAATCCCTCCAACCCGGCTCTGATCAAGGCTCAGGCCAACGCCGACCTCGCGGAGGGACACGCAAACGCGCTCGCGGCCGCTTACACACAGGCGCTCGAGACCCAGCAGCCGGCAGGCACGCTGCTCTCGCCGCTGGCCAACGCGCTGTCGGCGTCGAGCGATCGTACGCACAAGCTCGAGCTGTATGGGTTCGTTGGCCTGGCCATGGGTCTGCTCATCGGCGGGGCGACCGCCGTCCTGCTCGAGCAGCGCCGAGTCCGCCGGGATTACGCCGCTTACTAGATGCAACCGGTAATCGACCGTTGCATACCGTGGCGTGTGCCGTGGTACATGTGGCTGGCCGCTGCCGTGGCCGTGCTCGCCGGTATCCACCTGAAGGCGCCGCAACTCCTCCACGGAGAGACGCTGCTCATGGTGGTCCCCGGAGTGGTGCTGGTGCTGCTCGTGGCGGCGATCATGTGGGAGCTGCCGCCGGCCGCGATGGTCTGCGGCGCGCTCGCCCTCACCCTGTTCTCGGGTAACTGGACGACACTGGGGTTCCCGGGCTTTCCGTTCGTCCCCGACCGGATCCTGCTCGTCGCGGCGCTGCTGGCGCTGATCTTGAAGTCACCCGGAGCGGTGGACCTGCCTCGCGTCCGGGTCCGAGGCGTGCACCTCTTGATGCTGTTCACGGTGCTGTATGCGATTGCCTCCGGCGTGCTGGCCGACACGATGGCCACCAAGGCAACGGTCTTCGACCTCCTGGATCGCCTCGGCGCGATCCCGTTCCTGATGTTCCTCGTCTCTCCGGCGATCTTCTCGGGCCCGCGGGAGCGGGGCTGGCTGTTGGCCACGCTCGTCGCCATTGGGGCGTACCTGGGGTTCACCGCCATCTTCGAGTCACTCGGCCCCCATTCGCTGGTGTTCCCGCACTACATCCGCGAGCTCGATCTCGCGCGGGGGAGCGCGGCGGCGACCGGCCCGTTCTCCGAGGTGGTGACCGAGGGATTCGCGTGCTATGCGTGCGCGGTCGCCGCGGTCATCGCGTCTGTGCGCTGGCGCGGCGGATGGCGGTGGGTTGCGATTGTCGTGGCGGTCGTATGCCTGTTCGGCAGCTTCCTCACGTACGAGCGCGGCGTGTGGATCGGTGCTGCGGCCGGCGCAGTGGTCGCCGGCCTGCTTGCGCGCGAGGCGCGGCGTTGGCTGCTCGCCGGCGTTCCGCTGTGCGCGCTGGCCGTGGTCGGCGTCCTGGCGCTCGTACCCAGCATTAACTCCACGGCGTCGAGCCGGCTGAACAGCATCTATCCGGTGTGGGATCGCCAGAACCAGACCGTGGCTGCACTCAACATGATCCAGACCAAGCCGCTGCTCGGGTTCGGCTTCGACAACTGGGCCAACACGGCCACTCCTTATTTCCGGCTGGGGCCCAACCGACTGCTCACCGGGTTCCCGAGCTCCACCCGCAACCCGTACGCATCCGGTTCGAGCAGCTCGGCCGCGACGAGCGGCGGCTCGGGCGGGGCCGGCAGCGGCTCGAACGGGGCGAGCGGTGGCGCTGGGAGCGGCAGCGTCGGACAGGTCGAGGGGGCCCTTCACGACACTTACCTGACCTACGCCGTCGAGCTCGGCCTGGTCGGGGCGACCCTGTGGATCGTCTCCGTCCTGTGGGGCTTGGGCAGCGCCGTCTTCAACCGGGACCGAGACCCGGACCTCCGTCCGTGGAGGCTCGGCCTCGTCGCGGTTGGCGTCTGCTTCCTCGTCCTGTGCGCGGTCGATCCACTGTTGCCGAACTTCACTCCGCTGATCCTGTGGACGTGGGCCGGCGTCGCGGCGGGCGGTGCCGGAGTCGCCATCCCGGCGGCGCGGAGGCTGCCCCGGCCCGTGGCCCGCCCGAAGCCGACCGCCGCGTTCACCCGCACCGGACGTCTCACCCATACATGACGCCAGACACGGTTTCACACGCACGGCGACGGGTCTTGATGTTCGCCTATTACTTTCCGCCGCTCGGAGGCGGGGGCGTTCAGCGGACGGCCAAGTACGTCAAGTACCTTCCGTCCGACGGGTTCGAACCGATTCTGGTGACCGGCACCCCGCGCGGTTTCCTTTTGCGCGATGCCAGCCTGTCGCGGGACGTCCCGCCGGGAACCAGGATCCGGCGCGCGCGCGCCCTGCCGCTACAGACGGCGCAGTGGAAGCTCGACGGCCTGCTCCGGCGCGTCGGCCTACCGACGAAGCTCGTGGGCGAGGCGCTGTGGCCGGACAACCACATCGGATGGCTCCCCGCGGCGATCCACGGCGGCCTCCGCGCGGTGCACGATTACCAGCCCGAGGTGCTGTACAGCACCTCATCACCGACCACGTCGCATCTCGCCGCGCTGATCGTGCACAAGCTCACCGGCCTTCCCTGGGTGGCCGACTTCCGCGATTCGTGGCTGTTCAACCCGCTCGACCCGAGGACGAGCTCGTACGCGCCGCTGGTGCGCGCCAGCGAGGCGCTCGAGCGCACGATCGTGGCGGAGGCCTCATATGTGACGTTCGCCGACGAGACGATGCGCGCGTGTGGCCTGGATCCGGACGATCCACGCCGCGTGGTGATCACCAACGGGGTCGACGCCGACGATCTCCCGGCCTTCCCGGCTTGCCGCGCACACCCACCGGACGGGCGCTTCCGCCTGTCCTACGTCGGTTCGCTGTACGGCTCGCACGACGGCGCCGAGACGTTTGCCGCGATCCGCCAGCTGATGGAAGCCGGCGAGTTGAGCGGTAGGAACTTCGAGCTGCGGGTCGTCGGTCACGCCGCGCTGGAACGCCGCAAGCTCCGATCGCTGCCGATCTCGTTCACCGGCTACGTAAGCCACGACCGCGCGCTCGCCGAGATGGCCGAAGCGTCGGTCCTGCTCTACTCGCGGCCGCCCGAGGATCGCGTCATCTCGGGCAAGATCTTCGAGTACCTGGTGTCCGGGCGTCCCGTGCTGTCGGTCGCGCATCCGGACAGCCTCGCGTCGAGGCTGGTCGGAGAGCTCGGTGCCGGTTGGTGCGCGGATGTCCGCGACGCCGGCGCAGTGGCCGCGACGCTGCGGCAGGTTCTCGCCGACTGGCGGCGGGGGGCCGTCGAGGTAGGTCCCGGCGTGCGTGACGAGGTGCTGCGCCGCTTCTCGCGCCAGAAGCTCGCCGGCGAGCTCGCGGACGTTTTGCGGGCCGCGATCGACGGTGGACGCCCGCACGCGCCCAGCCCGCGCGCCGCCGGCATCCCGGCGTCGGTGGCCTCGACTCTGGCGCCGGCGTGAACGGGCGCGCCGCCCCGCCGGCGCCGGCGAAGCACGCGGTGCCGCGCAACGAGCAATCGATCGTCCGATCCGACCCGCCCTGCCCCGTGGCCCACGTGATGCTCGACGTCGGCGTGAGGTCCGAGACGTTCGTCGCCAACGCCATCCAAGCGGTCGAACGCGAAGGCTGGGAATCGCACGTCCTCGGCCTGAACGCCCGCGGCGAGTTTGATGCCGTCCCGTCAGAGCGCGTCCAGTGCACGGGCACGGGCACGCTGCTCCAGCGCGTGCGAACCCGGCTGACGCGGAGCACCCCCGAGCGCCGGTTCGCAGAGCAGGCGGCGGACTACGCCAGGAGCCACGATATCGGCCTGCTTCACGCGCACTTCGGCTGGTCGGGCAACTACGCGGCACCGCTCGCGGAGCTACTCGATGTGCCGCTCGTGGTCACCTTCTACGGGTCCGACGCGACCACGCCGGCCGGCTCGTACGCGGCTCTGTTCGGCCAGACACAGCACGTGACCGCCGTATCCGAGTACGTCGAGCGGCACCTCCGCGGGCTCGGGTATCGCGGGCCGGTCACGCTCACCCGCAACGGACTGCCGCTCGATCGCCTCCAGGCGCGATCGACGCCGCCCGGGACCGAGCACGGGATGCGGCTGTTGTACGTCGGCAGGCTGATCCCGGTCAAGGGAGCGGATGTCCTGGTACGTGCCATGCCGGCGATCCTGGCCGCGCACCCGACCGCCCGGCTCGACGTGATCGGTGACGGGCCCGAGCGCCCCGCGATCGAGGCGATCGTCTCCGATCTGCGTCTAGATCACGCGGTCTCGCTCCACGGCGCGCGCCCTCACGCCGCCGTGCTTGACGCGATGCGCGCCGCGCACCTGCTGGTGGTCCCGGGCCGGACGATGCCCAGCGGTCAGGCCGAGGCCTCGTCGATGGTGTTCAAGGAGGCGCTGGCGCTCGGCCTGCCGGTGACGGCGACGGCCAGCGGCGCGCTGGCCGAGACTTGTCCTCCCGAGTTCCGCGATCAGCTCGCGCGGGCCGGGGACCCGCAGGATCTCGCCCGAGCGGTCGTGGACGTGCTCGAGGATCCCGCCGGCTGGGAGCGGCGCTCGGAAGCCGGTAGGCGATGGGTGGTCGAGCGCTTCGACTCGACCGAGATGGGCAAGCGGTTGTCGCGCTGCTACGTCCAGGCGCTCGCAGCGCGCACGCAAGAATCAGCCCGCCCGTCCGTTGGTCGCGCATGAGACGGTCCGTGACGACAGCCGACGCCCGCGTACCGCTGACGGTGATGGATAACCACGATCCAGAGCTGATGCAGGAGCTCATGGAGACGGTTGGGCGGGTAGCCGAAAGCGCCGCGTTCATCGGCGGCCCGTTCGTCGAGAGCTTCGAGTCGGCGTTTGCGTCCTACTGCGAGGCCACCCACGCGATCGGCGTCTCCTCGGGCACGGAGGCGCTCATCCTCGCTCTACGGGCCTTGCAGATAGAGCCGGGCGACGAGGTGATCGTGCCCGCCAACTCCTTTGTGGCGACCGCCGAGGCGGTATGGCTCGCGGGAGGACGCCCGCGGTTTGCCGACGTGGATCCCGAGACGCAGCTGATGACGCCCGCCACGCTCGAGGATGCCTACGATCCGCGCGTACGCGGGGTCATCCCGGTGCATCTCTTCGGACGAACTGCCGAAATGGCCGAGATCCTGTCCAAGAGCCGGGAATGGGGCATTTGGGTCGTCGAGGATTGCGCGCAGGCACAGGGGGCCCGCTATGCGGAACGCCCGGTCGGCACCTGGGGGGATGCGGGCACCTTCTCCTTCTACCCCGCGAAGAACCTTGGCGCCTGGGGAGATGCCGGCGCGGTGGTCACCAACCGCGCCGACGTCGCGGAACGGATACGCCTGCTCCGCTCACATGGGGAGAAGCCCCGTTACAACCATCGGATGATCGGGACCACCGGTCGACTCGACGGCCTGCAAGCCGCTGTCCTCGAGCGCAAGCTTGCCCTTCTGGAGGACTGGAACGCACAGCGCCGGCGGATCGCGGCGTCGCTGCACGAGGCGACGGGCGGACTCGAGCACATCGCGCTGCCGCCGCGAACACAAGCTCCTGCCGATCACGTCTACCACCAGTACGTGGTCCGCACCGAAAAGCGCGACGCGCTACGGGCACATCTCGACGCAGCGGGCATCGACACCGCGATCCACTATCCGGTGCCGATCCATGAAAGCGAGGCGTTTCGAGCGTTGACGGACGGTCGCGACGTGGCGCCGGTCGCCACGCGCCTCGCTCGGGAGATCTGCTCGCTTCCGATGTTCCCGGGGATGAGTGACTCCCAGATCCAGTGCGTCGCGGACGCGCTGCTCGACTTCGCACCGTAGCCGCGGAAAAAGCTGGTCTCCCGCGGGGCGAATCCCGGCGCGATCATCACCGGAAGTCGGGGCAGGGGTCGTGCGTTGGTGCAGGTGCTTGACGAAAGAACCGCTGAGGTCGCGGACCGCTCCGGCGGCCGCGCGAGGCCGATCAAGACTGTCGTCGTCGGCTTCGGGTACTGGGGACCGAACCTGGTACGGAACATCGCGCAGCGCCCCGAGTTCGAGCTCAGCGGTATCTGCGAGCGAGATCCCAAGCGAGCGGCAGACTGCTCGTCGCGATATCAGGGCGTGCCCGTCGGGTCGGAGCTCGATCGGTTTCTCGACGACCCGGACATCGACGCCGTGGCCGTCGCCACGCCTCCACGCACCCACTCGGCGCTCGCCCGGCGCGCGCTGAAGGCGAGGAAGCACGTACTCGTCGAGAAGCCGCTCGCGGTCGATCCCGAGCACGCCGAGGACCTGCTGCGGCTGGCTGACGACGTCGGGAGGACGTTGATGCCGGGCCACACCTTTGTCTACAGCCCGCCGGTGAACAAGGTGCGCGACCTGATCAGGTCGGGTGAACTGGGGGATGTGT
>Ga0335073_10007584_pt1 | contig 15230 bp, 7 predicted proteins | sample Lox_Sample_22_FD_207093 | JGI IMG/M metagenome (GOLD analysis project Ga0335073, IMG submission 207093) | Soil microbial communities from Loxahatchee National Wildlife Refuge, Florida, United States - Lox_Sample_2.2 | ecosystem: Environmental > Terrestrial > Soil > Wetlands | place: USA: Florida... | reverse complement strand
GACGTCACGATGCATATGCAGCTCCACGCTGGCGATGGACGGCGCGTGCCATTCGGGCTGCTCTCCGTTCGCCTGCGAGAACGGCCGTGGTCGCACTGCGCGACGCCGCTCTGTCCGGAGCTCGTCCGCTGCGGCAGCGAGGGTCAGCTGGAGTTGAGCACGGCCTCACCGATTCGGCGGAGGCGACGGGCGATGGTGGTGATCCCGACTCGTGTGCACGCGCGGTGCGGGACCCGTCGGGGCGGCGAAGGATTGGCTTTCGTCGCTCGCGCGAGAAGACTACTCGGAGTACCGCCAACCCATGCCCGGCAGGCCGAGATGTGGGTCAACTGTCGCATTCAGTTATGACGCCGGCTGCGACAGAATGAGCACCCGTGCGCGGAGTTCAGTTCGCGGTTCAAGATAGGTGGCCTCTGGTCGGCCGGGATGCTGAGTTGGCGGAGATCTTGGCGGCTCGCGCAGACCCCGCATGCCCCGCGGTGGTGCTCAGCGCAGCCGCGGGATTGGGTAAATCGCGTCTTGCCCGGGAGGCCTGTGCCTCCGCCGAGGTGGACGGCACACCCACGTTGTGGGCCCAGGCAACCGCGAGTTCCGCGACGATCCCGTTGGGGGCATTTGCGGGACTCATCCCGGACGATGTCGGCTCCGACGATCGGCTCGACCTCGTCAGGCGCAGCAGCGTGGCACTGCGCGCCGCGGGGGCCGGCCACTCCGTGCTCCTAGCCGTCGATGATGCCCAACTCCTGGACCCAGCCTCAGCTTCGGTGGTATTGCAGCTGGCGGCCACCCCGGAGGTGTTCGTGCTGGCCACGATTCGCACCGGCGAGAGGGCGCCCGACGCCGTCGACGCGCTGTGGAAGGACGCCGGCGCGCACCGGATCGAGCTCGAGCGAATCAGCGACGAAGCCGTTGCCGAGCTCGTCGAGGCCGGGCTGGGCGGCCCAGTCGAACAAGCGACGATGACTCAAATCGCCGACTCCTGCCGCGGCAATCCGCTGTACGTGAGGGAGTTGGTCATCGGTGCGATCGAGGACGGACGCATGCGGCAAAAGCGCGGGCTGTGGCGGATCGACGGGCGGTCCGCAGTAACACCTTCGCTGACCACGCTGATCAAGCGACGCATCGGTGCGCTGCCGCCGGATCTGCGCGCCCCGCTCGAGTTGTTGGCGCTCGGCGAGCCGCTACGAGTGCACGAGCTGGCGGGCCTGACGTCGTTTGAAGGCGTGGAGGCCGCGGATGAACGGGGCCTGATTGCGATCTCGGGACCCTCCGACGACGCGGGTGTCGGGCTCGGGCACCCACTTTACGGCGAGGTGATACGGGTCGAGATGCCGCTGCTCCGGGCGCGCGGCCATCGCCTCCGCCTGGCCGAGACGATCCAGCGACGCCGGCCGCTCACCCCCGACGACGCACTCCGCGCGGCTCGTTGGCTGATCGACGCAGGCGCCGAGATCCCGCCAGAACTGTTGCTGGACGCGGCCGACGCCGCCAACCTCGCCGGCGATCCCGCTCTCGGCGCCGAGCTGGCGACGCGCGCCATCGATGCCGGCGCCGGTCTGCGGGCGGTCCTGCTGCTCGCCCGCGCACACATCATACGTAACCGCTTCGCCGAGGCGGACGCTGTGCTGGCCGCCGCCGAATCCTCGGCGCCCGGCGATCCGGAGATGCTCCAGTACTTCGTGCAGCGAACGCACGTGCTCTACTGGGGGCTGCGGCAGACCAACCAGGCGCAGACATTCCTGACCCGCGCCGAGGCCTGGTCCCACGATCCCCGCTGGCAGATGCGGATGGAGCCCTGGCGGGTCGCGATGGCCGGGTTTGCCGAGGGCTTCGCAGGACAGCTGGCGAGGATCCGCGACGAGCTGGTGAGACCGGACCTCGACCAGAGGACGCGCTACGCGATGGAGCAGTTGCTGATACGGGCGCTGATGGCGGGCGGCTCCGTGCGGGAAGCCGAGACCCTCGTTCGGCGCCTGCGCCCGCGACCTCCACTACGCAACAACCTCGACGCGTACACGCTGCTGGATGCATGCATCGTCGGCGAGCAGAGCGGCGAGGATTGGCCGGGTCTTCAGGAGTACATGAAGTTGACGCTGAAGGAGGCGGTTCGAATCGGAGATCACGAAGCCGCCGGGCTCGCCGCGTTCACGCTGGGGTCGCTCGATTTCCAAGCCGGCCGCTATCGCGACGGAGGGCGCTGGCTGGCCGAGGCCCAGACGCAGCTCGAGCTCCAGGACACTTTCCACACGATCGCCTGCATAGAGGCTCTGCAGGCCGGGATCGCGTGCTATACGGGCGACCCGGCCACCGCGCAGGCCGCGATGGCAAGTGCGCGGATGCGCATGACCCAACGACCGCCTCGGCCGACGGAGCTGGTGTACCAGGCATGTGCCGAGGGCTGGGCGGCGCGAGCGCGGGGCGAGGCGGCCGGCGTCCAGGCCTTCATGCAGTCGGCGGCGGGAAGTCTGGATCCGAGCCCTCGGTCCTGGCTACTTCACGAGGCGCTGAGGGCGGGCGCTCGACCCGCCGTAATCGCCGGCGAGCTCGCCGATCTCTCGGCTAGCTGTGACTCGCGGATGATCGATGCGCGAGCGGCTCACGCGATCGCCCTAGCCGAGCATGACGGCGCGGCGCTGCTCCGCGCCGGCGAGGAACTGGCTGCGATCGGGTGTGTCGCCTCCGCGGTTGAGGCGATCGCCGCCGGCGCCCGGCAGTTCCTGAACGAGGCGCGGCTCGACTCGGCCCGGCGGGCGGCTGCCCGAGCTCGGGAGCTGCATCCGCTCGATCAGGGGTGGGAGATGCCGGTCATCGACGGGCTCGAGGGCGTTGCGGTCGAGCTGACCGCCCGGGAGGCGCAGATCGCCGCCCTGGCCGCCCGCGGGCTCACTAATCAGCAGATCGCCGATCAGCTGGTGCTGTCGGTGCGGACGGTGGAGACCTACGTCTATCGGGCGATGCAGAAGCGGGGGGTTGACAACCGCCGCGAGCTCGCAGGCTGACCTTCGCTCATGCGCCAGCACACCCACGCGCAGTGACCGTCGGGCACCGGCACGACCGCGGTGCGCCACCGGACGCAGACACCGCGCGGCCACCCCCCGGGCGACTCGAGGCGGCGGGGGTCGTAGTCGAGCGCGTCGCCGAGCGCCTTAGACAGGGCTTCCTTGCTCGACCACAGCGAAATGAGCTCCTCGTCGGTGCGCCATCGTCCGCTGGCCTGCTCGGCAGGTGTGGCGGTCGCCTGCGAGAACTCCTCGGGGCAGGCTACCACCCGCTCGATGTCGACGCCGATCGGCCCGGAGTGCCAGCCGATCAGCGCGTAGGGGTGGCAGTAGGAGCGCGACACGTTGCCGGCTCCTACTGCCGCCCCGAACGTCCTGGCCCGCGTCCTGAGCTCCGCTTCATCGAGTCCCTCGAGGGTGGCGTCGATGAGTGCGACGCGCGGAGCGTCGTGCGTGTCTATCTCGAGCCAGGCGGCCATGACCTAGCTACAGCGCCACGACGGGCGTGCCGTGCCAGCGGGTTCCGGCCGGGAGCTCCTCGCCCCGGAGCACGACCGAGTGCCCGAGTACTCGCGTGTCCGTGCCGACGTGAGTGTCCGGAAGGACCACCGCGGTCGGGCCGAGCGTCGCGCCGGGATCGAGCCGGGTCGGGCCGATCCGCAGCAGGCGGTCGTGGAACAGGTGGGTCATGAGGCATCCGCCGCGGTTCACCGCCGTCCCGTCGCCGAGGTTGATCATGTCGTGCTCGGTGACCGCGGTCGTCTCGCACCACACGCCGCGGCCGATCTTGGAGCCCATCGCCCGCAGGTACATCGACATGACCGGCGTGCCGACCGCGAGTCGTAGCAGCCGCTCGTCGGCCAGTTGCTCCTGGGCGGCGTTCATCATCTCGTCGCGCCAGACGAAGCTGCACCACAGGGGATGCTCGCTGCGGGTGTAATGCCCGATCAGCGTCCACTTCATCGCGACGGTCACTGCGGTGGCCACGAGTCCGCCGGCGATCAGCACGAACGGCGCCGCGAGGATGGCCACGGCGAGCCCGAAGTGCGCCCCGACAGTCGCCAGCGACATGATCTCGAACGCCTCGATCAGCAGCACGATCGTGTTCGGCACGAGCAGCCGCAGCAGATCCATCACGCCGCGGGCCAGCTTGAGCCGCCGAGGAGGATTGACCGTACGGGACGCATCCGTGGCATCAGGAACCCGGGGCAGCTCCAGCGCCGGGACGCCGAGCCACGAGGTTCCGTCCTCCGGCCGCCGTGGTGACAGCGTCATCACCCCGAGCAAGCTGTCGTTGCCGAGCTGGGTTCCGCCGCGCAGGATCGAGCCCGGGCCGAGGAACGTGTGATCGCCGACCTCGATCGGCTCGACTGCGATCCACCCATCGCGCGACCGCACGCCGCAGAAGCCGATGTCGTCCGTGCACTGGCTGAGCTCGCCGAACGACACGAGCGGATTGAGGCCGGTGGTCACCGAGATCTCGGTGCCCCGGCCGACCTTCATACCCATCAGGCGGAACCACGGACGGGTGTACAGCGATGCGTACAGCGGGAACAGCAGCGTGCTCGAGCTCTGCTTGAGCTGCTCGCCGAACCACAGGGCCCACCCGACCGGCGCGTGCTCGTCATACCACCCCGGCCGCACGAGCCGCCACACGAGGCGCAGCGCCAGCGCGATCAAAATCGCCGTCATCGGCACTGTGATCGCGGTGACGATCGCCGCCTCGAACACGACGGAGAGGAACGAGGACTGAAGGGTCGGCACGTCGCTGCCCAGCAGGGCGAGCAGTCCGACCGCCGGAGCGAAGGCCGCGAGCTCGATCACCAACTCGAGCACGACGCTCGCGCCGAACAGCCACGCCCATCCGCCCGCGCCGGACCCTTTCGGGGCCTCCGCGGGCCAGTTCTCGCCGGCCGAGCCAGTCCGACGCGCGGGGGCGCCGCCCCACCGCTCGCCGGCGGGGACCTCGCCCGAGATCACGGTCCCGACCTCGATCTCGGCGCCGTCGCCGATCACCGCGCCCGGATTGAGCAGCACGCGCGAGCCGATCCGGGCCCCGGCGCCGACCGAGATCTCGCCGACGACGAGCTCCTGGCCGTCGATCCACCAGCCGCGCATATCGACATTCGACTCGACGGTCGCGCCGGCGCCGATGTGCAGCAGCGCACCGGCCGGCGGCACCGTGGCGAGCCGCGCCCCCTCGCCGACGCCGGCGCCGACGAGGCGGGCGTAACGGTCGGCCCATGGCGTCCCACCAAGGCGGTTGAACCGAGTTACCTCGGCGAGACGCTCGACGAACCACAGGCGGGCGGCAAGTGACGAGTAGCGGGAGTAGCGACCCGGCTTGAGGTCATGGAGGAGGACACGTGTGCACACGAGTTGCAGGACGATCCGCGCCGGCGGGCTGGCCAGCACGATCCAGGCCACGCCGAGCCAGAGCCAGCCGACGTGCGGAGTACCGATGTCGGCGATGTCGCCATAGGCAAGTGCGCCGAGCAGCCACGGCACCGACTGCACCGCGAACAGCACGAACACGCCGACGAGCTGCATCAGACCGAGGCGCCGCATCGGCCCGGGCGAGAGCTCGAGCTCGGATGAGGTGTCGATCGCGCCGATCGTCTGAAGCCGCGCCGCGAGCTCCCGCAGGGTGCGGTGGTTGTAGATGTCGGCCACCGCGATCGCCGGATGCTCGGCCCGCAGGACGGAGACGAGCTTGGCCGCCGCGAGCGACGTGCCGCCGATGGCGAAGAAATCGCTGGCGGCGTCGATCGTTACCGGCCCGAGCTGTTCGCGCCAACGAATTGCGAGCTCGCGCTCGGTCGGCGTGAGGTCAGCGTCACCCTCGGTCCCCGAGTCCGGGCTGGTCGGGGGCGGCCACGGCAGCGCCTTGCGATCGACCTTGCCCGAGGTCGCGACCGGTAGCTCGTCGAGGACGATGATCAGCGGAACCAAGCTGGCCGGCATGCGCTCGGCGGCAACGGCGCGGACGTCCTGGGCGTCGACGTCACCGGCGACGTAGCCGACGAGCAGCTTGTTGCCGGCGGCCGACTCGCGGACGACCGTGCACGCACCGCGCACCCCTGCGACCGAACTGAGCACGCCGTCGACCTCGCCGAGCTCGATCCGGCGGCCGCCGATCTTCACCTGGTGGTCACGGCGCCCGACGAACTCGAGCCCCTGGGCGGTCTGGCGGACGATGTCGCCGGTGCGGTAGGCCCGGTCCCAACCCATCGCCGGCAGACGTCGATAGCGCTCGGCGTCGAGCTCGGGCTTGAGATAGCGACCGAGCCCGACCCCGCTGACGACAAGCTCCCCGGGCTCGCCGGCTGTGACCAGCTCGCCGTCATCATCGACGACCGCCAGCTCCCAGCCCCGCAAGGGCTGGCCGATCGTCACCGGCTCGCCGGGCATCAGCCGAATCGCGGTCGTGACGACCGTAGCCTCGGTCGGGCCGTACGTATTCCACAGCTCGCGACCCTCGGCGAGGCGCTCGACGAGGTGCTCTGGGCACGCCTCGCCGCCGAGGATCAGCAGCCGGACCGCGGCGAGCGCGTCGTCGTCCCAGATGCCCGCGAGCGTCGGGACGGTCGAGATCACCGTGATGCGGTGCTCCTTCAGCCACGGCCCGAGCTCGACGCCGGAACGGACGAGCGACCGCGGCGCCGGCACGAGCGCCGCGCCGTGCGCCCACGCGAGCCACATCTCCTCGCAGCTGGCGTCGAACGCGACCGACAGGCCGGCGAGCACCCGATCCTCGGGCAGGACCGTCCACAGGTCGTTCTCGGCTCGGACGAACGCCGCCGCGGCTCGATGGGGCACGGCAACGCCCTTCGGGGCGCCGGTCGAGCCCGAGGTGAAGATGATCCACGCGTCGTCGTCGGGGGTCGGGCGCCCGATCCGGCCGCTCGTCGGGCCGCGCCAGGTCAGCTCGAGCCGCTCGCCGACCGACACGCATACCTCGGCGTCGGCAAAGATCTGCTCGGCGCGAGCCTGGGGATCGTCTGCGTCCACCGGCACGTACGCCGCGCCTGCGGCCAGCGCGCCGAGGATCGCCACGTACAGGTCCGCCTTGCCGCTCGGGACGCGGATCCCGACTCGGTCGCCGGGGCCGACGCCGCCGTCGCGCAGGCGATCGGCGAGCTCCTCTACTTCTTTCGCGAGCGCGTCGTAGGTGATGACTCCGCGCGGGGCGTCGACGGCGGGGCGGTCCCCCCACTTGGCGACGGTCATCTCGAAGATGTCGACCAGCGTGAGGTCTATGACCGCCGCGTCGGCGCGATCAGGCGGGCCGGGGGGCGGCGTGACCGTTTGTCCGGTCACACGAGGGATGTCAGTGATGCTCATTAGAGGCTCCTGTTCGGGTGCGCCCGTCGGGCGCGGTGAGTTGATCTCTGGTCAGGAGCCTCCCGCGAGCGGGGCGCCCGGTCGTTCGTACCGGACTACGACACCTGACGATGGGTCACTACGTACTGACAGGCGGTTACTCGCCGGCGGGCGGCGGGCAGACGTCGGCCACGTAACGATCGACGTCGGCCTCCGGGAGGCGCTGGGCGATCGCCAGGCGATAGATGAGCAGGCTCCACGCCGCGCAGGCGAACAGCCCGCCGACGAGTCCTAGCGCGTCGTTGCCGCCGTGGTCGAAGACGTGCTTGAAGATCCCGATCCCACCGATGATCCCGCCGGAACCGAAGTCACCGAAGTACGAGATCACGAGCAACCCGATGAAGTACGGGACGATCCACGTCGCGGCGCCCCAGTCGATCTTCGGGGCGGACGGGTTGAGCCGAAGGCGATACGAGAGCGCGACGACGGCATAACCGATCAGCATCGCGAGCATCAGCGTGGTCAGCGTCTGCCATCCGGACCAGTAGATGACCCAGGTGGCGAACACGAACGCCAGCGGCGCCAGCACCGATGCGGCCGGCAGTCGGTAGACGCGCGGCAGGTCGGGCTTTGACTTCCGCAGCGCGCCGAGCGCGAGCGGGGCGCCGGCGTACATCAGCACCGAGGAGCTCGTGGCGATCCCGACGAGCTTGCTCCAACTGGGGAACGGCAGCAGGAAGAGCAGCCCGATGCCGGTCGCGAACAGGATTCCGACCACCGGCACGTGGCCGCGGTTCGTCTTCTCGAATTTGGCCGGCACGTAACCGTTGCGCGACAGCGCGAAGCTGATCCGAGAGGAAGTGGTCGAGTAGATCAACCCGCTGCCGAACGGGCAGATGACCGCGTCGAGACGGAGGATGAACGCGAGCCAGGCCAGCCCGGCGATCTTGGTTACGGTGTAGAACGGGCCCGCGTTGAGCGCGATGACCGAGGGGTTGGAGTTCCCCGGGCCGAGGTTTGTCCAAGTGTGCTGGGAGGCGAGCAGGCCGGGACTGATCGACCCGATGAACACCACCTGTAGCAGGAGGTAGATGCCCGCGCCGATCAGGATCGACAGGATCACCGCGCGCGGCAGGTCGCGCTCGGGGTGGGCCGCCTCGCCGCCGAGCTGGACGGCCTGTTCGAAGCCGAGCAGCGCGAACACGATCCCTCCGGTGGGAATCGCGACGAGGATGCTCTTGGCCGCCGCGCCGTGGACGAAGAAGCCACCTCCGGCGGTGAAGTTGCCGGCGTGGAAGTGCGTCGCCGCCAGCACGAGGATCGTGAACACCGGGATCAGAACCTTCCATGTGGTGATTGCGTTGTTGGCTCGCGTCAGCCAGCGGATGCCGACCAGGTTGAGCACCACGAACAGCGCCATCAGGATGACCGCGACGAGCATCCCGCCGCCGCTGAGCGTGCCGTTGGCGCGGTAGAAGCCGTGTGCCCAGTGGGCCGTCGAGAGGTACTGGATCACGGCGAGGACCTCGATCGGCGCCGTCGTGGCCGCCTGCAGGTACGACGCCCAGCCGAACGTCATCCCGGCGAAACTGCCGAATGCGTAGTGGGGAAACCGGCTCGTGCCGCCGCTCACCGGGAACAGCCCGCCGAGCTCGGCGTGTACGAGCGCCAGCAGGATCACGATCATCGACGCGATCACCCAGGCGACCAGCGCCGACGGTCCCGCGACCGTGGCCGCGATCAGGGCGCCGAACAGCCACCCCGATCCAATCAGCGAGCCCACCGACGTCCACAGCAGGCCGAAGAAACCGATGCGACGGTCGAGTCCCTCGGAGCTAACCGCCGGCCGTTGTGGGGTATGCGGCGCCGCCACGGTCCGCGGCGGCGGGACGGCGGTCAGTTGAGGTGCGGCGGCGGTGACGCTCATCGAAGACTCCTGTTCACATGGCGCGCGCGGGCGTGCCGGTTGGTTTCTGTGAGGAGCCTTCCGCCGTCGGGCCGTGGGGTCGTCCGTACTGACCTACGACACCTGCTGGCGCCCGATACGTACCGCCGCATCAGTAGCGGCGCGCGCGAAGTGTCGTAGCACGCTACGGACGGCACCGCCATCCCGCAGTGGGACGGTGGGGAACACCAAAAACACCGCCTGCCTCGCAGGCGCCTCCATCGAACCGAACGGAGATCCCGATGTTCAACCACTCAAGCTCACGCGTCTCGCCCTTCAAGCTCGTCGGCGTCGGCGTCATGGCCGCGGCTGCGCTGGCCGCCGCGCCGACGGCGCTCGCCGCCACCTCCGGGGGCGCCCCCCTCACGCCGAGCGCGGCCGCCGCGAAGGTGAGCGCGCCGTTCACAATCGGCCTCAGCTCGAGCTCGGTCAAGCCGGGCGCCAAGCTGACCATCTCCGGACTCGCCTACGCCCGGGCCGGTCTGAATCTCACGATCATGTCCAACGCGATCGCCTCGGCCCAGTTCGTCGCCGGTCTCCCCGCTGTCCAGACTCCGGCGCTGGTAGAGGGCATCTATCACACCACGGTGCGAGTCGCGCCGGTCACCGAGCCGGGCCTCTATTGGGTCTACCTGCGCTTTGGCAGCCGCCAAGTCGCCGTTACCCGTGTGCGCGTCGTCGCGGCGAATTCGCACTCCGGCGGATCGACCCGCCTGAACCGGTGCGCCGGAATCAGCTTCACCGTCCTGCACAACGACCGCGCCGGCAGCGCGCATCTCCCGGCGGGCGCCTACACGGTCTCAAGCCCGAACATGGACTGCGGCACGGCCTCGGCCGATTTCACCAGCTTCCTCGCCGGTGCCGGCAAGTCGATCGCCGGGTGGAACACGACCTCGCCGGCGGCCGGCCGTGCGACCTTCACCCAGCGCAGCAGCAAGCTGAGCTTCAGCGTCGCGAAGACCCGCTGAATCCAGCTCATTCGGAACGCGGACCGATCGCGCCTACGGGCGCGATCGGTCTTGCGCCATCCGGCTACAAATCGTGACGATTGTCGACGCCGCGCTTCTGCATCGCCCGGTAGACGTAGGTCTCCACCGTCCGGACCGACAGCACGAGTTGGTCGGCGATCTCCTGGTTGGTGAGCCCACGGGCGGCCAGCGTCGCGATCTGTGCCTCGCGACGAGTCAGCTCGACCGCCACGCCCTCGAGCCCGTCCACGACCGGCAGTTCCCACCCCTGGCCGGTCGGATGCAGATCTCGAGCGCGCGCCGCCGCGTGCCGGGCGGAGTCGAGCCGCCCGTCCTCCAGGAACCGTCGGGCGCCCGCGACGATCGCCTCGACCCCGGACGCGACATAGCCGATCGTAGCCAGCTCTTCGCCGGCCTCGAGCAGTGCCTCGCCGTCGTGCCCGTCGAGGGCGATCGCATGAGCGGCGCGGGCGTCGATCAGCCGGCAGTCACAGCGGTCCGAGAGCTCACGCATCGCGGTGACGATGGGGCCGGGGCGCGCGCCGGCCCGCAGCGCTTGGTGCAGGAGACGGGAACGGTTACTGGGATCCGTTGCGGTCTCAGCGTGGTGGAGAAAGACCTCAGCGCCAGCCGCGGCGTCTTGCGCCCGCGCTGCCCAGCCCTCGCCGCACGCCAGGTAGACCGAGCGAACCGGCCGGGGCTCGCGTTCGGCCGCGCGCTTGCGCATGCTCGCCAGCGCCGCCCGCGCCGCGGCCGGATCCCGCGTGAAACATGCGATCCCCACCTCCAGCGCCCGGATCGCGGTGACAATATCGAACGTGTCGTGGTGCTCGAGCTGGACCTCGGCTTCGGCCAGCCACCGCTCGGCGTCCCGATAGCGCCCGCCATGGAAGGCGAGGGAGCCCAACGTGGACGCCGCCAGCCCGGCGGCCTCCCGATCGCCTACGCCAGCTGCCTCTCGAAGGGTCCGGCGCAGGTACGACCGGAGATCAAGCCAGTCCTCACCGCTCTCGTCACCGACCACGCAGGCAAGCAAGAACGCGTACGCGGCTCGACCCCAGCGCAGCGGCGGCCGCGGCCGCAGACGCCGGGCGATGGCGTCGGCCTCCCGCAGCCGTCCCGCCTCCATGAGCGCCCCCCCGAGCGAGATCTCCATCAGGTACCGCTTCCGGTCGTCCAGATCCGGTCTCTCGAGCTGTTTGCGGATCCTCGGCAATCGGCCTAGGAAGCCCTCGTTGAACCCGTCCATCACGATCCGCTCGGGCTCAAACTTGCCCGGCCAGCCGGGGTCGGTCGACCAGCGCTCGGCACGGGCCAGGAACACGCGCGTGTCCTCCGCCCGTCGCAGGCCCCAGTACAGGACGTGCATTCGCTGGCCGACGTACAGCTCTACCTCGGAGTCCTGCGAGCCTGTCACCTGAGCGGCGGCGCGCGCGGCCTCGTCCTCGGCGGCGGCCAGCACAGCTTCCGCCTCGCCGAACTGATTACGGATCGTGTGGGCACGCGCCAACAGCCGCACGGCGCGCAGACCACCGCCGGCCTGTGCCGCGCGCCTGGCCAGCATCGCGGCCAGCGCTGGGTCACCGATGCTGGCCGCGTCGGCGGCGTCGAGCAGCAGCTCCGGCGGGACCTCTGCACCCGCTTCGATCAGCCAGCGGGCGGCGCGCAGCGCGTCCTCCGGAGTCAGCGGCTCGCGCTCCCGGATCATCTCCGCCAGTCGCATGCGGTGAGCGCGCGCCCGGAGCACCGGCATCTCGGCCCGGATCACGTCGCCGTAGAGCGGGTGCCCGAGCCTCACGTCCGCATCATCGGCCGCCCCGGTGACCGCGAGCATGCCCCGCTCCTCGCCGCTCTGGAGCGCTTCAAAGGAGGTCAGGGAGGCCAACTCGCCCACGCGCAGCGGCTCGCCAACCGCGAGCAGCTCGAGCGGGCGCAGCACGTCGGGCTCGAGCGCCCCAATGCGCCGCTTGATCAGCGCCCTCAGCGACGGGGTCACCGCCGGCCTGCCCTCGATGCGCCACAGGCCGCGTTCGCAGCGCATGCTCCCGTCCTCGATCGCGCCGATCACGAGCTCGCGCGCGTACAGCGGATTGCCGGCGCACGCATGCACGATCTGCCGCATCGTCGCGTGCTCCACCGGGCCCTCCACACCGGCCTCGACAAGCTGGACGATCGCGTCGTCGTTGACGCGCCCGAGCTCGATCCGACGCGCGCCGGCGTCTTTCCACAAGGAGTCGACCGCGTCCGGCGTCGCCTCCCCGGTCCGAATCGTCGCCAGCACGAACACGTCCGGAGTGCTCGCCAGCTGCAGCACCACCGTGGCCGACATGGCGTCGAGCAGGTGCGCGTCGTCGACGGCGAGCAGGACCGTTCCGCCGCCGGCCGCGGCACGCACCGCTGCGCTGCTCTCACGGACGAGCGCCAACGGATCACCGGAGCGCACCTCGGACGGGATCAGCGGGGCGAGCGCCCCGAGCGGAATCGTCGCCGAGCTTGCCGTCGCCTGCGCCCACAGGGTGGGAACGCCGCGTGCTTGCGCTTCGGCACAGGCCGCGCGCGCCAGACGTGATTTTCCGACCCCGGCCGACGCACTGACTATCACACCGCAGCACGACCGGTCAGAGCGCGCCGACGAGATCGCCGCTAGCTCCAGCTCGCGCCCCACCAGCGGCCATACGTTCCCGAGGACCGAGTGCGTCTCGCGCACGGGTGCCGATTCTAGCTCCGCTAGGTCGTTGGATTGTTCACAGATGGGTCGATCTCGGTCAGGCCGCGGTAGCGGCCTGTTTTATTCGCTCGTCGATCGCGCGCTCGAACGCGCGGTAGGAGGTGGCCAGGGGTGATCGTTTCGCGATCTCGGCTGGGAGGGTGGGGTCGAGTTCGACGAGGGCTGGGTTGACGATCCGGGTGTAGGTCTTGGTGAAGAAGACGGCCAGTCGGCGTCCCTCGGTGGTCAGCTCGTAGCGGTGGGTGCGAGGGATCCGCTGGATGAACCCTTTGCGGCGCAGGCGCCGGAGGTCGTAGGTCATCTGCCGCGCGGTGTAGCCGGGGAGCAGCCCGGCGATCAGTTCGCGCAGCGAGCGGTTCGTCAGCCCGGCGAACAGGTGCTGGAAGCTGCACAGGCAGGCGAGCAGCACCATCGTCCGGGGTTCCCCGAACCGCAGTCCGGGGGCGGGTAGGCCATCGTCGGTTCTGGATGGCAGCACCACGCGCTCAAGCAGCGTGGCGTCTGGTGCGCATTGGCACGCATCAAGTTGGTGGTCCAGGAGGCGCTGGTTGATGTCATGTCCGATCTGGGTCAGCGCGTTCCAGTTGGCGTCGGTGAGCATCCTGCCGATACCGAAGTCGCGGGTGTCGTTGACGGTCGTCTCGGTCCGGAGCGCGCGGCCCTCTTTGAAGTACTGCTTGACCTTCGAGGCGCGGTAGTGGATCTGGATCGCGGCCTGGACCCCTGAGCTGAACACTTTGGTGTGGAATCGTCCCGGGGTGCGTCGTGAGACGCGGCGGCCGAAGATGACCGCAGCCTGGTCGGGCCGTCCGAGCGTGAGCTGATCGGGAAGCGTCTGCTCAAACCAGGCACGGCCGGCGGCGGGGCGGTCGAACACGCGCGTGTCGGAGATCTCGAGTTGCCGGAACGCCAACTCATAGCGGTAGCCGCGCCGGCGGTCCTCGGCGGTCAGCGCCGAGGGCAGCGCCGCCTGCCAGCGATCGAAGAACGCGCGCACGTCCGCAGCGGACAGTCTCTGGCAGATCTCGGCCAGCGACTGCGCGTCTTCGCAGGCGGCGAACCCGTTGTCCAGCGGCTTGAACTCGAGGCCCTGCTGGGCGGCCTGCTGCTTGGCCCACTCGTTGCCGTTTAGGTAGACCCATGTCGAGTACGGCGCGTACCCGGTCATCTTCAAGAACCCGGGACCCCAGTCCGGATCGCGGATGTAGACGTAGTAGTTGTTCGGGAACACCGATTGGCGGCGGTAGACGAAATGCGGATGCCCGTCCGGGCCGCCGTCACGCCACCCGCGCCACACCGAGGTCTTCTCCTGACAGATCCCGACCATCACAACCCCGTAGCGGTTCTCGGACTCGGCCACCTTGAAGTGCTTGCGGGCGATCTCCTCCTTGACATCGCCCTTGACGAACTGGTGAGTCGGGATCTGGTTATCGGCGATGAACGCGTTCATCCGGTTCGCCCAGTCGCGGCCGATATTGCCGAGCACCGCCGGCGAGGGGATCGGGAACCCGCGATCCAACAGAAACCGGACCACCAGCCCTTCACTCTGCAACCGGGGGACGTACCCCTGCAAGAACAGCCGATCCACAGAGCGGACCTCCAGGCTCACGTGATCGGCGAGTAGGCTTGAGATCGTGGCCACGGTGGTACCTCCAGCAACCGCAAGGTGCAAAGCCCCAAAGGGGCTTCCAAGCGGGCGCCCATCGCCCGCGCTCTAGATCGGAAGGTACCCCGCGGCCACAGCCAGCGGCCCCGCCGGGCCGCCCCCGCGAGCGAGGCTCATACCGAACCCCGACCACCCCAGGATCACCGCGGCGTTCGAACAACCGCTCGGCGGTATGAGGCTCGCTCGCTAACCTTAGACGTCACATGGTCGATGTGCCGGGCTGTCTCGCCTGCGACCTGACCGCCGGTCGCATACCGGTTCCAGGTGGTCCGATCCACGAGACCGACCGATGGCGGGTGGAGCATTGTGTGGGGCCGCTCGGAGTGGGAACGCTCGTGGTCAAGCCCAAGCGTCACGTGATCCGGGTCTCGGAGCTGAGCGCCGAGGAGGCGGTCGAGCAGGGTCCGCTGCTCGCGCGGTGCGCGGCGGTCGTCGACATGTTGCTAGAGCCCGAGCAGACATATGTCTGCTTGTGGTCGCACGCCGGCGGTAAGCCGGTCCACATCCACCACGTCGTCCAGCCGGTCACGAGGTCGCAGATGGACAGCTACGGGGCGCACGGCCCGAGACTTCAGGTCGAGATGTTGAGCCGGGGCGAGCT
>Ga0335073_10007582_pt1 | contig 15232 bp, 7 predicted proteins | sample Lox_Sample_22_FD_207093 | JGI IMG/M metagenome (GOLD analysis project Ga0335073, IMG submission 207093) | Soil microbial communities from Loxahatchee National Wildlife Refuge, Florida, United States - Lox_Sample_2.2 | ecosystem: Environmental > Terrestrial > Soil > Wetlands | place: USA: Florida... | reverse complement strand
CGAACTCCGTGCCTGGGGGCGGAGACGCTGCGACGTTGCGTATCGGAAGTAGCGGGTGGATGAACTGGCCGGGAATCGAAGATCTGAATCATTTTGCCTCCTGAGGATTTCGGTTGTTCGGGCGCCGCGAGGGAACGTTCCCTTTTGGGGGCGGAGTTGGGCCACAAATTGCGCGCCCCCGCCGTCCGCAACGTGCCTGCCGTAGGGGTGCGAGGTCAAAATGGTTGGCGCCGCCGCCTTTTCCTGTGCTATCGCGGTCGTGGAGTGGTGCAAATGCCTCTGCGGTCGGGGAATGTCGAGTAGACCGCGCAACAAGTCGAGAGAGAAATAAATTCACCTTTGAATCGCCGCAAACAGTCTCACTGCTTGGAACATCTTCGAGACGTGCAAGATTTGCTCTTCAAAGACGCACTCATCAAGTCAATTCGCCGTAGTCTTCACCGTAGGCAGCCGTGCGGAAGCCGGTTTGACGAGGAACTTATGCAGGGAGCGTCCGGCTTCTTCCGGGCACATCCATTCATCGCCGGTCCAGGCCGATTCCGCACGACCTGCGAAACCCGGCAGGCGGGGTTCGTTCTGCCGTTGGCCGGCGCCGGGCTGCGCCGGACTTTCCCGCGGGCAGCGCCGGTCTTATGGAAATGGAATCATAAACTTAGAGCACCATAGCCGTTACGGAAGCGGCGCCATGGTGCACCCGGATTTGCGCGTGCGGCAGGCCTCCGCTCTACTGTATCCGTTGGGTCATCGAGTGAGTGTGCCACATGTCTCTTACACCGGCTAAAATGGCTTCTCTGCCCGGGAGCGGAGGCGGACAGCTCCGGGCCAGAGACCGGGCTCCAGCTGCGCGCTCGATTCCCTACAGTGAAGAGCACCGCCAAGAGAAGATACAGGGCATTTGTCCCAGTGCCTGCGGGCGCCCCGCCGGGCTTTGGATGGGAGGCATGAAAATATGGGAGGTTCGAAGGATTCGATCAGGGAGTTGCCGCCACCGGAGGCGCGATGGGCGCTGATCGAGCGTGTCGCCGGAAGCACCCAGTTGAGGCGAGCTGCACGCCTGCAGGAACTCCTGCTGTACCTCGGAAGATGCTCTCTCAAGGAGGGCGGCGAGAAGATTCACGAGCAAAAGATAGGCGTTGACGTGTTCGGCCGGCCCGAGGCTTATGACACCAGCGTCGATAATATCGTTCGCACCAGTGTGAGCGAATTGCGCAAGCGCCTAGAGGCGTACTTTGAATCGGAGGGCCGTGATGAGGCGCTGGTAGTAGAGATCCCGCGCTGGAATTACACCCCGGTTTTCCGAAGTCGTTTGAGCGAACCAGTGAGCCCGTCTGCCGAGCCACCCGCTGCGGCGTCCGGGCCGACGGACGCACCGGGGTCGCCGGGCCAGTTCACGCATCGGCGCTTTTCCGCCGTCCTTGCCGCGGGGGGAATCGTGATTGCCGGGCTGATCGTTGGCTGCGTGTGGTTTTATGCAAGGTACAATGCCCTGTACCGGTCACTTTACCCGTGGCGCCATGAGCCAGCGGTGGCGGAGTTTTGGACCAAGATTCTCGAAACCAGGCCGAACACGGATGTGGTGCTGGCGGATGCCTCATTTGGCCTGCTCCAGGACATCGGCAATAAGCGATTTCCCTTCGATGAATACCTCAATCGAAGCTATGTTGCGCAGCTGCAGGCCCAGGATCTGAGCCCGCAAATGCGGGCCGCGAGCACAAGGATTGCGCTTTGGAATCTCGGCAGCCAAGACGAGTTCAAACTGGCGCTCCGCCTTATGGCGTTGGATCCGCTGGGCAGGAATATCCATTTGTATTCCGCCCGCGACTACATGCCCGATCTTACAACGCATGACAATGTGATCCTCATTGGTGGCAGCCTCTCCAATCCCTGGGACGACCTGTTCGAAGACCGCATGAATTTTGTGACTGTTTTCGCCAGCGACGGATCCATCGCCGTATCCAATCGCGCGCCGGCGCCCGATGAACAGGCGATCTATCGGCAGACTCCGTCGGTTGAATATTGCGTCATCGCGTATCTTCCCAATCCGGACCACGATGGAGTTGTCCTGCTCATCGAGGGCACAGATGCCGAAGCGACCGAAGCCGCGGGCGACTTTCTTCTTTCGGAATACCAGTTGTCCAATTTTGCAAAGATGCTGCATGTAGGGCAGCTTCCGTATTTCGAGGTGGTTCTGAAGGTTTCGTCGGTACCAGGCACTCCCCTTTCCTCCTCAATCGAAGCCTACCGGGCATATCCCAAGCTGCATTGAAGCAGAGGCGACAGGAGGATTTCTGCGGCATTTGCGCCGTGGCGTTCTGGTGCTGGCAGTGAATCCTCCGGGGGTCGACGAATCCCGCAGGCACGGCCGGGGTTTCGACCTGATGGAACGGGGTGGAAACGTCAGGCAGGGATTGGCGTGCTCGTATTTCTATGATCTCATTATTTGACAAGTAAAGGATGCATTGATACAGTCAGATTTGTTTTCTGAAATACCACAAAAGGTCTCTGCAAATAGGTTTAGAATGAAGCATCCCCGAGCCTTAGTTCCCACGTCTGCGGTAGCACTCCTGCTTTGCATCGCTTTGATCTCTGCAAGCGGCTCCATTCTGGCGCAATCCGCGGCTTCTTCCCGAACGATCGAGACGCCGGTGGCGACACTCAGGATCTCGAAACAAACCTGCGACTTGCTGGGGGTGCACTGGAAGAATCCGGATCTCGAATTGATCCGGGAACCGCGTCTGGGGGAAAACTTCCGGATTCTGCTTCCGGAGAAAGGCTACGAAGCAGACTACTTTTACAGTCGCGATCAGAAGGTCAGCGGCATCGCGGCTTCACCCAATGGCGTCGTGTGCACTTATGACTCGCTGACGAATGCCCGAGAGACGGTCCAGGTCAAGGTGCGCTACAGAATGCAGGTCATCGGCCAGCAGATTCAGTTTTCGATCGAGGTGGACAACCCGACCGGCCGGCCGCTGGCCGAAGTCATGTATGGGATCCTGGGCGGCCAGCAGGGAATCGGCGACCGGCTTGACACGGAATCGATGCTGCCGGGGGCAAATGCGAATCTCGGTCCACGTCTGTTTACTCAGTTCCAAGGCGGCGGGTACGGCGGCGGCAATCTCGGGATTCGCTACGATGCTGCCTCTTTCCCGTACCCGGGAAGATTATCGATGGGGTGGATGGATGTGTATAACCGGAAGGACGACGTCGGCTACTATTACGCCGACCAGGATCCGGATACGCGCCTGACACTGCTTGAAGTGGAGATGCGCCCGTTCGGGAAGAGCGCGGTAGCGGGCGATAGCTGGCCTACGCCCGAAGAAGCCCAGGGATACCCCATTGGAATTACGACGGGCTGGGTGGACATGCCCTATCTGCGCGAAGGGACATTCAAGGCGGGCCCTGTCGCGTTAGAGGTTCATACCGGCGATTGGCACACCGCCAGCGGAATTTACCGCTCGTGGTTCGATCGATACTTCAGCGTGGATCGGCCCCGAAGCTGGCTGCGGGAGGAGAATGCCTGGCAGTCCATCATCCTTTCCAACGGAGAGGATGTTGCGGTTCACCGCTTCGACGAGTTGCCGAAGCTGGCTGCGGATGCGAAAAAGTATGGAATCACTACCTTCGAGATTCTGGGCTGGGATGTGGGAGGGATCGATCGCGGGTATCCGCAATACGAACCCAATCCCCAACTGGGGACTCCCGCCGAGTTTCGCAAGGCGCTCGCGGAAATCCGCGCCATGGGCGTTCATCCGCTGATCTTTTCCAATATTCAATTTGCCGATACCGCAACACCGATCTTTCGCGAGTGGCTGCAACAGTTCACGGTGGACGGGCTTTGGGCGCCGGATTGGTCCATGCACGGCTGGGGCGAAGGAACCATCAGCGCCCGTGCTGGGCTGACGCGATCGAATATGACGTTCGTCAGTCCATCCCATCCGCAGTATCGAAACTACCTGATCGACCAGTATCTGCAACTTATCCGCGACGGGGCGGAGGGATTCCAGTTTGATAAGGCCATCAGCATGGATGCCCTTGACTTCAATCCCACGGTTCCGACCACTCCGGATAAATCTCTGGTGGACGGCGTGCTCGAGACATACCGCGAGTTGCTGAGCAAGGGGCGCGCCATAAATCCCAATCTCGCCCTGGCCTCGGAGATCTGGTACGACCGCGCATTTCCGTATGTGGATGTGTCCTATATGCGCATGGGACAGATCGACATGAACTCAACGGTCCTGCGCTACACGTTCCCAGAGTGGACGGCGACCATCTTTGGCGAGAGTCCGGGCGACTTTAATCCCATGAACAACGGGATGCGGTATGGGCTGGTGTGGGACCTGGCGCCGCGGCATTACAACGACTCGGTCGACGATCCGCTCACGCGTCCCCTGGCCCGCTACGTCAGCGAACTGATCCGAATCCGCAAGAGGTATGCCAACCTGCTCTTTTATGGACGCTTCAACGACACGATGGGGGCCACGGTAACGGGCGGAGGGCCGAATATTCGCTATTCTGTCTTCGAACCGCTTCACCCGGCCAGCAACAGCCGCGCGTGCGTGATCGTTAACTTCGGAGATTCGCCGGCTTCGGTGGAAGCTAATCTTGATGGCGTGACCGGCGATGTGGTCGTTGCCGCTCCGTTTCAGGCGGACCGCACGGCCACCCTGCCGATCCATATAACAATTCCTCCCGATCGGCTGGTGGTCGTGGTAAAGCAATGACCGCCGGTTCGCATCCACTACTCGGCGTAAGACCGGTCGCACTTTGACAGCCGGCATCACGAGGATTCGTTGACGAGGAAACATGCACATTGAAAAGGTCTGGGCAGAGGTTTACCGGATTCCCGTCCATCGCGAGATGCATGACGCCATTCGTCATTTCAGCAAGATGGATATCGCCTTTGTCCATATCAAGACCGACGAGGGTCTTCTGGGCTCGGGCTTCACTTACAGCATCATCCCGCTGGGAGCCAGTGAGGTCTGCTCGCTGGTCAATGGGGGCATGGGCGAACTTATTCTGGGCATGGATCCGCGCAACCACGAGGAGATCTGGATGCGGGTATGGCGGCATGTCGACTGGGTGGGCCGCGGTGGAATCGCTGTTCTCGCCGTTGCCGCGATCGACATCGCAATCTGGGATCTGAAATCCAAGGCGGCCAACATGCCTCTGCACAAGCTGCTTGGCGGCGCGAGATCGCCTATCCCGGTCTATAACACCGACGGAGGCTGGCTGAACCACTCAATCGAACAGCTTGTCAAAGAGGCGGAGCGGATTGTTGCCGCCGGCTTTCGCGGAGCCAAGATCAAAGTCGGAAAGGACGATGCTTTAGAAGATGCGGAGCGGATCGCGGCAGTGCGTGCCGTGCTCGGACCCAATCGTGCCTTGATGGTGGACGCCAACGAGCGCTTTACTGCCGCCGAGGCGATCCGCCGCGCGCGCATGTGGGAGCCCTGGAACCTGTTTTGGTTCGAAGAACCTCTTGCGGCTGAAGACATTTCCGGCCACGCAACCCTCAGGGCGCATACATCCATTCCCATCGCACTGGGAGAGTCTCTCTTCAATCGGTTTCAATTCCGCGATTACATCGCGTCCGGTGGCGCGTCGATTATTCAACCCGACGCCTGCCGCTGCGGCGGCATCACCGAGTGGCTGAAGATCGCGCACATGGCTGACTGCCACAACATACAGGTAAGTCCGCACTTTGTCATGGAATTGCATCTCCCCCTGGCGGCGGCCATCCCGAACAGCCTCTATGTTGAATACATCCCTTCGCTCGATCCGGTGCTGACGGAACCGTTGCAACTGATTGACGGCTGTTTTGTCCCGAGCGAAAGGCCGGGGTTGGGGATTCCATTTGACTGGGACCGGCTGCGCGCGTTTAAGGTGAACCATGAGAGTTGACAGTCATCAGCATTATTGGAAGGTGGAACGCGGCGATTACCATTGGATGACCCCGGATGTATCCGTCCTGTATCGCGACTATCTTCCCTCGGATCTGCGTCCGTCCCTGATCAAACACAACATACAAAAAACGATTCTTGTGCAGGCGGCGCAGACTGTAGCCGAGACGGATTTCCTCCTCGATCTTGCGGCCAAAGACGACCGTGTCGCCGGTGTGGTGGGATGGCTGGATATGGAGGACCTGGATTTCGCCGCACAGTTCGAACGATATCGAAGCAAGCCACGGTTCATCGGGCTGCGCCCCATGCTGCAGGATCTTCCGGACGACCGCTGGATCCTGCGGCCAAACGTCCTATCGGCGTTGCGGGTCATGGCGGCCGCGGACTTTCCCTTCGACATCGTGACCTACCCGCGCCACCTCCCCTTTGTGCTTCAGGCGCTCGAATCCGTCCCGCAGTTGCGAGCCGTGATCGATCACCTTTCGAAACCGGAGATTCGCTCCGGCAAGCTGGAGCCCTGGCGAAGCTTGATAACTCAGTTAGCCGGATATCGCAATCTTTATTGCAAGCTTTCTGGATTGGTCACTGAGGCAGATCACGAGCACTGGTCTCTCGATGACTTGCGCCCCTACGTTGAACACGTGATTCAATGTTTCGGATTCGACCGGGTTATGTTTGGAAGCGATTGGCCGGCATGTCTGCGTGCCGGCAGTTACGACCAAGTGATCGGCGCACTGCGGGAGATTCTTGCCGCAAGACTGGACGAGGAGACAGAGCCGAAGCTCTTCGGCCTAAATGCGGCGCGGTTTTACAAGCTGGATGCGGGGGCCGCAAAGTGACCCGTGAGGTCCGCGTCGCTTTCGTTGGCGCGGGCACGGTGGCCGAGATGCACGGGCGCGGTGTATCCGGCGTACCCAATGTTCGCCTTGCCGGCGCATACGATGTCGATCGTCAAAAGGCAAAGGCGATCACCAGCCGGTTTGGCGGACGGGTCTTTGACTCCCTGGAAGAGGTGCTTTGCGACCGGGACGTGGATGCAGTCCACGTATTAACGCCCGTTTACCATCACGTATCCCAAGCTATCGCTTGCCTGCGCGCTGGCAAGCACGTTCTGCTGGAAAAGCCGGTCGCTAACACGCATGAGGAACTCGCGTTGCTGCAGTCAGTCGCGAAGGGAGCGGGCCGAGTTTGCATGCCCGCGCATAACTATATTTATGCGCCATCCGTGCGGCGGGCCAAGCGCCTCGTAGAAACGGGCAAGCTGGGACAGATTGCGAGCCTTTGGATTCTCTACAACATCTTTCACTCCGAGCAGGCGGCGGAGAATTATGGCGGTGTTGTGCGCGCGGTCTGTACCCATCATGCATATTCTGTACTCTATCTGCTCGGCCGGCCCCGCCGGGTGTCGGCGGTCGCTTCGCGTATACGCGACAGGCAGGCCAGCCGCGAAGAGCAGGCGATGATTGTATGCGAGATGGAGAGCGGCGCGATTGCCAACCTCTGGAGCAGCTTTGCGGCTGACGATCCCACCAGTGATCCATGGGCGGTCGTCTACAAGGTTCTGGGAACCAACGGCGGCGTGAGTTACTCCTGGCATGAAGCACAGTTTAACGACGAAGGAGGGCCGGCATGGGGGATGCCGTGTTACGAAGAGAGTTTTGTCGAGGAGATCGACCACTTCGTTAATCAGTGTATCCTGGCAGACGGCTTGCCGCTTTCCACGCTGGACGACGCCGCGGATGCGTTGAGCATTCTTACCGCTGCTGAACGGTCCATCGCCAAGGCTGACGCTCTTGCGACGGTTGTGTATGGGGAGTAGCCGGCGCCGTGCGTCTGCACTTGCGATGAGTGTTTAAGGCGAAGGGAGGAGATTTGGCGATTCGCACCGCTCTTAGGTCAATTGCGCTTCCAGGCCTGCTGCTGATGAGTTCGCGACTGAGCGCCGCGGTGAAGGTATTGCGGGTGGATCCGCAACAGACCGGCCCCGGGATTGCAATGGTGCATGGACCGCATATCGCTGTCTACGATCCGCAGGCCACTCCCCGGCACCAGTTATATCTTTTTCTGGCGGGCACGGGGCGTAGCGCGGAGAGCAGCCTCCTGATGGACAGAGTATTCGCCGGCTGGGGCTACCACGCCATCAGTCTGGATTATGAGGACAACGTCATCGCCGTCACATGCGCCCATAGTTCAAACAGTGCCTGCTTTGACAATTACCGGCGGGCCATCGTGACCGGGGCTCCGGTCAGCGCGAAGGTGCGGGTCGATGCCGCGAACTCCATTCTCAACCGGCTGGCAAGGCTGCTCAGCTATCTTGTTGAGTTCGACCCGGAGGGAGGATGGAACCAGTTTGTGACGGACGGCCAGCCGGCATGGAGCCTCATTATCGTTGCCGGCCACTCCCAAGGAGCCGGGCACGCCGCTTACATCGGGAAACTTTTCACGGTCAACCGGGTATTGATGTTTTCCGGGCCGCAGGACTACCTCGACAACCTCAATGAGCCGGCTCCGTGGCAGGCGCGCGAAGGCGCCACGCCGCCATCCCGGTTCTTTGCCTTCCTCAACCTCCAGGACCCGTTCAATGTGCACCACCAGATTGCGAATTGTATGGAACTGATGAGTATGCGGGAACCGAACACGCTGATGGTAGAGCCAGGCGAAGGGATCCGCGGAGACCACCATATTCTGATCAACAATTACCCCACGCGACAGCATCACGGCTCTACGCTGTTTCCGCAATTTGAAAATGTCTGGAAGTACATGGCGACCATACCCGTTGACTAACTTGTCGCCGCGCGCTATTGAGACGGCGCGCATGAGGTACGTCAGTCGGCGGCGCAGGATTCGGCGCTTCGCAGCCGATAGGCGACGACCTTGGGATTGTCATAACCGCCCGGCAATGACGTGATCTGGATGAGAGCTTCAAACGGAGTTACATTTGTCCCCGGCCGGTGCCCAATGGTTGTGAGCAACGTCTCGAGCCGCTGCGGATCGGTGATTGTGTCTCCGGCCGCCTGCGTTGCCTGCGCGTTCAATCCGTCAAGGAGCACGGTCAAGCCGTGATCGCCACAACCTTTCAGCAGGGCGATGACCCCGTAGCTGATATAGGCCTTTTCCTCCACTCTCTGCGTATCGAACATCGCGGGAATGGAATATTCCCGAGCCTCTCCGGCGCGGGGAGACCGGTTCAGGAAGGCCGGCGCACCGGATTGGGGGTCCTGTTCCAACTGGAAGTTGAGGCTGGGCTCGTACACTTCCACCCACGGATTGGAGCGGTGGCTGCCGATGAGAACGACGTTGCCGCGATGAAAGAAGTCGGAGCTGGCGTCGCGGGCAAAGATTGGGGTCTCGCGGCTGCTGAAGTCGGCCGCCAGTGTCGCCAGGCGAACGGAAATCTCAAGGTCGGACGGGCTGGTGACGCGTCGCATCGCGACGTTAAAGAGCTTGTCGCCCTGCACGTTCAGATAGGTGCGATTGAGGTAGTCGCCGAGGCCGAGAGTCTTATTGTTCAAGTCCTGCCAGAGGGCGAAGCTGGGGTCGGAGTAGACGACTTTGAGGTCTTCGTTTGACTCGTTGAAAAACTGGCCCCAAAGATCGCGGATGGCCCCGTTGGGTTGCTCGGTGCTCGCGCGGACATCTTCCCGCACCGCGTACCGGGTCAGCAGAGCCGTGGCCACGACAGCCACAATGAGGCAGGCCGCCAGCAACAGCCATTGGCGCCGGTTAAGACGGAGATCCGGCTTCTCTGGGGGTATGGGCTGCGCCGTGGGTGCGCCCGCCAATTGCACGGCGACCGGCAGCTCCGCGAGCGCCGGGGGGCGTGGCACAAACTCGGGGACATAGGTTCCGCGCGGTATGGTGATCAATACCTGCTCGTCCGACCCCTCGGACGCGAAGTATCGCTCAAGCCGCCCTCGGAGCTCGTGCGCCCGAACACGGACGATGTTGTCATCGGCCGGATCGTAATTGGGCTTACGTCCCAGGACCTCAGCCCCGATGGTTTGCTCCTTGAGCCGTTCCGTCCGGCCCAGAATGGCATGATCTGTGATGTAGAGCAGAAAGGCGCGCATGGCCGCAGCGCGGGAAAAGGCCTGACTGTTCACGACCCGCTGCACCAGTTCCCGTTTTTGCTCAGGCGAAAGGGAAGGCTCGCCTTTTGCCAAATTAGCGGGCAAAGCTGTGGCCATTTCCTGCACGGCCAGCCATTTTACGGTAAATTCTTAACGGTTTGCAACGCGAGGTAGTACCCAAGATCAGGGTACTCTGCCGGTGACTGTGCGACTAGAATTCTCTCGCCCGCAATCCCGAACGCCAGCCTTCTACGGGGTCGGCAAATGGCAACCGTGCCCGGGATAAACTGTTCTGCCGCAAGGTAAATTTCCTTCATGGTCCACCGATCTGGCGGCGGGGGGCGCTTTCGGCCGTATCGGAAACCTGGCATCGCCGGAACGGCGGCTTTTGGGTTTGCCTGCCGCCCCGGAAGAGCTCCGAGGGAGTTTACCGTTACTTCACTTCACAAGGGCCGGGCAGGCGGGTGAGGCTGGTGGGCGGCACACAGGGGTACGTGTGGCCGGCAGAGATTGGTGCAGAGCCGAGGGTCGGACGGGCGTCATGCTGTGCCAAGTTGAAATACCGGTCTCTCAAGAGCCGCAAACGTGGAAGGAAGCGATGGGATGGAGTCTGTGATTGTTCTACATAACCTTTTCATTTTGCGACAGATATTATCGATTAAAAAGAGGGGATCCATTCCTATGGATGGAGAGATCGGTATTTCTTGTGGTGCGGAGTGATGACGGGATGGCGATGGAGCTACCGGAGAAAAACGCGCATGGCGAGCGATCTTGCGCAGGCCGTGACGAGCAAGAAAGGATGGGTCCACGGGGCGCGCGAGGACGCGGCCGGGAGCATCGATGGGCTGGCGAGTCATCCTGGCAGTATTTGGTTCACCTGATATTTGTTTATTGCAATTGTAATATTTTAGATGCATAAATAAATGCCATTATATCTTGATTTGAAGCAGCTCTGATGGAGGATATACGAGCTTTATTGACCAAGTGACGTCGGATCGCCGGTTGGGCCCGGGGGAACCACGCCGGGCGTGCCGAGCCGGGAACAGCGCGATCCTTTTGAATTCACTTCATGCGCCGGTTGGAATTCGCACCCCGATTGGTCACCGCTTTGCGGGCCCGCGCGAAAGCCGAGCTGCAATTTACGGCGAACTTTGATCAGAAGAATCTAACCCCATTCGATTCAGCACATTCAAGGAGGCAACTGAGATGAGTCCAAAGAAGAAGAGGTTAAAGCCGCTAGGAGATACGGCTCTGAAGGGGCGGCGTTGGGGACGCGGCCATGCCACACCAGACTGGTCCGCGGGTGGTAACGTTATGCAAAAAGGCCGATGGGAGGCACTTCCGGCGATCTTCGCGTTGGTGCTGGCGATTGCGTTTTCCGTTCAAATGCCAGCCCAGGCCGGCGTCGACGAGGGTAGTGTCACCGGCACCGTCAAGGATCCAACGGGCGCGCTTGTGGTAGGCGCCAACTGCACCCTGACCAATACGGCCACCGGCGTTTCGCAGGCAGCGGTGACCACTTCGGCCGGTGCTTATACGTTTCCCTTCGTGCAGATCGGGACCTATGCCCTGAGAGTCACGAAGGCCGGATTCAAGGACTACAACCTCAAGGGCATTGAGGTGCATCTGGGCGCCACCGATACCGAAGACGTCACGATGGAGGTCGGTGCGGCGAATGTGCAGATCACCATCACCTCGGCCGCGCCGCTCTTGCAGGCGCAGAATGCCTCGCTCGGCATGACGATCGATCACTCCGCCGCCACAGAACTGCCGCTCTTCGGAGGCAGCGGGGGCAGGAACTTCATGGACCTGATCACGATTACTCCCGGCGTACAGTTCACGGGGAGCAATCAGACTACGGGGACCTTCCTGGTCAACGGTGTACAAAGCGGCCAGGTCGATGTCCGCCTGAACGGCGCCGACGACAATCAGGAGGTCTTCGGCGGCATCGCCATCCCGCCTATCCCGGACGCCATCCAGGAGATGAAGGTAGAGAGCGGCAATAACGGGGCCGAGTCGGGTGAGTTCTACGGAACCGTCGTAAACGTCGAAACCCGGCAGGGGAGCAACAAGTTTGAGGGAGAGGCGTGGGAGTACAACGAGAACGACATGTTCGACGCCAACGACTACTTCAACAAGCTGCACCAGTTGGTGACCAATTCAGTGCACACACCCAACAAGCCGGGCCGCTACAGAGAGAATTCCTACGGCGGTGTTTTCAGCGGGCCGGTGATGCTGCCGCGCTATAACGGACGCAACAAGACCTTCTTCACCGTCGATTTCCAGCGGACCGACTACACGCAAGTGGTACAGGACACGCAGACGGTTCCGACGCTGAACATGCAGAATAGCGGTTTCACGAACCTCTCCGACATCTTTGACCAAAGCTACCAGACCTCGGCCGCCAATGCCGGCAAGTCAGAGAAGATCGACGGCGAGGGGCGCCACTTCCAGATTGGCACCATTCTCGATCCCGCCACGACGCGGGCCATACCATGCGGCGCGCTGGATCCCGTCACGGGCCTGGAGGCGGATTGTGGAACGCTGGTATCGGGCGAGAACGGCGTTGTTACTGATCCGAATATCAATGGCGGCCTGAAGAGCGCCATCGTGCGCGATCCGTATTTCGGGAATGCCCCGGCGGGTTGCCCGAGCCTGATGACCACCACAAACTGGAATACCACCATTAACCAGGGACCGGTGAATCCCGCCTGCCTCAACCAGATTCCGGCGAGCAGACAGGACGCCAATGCGGTTGCGCTTCTTAAGCTCTTTCCCAACCCCAACCAGCAAAACGCGAGCAGCCTGACCTATAGCAATAACTACTACTCTGCTCCGATACAGCCGACGACGACCACGCAATACGACATTCGCATCGATCACGTTTTCAGCGAGAAGGATCGCGTCTGGGGAACCTTCAGCCATTACAACCAGACCTCGACGGGCGCGCAGGGATTACCGGGCATCCTCGAAGGCTCGACCAATTTTGCCGGCCAGAACCCGACCTACATGGCCATCGTGAGCGAGTCGCACGTCTTCAGTCCCAACCTGATAAACCAGTTCCGTTTCTCGGTCACGAACGACCACGATTTCCGGGAGGACCCGAACAATATTGACAACACATCAGGCATCCCTGCCGGGTATGGAATTCAGGGCATTCCGCAGGCCGGCGCTGACGGTCTCGGCAATGGCGGTCTTCCGGACTTCAACGGGATGAGCGGCCTTTCGGGCTTCGGGTCGCGGAGCAACATCACCAACCAGACCGTCGGCTCCTGGGAGTACTCCGACGATGTGACCAAGATCAAGGGCAAGCACGAGCTTCACATTGGCGGCGAGTGGCTCTGGACCTTCGGCAATATCGCCCAATTGCCGTCGTCGCGGGGCAGCTTCAACTTCAGCGGGGTCTATTCGGACGTGCCTTACTCCGGCGACGGCAATACGGCGCTGGCAGACTTCCTGCTGACGCCGATCGCGTCGACGATCGGCGCGACGGGCCTCAGCACTTCTGCCAACCTGATCGGCGGCCTGAACGGTTACTCGGGCAACAACTTCAATCTATCCACTTATCACGCGCCGCTTCTGGCCTTCTACGCGGTCGATAACTGGAAGATCACGCCCAGCTTCACTGCCTCCCTCGGGGTCCGATACTCGTGGTTTGGGCCTTATTACTCGAAGAACGGCCAGGAGGCCAACCTGTGGATGGGCGGCTCGGGGAACAGCGCCAACGGCACCGCCTTTTATGTTGCGCACGACGGCTGCGCCACCACGATGTCTACTTTCTTCCGGGGACTGCTGGCTTACGACGACATTCCGATCATCTGCCAGCCCAACAATGCGGCCAATGAAACGCCGAAGGCCAACTGGGCTCCGCGCCTGGGCTTTGCTTATCGGGTCCGGCCCGATCTTGTGGTACGTGCCGGGGCCGGCATGGCCTACGGCGGCTTCGGTTCCATCGGATATGGTGGCACACTGGGCACCAACTATCCCTTCCGGTTCTCCGTGCAGAACACCGGCGCCAACAACGCGTATACGCCGCAAGTGATCGGCACCAGCACGGCGACGATGGAGGACACTTTTGCACTCATCAACCTGACCAACCCCGCCAACGGCATCACACCCGTCGGCAGCACCGCCCTCTATGGCAAGCAATATCACTTCAAAGAGCCGTATGTCATCACCCTCGACACCGCGGTACAGTGGCAGTTCGATAGCCACGACTCGATCCAGGCCCTTTATGACGGCCAGATCGGCCAGGATCTGGAGAGCGGCGATCCGTACAACAACGCGCCTTCGGAGCTGCTGACGCCAAGCACGACGACGGTGAGCATCTGCGCAACGGCGTCCAACCCATACTGCGCCACCGGGTACGTACCGTTCCCGAACCTGAACGCGCTAACCGGCCCGATGGAGACCACCGAGCAGGTGAGCAACTACCAGTCGGGGCAACTGGAGTATCAGCATCAGTTCGCGTTCGGATTCAACATGGATGCGAACTACACATTCGCGCGTGAATGGGCCGATACACAGGGCGGGCAGCAGAACTCGGGCGGCCCGGCCAACGGCCGTGCGCCGTGGGTTACGGGCTATCGCTACGACTACGATCGTGCATCCAATCTGGCGTCGAACGTCTTCAAGATGTCGGGCGAGTTCAGCGTGCCCTTCGGTAAAGGCGGGCGCTGGGCCTCGAGCGTAAACGCGCTCACGGATGCATTCATTGGCGGATGGAAGATCGACCCGATCTGGGAGGCCTTCAGCGGCACTCTTGCCAATATTGGCTGCCAGGGCACCAATGGCTACGGGGCCAACCCCAGCTTCAACGGGCCGTGGTTCGATACTAACAAAACCGCCTTTGCCTGCGACGCGCCGATGGAAGCAGGTGTACCTCTCCACGGACCGGGATCGAAGGATCTTCCTCGAACCCGGACCACTGGCTACTGGAACTCGTCGGCGTTCACGGCACCGCAATACGCGGTTCAGGCGAACGGGCAGTCGGACTGGTCTCCGCTGGGCGTAAGAGGCAATCAGATCTACGGTCCCGGCTGGTACGACGTCGATCTTGCGCTCCATAAGGTATTCAACACCGGCGAGGGCACGCGCTTCGAGTTCGAGGCGCAGGCCACCAACGCGTTCAACCACGTGCAGCTCAACAACCCTGGAACGAGCAACTACACCACTCCAAGCAGCGAGTCGCTTACAGGCGGCTTCGGGAGCATCACCGGCGACCGCACCGGCAATGGCGAAGGCCGCGTGATTGAACTGGCC
>Ga0335073_10007580_pt1 | contig 15233 bp, 10 predicted proteins | sample Lox_Sample_22_FD_207093 | JGI IMG/M metagenome (GOLD analysis project Ga0335073, IMG submission 207093) | Soil microbial communities from Loxahatchee National Wildlife Refuge, Florida, United States - Lox_Sample_2.2 | ecosystem: Environmental > Terrestrial > Soil > Wetlands | place: USA... | reverse complement strand
CCGTACGGCATCTCCAGCGCGGGCAGCACCTGGCTGTCCAGGTTCTCGCCCTCGGCGACGACCATCCGGAACCGCGTGTTGCCCAGCGACACGAGCGTGGCCAGGGTGGCCGGGCCCGGCTGGTACTGGAACAGGAACGTGGGCGGGTCTGCGAGCTTGCCGATGCCCAGCGGCCGCTTGATCAGCTTCACCGGCTGGTCGTTCCGGGCGATCTTCCAGTTGCCCTCGCCCATGTGGCTCATCAGGATCGAGTCGGACGGGAAGTCCATCGCGTACATCTCGGTGAAGTGCGCGTCCCCGATCAGCACGTGCCCCGCCGCGACCATGCACGCCGTCAGCACGTCCCCCTCCGCCGCGTAACCGTATCCCTGGGCCATCAGCGATGACGCGGCGGCCAGCGGCAGCCGGTCGAACCTGCCGTCCTCGCCGATCGCGTCGAAGTGCGCGGTGTACGCGCCGTAGCCGCCTACATCGAGGATCCGCTTGATCGCGACCTGCATCCGGGCGTGATCGGCGCGCTCCTCCTCCGACAGCGCCGGGTCGATCTCGAAGTGCTCGTCCTCGAACGAGATCACCTCGTCCAGCTGTGCCCTGGTGACTTCGAGCATGCCGCGGTAGAGGTCGCCCTGGGCCACCGCGAGGATCTCCGGGCCGAGGCTGCGGATCAGCGCGCTCTCGTCGACCCGGATGTCGCCCATGTCGTTCATCGCGTAGCCGAAGATCGCCACCTTGAGCTTCTTCCACGCGGTTACGGCGGCCGTAGCGCGGGCCCACCGGCCGACGTCGGCGCGGAACTGCTCGCTCTTCCAGTCGTCGGTCAGAACGGCGAACCGCCGGCCGGCCCTGACCATGGCGTTCGCCGTGTCCTGGGCGCCGTGCACGCCCTGGTTGTAGGTCATGTCGGCCATATCCCACTCGGGCGTGACGTTCGGCTCGGGCTGGATGTTGGCCATCAGGATCGGCAGCCGCGACTCGCTGAGGAGCCGGGCGACCCGCATGGCCGGCCCGTAGGTCAGCATCACGACCATGACGCCGTCGAGGTCGTCGTTCTCGAACTGGCGCATGGCCCGCTCGGCGTCCTCGCGGTACTTGACCGGCTCGCTCGGGAAGAACTCGCCGACGTCGGCAAGATGCTCGGCGATCTCGCGAGCGTAGCCCGCCTGCCGCGCCGCGATATCGGGGATCATGTCGTCGTACAGGTCCTGCATGATGCCCAGGATCCCGATCTTGGGCTTGCGGTCAGACATGGAATTCCTCCTGAACGGTAGTCCGGCCGCGGGCACGGCCGGTCGCAGCCCTTTGGTCAGTGCTGGCCATACTCCTGCTGGTAGCGCCGGTACAGTGCGTCGATCTGGTCTTGCGGGAGCGGGGTCAGCGGGCCGCCGAACGCGCGGGCCAGGTGCACGGTACGCGCCGCGTCCTCGCACATCACGGCGGCCTTCAGCGCGTCGCGGGCGGTGCCGCCGATCGTGAAGACGCCGTGGCTTCGCATCAGCACGGCGGGCGAGCGGTGCCCGGACAGCGTCCCGACGATGCCGCGGCCGATCTCATCGCTGCCGATGAGCGCGAACGGGCCGATCGGGATCTCGCCCCCGAACTCGTCGGCCATCGCCGTGATCACACACGGGATCGCCTCGCCGCGCGCCGCCCACGCGGTCGCGTACCCGGAGTGCGTGTGCACGACACCGCCGACGTCGGGCATCTGGCGGTAGACGTAGGCGTGCGTGGCGGTGTCGCTCGAGGGCAGGTAGCCCATGCTGTTGACGGCGGGGTCGTCGATCGCGTGGCCGTCCAGGTCGCAGACCACCATCGAGTCGGGGGTCAGCTCCGGGTAGCCCACGCCGCTCGGCTTGATCACCATGAGATCCTCGCCGGGAACCCGGGCCGAGATGTTGCCGGAGGTCCAGGCCACCAGGCCCGCCGCGACCAGGTCGGCGTGCAGGTCGCTCACCGCGCGCCGGAGCTGTGCCAGGTCTGCGCTCATGCGATCCCTCCCGATTCCGCGCCCACGACCCGGTCGCGGATCCCGCGGAGCCGGTGCATGACCTCGTTGCCGCCACGGCCGAAGTAGTCGTGCAGCAGCAGGTACTCGGCGTACAGGCGGTCATAGACGTCCGCGCTGACCGGGTCGGGTACGTATACCGCCTGGTTCTTCCCCCCCATGGCCACGGCCGCGGCCGGGACGTCGGGGTAGCAGCCGGCCGCGACCGCGGCGTGGATGGCTGAGCCGAGGGCCGGCCCCTGCTCGGAGGCGATCACGCTGAGCGGGCGGCGGGTCACGTCGGCGTAGAGCTGGAGCACGAACTTGCTCTTGGTGAGGCCGCCCGCGATCACCAGCTCGGTGACCGGGACGCCCGACGCCTTGAATGTATCGATGATGACCCTGGTCCCGAACGCGGTGGCCTCGATCAGCGCCCGGTAGATGTCGGGTGCCCGGGTGGCCAGCGTGAGCCCGACGATCAGGCCGGACAGGTGATGGTCGACGAGCACGCTGCGGTTGCCGTTCAGCCAGTCGAGCGCGATCAGCCCGTGCGCCCCGGCGCGCTGCTTGGCAGCCTCGGCGTCCAGCAGCTCCTGCAGGCCGATGCCGTGGCGCTTTGCCTCGTCCCGGTACTCCGCTCCCGCCACGTGCTCGGCGCACCAGGCAAAAAGGTCCCCGACGCCGCTCTGGCCGGCCTCGTAGCCCCACATCCCCGACACGATGCCGCCGTCGACCACGCCGCACATGCCGGGGACCTCGGCCAGCTTGGTGCCGTTCATCACGTGGCAGGTCGACGTGCCCATGATCGCGACCATCTGGCCGGGTGCGACGGCGGCGGCCGCAGGCGCGGTCACGTGCGCGTCGACGTTGCCGACAGCCACCGCGATCCCCTCTTGCAGGCCGGTCCACCCGGCCGCCTCCGCGGTCAGCTGCCCGGCCTTGTGGCCCAGCGCCAGCACCGGATGCTCCAGCTTGTCCGCGGCGAACCGGGCAAACCCGGAGTTCAGCTGGCCGAGGAACTCACGCGTCGGGTAATGGCCGTCCTGCCGTATGCCCTTGTAGCCGGCGGTGCACGCGTTCCTGGTCTCGGCGCCGGTGAGCTGCCAGATGATCCAGTCCGCGGCCTCGATCCAGCGCTCGGTCCGCTGGTAGACCTCCGGGTCCTCCTCCAGCAACTGCAGGCCCTTGGCGTACTGCCACTCAGACGAGATCTTCCCCCCGTAGCGGGCGATCCAGGGCTCGTGCCGCTCGTGGGCGAGCGCGCTGATCCGGTCCGCCTGGGGCTGCGCCGCGTGATGCTTCCACAGCTTCGGGTAGGCGTGCGGCCGCCCGGCCAGCTCCGGAAGCTGGCACAGCGGCGTACCGTCCGCCAGCACCGGCATCACGGTGCACGCGGTGAAGTCGGTGCCGACCCCGACGACGAGCGCGGGATCGACACCGGCCGCGGCCAGGGCGGCGGGCACCGCCTCACGGAGCACGTCGCGGTAGTCCTCGGGATCCTGCAGCGCCCAGTCCGGGGGGAGCGGCTCACCGGTAGCGGCGAGCGTGGTGTCCATCACGCCGTGGCGGTACTCGTGGACGGCGGTGCCAAGCTCGGCGCCGTCACGGACTCGCACCACGACGGCCCGCCCGGACAGCGTGCCGAAGTCAATTCCCACCACGTAGGCGTCAGCGGCTGTGGTCATCGACCCCACCTCCATCCAGGGATGCACACGATCCCACCGCAACCCACACCCGGGCCGAAGACCTGCTCATACTCAAATTGTTAACGCTAACAGCCTGGCCGTGGTGCACCGGTACCCTCTCTTTTTTCTCTCTGCCAATCAGCGCCGGGGCCGGCCTGCGCTGGAACGCACGATCAGCTCCGGGGTGACTGGCAACCGGGCGCCGGGCGCCGGGCGCCCGCAGATCCGGTCGACCAGCAGCCGCAACGCCTGCTTGCCGAGTTCTCCGAAATCTTGCCGCACAGTGGTCAGCGGGGGGAGGAAGAAGGCAGATTCCGGTATATCGTCAAATCCCACCACGCTGACGTCCACGGGAACCTGGCGCCCGTGCTCGCCCAGCGCGCGGAGCAATCCGAGCGCCATCTGGTCGTTTGCGCAGAACACGGCGCTGACTTCGGGCATCCTCGCGAGCTCGTGCCCTATCTCGTAGCCAGACCGCGCCGACCAGTCTCCGCGCACGATTTCTGGCTCCGGTGTGCCCGTCTCCCGCAGGGCCCGGCCCCACCCTTCCGCGCGCTCCCGTGCGTCCAGCGTGGAGTCCGGCCCGCCTACGTAGTGCACGGTCGGATGGCCCAGGTCAAGCAAGTACCGCGTGGCCTGAAACGCGCCGGCGATGTTGTCGATCGCGACCGAGTCGAGCGGTGCGCGGGTGCCACAGCCGACGGCCACCAGGGGCACGTCGGTCGCGACCCCGGTGAGCGCCTCGAGGGCCGGCATCTCAGAGGCGATGACGATGATCCCCTCGACGCCCTGGCCGAGGAACCTGTCGACCGCCTCCTGCATCGACCGGCGGTCGAAGGCGGGCAGGCTCGTGATCGTGACCGAGTAGCCGGAATGGGCGGCCCGCTCGATGCCGTAGAGCATCGACGCCGGGCCGTAGAGCGTGGTGTCGAACGAGATCACGCCGAGCGCGTGGGTGCGCCCGGTGACCAGGCTGCGCGCGGCGGCGTTGGGCCGGTATCCAAGCTGCCGAATGGCCGCAAGCACGTCTTCCCTGGTCTGCGGCCTGACGTTGGGATGCCCGTTGAGGACGCGGGAGACAGTCTGGTGTGAGACACCGGCCAGCCGGGCGACGTCTGCCATCACCGGCCGTGCGGCTGGCCCGTTCGCCGTCGACGCCACCAGGTCCCCTCGGTCACTGGCCAATCTCACAGCCCGCGCAACGCGGCGCCCGCAGGCCAGGTGATGTTTCCGTTCACATCCCGCTGCCGTCGAGCGTCGCATTCCCGAGCAGTATCTAGGGTATGCGAGAGCGTTATGTTAGCTGACGGCCGCCTGTCTGCTCCCATTTGATAGAACGCGCAGATCCTGGGACCCTACGGCGCATGGAGGGAGCGCCGGACCCGTTCAAGCGACCCATCTCGCCGACGGCGATGGCCACACAGACCGCCGCGCTTGAGCAGACCGCCGAGGCGAACGAGAAGACTCTGGGTGCGAAGCACCCGGACACCCTGGTGGCCAGGGCGGCGCTGGCCCGGGCCTACCTGTTCTCTGGGCGGTTCACGCAAGCCGTCTCGTTGCTCGAGACAATCGTGCTGGCCTGCGAGAGCGTACTCGGCCCCGATCACGCGGACACGCTGCAATCTCGCAATGATCTTGCGGTCAGCTACCGCTCAGCGGGCCGGGGGCCGGACGCCGCCGCCCTCCACGAGCACAATCTCTCGATTCAGGAGCGGCTGCTCGGGGCCGACCACCCCGGGGCCATGGTTACCCGCTCCAACCTCGCCAGCGCGCTGTGGGCCGCGGGCCGCACCGGCGAGGCCCTGGCCGCGTACCAGCAGGCCCTGGCCGACCAGGAGCGGGTGCTCGGCACGGAGCATGCCGACTCCGTGCACACTCGCGGCAACCTCGCCAGCGCCTACCGGGCCGACGGGCGTATACCTGAAGCGATCGCCATGCACGAGCAGAACCTGGGCATCAGGCAGCGGGCTCTGGGCCCGGATGATCCCGGCACGCTCTCCTCGCAGCATGGCCTGGCGAGAGCGTTTGCTGCCGCCGGACGGCTTGTTGACGCGGTGCCGCTGCAAGGCCAGGTGGCCGCCGACCGCGAACGGGTCCTCGGTGCCGATCACCCGGACACCCTGGCGTCCCGAGCCGGCCTTGCCGCCGTCTACGGCGCCGCCGGCTGGTTCCCCGACGCCATCGCGCTCTTCGATGCCGCCGTCGCCGACGCCGAGCGGGTGCTCGGCGTCGATCACCCGGACACACTCGCGTTCCGGAACGATCTCGCAGCCGCCTACCAGCAGGCCGGGCGGACCAGCGAGGCTATTGAACTGCTCGAGCCGACTCTTGCCAGCCGCGAGCGCTTGCTCGGCCCGCAGCACCCGGACACCCTGGCATCTCGCAACGACCTGGCCGCCGTGTATGCCAGGACCGGCCGACTGGCCGAGGCGATCACACTGCACGAGCGCAACGTCGCCGACCTGGAGCGGCTGCTCGGGGCCGATCACCCGACCACCCTCACCTCCCGAAGCAACCTCGCCGCCGCATACGGCCGGGCGGACCGGCTGCCCGAGGCGATCGCTCTGCACGAGCAGGCCCTCGCCGACCGCGAGCGGCTGCTCGGCCCCGATCACCCGGCCACGCTCACCTCGTGCAACAACCTCGCCGCCGCCTACGCCCGGGCCAACCGCCTGCGGGAGTCGATCACCTACTACAAGCGCGCATTCGCCGGCCGCAAGCGCATCCTGGGCGCCGACCACCCCGCCACCCGAGCCTCCCGCGAGGCCCTCGTCCGCGTCCGCGACCGCCGCCATGCCTCCCTGCTCACCTTCCGCCGCACCCCTTCCTAACCCTGCCCCCGAACCACGCCCCCCGAACCACGCGCCCCCCGAACCACGCGCCCCCCGAACCACGCCCCCCGCGCACACGGTCCCCGCGCACGTGCTCTCCCGCCACGCGGTCCGCGCTCAGAGGGTCTCGGGATCTCTTCACGCGTTCCAGTCATCCCGTGTCCCCTTTTAAGCCGTTTTATGCCTACCAAACCCGTGAAGGGTGGTGATGATCGAGGGCGAGCGGGACTGGCGGCTCAGTAGGCGGCTCGATCCTGGCGGTGGACTCGGGTGCATATGCGCGGTCTATAACGACTCAACTAAGGAAGTTCACCGGCTCTTGACAGGTCCGTAACACCGGATTGACACTACTTCCCAGATTTGAAACGTTCCAGAGCGAACAACCGAGGAGTCGGCCGCCGGGAAAGTTAGCGGTCACCCGCCCGAGCGGGCCGGACCCGATGCAGCAGAGCGGGACCGGAGTCGGGCAAAGCGCAGCGTGGAATACCGGAGCAGACGAGCGGAGAGGTGGAGGAATCCATGGACCCTGGGCACAGCGCCGATCGGCGCATCGGTGACCAGGGCCGGGGCACTGCCCCCCCGGGCCTTCCGGCGGCTGCGGAGGAGTCGGCCAACCTCGGGCGAGGTGGCCAAGGGCCCGATCCAGACCACGGGACCGGCGCGGACCAGGGCCAGGACGTGGACCACGGGACCGGCACGGACCACCGCACGGGCCCAGACCACGGGACCGGCGCAGCGAATCCGCCGGACCGGGGCCATCCGCCGGGGACGCCGCTGCTGTCGCTGCGGCACGCGGCCAAGGCGTTCGGCGCCGTGCAGGCGATCGCCGACGGCTCGATCGACCTCTACGGAGGGGAAGTTCACGGGCTCGTCGGTGAGAACGGCGCGGGCAAGTCCACGCTGGTGAAGATCCTGGCCGGGGTGTACCAGCCGGACAGCGGGGAGTTGGTGGTCGGTGGCGCGCCGACCGTCCTGCACAGCCCGGCGGCCGCCCAGGACGCCGGGATAGCCGTCATCTACCAGGAACCCACCCTGTTCCCGGACCTGACCGCCGCGGAGAACATCTTCATGGGGCGGCAGCCCTTGCGGCGCGGAAGGCGCATCGACGCCAGGCAGATGCGGGAACAGGCCCGGGAGCTGTTCGAGCAGCTGGGCGTCCGGATCGACCCCGGGCGTATCTGCCGCGGCCTTTCCATCGCCGACCAACAGATCATCGAGATCGCCAAGGCGCTTTCCCTCGAAGCCAAGATCATCGTGATGGACGAGCCGACGGCCGCGCTGTCGGCGGCCGAGGTGGACCGGCTGTTCGACGTCGCGCGGACGCTGCGCGCCTCCGGAGCGGCGGTGCTGTTCATCTCTCACCGCCTCGAGGAAGTCTTCGAGATATGCCAGCGGGTCACGGTGATGCGCGACGGCCGACAGGTGCTGACCAGGGAACTTGCCGGGCTCACCGCGGATGAACTGGTCCGCGCCATGGTGGGCAGGAAGCTCGACGAACGCGTCGCCGGCGACCGCGCGGCGCCGGGGGAGCTGGTGCTGAAGGTCGAGAGGCTCACCAGGGAAGGCGTGTTCGTCGACGTCTCTTTCGACGTGCGCGCGGGCGAGATCGTGGCCATGTCCGGGCTGGTTGGCTCGGGCCGGAGCGAGGTCGCGCGGGCGATCTTCGGCATCGACGGTTACGATGCCGGCTCGGTCACGGTGCACGAGCGCCCGCTGCGCAAGTCCTCCCCCACCAGCGCGATGGCCGCCGGCGTCGGCTTCGTCCCCGAGGACCGCCGTCAGCAGGGGCTCGTCATGGAGATGTCGGTACAGCAGAACATGGCTCTCGCCTCGCTCGGCCGGCTGCGCCGCGCCGGCCTCATATCCGGTAAGTCGGAACGCGACTTCGCCGCTGACTGGGCGCTGAAACTGCGGATCAAGTTCGGGCGCCTCACCGACCCGGTCTCGCAGCTGTCCGGCGGGAACCAGCAGAAGGTCGTGCTGGCGAAGTGGCTCGGGCGCAACCCGAGCTTGCTGATCGTGGACGAGCCAACCCGGGGCATCGACATCGCCACAAAAGGTGAGGTGCACCGGCTGCTTTCGGAACTAGCGGGAAACGGAGTCGCGATCTTGATGATCTCCTCGGAGCTGCCCGAGGTGCTCCGCGTCGGCGACCGGATCCTGGTGATGCGCGAGGGACGGCTGGTCAGCGAGTACGACCGCGCGGACGCCTCCGAAGAAAAGATCATGTCGGCGGCGACCGGCCAGCTTCAGGAGCAGCCACAGTGAGCGGCGCACGCGCAGCGGGCGGAGAAGCGAACCGCGACGGCACAGTGAGCGGCGCACGCGCAGCGGGCGGAGAAGCACGGTGAGCGCGACCCTGGCGCCGCCGAGGGAGCCATCGGGCGCGCCTGCCGAGGTCGGATCGCGCCGGCTGACCGAGCGGGTCTTCCGAGTGCGAGAGACCGGCATCATCGCGGTCCTCGCGCTGTTCGTCCTGATCACCGCCGTAATCCAGCCGCGCTTCGTCAGCTCGTCGAACATCCAGTTCATCCTGGTCAACACCGCGGTCTACGCATTGGTGGCGCTCGGCGAGACCATGGTGATCATCACAAGGAACGTGGACCTCTCGGTCCAGTCGGTGCTGGCGCTGTCCGCGTATCTGTCGGCCGGGTTGTTCGGGCACGTGCACGGCATCCCGATCCCCGTCGTGTTCGGTGTCGGGCTCGGCATCGGGCTGGCATTCGGAGCGGCCAACGGGCTGATGGTGTCGCTCGGGCGAGTACCCAGCCTGGTCGTCACGCTCGCCACCCTGTACATCATCCAGGGCGTCGACATCCTGGTCGTCGGCGGCAACGAGGTCGTGGCCTCGTCGCTGCCCGCCGGTTTCGTCGACATCCCGAACGCGACCATCTTCGACATCCCATGGCTCGCGATCGTGGTGGCCGTTGTGATCGGGGCCGGGGCGTACTACCTGCGCTCGTTCCGCTCCGGCCGCGAGCTGTACGCGATCGGGTCGAACCCGGATGGCGCCCGGCTGGCCGGCATCCCCGTGGCCAGGCGGGTGTTCACCGCGTTCACGCTGTGCGGCGGGATCGCCGGGGTCGGCGGCGTGCTGTGGGCCGCCCAGTACCAGACGATCAACACCAGCGCCGGCGGCACCAACTTCTCGCTGATCGTGATCGCGGCGGTCGTGGTCGGCGGCGTTGCCATCTTCGGCGGCAGCGGCAGCGCCGTGGGCGCGGCGATCGGGGCACTGCTGCTCGGCACCATCAACGTCGCCCTCGACGTGCTCGGCATCTCCGACTTCTGGGACCAGGCGATCGCCGGGTTCCTGCTGCTGCTCGCCATCACCCTCGACCGTGGCATCTCGGTCCGGCTCGCGGCGGCGCTGCGCAAGAGGAGCGCCCGAGATGCAGCCTGATCAGGACACGTCGCTGGCCGCGACCGTCGACGCGCCGCCCGGCTGGCGGTCACGGTTCGACTCCAGGAACATGCTCGGCTGGGAGGCGGGCCTGGCGGTCGTTGTCATCGCGATCGGGATTCTCGGCGTCTCGACCTCATCGGAGTTCCTGACCGGGAACAACATCTTCAACCTCGGCCTGCAGTCCGGCGAGATCGCGATCATGGCGCTGCCAATGACGCTCATCATCATCAGCGGCGAGATCGACCTTTCGGTCGCCTCGATCATGGGCATGTCCAGCGCACTGCTCGGGTACCTGTGGGGCAAGCACTGGCCGATGCTGGTCATCTTCCTCGTCATCCTGCTGGTCGGCGTGCTGGCGGGGGCGATCAACGGGCTGCTGATCACCCGGCTCGGCCTGCCCTCACTTGCCGTCACGATCGGCACGCTCGGCCTGTACCGCGGGGTGGCCAACATCATCCTCGGCCCCAACACGATCTCGAACTTCCCCGCGAGCTACGCGAACATCGGCGTCACCGGGGTGTTCAACAGCAATCTGTCATTTTCCGCCGCGGTCTTCATCGTGCTGGCCGTGCTCTTCGGCGTGGTGCTGCATTTCACGCCGGTCGGCCGGTCGATCTATGCCATGGGGGCCAGCCCCGAGGCAGCGACGTTCGCCGGCATCCGGGTCAAGCGCATCAAGACCGTCCTGTACATCGTGTCCGGTGTGATCTGCTCGCTGGCAGGCGTGCTGCTGACCTTCCGCCTGTCCACCTCGGTCAACACCAACGGGCTTGGCCTCGAGCTCGACGTCGTCGCGGTTGTGCTGCTCGGCGGGGTCTCGATCTTCGGCGGCAAGGGAACGATCGTGGGCGTCGTGCTCGGGGTGCTCGCGTTCGCGGGAATCCAGAACGCCCTGCTGCTGACGAGTTTCAACCAGGAGGCGGCCAGCATTCCGGTTGGCGGCCTGCTGCTGGTCAGCGTGTTCGTGCCGAACATAGCCACACTCACGCGCCGGATCCGCGGCGTGATCGCAAGGAGAGGCAAGGCCGCGCCTTCGGCTGTCGGAGCCGGGCATGACTGACGGCGTGGCACGCGCGCAAAGCGGGCGGCAAGACGGGACGGGCCACGTGCCGGCGTTGGCCCGTGCCGTCGCTGCTACCCGCCCATTACCGCCCCGGGCGGCACCCCCATATCCGCACTATCGGCACCCGGTTTTTGGGCCCACCAGTTGAAAGGATTCATAGATGAGAGCTCCGGTCAGAGGAAGAACGTCGGCCAGAAGAAGAGCGCTGCCGCTGATCGCGGCGCTGGCCCTGCTGTCCATCCTCGCTGCGGCGTGCAGTTCATCGAGTTCATCGAGCCCGAGTTCGTCGGGCTCGAGCTCGGGAGCGCTGAAGAAGGGCCTGAAGGTCTTCATCATTCCGAAGAACCTCGGCAACAACTACTTCACGACCGCTGACAGCGCCAAGACAGGGGGCGCGATTTCCGCGCTTGACACCCTCGGCGAGAGCGGCACCGAGACCAGCGGGACGGCGGCCACGCCCGCGTCACAGATTCCGGCCATCCAGGCGGCGATCGCAAAGGGTGCCAACGTCCTGATCGTGTCGGCGACCGACCCGACCGCCCTGTGCCCGACGCTGAACGCGGCGATGAAGAAGGGCATCACGGTGGTCACCTACGACTCGGACGCGCCGGGCTGCCGTGACCTCTTCGTCAACCAGGCGTCCACGGCCGAGATCGGGACCAGCGAGGTCGATCTCATGGCCAGGGAACTGCACGACAGCGGCGAGATCGGGATCGTCTCGGCCGCGGCCACGGCGACCAACCAGAACGCCTGGATCGGCTACATGAAGCAGGAGCTGACCAAGTACCCGAAGATGAAGCTCGTGTCGACTGTGTACGGCAACGACGACCCGCCGACCGCCACCCAGGTCACCGAGGGCTTGCTGGAGAAGTACCCGGACCTCAAGGGCATCATCTCGCCGACCACCGTCGGCATCCTGGCCGCGGCGCAGGTCGTCGCCACGCCGAAGTGGAAGGGCAAGGTCCTCGTGACCGGCCTGGGCACGCCGGATGAGATGAAGGCGTACGTGGCCGACGGCGTCGCGCCCGCGTTCATCCTGTGGAACCCGGCGAACCTTGGCTACCTGGCCGCCTACGCGGCGGTGTACCTCGCGTCCAAGAAGATCACCAACGCCCAGGGCCAGTCCTTCACCGCGGGCAAGCTGGGCAAGTACACGATCGGGCCGGACCACACGATCATCCTGGGCCCGCCCACCGTGTTCAACTCGGCCAACATCAACAACTTCAACTTCTGACCGTCCGGGGTGCCGGGCCACGCCCGGCCCGGCACCCCGGCAAACAGCCGCTCAGGGGGGATATGGGACGCCGCAAGGACGTGGTGACCCACAAGAATGTGGAACCGCCGCCCGAGCGCGGGACTGCCGCTCGGCCGCGGGCCGCATTTCGAACCTGGAGGACACCAGATGGAGCGTGTGTGCTTCCTCGGCCGGATCCGGCCGGAGCGTCTCGAGGAGTACCGGGCCCACCACCGGCAGGTCTGGCCCGAGATGCGCGAAGCGCTGCGGGAAGCGGGCTGGGCCAACTACACGCTGTTTCTTACCGACGACGGCCTGCTCATCGGCTACCTGGAGACCGATGACTATTCGGCAGCGCAGCAGCGGATGGCGCAAACTGACGTCAACGCGCGCTGGCAGGCGGATATGCAGCCCTATTTTGCTGATCTTGGAGAGTTGCGGCCCGACGAGGGGTTCCGCAGGGTCGCCGAGATCTTCCACCTCGACTGAGCGCGCCGGAACTGCTGTATGGAGATGACCTTGAATGCCTGACCTGACCGCCGTAAAGACCGCCCTGCGGGAGCACCGGATCGAGATTCCGTCCTGGGCGTTTATGAACACTGGGACCAGGTTCAAGGTGTTCGCCCAGCCCGGCGTCCCGCGCACGCCGCAGGAGAAGGTCGACGACGCGGCGCAGGTGCACCTCTACACCGGGGTGGCGCCGAGCGTGGCCGTGCACATCCCGTGGGACCGCGTCGACGACTACGCGGCGCTGGCTGCCTACGCGCGCGACGCCGGCGTCCAGATCGGGACCGTCAACTCGAACGTGTTCCAGGACGACGACTACAAGCTTGGCAGCGTCGCCAACCCAGACCTCAGGGTGCGCCGCAAGGCGGTCAATCACCTGCTCGAGTGCGTCGACATCATGGACGCGACTGGCTCGCGGGATCTGAAGCTGTGGTTCGCTGACGGCACCAACTACCCCGGCCAGGACGACATCGCTGCCCGCCAGGACCGGCTGGCCGAGGCGCTGGCGACCGTCTACCAGCGGCTCGGGCCGGAGCAGCGGATGCTGCTGGAGTACAAGCTGTTCGAGCCGTCGTTCTATACCACCGACGTCCCCGACTGGGGTACCTCGGTGCTGCACTGCATGGCGCTGGGGACGAAGGCCCAGGTGGTGGTCGACACCGGTCACCACGCGCCGGGCACCAACATCGAGTTCATCGTCGCGGTCCTGCTGCGTGCGGGACGGCTCGGCGGCTTCGACTTCAACAGCCGGTTCTACGCCGACGACGACCTCATGGTCGGGTCGGCCGACCCGTTCCAGCTGTTCCGGATCCTGAACGAGGTCGTGGCGGCCGGCGCGCTGCGGCCCGACGCCGGCATCGCGTTCATGCTCGACCAGTGCCACAACATCGAGCCGAAGATCCCGGCGCAGATACGGTCGGTGATGAACGTGCAGGAGGCGGCGGCGAAGGCGCTGCTGGTGGACCGCGCGGCCCTGCGGGCGGCGCAGGAGAGCGGTGACGTGCTCGGCGCGAACGCCGCGCTGATGGACGCCTACAACACCGACGTCCGGCCGCTGCTCGCCGAGCTGCGCGAGGAAATGGGCCTCGACCCCGACCCGGTCGGGGCATACCTGCGCTCCGGGTATGCGGAGAAGATCGTCGCGGACCGGGTCGGCGGGACAGCGGCCAGCTGGACCTGAGCGGGAACCCGCGACAGCGGACTCACGATGACAGAGACACGATGACAGAGACACGATGACAGAGACACGATGACAGAGACACGATGACAGAGACACGATGACAGGGAGGAGACGCGCTCCATGGCGCCGCAGCTACCGCCAGAGGTCGACGCGCTGCTGGCGCGCAGCAACCGGCTGGGATCCGATCCGCGCAACACCAACTACGCCGGCGGCAACACCTCGGCCAAGGGCCTGGCCACCGACCCGGTGACTGGGCAGCCCGCCGAGCTGATGTGGGTCAAGGGCTCCGGCGGTGACCTGGGCACGCTCACGGCGGACGGCCTCGCCGTGCTCCGGCTGGACCGGCTCCGCGCGCTCACCGGCGTCTATCCCGGGGTCGACCGCGAGGACGAGATGGTCGTGGCGTTCGACTACTGCCTGTTCGGCAACGGCGGGGCTGCGCCGTCCATCGACACCGCCATGCACGGGCTGCTCGACCCGCCGCACGTCGACCACCTGCACCCGGACTCGGGGATCGCGCTCGCCACCGCCGCCGACGGTGAGCGGCTGACCACGGAATGCTTCGGCGGCCGGGTGGCGTGGGTGCCGTGGCGGCGGCCGGGGTTCCAGCTCGGCCTCGACATCGCCGCCGTCGCCCGGGGCAACCCGGACCTGATCGGCGCGGTGCTCGGCGGTCATGGCGTCACCGCGTGGGGCGACTCGAGCGACCAGTGTGAAGCCAACTCCCTGGAGATCATCGCCACAGCCCGCCGATTCCTCGACGACACTGGGCGGAGCGACCCGTTCGGGCCCGAAATCCCGGAGTACCTGCCGCTGCCCGAGGCGCAGCGCCGCGCCCGCGCATCGGCCCTGGCCCCGGTGATCCGCGGGCTCGCGTCGGCCGACCGGCGGCAGCTCGGGCACTTCGCCGACACCCCGGCCGTGCTCGACTTCCTTGCCCGCAGTGAGCACGCGCGGCTGGCCGCGCTCGGCACCTCGTGCCCGGACCACTTCCTGCGGACCAAGGTGCGGCCGATGGTGCTCGACCTGCCCGCGGCGGCGCCGCTGGACGAGGTAGTCGCCCGGCTCGGCGAGCTGCACGCCGCTTACCGGGAGGACTACCGGGCGTACTACGAGCGGCACGCGACGCCGGATTCGCCGCCGATGCGCGGCGCCGACCCGGCGATCGTGCTGGTTCCGGGCGTCGGGATGTTCAGCTTCGGCGCGGACAAGCAGACCGCGCGGGTGGCCGGCGAGTTCTACCTGAATGCGATCAACGTGATGCGCGGCGCCGAGTCGGTGTCGCGGTACGAGCCGATCAGCGAGGCGGAGAAGTTCCGGATCGAGTACTGGGCGCTCGAGGAGGC
>Ga0335073_10007579_pt1 | contig 15234 bp, 15 predicted proteins | sample Lox_Sample_22_FD_207093 | JGI IMG/M metagenome (GOLD analysis project Ga0335073, IMG submission 207093) | Soil microbial communities from Loxahatchee National Wildlife Refuge, Florida, United States - Lox_Sample_2.2 | ecosystem: Environmental > Terrestrial > Soil > Wetlands | place: USA... | reverse complement strand
TGGCCAACAAACTGGGCTACTAGCAATCAAAGTTTCCCTAACAACTGGCTAGTGACTACCGGCTACAGCGTTTCTGCTACGCTGTGGGGGTGGTGAAGTTTCTCTTTTGGAACCTGAACCGGGGCGATCTGCGCGAGCTGATCTGCGAACTGGCGCGGGCGGAGCGCATCGACGTCTTCCTGCTGGTGGAGAGCGGGTGTCCGCCGTGGCGGATCATGGAGGCGATCAATGCCGAGCGCGCCGAGTACAAGTACGGGTTCACCAACTGCGAGCGGCTCATCTGCCTGACGCGCTTTGACTCGCGCTGGATGGACCCGCTGCTGGAAAACGATCGCGTCTCCATCCGGAAGCTGCAGCTGCCGGGACGGCCTGCGCTGCTGGTGGCGGCGGCGCACCTGCCCAGCAAGATCAACTTCTCCGCCGACAGCCAGATCTTAGAGGCCACGGAGCTGGCGCGCATGATCGAGCAGGTGGAGGCCGGCGAGGGGCACACGCGCACCGTGGTGATGGGCGACCTCAACATGAATCCCTTCGAGCCGGGAGTGGTGGGCGCGCGCGGCGGACTGCATGCGGTGATGAGCCGGCGAGTGGCGGCGCGGCAGTCGCGCACCGTGCAGCGGCAGCCGTATCGCTTCTTTTACAATCCCATGTGGAACCATCTGGGCGATGCGCGCCACGCCGGCGGGACGTTTTATTACGATGGCAGCGAGCCGGTCTGCTATTTTTGGAACATGTACGATCAGGTGCTGCTGCGTCCCGATCTGCTGGAGAATTTTGCGCCCGAGCAGGTGCGCATCCTGACCGAGGTGGGAGGCGTGCCGCTGCTGACGAACGGACGTCCGAACAGTGCGGTGGCGTCGGACCATCTGCCGGTGATGCTGGAGCTGGAGGTTTGAGGACAAGCCCAGGTTAGCGTCCAAAAGAGGGCCGCGAACCTGGGGCACCGGGCCCCGCCGCGAACCTGGGGCACCGGGCCGTCCTCGCTGGGGATGACAAGGTCGTAATTTGGTACCAAGCTGACAACTGATAACTGACAACCGACAACTGACTATGCCTGACGATTTTTGGCCGTCGAACATTGCGGACTCGAACCTGACCACGCCGGTGATGGTGCTGAAGCAGCAGGGCGCGCTGCTGGGGGAGAAGACGCGGCAACTGGTGACCGCTGAGGTGGTGACCGAGACCACGGGCAATCTGTTTGTGCATCATTTCTATGTGGTGGCGCCGACGCTCAACTATAAATATGAGCTGTTCCAGGTGTCGCACGGCATCAGCTTCTATCCGCTGACGCTGCGGCAGGGCGGGCAGACGACATCGCTGGGCAATGAGGAGAAGTTCAAGGAGACGCTGAAGACGATCTTCTCGTCGCCGCACACGCTGAATGTGGTGCATTCGATTTTGGCGCAGGTGCGGACGTGAGGTGTCGCCGCTGCCGCGGCTCGGGTTGATTTTCTGCTCGCACCCGGCGCTGACGCGCCGGGCTAAACCCATCCCGCCGCTGCGCGGCTGGCTGGATACCTCTTCGACCTGACAACCGGCAAGACGTTTGCCCACTCATTCGAAGAGCGCGAATGAGCGGGGCACCCGCAGGCAGTCCTTCTACCGCGAGCGAACCGCAGATCCCTCGGCTCCGCTCCAACACCCCACCGAGCGCAAAAGCGGCGCCTCCGCTCGGGATGACCATTCAATGCCAACTCATAAAGGAGATTCTGATCAAGCGACGGCAAGAGCCCTCAGCGGCTAAAGCCGCAATGATTTTGCGGTATTTACGGACGGCCTGAAGGCCGTCCCCTTCAAAACCAGGCTTAGTTCAAAACCAGGCTTAGTTCAAAACCAGGCTTAGTTCAAAACCAGGCTTAGTTCAAAACCAGGCTTAGTTCAAAACCAGGCTTAGTTCAAAACCAGGCTTAATTCAAAACCAGGCTTAATTCAAAACCAGGCTTAATTCAAAACCAGGCTTAATTCAAAACCAGACTTAGTCAGAGCCTCCCCAACTGCCAACTGCCGGCTTCCAAATGCTAGTTGCTAGTTGCTGCCTCACATCCCTTCGTAGTTCGGGCCGCCGCCGCCCTCGGGTGGGACCCAGGTGATGATCTCGTAGGGGTCCATGATGTCGCAGGTTTTGCAGTGGACGCAGTTGGAGGGATTGAGATGGATCTCGAGGCCGCTGGGGGTGTCCGGCGCTTCGACCATCTCGTAGACATTGGCCGGGCAGAAGTTCTGGCAGGGATTGCCGAACTCCTTCACGCAGCGCTCGGCGCAAATGGTGGTGTCGTGAATCACAAGATGCGAGGGCTGATCTTCTTCGTGCCGGGTGCCGGAATGATAGAGATCGGTAAGCTTGTCGAAGGTCAGCTTGCCATCGCCTTTGGCCGCGCCCAGCATGTGCGCGCGCTCGCCGCCATCGGCAGGCAAAGTATCGAGCTGCTGCATGCGGCGATGTCCGGATTCCGTGGCGTAGCGCGCGTAGAGGCCACGGCCGCCGGTGAACTGCTGCAGCCCGGCGTGGACCATGCCCGACAGAAATCCGTTCTCGAATCCCTGATGGAAGTTGCGCACCGGCCACAGTTCGGTCTTGATCCAGCTCTTCTCGACGCGCTCCTGATACGACTCCAGCATAGGCAGCGAGAAGTTCTGTTGCGCCATGGCCGCAAACGCAGTCTCCGCGGCCAGCATGCCACTCTTGATGGCGAGATGAATTCCCTTCAGCCGTTGTGAATTGAGCAGCCCGGCGGAATCGCCCAGAATCATCCAGCCATCGCCGGCCAGCGGAGGAATGCTCCACCAGCCTCCGTAGGGCAGCGACTTGGCGCCATAGCGCACCATCTTTCCACCTTCCAGCAGCTTGGCGACGAAGGGATGCTGCTTGAAGTCCTGCAAGACATGCTGCGGATCGATGCGAGGATCGCGATAGCCGAGTCCGGTGACGAAGCCAAGCGAGACCAGGTTGTCCTTCGCGCCGTAGATCCAGGCACCGCCGTATTCGCTGAAGGTCAGCGGCCAGCCCATGGTGTAGATGACTTCGCCGGGCGCGATGCGTCCCGCGGGCAGCTCCCACAGCTCCTTCACGCCGACGCCGTAGGTTTGCGGATTGCGTTCGCGATCGAGCTGAAAGCGGCCGATGAGCTGCTTGGTGAGCGAGCCGCGCGTGCCTTCGGCGAGAATTACGATCTTCGATTTCAGGTCATAGCCCGGCTCGAAGTTTGATTTCGGCTCGCCGGTCTTGTCGACGCCCTTGTCGTCGGTGCGCACGCCGACCACGCGTCCGGATTCGAAGAGCAATTCCGATCCCGCAAATCCGGTGAAGAGCGTGATCCCGGCTTCTTCCACCTTGCTGCCCAGCCACTTCACGAATCTGTTGATGGAGATGACGTAGTTGCCATGATCGCGCATGGGCGGCGGCGTAACGGGAAACTTGAATTTGCCGGTGGGGGTGAGGAAGTAGACCGCTTCTTCGGTGACAGCGGCGTCGAGTGGAGCTTCCTTTTCGAAATCCGGGAGCAGCTCGCGCATGGAGCGCGGATCGAGCAGCGCACCTGAGAGACAATGCGTGCCGACTTCACGCGCTTTCTCCAGCAGGTAGATGTTGTCTTTGCTGAGCGGGGCGTCGGGATGTTTGGCGTTGTGCTTGTCGATCAGTTGCGACAGGCGGAGGGCGCAGGCCATGCCGGCGGGACCTCCGCCGACAATGACTACATCCGCTTGCATGGCGGGGCGTTCAACATCGGAGATCGGCTTACGAAAAACAATCATTCGAGTATTCGCAGACACACGACTCGTGATCAGGTTTCTCGCGCGGCGGCAGAGATAGGCCGTCTCGCAGAAAACGGGGCCCGGGGCACGGCTTTTTTCTACGCAGCAAGAAAGCGCAGGTTTTTACGCCTGGTCGAAGGAACGCTGAGAGTTAAAACGTTGCAAAAAGATACGCTGAAGCTGAAGATAGCAACCTTTTAGCAGTGTACAACCGAAATAGACGTATGAAGCCGGAAAATATTTGCCGTCTCTCAGGCGTTCTTCGCTTTCTTCACCTCTTCCACTAGCGGCGGCACAATGTCGAACAAATTGCCGATCACCGCTATGTCGGCAATTTCAAAAATGGGCGCTTCGGAATCCTTGTTGACGGCGATGATGCTGCGCGATCCCTTCATGCCGACAACGTGCTGAATGGCGCCGCTGATTCCCAAAGCCAGATAGAGCTTGGGCGCAACCGTCTGTCCGGAGGAGCCGACCTGCCGGTCCATGGGCAGCCAGCCCGAGTCGCAGATGGGGCGCGATGCGGCAATCTCGCCGCCCAGCGCATCGGCCAACTGCTTCGCAATTTCGATATTCTTCTGCTCCTTGATGCCGCGGCCGACGGCGACAATGATTTCGGCCTGGGTGAGATCGACGGCCTGCTTGGCCTCTTTGAAGGGCGCTTCCGGCTGGTTGCGGATTGCGCTGCCAGCGATCTCGAGATTGACAGTTTCCACCGGAGCGGGCGCATCGCCCGTCTGCACCTGGTCGCCACGAAAAGCGCCGTTCTGGAAGGTCGCAAAGTATGGGGCGTCGCCGGAGAAAGAAACGTCGGCGGCAAACTTGCCCTGAAACATCTGGCGGGTGAAAAGAAGTTTTCCGCCTTCGTACTTGTAGCCGACGGCGTCGCTGATGAGCGCGCGATTCAATGCGGCGGCAAGTTTGGGAGCGAAGTCGCGCACCTGATAGGTGTGCGGCATCAGCACCAGCCTGGGCTGCTTTTGCGCGATGAATGGCTTGAGGCCGGCGACGAAACCGTCGGGGGTATAAGGCTCGAGCTTGGGAGATTCGAGATCGTAGACCTTGGCGACTTTTTTGCCGGCGATCTCGCTCGCGATGTCGCCAACCCCGCTACCGGCCACCGCAGCTTCCAGTGTCCAGCCGGTTTGGGTGGCCAGTGCCTGCGCGCCGCTGAGCGTCTCCAGAGAAACGCGATTTAATTTGCCTTCACGTTGTTCGACTACCACCAGGATCGTATCTGCCATTTTGTCCGTTCTAATGCGGCAATTAGCACTTGGCAATTAGCGCTTGGCCAAAGTTCAAGTCGTATCATTGATCAACGCTCCAAGCAACCGACTGGTCTGGGCGGCGCGCAGAGTAGCGGCGAAACCTCTGCCGAGGTTCAATTGCCGATGGCACCAATTACCAACTGCCGCGTGCCAACTGCTCCGTTCAGCGATTGCGACGTCTGATTCGCACTCCATAAAGGCTGAGCAACAAGCCGGCGCCGCCCAGGCATCCCGCGATCCAGGCAAAGCGAGTTTCGCCCAGCCTCATTGCCGCGGGGTGAAAAAACATAACCAGAAATGCGAACAGCATCATGACCCAGCCAATCGCCATCATGGCCGAGCCGTTTTCCCGTTTTTCTTCCGTTGACGATGACATGGCCGCCTCCGTTCGCCTCGCCAACCGCACACCCGTGCCTGGCGGGGCATTGAACGCGACTTGCCAGCCTCCACTACCCAACCAAAACTCTTACGCCACCGGCGACTCAGGCGACATGATTCTGTTCCGCGTTGTCCTGCCGTTCCTGGGCCAGCGTGTGCTGCAAGTCCATTCGGCCCAGCTTTGTCGCCCCGAGCGCGCGGCGGTATCGCGTTCCCATGATCACCAGCACCAGTCCAAGCAAGCCTTCGACGGTCAGCCATATCGGCCAAAACATCGAGCCGTCGCGCAGGCTCTCGAAGAAGAAAACGCCGAGCACCGCATCTCCCCACAGCAGGACCCAGCCCAGGGTCAGCAACACCGAGCCGAGACGCCGGTTCTCAACCGTGTAGTCAATGGCGGTCTGATCGTGATCGTATCCTGGCATAACGAGCAGAGCTCCTTTCGCACCGCATGGCCCAATTCGTTAGATGCCGAAGTAGCAACTAGCAATTAGCTCAAGTTCTCCGCCCTCGTTTGTCTGTAATCTGCGGCGCGGCGGTGATCTGCCTGAACTGATTTCGTACCAAAACTAGTCGCTAATTGCTAGCTGCTAGTTGCTCATTGCCGCTTTTCAGATCACTCTTACCTCGTTGCGCAGCTTCTCCACCAGCTTCTTGGCGATCTCGGCCGGCGGGCCTTCCAGCACCTCGGTCTTCTTCGTCTTCTGCGGAATGTACAGTCGTTCGATCTTCTGCAGGTTGTCGCCCAGCGACGCCTTGACCTCGTCGAAGCTCACCTTTTTCAGCGGCTTGTTCTTGGCCTGCTTGATGCCGATCAGCGTCGCATAGCGCAGCTTGTTGATGCCCGACTGAATGGTCAGCACCGCCGGCAGCGGCATGTCCACGAACTGAAAAAACCCGGCCTCGAGCTCGCGCTTGACTCTAATGCCGCCGTCGCTTTTTTCGATCTGCATAATAATGGTGGCGTGCGGCCAGCCCAACAACTCGGCCAGAATCACGCCGGTCTGCGCGAAACCGTAGTCGTCGGATTGCAGCCCGGTAAAGATTAGGTCGAAGCTCTCGTCCTTGATTACCGCGGCAAAGGCGCGCGCGGTGTTAAAAGCGTCGAGGGTGACGAAGCCGTCGCCTTCGAGATGAATGGCGCGGTCGGCGCCCTTGGCCAGCGCCTCGCGCAACACCTGCTGTGCGCGCGCCGGGCCGCTGGTGATGACCACCACCTCGCCGCCGTGTTTCTCCTTCTGGCGCAGCGCCTCTTCCAGCGCGTAGGCGTCGGGCTCATTGACCTCGTAGGAAACGTCTTCGCGAATCCAGGTGCCGCTCTCATTCAGCTTGAGCGGCGCATCCTTCTGTGGGACCTGCTTCATGCAGACCAGTATCTTCACCAACACTCCCCAGGAACCAGTTCTCACGCTATGCGAAACTTCCAAGTATAAATTACCGCGCGGCGGATGAAAAACGCGAACGGGGACGGGTAGTGGGCACGACTGCAGAAATGGGAAACGGGTTCGTTCGAAGCCGACGGCAGCGTCCGGCTGACGCTGCGTACTTCACCCGGTCGCAATGGCGCCGCGGCTGCGAATCGCATTTGCAACGCCGGGTTTCGACTTTGCCGGCCTGCGATGCGGTCTGCCGTGCAACAATGGCGTCGTACCTGGCTCTGAGATAGCAGTCGCCAGGACTGGCTACTGACAACTGCTCATGATTGCGCACCTACGCGGACGGCTCATCGCGAAGCATCCCAACCAGGCCATCGTCGAGGCCGGCGGCGTGGGCTACGATGTTGCGATTTCCGTTCCCACGTTTTCCGAGCTGCCCCCGGTGGGCGCGGAAGTGGCCCTGCACATTCACACCCACGTGCGCGAAGACGCGCTGGCGCTCTACGGATTTCTGCGCGCGGAGGAGAAGCAGCTCTTCGAGAAGCTCATCACGGTGAGCGGCATCGGCCCGACCCTGGCGATCAAGGTCCTCAGCGGCATGGCGACGGCCGAGATGGTGGGCGCGATCCGCAGCAACGATTTTGCGCGGCTGACCAGGATTCCCGGCGTCGGCCGCAAGACCGCGGAGCGTATGTGCGTCGAGCTGCGCGACAAGCTGGAGGGCTTTGGCGCTCCGCAGCCGGTGGCGACGCATTCCGCCATCGAAGAGGACGTGATCTCCGCGCTGACCAACCTGGGATATCAGCGCGCGCTGGCGGAGAAGGCTGTCGATCGCGCGGTGCAAACCGCGGGACGCGAAAACTTCGATGCCATCTTCCGCGCCGCACTGGGGGCGCTGTCGAAGTAAGGCCTGCGAATCGCGATGCGCGATACTATTAGCGCGTGCGGGAGAACGTACTTCGCTGCATTCGCGAACGCGGGTTGATGCGCGCGGGCGACCGCGTGGCCGTTGCCGTATCGGGCGGGGCCGATTCGGTTGCGCTGCTGCGCGTGCTGCTGGAGTTACGCACCGAGCTGGGCATCGTGCTCGCGGTGGCGCACTTTAATCATTGCCTGCGCGGCGAGAACTCGGCCGCCGACGAAGCTTTTGTTGCCGAGCTGGCCCATGAGCTCGGGTTGGAGTTTTTCGGCGCGCGCGGCAACGTTCGCGATCATGCCCTCGCCGCCCGGCTAAGCATCGAGGCGGCAGGCCGCGAGCTGCGCTATCGCTGGTTCGCGCAACTGGCTGAGGAGCAGCGCTTCGACGCCATCGCGACCGCGCACACGCTCGACGATCAGGCCGAGACAGTGCTGATGAAATTTCTGCGCGGCGCGAGCACGCAAGGATTGGCAGGGATCTATCCGATCGTCCAGACCGGCATCGACAAACAACGCGCCGGGGCTGAAGCCCCGTTGTCGAAGGGAGAGCTCTACGGCGCACCTAAAGGTGCGTCCCTTCAAGCCAGCTCTTCGCTCTACGGCGCGCCTGAAGGCGCGTCCCTTCAAATCAGCTCTTCGAACCGCACATCGTTTCGAGCGCGCATTGTTCGTCCGCTGCTCGGCGTCTCGCGCGCGAAGGTCGAGGCCTACCTCACGGCGCTCGGCCAAAGCTGGCGCGAGGACGAGAGTAATCGCGACCGTCGCTTTTTGCGCAATCGCGTTCGTCACGAACTGCTGCCGGTGCTCGAACGTGAGTACAGGTCGAACATCCGCGAAGCCCTCGGCGAGCTGGCCGAAATCGCACGAGGGGAAGAAGATTATTGGCGAGAGATGGTAATCGAGCAGCTCGCGGCTCGCATGAAAGAAGACGAGTTGAGACTCACAGGCTTCGCGGAGCTTCCACTCGCGCTGCAGCGGCGCGTGCTCAAGAGCTTCGCCGAGAGCTCCGGACCTGCACTCGACTTCGAACACGTCGAGAAGCTTCGGCGCTGTGCGTTGGGCAAGCGCCGCAAGGCTGAGCTTCCCGGCGATCGCATCGCCGAGCGCGCGAACGGTACACTGAAAATCCGGCAGCTACGGCCGGATCACTGCTGACTGCCGGCAGTGGGATGTCCCAGCGGCGCGGGAGTCATGCCGAGGAAGCTGGTCCCGGTGAACCTGCCGCTGGCGCTGAAGTTCCAGGTGAACAGCGCGAAGCCGGCATGGGCGCAGGTTTGGCAGCCGTTGCGCAGGGGATATCCAATGATGAACTGCAAGCCGCCGTTAGGGCCGGTTTGCGAGTTCGGCCACGTCGTGCCGTCGCGATCGCCCGGCCACAAGTTCGCCCTGGGAAACTGGTTCTCGAGGTCCTGAAACTGGAAGCTCTGCTGCATTCCCTTCTGGTCGAGGAGCTTGAGATTTTCGGCGTTGAGGATGCGCGGGCTGCCGTTGACCAGCAGCAATCCGTAGGTGGAGCGCAGCGGATACGACACCCAGGCGATATCGACCGGGCCGACCTTGTCGAACCCGGCCATGATGCCGACTTCGCCATTCTGCTTGTAAAGTTCGCGAGTGAAGTTGACGGCCGCGGCGGGCGCTGCCGCTTTCGACATCTGATTAATGATGCAGTCGCCGAACTTGTCCGACGGCGAAACCTTATCGCATGCGGCATGCGCCTTGGCGAGGAAGTCGCTCGCCGGCTGCCATACGGCGGAGGCGGTGATCGGCGCCGGCTCCGATTGCGCGAACGCCGGCGCGGCCAGTGCGACCACCATCAACATCCCACATAGACTGCGCATGCGGCCTCCCATGGCCCGGAACGACAGTGGAGTTTAGCAGACGCAACGCAACCGGCGCATCGCAAAGCCGGCCACGCGCGCTGCAATATCATGCTGCTGGGCCGCGTCAGCTACTTGGGGGCGGCGGTGAAGGCGGCTGCGACCGGCCGGGATGCGGCAGGAGCTTCGGCGGCGGCGGCGTAGGAATGAACCTGGTACCCAGGAACTTTCCGCTGGCGTCGAACTCCCAAACAAAGCGCGCCACACCCAGGTTGCGGCACGCATGACAGCCCTCGAGCAGCGGGTAGGTCACGGTGAACTGCATCCCCCCGCCCGGCCGCGGCTGCACGCGTGGCCATGGGCTGCTGCCGCTGCGGTCGCCGGTAAAGATTTCGATCTTGGGATATTTCTGCTTCACCGCCTGGAACATCGAATCTCTTTCCATCGCCGAGCGGTCCAGCTTCTGCAGATCGTCGACATCGAGGATTGCAGGATTGCCGTTGACCAGCAGCACGCCGTAGTTGTCGTTGGCGCGCAGCGGATAGAAGATCTGGGCCGCATCGACGGGCCCATAGTGTTTGAAAGCGACCATGATGCCGACATCGCCGTTGGTCTGCTGGTAGAGCAGGCGGGTGAAGGCGACGGCGGCGGCGGGCGCACCCGCCGCGGCAATCTGGTTCATGAAGCATGCCGGGAAGCTGGCCGGGCCGGCGGCCTTGTCGCAGACATTGTGGGCTTTGGTGACGAAGTCCTGCGGCGGCTGCCAGATGGCAGAAGCACCGACCTTTTGGGAGGTGGTTTGCTGCCCGGCAGCCAGCGTAAGCGCAAACATACACCCGATTGACGTTGTCAGGATCAAACGCTTCATGTGGAGATGCACGACTCAGTTTAGCCCAGAGCCTGCCCTGAGCGAAGTCGTAGCGAGAAACACCGGGGTAGGCGTAGACTGAGAACGATTTTGTCTGGGCCGGGACCCTTATGCCGAACGGCACAGTGTGACTATTCTGGTTGTGCGCCGTCCAAAAAAAAGTAAACGTGACGGAAGTCACAGATTACGCAGTGGCCGTCGAGGAAAATAGTTGCGGATGATCCTACGGCAACAAGTACGCACGCTGGCCTCGCTGCTCCTGGCGGTCTCGCTATCGCTGTGGGCTCAGACAAGTGCGGCCCTCGCGCCGCCTGCCGGACATGGACCCGAGTGCCGCGCCCATTCGGTTCAGTTGGGCCCTGCGGCAATCGCTGAAATGGCGTCAGGCTGCTGCCCTGGGCATGACGCAAAATCCAAAGCAGGCTGCCCTTCGCATCCCGGGGTCTCGCTTGCTCCGATGTCTCGCCCCGACTGCTGCGCCGTGAATGGCGCACCGGAGCGGCCATCGGGGTTTCTCGTTACGTCCTCAATTTCGCTCCATCCCTACACGAACGCTGCGGTAGCCGTCGCGCCTGAACTGGCGCGTTCAACCGCTGCGGAATGGCGCGCGGAATTACCGCCAAGCACCAGGCCTGTCCTCGACCAGAAAGCCGATCTCAGAATCTAGACCTCCTCGGAATTCCAACGCATGCAGGCGAACGCTTCGCGCGTTTCGCATGAGCATCACCGCGGATTTGCGTCCGCTTACCAGGAATTCTGAGGAAAAAACTATGAAATCGAAAGTGCTCGTTCTGTTCGGTACGCTGGTCATGGCCGTGTCCATGATGGCGCAGACTCCCACCGCATTTGCCAACAACGCGAAGAACTGCTGCACACCGGGCGCGGACTGCTGCCCGGGTTCGTGCTGCGGGGGCGCACAGGTTGCCAGCGCAGACTGCTGCGGCGGCGGCGCAAGCTGCTGCCCCGGCGATTGCTGCTGATGTGAGATAACCAGCCGCAAAATGGCGACGCCCCGGTTTCGGCCGGGGCGTTCTGTTTGCAAATGGTGAATCCGCGGAACTCGAGAGCTTTCGCGACTACTGAGCGCTGACCACTGGCCACTGCTCTATTCCGGCCGATCGATCTGCGCCTTCTGTAGCTTGTCGGAATAATCTACGTACACCGACTTCCACTCGGTGTAGAAATCGATGGCGCCGATTCCGCCCTCGCGATGGCCGTTGCCCGTGGCCTTCACGCCGCCGAAGGGGAGATGTACCTCGGCGCCGATGGTCGGCGCGTTGATGTAGGTGATGCCGGCGTAGAGATCGCGCATCGCGGTGAACGCCTTGTTCACGTCTTTGGTGTAGATCGATGACGACAGGCCGTACTCGATGTCGTTGGCGATCGAGATGGCGTGCTCCAGGCCGTCGCAGGGGATGATGGAGACGACCGGCCCGAAAATTTCTTCCTGCGCGATGCGCATCTTGGGATCGACGTCGGCGAAGACGGTGGGCGCGACGAACCAGCCGTGCTGGTAAGCGTCGCCCTCGAGACGATGTCCGCCGCACAGCATCTGCGCACCTTCGTCCTGGCCGATCTTGATGTACTTCAGGTCGGTCTCCATCTGCGACGAGTTGACCGCCGGGCCCATGTCCACGCTTTCGTCGAGGCCATTGCCGACCTTCAGCTTTTGCGCGCGCGCCACCAGTTCATCGACGAACTTCCGGTACACACCCTTCTGCACGATGATGCGGCTGGTCGCGGTGCAGCGCTGGCCGGTGGTGCCGAATGCGCCCCACAGCGCGCCGTCGAGCGCGAGGTCGAGGTTGGCGTCGTCGAGCACGATCATCGGATTCTTGCCGCCCAGTTCGAGCGAGCAATGCTTGAAGGTCTTCGCGGCTTCCTGTCCGACGATGCGGCCCACTGCGGTCGAGCCGGTGAGCGAAACCGCGCGCACGTCGGGGTGCTCGACCATGGGCGTACCGACCTCGCCGCCGAAGCCGGTGACGATGTTCACAACGCCCGCGGGAATGCCGCCGTCGGTGAGCGCCTGCACGAAGTTCAGCGTGGAGAGCGGCGTGTCCTGCGCCGGCTTGATGACGGCGGTGTTGCCCGCGACCAGCGCGGGGAAAAGCTTCCATGACGGGATCGCCATGGGGAAGTTCCACGGCGTGATCATGCAGCAGACACCGAGCGGCTGGCGCACGGCCATCGCGAACTTGTTGGGCAGCTCCGACGGGACGGTCGGGCCGAAGAGGCGGCGGCCTTCACCGGCGGTGTAGTAGCCGCAGTCGATGGCCTCCTGCACATCGCCGCGCGTCTCTTTGATCACCTTGCCCATCTCGCGCGTCATCTGCTGGGCGTATTCTTCCTTGCGCTGGATGAGGATCTCAGCCGCTTTGTACAGCGTTTCGGCGCGGCGCGGCGCGGGCACCAGACGCCACTTTTTGTAGGCGAGCTTGGCGGCCTCGATGGCGCGGTTGACGTCTTCCTTGTCGGATTTTTGGAAGATGCCGACCACCTCGCGTGTATCAGCGGGGTTGAGGTTCTCGAAGCTGCGGCCAGTGTGGCTCTCGACCCACTCGCCGCCAATGAAGTTCTTATAAATGCGCGGCCGCGCGCCGGTGCGAATGCTGGGCGCCTTTTGTATCGTTGCCATGAAGGATTGCCTCCTGCATGAAGTCCAAACCTTTAATGCTAGCGGCTGGGGAGGCACGTTGTCACTTTTGGAGCTGTCAGCTCTCAGCCGTCAGCCAAGGCGGATGCTTCTTCGCTTCTCGCTCTTCGCTATTGGTTCTTCATCATTCCTTCAGGATTGTCATCCCGACCGGAGCGAAAACGGGGTCCCCAACGAGCGCCGCTTTTGCGCTCGGTGGGGTGTTGGAGCGGAGCAGAGGGATCTGCGGTTCGCACGTCCGAGCACGGCGACGCGATCCCCGAGCGCGAAAGGACGGCGTTATCTAAGCCTTATTCTCCCGCGTAATAGCCCTCGCGCGTCTGCACGGTGTAGTCCTTGTTGGTCGTGGTGAGGGTGATCTTGTGGTAGCCGGGGGTTGAGTTGGCTTTGTCGGGGGTGAAGCCCAGGTTGTACTGGTTGCGCAGCTCCTCTTCAATCTGCTTGTAGATTTGATCGACGGTTTCTTTTTTCGAGACCTCGAAGAAGCGTCCGCCGGTTTCTCTGGAGATGCGCTGCAGGACTTTCTTCCCATCGGGACGCTGGGTTTGCTGCGGATATCCGCCTCCGCCTCCGGGATAGCCGCCGCCCGGATAACCGCCGCCGGGGTATCTTCCCCAGCCGCCGCCATGACGGCCCATACCCGGCCCGCCATAGCCCTGGCGGCCGTAGGCATCGGGATCGGAATACAGAATGGAATAGACCATGGTGTCGGTGCGCTGCGCCGTCTCGATGGCGCGGTCGAGGCTGACCTTGCTGGCGTTATCCACGCCGTCGGTGAGCAGGATCAGCGCCTTGCGTCCCTGCTGCTTGCGCATCAGCTCATCGGAGGCGAGGAATATGGAGTCATACAATGCGGTACCTCCGCCCATGTGATGTCCGCCGCCACCCGGATATTGGCCGCCGCCACCACCGCCGGGATATCCTCCACCGCCGCCGCTCGAGCCGCCTCCGGTGTTGTCGAACTGGGGCGCGCCCAGCTTGTCGAGCGCTGCCTCCAGCTTGTCGCGCGACGAGGTCAGGTCCTGCAGCAGCTCGACCTCGCGATCGAAGTGGATGACGAATGCCTTGTCCTTATCGACGCGCATGACGTCGTCGAGGAAAGCGTAACTGCCGGTGCGCTCCTGATCGATGAGCCGCCGCTGGCTGGCGCTGGTGTCTACCAGCAGGCCGAGGGTGAGCGGCAGGTCGGTGTCCCGGGCGAAGTAGTGGATGGTCTGCGGCTGCCCGTCCTGCTCCAGCTTGAAGTCGTCCTTGGTCAGGGTGTTGATGATCTGGCCATGCTTGTCGCGCACCGTGGCGAGCACATTCACCACCTTGACGTTGGACGAGAAGGTAGGCACCTGTGCGGACGAGGCCGGCGGGGTGGAAGTTGTCGATTGTGTGGAAGCCGCCGGGTGTGTGGGCGTGGCCGGCGGTGACGAAGTCTGCTGGCTGGGCAGCGACTGGGCGATGAGCAGCACGGTCGCAACCATGAGCCAGCTACGCGATGAGGGGAATGCGCGAGACACCGGTCTCCTTCAGGCAGAAAACTGCGCGGTGGCATGGAATGCCATCAGCAAGAACCCGGCGGAGCGGCGAAAGTTGCCGGACCGGCTGTCGGCAACCCGGCTACGTCGAGATGGGCGACGAAAAAATCGGGATTCGCCGACTGGAACACTACGACCTTCACCGACGGGTCCGCCTCGAGGTCGGTCATGAGTGCTCCCATTTCGACGATCGTTGTGGGAACAAACATGTTGATGGGCGGGTTGTTGAAGGTAACTCGCCACAGGCTTGCACTCTCGCGCGCAATCGATAGTTGTTGCGATGTCATCTGGAGAATCTCCTTGCTTGGATTTGGCGGATGGCCCAGGTTTAACGATCGATGCCTGAATCGTTGCCCCAGAGGGTGCCCCATCCTTGCGTGTTTTGCAAGAGTGGGTGGCTGGGGTCTCGCGCCGGGATGCCGGGGTGCCCGACTCATTCGCGGGGTTCGAATGAGTGAGTTCCGTGAGTCACAGCCTTTGGTACGTCCCATCACCGTCGAGAATGATCTGCTCTCGATACTTCGGGGCATGACAAAAGGTTTGGAGCGCTAGTACGGTGGGCACGACCTGCGCTTCATAACCTCCAGTTGTTTTCCGGCGCCGTCCGGAGCTTGACCGCGGCCGAGCGCCGTCCAACCCGGCATACCTGTAGATTTTCCTGGGAGTGAGATAGG
>Ga0335073_10007578_pt1 | contig 15234 bp, 14 predicted proteins | sample Lox_Sample_22_FD_207093 | JGI IMG/M metagenome (GOLD analysis project Ga0335073, IMG submission 207093) | Soil microbial communities from Loxahatchee National Wildlife Refuge, Florida, United States - Lox_Sample_2.2 | ecosystem: Environmental > Terrestrial > Soil > Wetlands | place: USA... | reverse complement strand
GCCGTCAGGGAGCGGGAAGCGCATCGCGTCCGGCGAGGCGATGCGCTCCGCGAACGTGCCGTACGGCGCCGGCGCCGAGGACGTGAAGACGAGGTCGCCGTCGGCGGTTCTGGCCACCGCGTTCAGTCCGGGGATGAGCGGGAATCCTCCGTCGCTGCCGTAGTGGCGGCCGACAGCGACCGAGCGGGTGACGTGGTGGATGCCGGTGGCCACGAGGTCCACGAGCTGGTAACCCGGACCAGCCGGTGGCTCGTCGAAGTCCCCGAACACAGGAACCGAGTCCGCCGAGTGCAGAATCGCCGCCTTCATAGCCAGCGCCTCCTTAACGTTGTTAAATGATGTACCTCAGCATTCCTTAACAGTGTTAAGCTGTCAAGTCATGCCCCCAGGACTCACGAAGGCCGCGATCGTTCAGGCAGCGTTCGACCTGCTGGACGAGGCCGGCATGGATGGCCTCACGGTGCGCGCGCTGGCGTCCCGCCTCGGGGTGAAGGCCCCCGCGCTCTACTGGCACGTGCCGAGCAAGCAGGCCCTCCTCGACGAGATGGCCACCCAGGTGTGGCGGCAGATCGGCGACAGGATGGCCGCCCTGCCGCCCGACCTGCCGTGGCGCGACATGATGGCTACCTACGCGGTGACCCTGCGGCGCGAACTCCTTGGCCACCGCGACGGCGCCAAGGCGTTCACTGGCACCACGCTGACCGATCCAGCCGTGATCAGGCGCCAGGAGTCAACCTTCGCCAGTCTCGTGCGGCAAGGATTTTCACTCCGAACGGCCGCGCGGAGCCTGCTTCTCCTCCATTACTTCGCCATCGGGGCGTGCGTCGAGGAGCAGGCGACCGCCCAGGCGATCACTGCCGGAGACGACCGCTATGTGCTTGCCCGGCGCGCCGAAATGATCGGCCCCGACGCACCCCTCGCCACCGAAGCAGGCGAAGTGATCTTCGGCGAGCCGGACACCCGCTTCATGGAACTGGCCGGCCTCGTGCTCGACACCATCGGGCGCCTCAGGTCCGACACACCGCAGTAGCGGCGCATGGTTCCCGGCGGCTTCACTGCCTGGCGGGTTCGGCGGGCGTCGCTGACGGGGCCGCGAGTGTCGTGCGCAGCGGCAGCTCCCTGATCCGCAAGGCGATGACAAGGGCGCCCGCCATCACCGCCGCGGCGGTGAGGAAGGCGATGTCCAGCGCGCTGGTGAAGCCCTGCCGGAAGGGCTGGGCGAGGACGGGAGTCAGGCGGGTGAGGAAGGCCGTGTTGTTCAGGGCCGCCTGGCCGCCGGCCGAGGCCAGGCGCAGGAGCCCGGCCTGCCCGGGATGCTGCCCCACGGCGGAGCGGAAGGCGGGGACCGTGTTCGCCGCCGTGTAGGCGGTCCTGATCGCGCCGCCAGCCACGGAGTAGGCGATGGACAGGAACAGGGCCGCGCCCGCGGTGCCGCCTATCTGGAAGAAGAACGTGTTGGACGAGGTAGCGACGCCAAGGTCGGCCTGGGCAAGCGCGTTCTGCATGGACAGCGTGATGGTCTGCGCGTACAGGCCCGCGCCGGCGCCGAGCAGGAACATCGCGGTCTCGGCATAGGGCACGGGTGTCCCCGCGGTCATCCGCCACAGCAGCAGCATGCCGGCCAGCAGCAGGAACGAGCCCGTGACCGGCAGGATCTTGTAGCGGCCGGTTCGCGACGTGAACTGGCCGGCGATCACCGAGCAGGCAAGGGTGCCGGCCACCTGCGGCAGCGTGAGCAGGCCTGCCTCGGTCGGCGAGTACCCCTTGACGAGCTGCAGGTACAGCGGCATCAGGGCGATGCTCGCCATCATCCCGATGTTCGACACCAGGGACTGCCCGGCCCCGGTGGCGAACGCGCGGTTGCGGAACAGCCGCAGCGTCAGCAGCGCGCTGTCGCCCGCGCGCCGCTCCGCGAGCAGGAACCCGCCGATCCCCAGCGCCCCGATCGCGTAGCAGGCTCCCGACGCCGGCGTGCCCCAGCCCCACGCCTGCCCGCGCTGCGCCACCAGCAGCAGCGGAACCGCCGCGATCATCAGGGTCAGCGTGCCGGGCAGGTCGACGCGGCGCTCGCGCCGTCGCTGCTGACCTGGCCGCAGCACCCTGGTCACGACCGCGCAGGCGGCGATGCCGACCGGCAGGTTGATCAGGAAGATCCACCGCCACCCGGCCACGCCAAGCAGCGTGCGCTGGCCGGCTAGCACGCCACCGGTCACCGGGCCGATGACGCTGGCCACGGCGTAGGTGGCGACGAAGTAGCCGCCGTACTTCGCACGCTGCCGCGGCGGCACGACATCCCCGAGCACCGCCGAGGTCAGCGCCAGGATGCCCCCGGCGCCGATGCCCTGGAACGCGCGGAAAGCCGCCAGCATCGGCATCGAGGGGGCGAACGCGCACAGCACGGACCCGGCGAGGAAGGTGGCGATGGCGACAAGGAACAGCGGCTTGCGGCCGTGGGTGTCCGACAGCTTGCCGTAGACAGGGACGGCGATCGTGGAGGTGATCGAGAACGCGGTCCGCACCCACACCTGTCCGGTGAGCCCGTTCAGGCTCTCGCCGATCCGGTACATGGCCACCGACACGACGGTGGAATCGAGCGACGCGACGAAGCTGGCGAGCAGCAGCCCGGAAAGAACCACCCGCACCTGACGCCGGTCATAGCCGTCTGACACGGGCACCCGGACTCCTCGCGCGGTCTATCATGACGTCCCTTGGCACGGCTCATTAGATCGGAGCGCGTCATGGGGCGTCCAACAGCCGACACGCCGGCCGGGGACAACCAGGAGTTGTCGATGGACCTGGACCTCGGTGCCGTCAGGACGTTCCTCGCCGTCGTCGACGAGGGGCATTTCACCGAGGCGGCCGACCGCCTGGACATGACCCAGCAGGCCGTGTCCAAGCGGATCGCGCGGCTGGAATCCGGGCTCGGCGTCCCGCTGCTGAGCCGCTCCCGCACCGGGGTCAGGCTGACCGGGGACGGCGCGGCCTTCCTTCCGCACGCCCGGGCGCTGGTCAGCCTCGCCGACCAGGCCACCGCGATGCTCCGCGCCCGCCGCCGCGCCCTGCGCATCGATGTGCTCGCCCGGGACGCCGCCCCGGTCGACATGGTCCGGGCCTTCTACGAGTCCAGCGACGTCAACGTCGACGTCGTCGTCTCCCGGGGCACCGTCTCCCAGCGGACGGCGCTCACCGACGGCTCCGTCGACGCGGCGTTCGGCCGGGCCAGAGGGACTCTCCCGCCAGGGATCGAGCGCATCCCAGCCAGCGTCGAGCCGATCTCCATGCTGGTCGGCCGCCAGCACCGGTTCGCCAGCCGCGGGCGCGTGCCGATGGAAGAACTGGCGGGCCTGACGGCGTGGATGCCGGGCAACGCCCGCGACAGCGAGTGGGCGGAGTACTACCGCTTCCTCAGCACCGCGTTCGGTATCGAGATCGACAGTTCGGGTCCGGTCTTCGGCCGTGATCACATCGTGGAGAAAATCGGCGCCTCACCAGACCTCATCACGTTCGGCGCCAGGAGACAGTTCCCCGCGCACCCGGACGTCGTCCAGATCTCCGTCACCGACCCCATGCCGGTATATCCGTGGTCCCTCATGTGGCACACGGCGAACCGCCACCCCTCGCTGCCGCGGCTCATCGCCCACGTGCGGGCCCGCTACCGTCCCTTCGACGCCGACAGCCAATGGCTGCCCGCCTCTGATCAGCCCCTCTTTGCCTTATCGGGACACCGGGCCGGAATACTAACCTGCTGATTGTGAGTGAAGCTGCGGAGACGCCGGCGGTCCGGGAGACGGCCAGCCGGCTACGCGTTGCCATCGGCGCGTTCAAGCGCCGTACCAGGGAAGCCTCGGCCGGAGGCGAGCTGAGCAGCCCGCAGCTCACGGCCCTTTCGCGGCTCGACCGGCTGGGGCCCATGACGACCGCCGAGCTGGCCAGGCGCGAGCAGATCTCTCCGCAGGCGATGGGAACCACGATCGCGAGCCTGGAGAATCTCGGCCTGGTGGCGCGCCGCCCTGATGCCGCGGACGCGCGCCGCTCAATCCTGAGCCTGACGCCGGAAGGCCTGGCGGCCATTCGCTCGGGACGCAACGCCCTGGTCGACAGGATCACCGCGATCCTCGGGGAGTCATTTACCGGCGCGGAGGTCGAGATCCTCGCCGCCGCGGCGCCCCTGATCGAACGCGTCGCCGATCTGCTGTGAGCGCCAGCCGGAAGAACCGGTTCCTAGCCGGCTGACGAAGTTCCCTGACCTGGCCGGACGATGCCGTTCTCGTAGGCGTAGACGGCGATTTGCACGCGGTCGCGCAGGCCGAGTCTGGCGAGGATGCGGGTGATGTGGCTTTTGATGGTTGCCTCGCTGAGATAGAGCCTGGACGCGATCTCGGCGTTCGACAGCCCTGCCGCGACGAGCCGCACCACCTCGCCTTCCCGCTCGCTCAGGCCGCCCGCGGCGCTGCCGGCCTGGGTGCCGGGTGCCGGGCCGCGGCAGAAGTCCTCGATCAGGCGGCGGGTGATGGCCGGGGCGAGCAGCGTCTCGCCGGCGCAGACCGCGCGGATGGCGCCGGTCAGCTGCTCGCGGGTGGCGTCCTTGAGCAGGAAGCCGCTGGCTCCGGCTTTCATGGCGTGGTAGACGTACTCGTCGAGGTTGAAGGTGGTCAGCATGAGGACCTTGGCCCTGCTGCCGCCCTCGGCGAGCTGGGCGGTTGCCTGGATCCCGTCGAGTCCGGGCATGCGGACGTCCATCAAGATGACGTCCGGGTCCAGGCGGTGTGCCTGTGCCAGCGCCTGGCTGCCGTCGCCGGCCTCGCCGACGACGCTCAGGTCTGGCTCGGCTTGCAGCAGCATCCGCAGGCCCTTGCGGATCAGGTCCTGGTCGTCGGCGATCAGGACACTGATCATGGCGGTTCGCCGGCCGGCAGGCGGGCACAGACGGCGAACCCGCCACCGGGGCGCGGCCCGGCCCGCAGGTCGCCGCCGAACACCGCGACCCGTTCGCGCATGCCCGCCAGCCCCTGGCCGCCGGTCAGTTCCGCGGGCGCCGGGTTCCCTGGGCCGTCGTCGGTGACCTCGATGGTCACCCCGCTGCCCGCGCAGCCGACAGTCACCTCGGCGCGGGCCGGGCCCGCGTGCTTGAGCACGTTGGTCAGCGCCTCCTGGACGATGCGGTAGGCGGACACGTTCACCGCCGCCGGCAGCGCCGCGTGGTCACCGTCGATGGAAAGGCTTACCTCAAGGCCCGCGGCGCGGAGGCTGCCGGCCAGCGCCGGCAGCTCGCTGATGCCCGGCTGCGGGGCGCGGCCGGTCTCCTCATCCGGGTCGCGGAGGACACCGAACAGGCGGCGGGTTTCGGTCAGGGCCTGCCGTCCGCTGTGCTCGATTTCCGCCAGGGTCTGTGAGTCTGCCCCGCCGGCGGCCCGCGCCCCGGCGGCGTGCAGCACGACCACGCTGAGGTGGTGGGCGACGATGTCGTGCAGCTCCCGGGCGATCCGCGCCCGCTCGGCCGCCGCGGCGTGCTCGGCCTGGCGCTGCAGCGCCGCGCTCCGCGCGGCCAGCGAGACCGCCCGCCTGTGGGTGTGGACGAAGACGCCCGCCAGCCAGAACGCCACAAGCTGCAGCAACGTCAATGCCACGCCCGGCTTGCCGCCACTCGAATTGAAAGCCAGCCCCAGCTCACCGTTGCGGCTGATCACGGCCACGACCGGGGCGGTGAGGACCAGCCCAGCGACCGCATGGCGGAGGCTGGCGTGCGCGCCCAGTGAGTAGGCCGCCGCGAACAGCACGAAGTCCCACGTGAAGCCGCGCAGCGAGTTGTCGGCGAGCAGGGACATCACCGCTATGCCCGCCCAGATCGCCAGCCACATCAGCAGCGGCGAGCGGCGGCGCAGTACCAGCGCGGCCCCCACGAGCAGGGGAAGCAGCGCCAGCAGCCAGGAAGGACCGGCGATCGCCTCGCTGCCGATCTGGCGGGGCGAGCCCCACGCGGAGATGGCGATCAGCCCGGCCGCGGCGATCCCCAGCGCGCCATCGACGACGACACCCGCGTCACCACTCACGAAGCGCCGTACTGCCTGCATGCCACCGAAGGTATCCCCTGGCCAGACGACGCGCATCAGACGTGAGGCGACATGGATTCAGACTTGCGATTGAACCGGTTGGTACCTGCGGCCGCAGACAACCCGGCCGGGACCCAGGGACAGTGGGCGGCGGACACATCCCCATCCCGCGTGGAAGGAGATCGATGAACGTCGTGGAGGCCACCGGCCTGGGCAAGCGCTACGGCCGTACCTGGGCGCTGCGCGAGTGCACGCTGGAGATTCCCGCCGGGCGCGTGGCAGCGCTGGTCGGGCCGAACGGGGCGGGCAAGACAACGCTGCTGAACCTGGCGGTCGGCCTGACCGCGCCGTCGGCGGGCGAAGTGACCGTGCTTGGCGACCTCCAGGCGGGGTCCCCGGCCGCGCTTGACGGGATCGCGTTCGTGGCGCAGGACACGCCGCTGTACAAGACCCTGTCGGTCGCGGACATGATCTACGTGACCCGCAGCCTGAACCGGCGCTTCGACCAGCCGTACGCGCAGGCGCGGCTGGCGGATCTGGGCATCCCGGCGAAGCGGAAGGCGGGGAAGCTGTCCGGCGGCCAGCAGGCACAGCTGGCGCTGACGCTGGCGCTGGCCCGCCGGCCGCGGCTGCTGGTGCTTGACGAGCCGGTCGCGGCGCTCGACCCGATCGCCCGGCACGACTTCATGGCCACGGTATTGGCAGCGGCCGCCGCCGACGGGATATCGGTGCTGCTGTCCTCGCACGTGCTCACCGAACTGGAACGGGTGGCCAGCTACCTCGTGCTGATGTCACGCGGCCGGGTGCTGCTGGCCGGGGAGGTCCATGACCTGCTCGCCACCCACGGCCGGGCAAGCCTGGAGGAACTCGCCCTGCACTACCTGCGCGAGACCACGCCGGAGGTGACGCGATGACCGCGCTGACCATACCCGCCCGCCCGGGCGAGGACGACGCCAGCCCGCGGCCTATTCCGTGGCGGCGGATGACCGGGGTCACCTGGCGGCAGCACCGGATCGCGCTGGCCGGTGTGGCGGTGCTGCTTGGCGGGCTGGCGGTGTGGCTGTGGATCGAGGGCACATCGGTGCACCACGCCTGGGATGCCGTGTACGCCTGCCACCCGGCAGGCTCGGCCGCCTGCCAGGACGCGGCCAGCACGTTCAACGCCACGTGGAACCTGATGGGGTATGCGGCCATCTTCCTCCAGCTGCTGCCCGCGCTGATCGGGGCGTTCGCCGGGGCGCCGGTGCTGGCCAGGGAGCTGGAAACCGGCACCTTCCGGTACGCGTGGACACAAGGCTTCGGCCGGTGGCGCTGGGCGCTGGCCAAGCTGGTCACGCTCGCGGCCGTGCTGATCGCCGCGTCCGCCGCGTTCAGCGTCCTGCTGTCCTGGTGCTATGAGCCGTACCTCGCCGCCGACAACCAGGCGCTGGGGATTTACGGGAACTCCCCGCTCGTTAGCGTGTTCAGCCTGCGCGAGGTCACGTTCCCCGCCTGGACGCTTGCCGTCTTCGCGATCGGCGCCCTGGCGGGGATGCTCATCCGCCGGGTCGTCCCCGCGATCGTCGCCAGCCTGGCCGTCTACGCGGGGCTCGCCATCGCGGCCGCGGACCTCCTGCGCGAGCGCTACCTGACGCCACTGGTCACCAGCAGCCAGAGCTTGCCGGGCACCGCGTGGCTGCTCGGTCAGTCGTGGACCAGGGACGGCCGGTTCGTGTTCGCAGGCAATCCCCCCGTCAGCCTTATCAACCGGTTCTGCAGCTTCCCTCAATCTCCCGGGGGCAAGGGCGGCGCTCCTGGTGGCGGCCCTTCTTCGCAGGCGAACCCGTTCGCGCAGTGCCTCGCGCCGCATGGGTACACGATGTGGACGAGCTACCAGCCGGCCAGCCGGTTCTGGCCATTCCAGTGGATCGAGGGCGGCTGGCTGCTCGCGCTGTCAGTGCTGCTCATCGCCGCGACCATCTGGCTGGTCCGCCGCCGCGCCGCCTGACGCGGCCCGATCCTCGGAGGCTCTTGCCAGCTCACGCAGCCGGCCAAGGGTGTCGCCCGGACGGCCGACCAGGACTCGCGTTTCCGGCAGGCGCTCGCGGATTTCCCCGGCCTCCCTGAAGGCGAGCCGGACCGCGCCGGAAGCAGCGGACGAGAGGACGATCAGGCTGGCCTGGGTGGCGGCGCCGAGGCCGATGACCTCGGCTACCGGCAGGTCCGCGGCCAGATGGTGGACGTGCCAGTGGTCCTCGCGCAGGCAGGCCGCCGCCATCAGGGCAGGCAGGGCATGTCGCTCGCCAGGGGGAGTCGTGGTTATGGCGACGCCACGGGGACGGCCCTGCGGCTGGCTGGCGCGCGCGGCGATGAGTCGCTCGCAGATCGCGGTCGCGCGGTGCTCGGCGGCGATCGACACTTCCCCGGTGGCCCAGTCCGTACCAACCCGCCGGAGCGCTGGGGCGATGACCTGGTCGCATAGTTCGGCCAGCGGCACTCCTGCGGCGAGCCGCCCGAAGTCATGCCGCGCCTGGGCCTCGTCTCCGGCCACCAGCGCCGCGTGCAACCGGGTGGCCTGTGCGGCCCAGTCCCTGACGTGGAGCTCCGGCGGTGGCCCGGTGCCGGCCGCCCGCCTGGCCAGCAGGTCACGCACGTCACTTTCGCTCACCTGATAGCCGCGCGGCGTCTTCCGCGCGGGAAGCGCGCCCTGCCGTACCCAGCCGTAAGCGGTCTGGTAGTGCACGCCGAGCGCCTCAGCTGCTTCACGTAGCTGCATGGCGGGTACTCCAAGCTCTCGCTTTTAGTGTAGTTTAGTATTAATTAAATGTCGCGGACCGAAGGAGGCGGCGCGAAACATGGGACTGACCTACTCAAGTGTGGTGTGCGCCGAGCCTGCTGGGGTGCTCGCCTGGCATTCGGTCCGCGACAGGCCGCGGCGCGCGCTTGGCCGCGTACGGTGACCGGGCGCAGGATCGCCGTCGTCGGAGGCGGTATCAGCGGGCTGACGGCGGCCTACATCCTCGCTCGCACCCACGAGGTAACCGTCTTCGAGGCCGCTGACCGGCTCGGCGGGCACGCCGACACGCATCTGGTTTCCGGTCCCGGTGGGCCGGTTCCCGTTGACACCGGATTCATCGTCTACAACGAGCCGACATACCCGCTGCTGACCCGGCTGCTGCGCGAGCTCGGCGTCGCGACGCGGGCATCGGACATGAGCATGTCGGTCAGCTGTGCTGGCTGCGGCGTCCGGTACGCGGGCAAGCGCGGGCCGGCCGGGCTCGGCGCGGGCGTGCCCGGTGGCGGCACGCGGTACCTGCGCATGCTCGCCGAAGTCCCCCGGTTCCACCGGGCCGCTAGGAGGCTGCTGGCCTCCGGCGAGGGCGATGACCTGCCGCTCGGTGAGTTTCTCCTGGCCGGCCGCTTCTCCGCCTACTTCGCGGCGCATTTCGCGGCACCCCTGGTCGCGGCCGTGTGGTCGTGTCCGCCAGGCGCGGCGCTGCGCTATCCGGCCCGCTACCTGTTCGCGTTCCTCGCCAACCACGGGATGCTGTCGGTCTCCGGGTCACCGCAGTGGCGGACCGTGGCGGGTGGCTCCCGGCGCTACGTCGAGCGGATCGCGGCCGGGCTGGCGAACGTGCGCCTGGGCTCCCCCGTGGGCTCGGTGCGCCGCTATCCGGACGGCGCTGAGGTTCGCGATGCCTCCGGTGCGGTGTTCAGCTTCGACGCCGCGGTGATCGCCACCCACCCCGACCAGGCGCTCCGGCTGCTGGATCCCGCCACTGCGGCCGAGCGGTCGGTGCTCGGGGCCTTCAGATACATCCCGAACGAGGCGGTGCTCCACTCCGACGTCCGGCTGCTTCCGCCCACGGCGGTGAGCGCGTCCTGGAACTACTTCCTGGACTGCCAGGCCGGCGGCACCGGGCCAGGGCGGACCACGATCAGCTACCACCTGAACCGGCTGCAGGGGCTGCCGCGGGACCGCGACTACATTGTCACGCTTGGCGGCCGGCGAGACGTGGACCCGGCGCACGTGATCGCCGTGATGGACTACGCGCATCCCGCCTACACCCGCGAGTCGGTCGCGGCCCAGCGCCGCCTGCCGGACCTGAACACCGCGGCCACGGCCTTCGCCGGCGCCTACCACGGCTGGGGATTCCACGAGGACGGCTGCAGGTCGGGTGCGGCCGCGGCGCAGGCGCTCGGAGGCACCTGGTGACCGGGCTGCTTGCCGACGGCGCCGCGCTATATGAGTGCCGGGTCTGCCACGCCCGGGACGCGCCGCTGCGCAATGTGTTCAGCTACCGCACCTATCAGTGGCTTGTCGATGTCGACCGGCTGCCACGCTCCCGGGGCTGGCTGCGGCTGATCGCCGGATTCCGCGCCCGCGATCACCTGGGCGACCCGGACGGCACCATCCGGGCCAACGTCGATCAGTTCCTGCGCGCGCACGGCACCGAGCTGGGCGGCGGCCGGGTGCTGATGCTGGCTCACGCCCGAGTGCTCGGCTACGTGTTCAACCCGCTGACCGTTTTCTGGTGCCATCGGGCGGACGGGACCTTGGCCTGCGTGATCGCCGAGGTGCACAACACGTACGGTGAGCGCCACGCCTACCTGGTGCGCACCGACGAGCGGGGCCGCGCGCGGACGGAGAAGGAGTTCTACGTCTCCCCTTACCACCCGGTCGATGGCTGGTACCAGATGAGCCTGCCGCTCCCCGGTGAGCTGCTGACGCTCGGGATTACCCTGCACCGCCCGAACGGATACCGGTTCGTGGCGAGCGTACGGGGCAGCGCGGTGCCCGCCACCGGGGCGGCGCTGCTGCGCGCCGCCGCGCGGCACCCGTGGCCCACGGCCATGGTGTCCGCGCGGATCAGGTGGCAGGGGGTCAAGTTGTACGCGCGCGGGCTGCGGCCGGTACCGCGCCCGCGGCGCACTTCGCACGAGGGGGTCCAGTGACTAGCACACAGCATGTCAGCACGGGGTTGATCGACCCGGGGCGGTGGCCTGACGTCGCGGCGGTGCACGGTTCGGCGGCGCGCGGGGAGATCGCCCGCGTACTGTTCCGCGCGGCAGTGTCCCGGCTGCCGGTCCGGGTCTGGCTGCCCGGCGGCCGCCGCCTTGGCGCCGGGCCTCCCGGCGCGCCGCTCATGGTGGTGCACAACCCGGCCGCCTTCTTCACCAGGCTCGGCGCCGGCGGCCTCATCGGGTTCGGCGAGTCCTATCTGGCCGGCGACTGGGACTGCACGGACCTGACCGGCCTGCTGACCGTATTCGCCGCGAACGTCGGTGACCTGGTGCCGGCACCGCTGCAGTGGGTGCGGCGCGCGGCGATGCGCAGGCAGCCGGCCGCGGACGAGCAGACAAGGGACGGCGCGCGCCGCAACATCAGCCGCCACTACGACCTGTCGAACGAGTTCTTCGCCTTGTTCCTCGACGAGACCATGACGTACTCCGCTGCCCTGTTCGAAACCGCGGCCGACGGTACCCCGCTCGCCGCCGAGCGGGTGCTCGGCCAGGCGCAGCGGAGGAAGATCGACCGGCTGCTCGACCAGGCGCGAGTGGGACCAGGGTCGCGGGTGCTTGAGATCGGCACCGGCTGGGGTGAGCTGGCGATCAGGGCCGGCCAGCGCGGTGCCGCGGTCCGCACGGTCACGATTTCCGCCAGGCAGCGAGAACTCGCGGCCCGCCGGGTCGCCGAGGCCGGCCTCGCCGGACGGGTCAGCGTGGAACTGCGTGATTACCGGGACGTGGAAGGCGAGTTCGACGCCATCTGCTCGGTCGAGATGATCGAGGCCGTCGGCGAGCGCTACTGGGACGCCTTCTTCGCCCAGCTCGGCCGGCTTCTCGCGCCCGGCGGCCGGGTGGCTCTCCAGGCGATCACGATGCCGCACGACCGGATGCTGGCCAGCAGGCATACCTACACCTGGATCCAGAAGTACATCTTCCCGGGAGGCCTGATCCCGTCGATCACCGCGATCGAGGACAGCCTCGCCCGCGGCACCCGGCTGCGGGTGGCCGGGCGCCATGACTTCGGCGCCCACTACGCGCAGACGCTCCGGATCTGGCGGGACCGGTTCCTCGCCCGCAGGGCCGAGGTCGCCGCGCTCGGCGAAGACTTCGATCAGGTATTCGCCCGCATGTGGCTCTTCTACCTGTGCTACGCCGAGGCCGGCTTCCGCGCTGGGTACCTGAACGTCAGCCAGCTCATCCTGGAGCAGCTGTGACCACGACGGCCGGGCGGCGCCCCGGTGCCGCCGCGACGATCGCCTGGGCGGCCGGCCAGGCGGGCGTCGCCCTGCCGGTCCGGGTGCGCGCCTGGGACGGGAGCGAGGCCGGGCCGGCCGCCGCGCCGACCGTGGTGCTGCGCTCACCGCTCGCGCTGCGCCGCATCCTGTGGCGGCCAGGCGAACTGGGGCTGGCGCGCGCCTACGTCAGCGGCGACCTCGATGTCGAGGGCGACCTGACCGAGGGTCTGCGCCGCGCCTGGGCGGCCATCCAGCCCGCCCGCTGGCCCTTGAGTCCGGGTCGATGGGCTGACGCCGCGGGCGCGGCCGCGCTGGCGGCGATCCGGCTCCGTGTGCTCGGGCGGCCGCCGACGCCGCCGGCCTGCGAGTTGCGGCAGTGGGGGCGCCCGCACAGCCGGGCCAGGGACCGGGCGGTCGTCGCCGGGCACTACGACCTGCCGGTCTCGTTCTTCCGGCTGATCCTCGACGAGTCCATGGCCTACTCCTGCGGGTACTGGGCCAGCGGCGAGCCCGCGTACGGCCTGGCCGATGCCCAGCGTGACAAGCTCGACCTGGTCTGCCGCAAACTCGGGCTCGGCCCGGACAACAGGCTGCTGGACATGGGCTGCGGCTGGGGATCGCTGACGGTGCACGCCGCGCAGCGCTACCGGGCGCGCGTCACCGGGGTCACTCTGTCGGCCGCGCAGGGCGGCTACACGGCGGAACGGCTGCGCGCGCTCGGCCTCGGCGGCAGAGCCCGGGTGCTGGTCCAGGATTACCGGGACGCCGCGGACGACTCATACGACGCGATCGCGTCGCTCGAGATGGGTGAGCATGTGGGCGCCGCCGGGTATCCCACCTTCTGCGCGGCGTTGCGCGGCCGTCTCCGCCCCGGCGGCCGGCTGCTCATCCAGCAGATGTCCCGCGGGAAGACCGCGCCGGGCGGCGGCGCGTTCATCGAGTCGTACGTGGCCGCGGACATGCACATGCGACCGGTCGGGGAGACCGTCGGCCTCCTGGAGCAGGCAGGCCTCGAAGTGCTCGGCGTGGAGTCACTGCGTCCGCACTACGTGCGCACCATCAGGGCATGGCTGGACAACCTCGAGCGTAACTTCGCCGCCGTGGAGGCGATCATCGGCGCGGAGCGGGCACGCCTGTGGCGGCTGTACCTGGCGGGCGGTGCGCTTGCCTTCGAGGAAGCGCGGATGGGCGTGGACCAGATCCTCGCGGCCAGGCGCGGATGAGCGGGGCCGCGTTCGGCTGGGCGGCGCTCGCCGCCGCCTGCTCGGTGCTCGCGCTCGTGGTGGCCGCGTTCGCCGTCGCCGCCCGGACAGGCAGGCACAGCGTGATGGACATAGCGTGGGGCGCGAGCATCGCGGTGGCTGGGGTGGCGAGCTTCCTCGCGTCGGAAGGGCATGGCGCGCCGGCCCGCCGATGGCTGCTGCTGGCCACCGCGCTCACCTGGGGCTCCCGGCTTGGATGGCACGTGGCGGTGCGGGCGCGCGGCGCGGGCGAGGACCCGCGCTACCGTGACCTGCTCGACCGCGCGCCTGGCAGCAGGACCTGGTATGCCGTGCGCGTTGTGTACCTGCCGCAGCTGCTGATCTTGTGGATCGCGTGCCTGCCGCTGCCGGCCGGCATGACACAGCAGTCGGCGCCCGGCGCGGTCACCGCCATCGGCTTGGTCATCTGGCTGACCGGGTTCGCTTTCGAGACCGCCGGCGACCGGCAGCTGGCGCGGTTCCGCGCCGATCCGGCCAACCGCGGGCAGATCATGGATCGCGGGCTGTGGCGGTACACCAGGCACCCGAATTACTTCGGGGACGCTTGCATGTGGTGGGGGCTCTTCCTGATCAGCTACGGGTCGCCTGTGCAGCTGCTGACGCTGATCTCGCCGCTGCTGATGACGTTCATCCTGACCAGGGGCACCGGCCAGCGGATGACCGACAGGCGGATGGCCCGCAGCCGCCCCGGCTACCGCGACTATGCCGCGCGGACCAGCGGATTCATCCCGCTTCCGCCGCGCCGCCCGCGTGATGCCCGATGATCAGGCGGGCGTCAGCTCAGCGGATTCGCGCCGCTCATGACATCACCTTTACCCAGGGGGACTAATGGACACCGCCATCGTGCTCTTCACCCGCGACCTGCGGGTCAACGACAATCCCGCGCTGGCGGCCGCGTGCACCCGCGCCGGCCAGGTAGTGCCGCTCTTCGTCGCGGACCCGGCGCTGACCGTCCCGGCGAACCGGGCGGGGTTCCTGGCTGAGTCGGTCGCGGTGCTGCGGGAAGAGCTGCGTGAGCTCGGCGGCGACCTGGTGATCCGCCGGGGCGACCCGGTCGCCGAGGTGATCCGGCTCGCGACGCGGAGCGCGGCCCAGACCGTGTTCGTCGCCAGTGACGTCTCCCGGTACGCCGCACGGCGCGAACAGCGCCTGGTGCGGGAGTGCGCCAGCCACCGGATAGCGCTTGAGATCACGCCGGGCCACGCGGTCGTGCCTGCCGGGGATCTCCGCCCGGCCAGCGGGGACCACTACCGGATCTTCACGCCTTACTGGCGCGCCTGGATGGCCGCATCCTGGCGGCGGCGCTGCCCGGCGCCGTCGGCCGTCTCCGTCCCGGCGGGCGTCGAGCCGGGCGACCTCCCGGCCCGGGAGAAAGGCTGCTCCGCGAGTCTCGCGCCTGGCGGAGAGCGGGCCGGCCGGGACCTGGTCCGCGCCTGGCTGGACGGACCGCTCAAGCGATACGGCGACGCTCGGGACGACCTCGCCGCCGACGAGACGTCCCGGCTGAGCGCTTACCTGCGGTTCGGCTGCGTGTCGCCACTCGCGCTCGCGCGGGCGGCGCTGCGGCACCCGGGCGGCGAGGAGTTCTGCAGGCAGCTAGCCTGGCGTGACTTCTTCCACCAGGTCACGGCCGCGTTCCCTGACATCGCCACCGAGGATTACCGGGTGGGTCCGCGGGGGCCCAGGGACTGGGCCGAG
>Ga0335073_10007577_pt1 | contig 15234 bp, 14 predicted proteins | sample Lox_Sample_22_FD_207093 | JGI IMG/M metagenome (GOLD analysis project Ga0335073, IMG submission 207093) | Soil microbial communities from Loxahatchee National Wildlife Refuge, Florida, United States - Lox_Sample_2.2 | ecosystem: Environmental > Terrestrial > Soil > Wetlands | place: USA... | reverse complement strand
CGCTGGAAATTTTACCAATATCTAAGCGGGCGCGATCTGAAGACCAACGGCAATGGCGGGACCACCACCGCAACGCCGAAGCCGGCCGCCACGGCGGACCAACAACCGTGAAACCATCTATGATTTAAGATTGATGATTGATGATTTTTTCAGACGAACGCTGGAACACTTATGAATCCAATCGAACTAAAAGAAAGGACCATCCAATTCGCCGTCCGGGTTCTCAAATTTGCCGATGCCCTGCCGAACAAGCCGTCGGGAAAAACGATTGCCGGCCAGGTGGCGCGCAGCGGTTGTTCGGTGGCAGCGAATTATCGCTCTGCGCTCCGCGGGAGATCGCATGCCGACTTCATCAACAAAATCACCATCGTTCTGGAGGAGGCTGACGAAATGGATTTTTGGATTGAAATCGCCAGGCGCGCGGCGCTGGTTTCGGCGAAACAAGTTGCGAAATTGCAGGCGGAAGCCGTCGAGTTGATCAAAATCTTCAGCGCCACGCGACGAACGGCCCGCAATCATCAATCATAAATCTTAAATCATAAATGACATTATGAACCTGACGACCACTTATCTCGGCCTGAAACTGCGGACGCCGCTGGTCGCGGCCGCCTCGCCCCTGTCGGAGGAAATTGACAATATCAAACGGATGGAGGACGCGGGCGCTTCGGCAGTGGTGCTGCATTCCCTGTTTGAGGAACAATTGCGCCAGGACCGCGCCGAACTGGTGCATCATCTCGAACAAGGCACCGAAAGTTTCGCCGAAGCCCTCACGTATTTCCCCGAGCCGGAGGAATTTCATCTCGGCCCCGAAGAATACCTCCACCATATCGCCCGGGCCAAAAAGGCAACGCGTATCCCGATGATTGCGAGTTTGAACTGCTCCTCGACCGGCGGCTGGACGCAATACGCCCGGCAAATCGAGCAGACCGGCGCCGACGCGCTGGAATTGAACATCTATTACATTCCGACGGATTGCACGCTGTCCGCCGCGAAGGTGGAGCAAACCTATCTCGACATTCTCAAGGCGGTGAAATCCGAGGTGAAAATTCCAGTCGCCGTCAAGCTCAGCCCGTTCTTCAGCAATTTTGCGTACATGGCCAAACGCCTTGACGAAGCGGGCGCGGACGGCCTGGTGCTGTTCAACCGCTTTTACCAGCCGGACATTGACCTGGAAACGCTGGAAGTAAAACCGAACATTCTGCTCAGCACGCCGATGGCCATGCGCCTGCCGTTGCGCTGGATTGCCATTCTTTACCTCCGCCTCAACGCCAGCCTGGCGGCCACCAGCGGGCTGCATCGCGCCACCGACGTGTTGAAAATGCTCATGGCCGGGGCGGATGTGACCATGCTTTGTTCCGTGCTCATCCGGCACGGCATCCAGCAAATCGGCGTGATTGAGCGGGAACTGGTCGCGTGGATGGCAGAACACGAATACGAATCCGTAACCCAGCTCAAAGGCAGTCTGAGCCAGAAAAACTGCGCCGACCCGGCCACGTTCGAGCGGGCGCAATACATGCGGGCCATTTCAAACTATCCCCTGCCCTCGCTGAACCGCTGATTCGGGAACGGGAAAGATGAGTTCCGGCCGGACGAAATTCCGCCTGGCCGGCTGTGCAACTGGTCTCACCCGCGGTGACGCTCAGGGTCATGGCGTTCTCCAAAAAATGCGCCATTCCCTGATTACCTTGCCGCCGAACCTGCGCCTTTTGCTTTAAAACCGCGTTCACCGCCGCCGGCACGGTGGAACGCCGATTTCAGTCGGAAGGGACGGGCGCAGCCGGCAACGGAATAAACATCTGTTCAATGCCCGAGTGTTCGTTGAATTTCCGGCAACTTTTCGGCCGCCCACGGTAGCAGCGCCAGACTGGTCGCATCGAACATTCCATGCGCGATCACGGCGGGCCAAATGGCGCGGTGGAAAACCATGATCAATCCCAATCCAAGGCCGAGCAAGCCCGCGGCTAGAACGTTGACCAGACCCAAGCCGAGATGTCCAAAGCCAAACAGGATCGCCGCGATGACAACGGCGGCAACCTGCCCGGCGCGCGAACCGAAACGCCGCGGCCAGAGCGCCCGCAGGCCCGCCAGAAAGGCCGAACGCCAGAGTTCTTCGCGCAAACCGGCCACGATAAAACTCACCACCGTCAAGGTTAGCCAGAAATAAAGGGGATCCTGGCGCATGCTGGAAATATCCACGATGGCTTCCGGGCTCGGCCCTTTGGCCGCCATAAATCGTTGCAGAGATTGCACCGTAGCCACATGCGTCACCATCAACACCACCACGGTAACCATCGTAATCATTAACAGGGCAAAACGGATGGCGATGGAGTAACCGATGCCCAACGGCACCGGCCAGAAACCCTGGCGCCAGCGCCACAACAACTCGTCGGTGGACGCCCGGGAGGCCATCAATGCCAGACCCAGCACGGCCGCAAAAATCAAAAGCTCGAAGCCGCACGCCACGAGCAGGCCACCGGCGGTGTGTGACAGTGCCGGCACCCCTGTATGTGCTTCGTGGTGTTCCCTTCCCATTACGCCAATCAGCAGGATATAGGCGGTGACCAGCGTCAGGTGAAGCCACCAGCGCCGGCGAAGGGTGGGAGCACTCCCTGCGGGCAAGGCAGTCAGCCGGGGTGGCGGCCCCGCCGGCGGAAATGAGGTCGCATTCATCGCGTTCCCTTACCTGAATGGCTTCCCGCTGACAAGCGGGTTTACAAACCGGTTTGTAAAAAAGACGGTCTGCGGCAAAATAAAGCCGTCATGGACGTGAAGGAATTACCGAAGGGATTTGGCGTACTGATCCTGATGGTTTCATGGCTCCTGTGTCTGGCGTGTGGCGGTTGCTCCTCGCCCCGCACCATTGCCCGGAGCGCGCTGGAGGCGCCGAACCATCACATCAAAATTCCCGGGGTATTCGAGCGGTTGGGCGCAGTCCTGGCCACGAACTTTCCCGGTGAACGGATTGACGTCGGCCCGCCACCGGCCACGCTGGATTTGATGGTGATGGAACCGGGAGATTATGACGCCAGACTGAACTCAACCATCACCGTGCATCATCCGCAACGTCATGGCGACACCAACCGCTATGATTTCAACTTTACCTTCGATCTGTCGCGTTATTCCCCGAAATCGAAACCGGGAACGAAGGACATTCGCGGCACCATTTTTTTATTGCACGGCTACGGATTGAACAAGGAGACCATGATGCCGTGGGCGCTGGTTCTGGCCGAAGCAGGTTACCGGGTGGTGCTCGTGGATTTGCGCGGGCACGGCCATTCCACCGGCGACCGCATCTACTTTGGCGGCATCGAGCGGACGGATCTGATGCAATGCCTGGATGCGCTGAGGCAACAGCACGTTTGCGCGGGGCCGGTCGGGGCGCTGGGCATTTCGTATGGGGCGGTGCTGGCGCTGCAATGGGCGGCCATTGACCCGCGCGTACAAAGCATCGTGGCCATTTCACCCTACCCCGACCCTGGCACCGCCGTGGACCGGTATCTCAAGACGTTTGCCCCCAACCTGACTTGGCGGACCGACCGGAAAGCGGCTGCACTGGTGGCTTCTCACCTCGCCGAATTCCCGGACCTGGCCACGGAAACTGCCATCCGGCGAATTAAACATCCGATTTTGTTTGTGCGCGGCGAACAGGATGAGGTTTGCCTCCGGGAAGATTTAAACCGTCTTCAAGCGGCAGCGCCGCCGGGCTCCGAAGTAAAGGAAGTTCCCTGCGCCAATCATCTAATCGTCGGCATGTGCATCACGCAATTGCGCGATCCAGTGACAGCATGGTTCCATCAACGGTTAATACCACCCTGACGATCAAGGGCGTTTTATCTCAACCTCGACCATTTCGCAATTGGCATCAAAGCCGGCGTTCTGCAAACCGGTCGAGTAGGTCAGGTTCATTACCCGGCCGCTCTCCCGAAACAGTTCTGGATGTAGATAGGCGCAATACACCATTTCGACCCGCCTGCCCTGGGCGTATTTGGGCGCTTCAATGCGCGCCACCGGCGGACTCCACGGACCGTAAGGAGCGTCGGCGACCAGGAACCGAATCTCCCGGGGACGATCGAAATCACTCGATGAAACCATCACATATTCCTGCAGATATGAATTCCAGGCAACGGAGACCTGGCCGGGAACGTTCGCGACCAAAAGAGCTGCCGAATCTTTTCGAGATGAGAATTTCGGGCCGGCACCCGTGTAAAACTCATACGCCCGGGGATCCTCAATTTGTTCAGGGTGTACGCGGGCCAAAGCGACACCTTGTTTCCCGTTGAATTCGCGGACTTCGTACAGATAAAGCCAGCCGTCAGCGGCAATGACCTGCGTCGGCGCCACCGGAAAACGCCAGTCGCCGTGCGGTTGAAGCCGCTGATAAGGCCCCAGCGCCACCGTTGACCGGCCGAGTCCGGAGGCCACGCCTCGGAAATCCCAGGCACCATTCCCAAAGACCTCAATCAGGGAATAAAACAGGTAACACTGGCCGTTCACATGGATTCCACCCAGCGGCCAGATGCGATAACGCCCGGTCGGTCGTTCATCCGGCAGGAATTCGAACGGTGAAACCGCGCCGTTGCTGGACACCAGATAGTCGAATGACGGCGGATAACTCCGGGCCTGCTCACCGAGGAACGCAATGGCACAGGATATGGCCCCACCCGCAAAGTGCGGCGTTCCATCGGCGGACCGTGAGCCTTTGAAGGTGTCGCCGAAAGCCCAGACCGCCCCGCCTGGGACCGGGAATGACTCCCCGCCATCCTGGGAAATAATCGAAGCCCGGGCGTGTGATTCGTTCCAGAGCGAGCCGAAGAATCTGGTTTGGACAATGGCAAAGCCGCCTTCGGCCCGCGGCCCGGGAGTCAAGCCGGGCGAACATCCTGAAACCTGGATCACGACACCAACGAAGAGCATCAGTAACGGGAAGTTTGAACCTGTTTTCACGATGGATGCGTTTTGTGCGACCGAAGAAATAAGCCATTTCCCCTTGTTTTCCAAAGAAATAAAGCCACCGCCGGCAAAGGCGTGGCAGCCACACACCTTGCGGCGTGTCATCCGCGGTAAACCTGGTGAGCTGACGGCCTTAAAACACTTCCGCTTTGAGGCCGGTAACCTGGCGCACGACCTGCGCGATGTGCGACAGCGTCTTCAGCGGCAGGTGCCCGCACTCGGCGTGGGACATCGGGCGCGCGGCGGAGTAGATTTGCACGAGGGAAATCTGGGCGCCGCGGGCCTTCAATTCCTTGAGCCGCTGGGCAAACTGCTCGATTTCCTCCAACGACGGCTCTTCTTCGTTGACGGCGGGGAACAAGCTCTGGATGACCACCGGCCGCTGACGACCCAGCGCCAGAATGTTCGCCAGCACCTTCTCGAGCGGTACGCTGGGGCGGTCCACCCGGTTCAAATAATCCTGGGTGCCACCATCGAGTTTCACCCAAATCTCGTCCGATTTGGTCAGACGTTTAAGGCTTTCCTGGACCTGCGGCCGGTCCAGACCGGTGGCGTTGGTGATCAAAACGATTTTGAAAAATGGAAAACCGCCCAGCGCGCGGACGTGAATCACTTCCTGCAGGGCTTCGGCAAAATTCGGAGCCAGGGTCGGTTCGCCGTCGCCGCTCAGCGCGACGTGGCGCAATTGCAACAACTCGGTGGGCAATGACTGGTATTGCGGACGTTCGTGCAACTGGCCTTGCAGAATGTAAGCCAGGGTCCGTTGCAACTCGCCGGCCATGACCCCCACATCCAGTGTCGTCTCCACCGACGGCGTGCGGCGATCCACCTCGCAGTACAGGCAGTCGAAGTTGCACTCTTTGTCGGGGTTCATGTTCACACCCACTGACAGGCCGTGCGCACGTGACGAGATGACCACGTAAACGAACCGGTTGTTGAGAAAGTCGCGCGGCCGGTCAAACGCGGCTTCGCGTACCGGAAGGTGATTCCTCTTTTCCGAATGACCGTTTGCTGACGTGGCTCTGGACTTTGATTCTTCCACAATTCTCACAAGTCACTTTAAAACCCGGCTTTGCCCCGCACTACACGGTTCTTGGCATAATTTCGCCATACCTTGCAGGAAAAAAACGCCCGATTTTACAAGGGAATTTTACGCGAACCGGCCCGAGCCAAAAATGTCGCCAGCCAGCGACCGGTCATCCGCCGAAAAGTCCAAGTCGTTCAGTTTTGCGGATTTTGGCAAAGAAAGAACATCTTTTGGGAATGTCGTACAACTTATTGTTTGGTAAATAACTTTGAAGTAAACTGATGGCATGAATGCGATAAAAAATGATCGGGCGGCCTGGTTGAAAGCCGGCAAGGCGGTTTGTTCCAACCCGCCCCGCAAGGCGCCGGCGAAGGCCTGGCGGCTGATCCTGCTGGGTGCACCGGGCGTCGGCAAGGGAACCCAGGCGGAACTGCTTAACGAACGATTGGGTTCCTGTCACCTCTCCACCGGCGATGTTTTTCGCGCGGCCAAGGGTCTGGCGGCGGGGCAAAGAAGCCCGGCCATGGAAGAGGCGCTGGAATTCATGCGGCGCGGCGAATTAGTGCCGGACAAAACCGTGCTGGACATGGTTGGCGAACGGCTGGGCTGCCTGCATTGCCGCGGCGGATTTCTGTTGGATGGTTTTCCCCGCACCGTCGCCCAGGCCGAAGCTCTGGAAAAATTGATGCTGCGCGAGGAAGTGGCGTTAACGGGGGTGCTCAACTACGAGCTGCCCCTGGAGGAAATTGTAGCGCGCATCAGCGGACGGCGCACCTGTTCCCAATGCAAAGCGGTTTATCACCTCACCTCACGCCCGCCCCGGGTGCCGGAGGTCTGCGATCATTGCGGCGGGAAACTGTTCCTGCGCGAAGATGACCGGCCCGAATCGGTCCGTGTGCGCATGGCGGCCTATGAAAAAAGCACCCGGCCGCTGATCCAGTTTTACCAGGAACGCGGGTTGCTGGTGCCCATCGTCGCCGGCGGCACGCCGGAGGAAACGTTTCATCGCACGATGATTGCGCTCGAAGGCGTCCTGACGGATTAACAAATCCGCGGCAGTTGTTCGCCGCTGGGCATGTCGAGAACGCGGCTGGCGCCAATCGCGCTTTTCATTGTAACGAGCGGCGCGGCGCTTTCCGCCACCCGGCCAATCGTCGCCGACTGCGCACCCAGGGTGTGACGGCGCATGATTTTCAACGCGCGCTCCCCATCCCTGGCCGCGACAAACGCAACCAGGCGGCCTTCGCAAGCCACGTGCAACGGGTCAAGGCCGAGCATTTCGCAGGCGGCGTGAACATCCTCGCGCACGGGGATTGATTTCTCCCCAACTTCGATGCGCACCCGCGCGGCTTCGGCAATTTCGTTGAGCGCGCTGGCCAACCCCCCGCGCGTCAGGTCGCGCAGACAATGAATTTCAACACCGGCCCGGAGCAGGTCCAGGACCATTTCGTGCACCGGCGCGGAATCGCTTTCGATGGCGCTCTCGAATTGCAAACCTTCGCGCGCGGCCATGATGGACATGCCGTGCCGGCCCACATCGCCGCTCACCAGAACGGCATCCCCCGCCCGCACGTTTTGCGGCGCGACGTTTTGGCCATGCTCCACCACGCCGATGCCGGCGGTGTTGATGAACACGCCGTCGCCTTTGCCCTTGTCCACCACCTTGGTATCGCCGGTGATGATCTGCACGCCGCAGCGTTGCGCGGCCTGTTGCATGGAGCAGGCGATTTTCCAGAGCGTCTCCATCGGCAGGCCCTCCTCGATGATGAACGCGGCGCTGAGGTAAAGCGGCCGCGCGCCGCTCATCGCGAGGTCATTCACCGTCCCGTGGACGGCCAGCGAGCCGACGTCGCCGCCGGGAAAAAACAACGGACGCACCACATAGGAATCCGTCGTAAAGGCGAGTCTTTTGCCGGTCAACGCCACCACGGTTGAATCGTGCTGCGTTTCGAGCAACGGATTGCGAAACGCCGCCAGGAACATCTTGCCGATAAGCTGGTGCATCAGCCGGCCGCCGCCGCCGTGCGCCAGCAACACGTGCGGATATTGCGAGATGGGAATCGGGCAGCTTGAGTTGAGTTCCATAAACAAGGCATTCAACATTCAACATCCAACGCCCGACGTCGAACAAAATGGCGCGTGGCCGGCTGGGGGACGTCCGATGTTGAATGTTGAATGTTGGGTGTTGAAGGTTTCTTCATCGCTTGCTCATTCACGCCGCCGATACCGGTAGTACGCCGCACAGGCGCCTTCACTCGAAACCATTGTCGCGCCCAGCGGATGTTCCGGCGTGCATTTCGTGCCGAACGCGGAACACTCATGCGGCTTTTTCAACCCCTGCAACACCAGGCCGCTGATGCACTCGGCGGGTTCGGCGACGCGATGTTCCGCCACGCCGAATTTTTTTTCCGCATCGAACGCCGCGTACGCCTCTCTCAAGCCCAGGCCGCTCTGCGGAATTTCACCGACCCCGCGCCACTGGCGCGGGATGACGCGGAACACCTCGCGGATCAATCGTTGCGCGGGCTGATTGCCTTCGCGGCGCACCGAACGCGCGTACTGATTTTCGACCCCGGCGCGGCCGGATTCCAGTTGCCGCACCACCATCAACACGCCCTGCAAAATGTCCAGCGGCTCGAAGCCGGTCACCACAATCGGCACATGATATTTTCGCGCGATGGGGAAATACTCCTCCAGGCCCATCACCGTGCAGACGTGACCGGCGGCGAGAAAGCCCTGGACCCGGCAATCGGGCGACGACAACAACGCCTCCATCGCCGGCGGCACGAGGACATGCGAGATCAGCAGGGAAAAGTTTTTCAGGCGTTGCTGCGCGGCCTGATAAACGGCCATGGCCGTGGCCGGCGCCGTGGTTTCAAAACCGACGCCGAAGAAAACCACTTCCTTTCCTGGATTCTGTCCGGCCAGTTTCACGACATCCAGCGGCGAATAAACAATGCGCACGTCACCGCCTTTGGCCTTGACCGAGAGCAAATCCGTGGTGCTGCCGGGGACGCGGAGCATGTCGCCGAACGACGTGAAGAGGACGTTGGGCCGGGCGGCAATGTCGAGCGCTTTGTCAATCATTTCGAGCGGCGTCACGCAAACGGGACAGCCCGGACCGTGAATCAGCGTGATTTGCTTCGGCAATAATTCGTCAATGCCGAATTTGACGATGGCGTGGGTCTGGCCGCCGCAGACTTCCATGATGTTCCAGGGCCGCGTCGTGACCTGATGCACCTCACGCGCAATTTTTTGCGCGAGCTCGCCGTCGCGATATTCATCGAGATACTTCATGCTCAATTGGGTGGGGCGAGGCCGCCGGCGAGCCGCCGCTTCGTTGTGCAGGCCGGTCCGGCTCGCGAGGACGCTCGCCCCTCCGCTTAAATGATCAGCCACTCTGTAATGGCTGCCCGCCTTCCTTCAATTCACCCAATTCTTCCATCTGCTTCAGGTAGGCGAAAACCTTTTGCGCTTCGTCCTCATCGAGCCGGCTGATGGCAAAGCCGACGTGGACGATCACGTAATCGCCAACCCCGGCTTCCGGCACATAGGCGAGACTGGCCTCTTTGCGGATGCCGCCAAAGTTGATTTTACCCATGCGCGTCAACGGATCGTCACCACTGACGCTCTCAATCTTTCCTGGAATCGCGAGGCACATGCGGAAATTTATGATTTACGATTTTCGATTTACGATTTACAGCGCAACGCGGCCACCACCTGGCCCAACGCAATTCCGCCGTCGTTGGGCGGCACGCGTTGGTGCCAGTATGGCCGAAATTTTTCCTCGCGCAACCGTCGGACGGCGCGCTCGGTCAGATAACGGTTCTGGAAACAGCCGCCGGACAGCACGACCCGGTTCTGACCGGCGAATTTGGCGACGGCGATAATGGCCTCAACCAAAGCGTTGTGAAATCTGGCGGAAATGATGCCAATGGGCACGCCGGCTTTTACCTCCGCCAGGATCGCTTCGACCAGCGGGGACCAGTCCAGGATGAGCGCGGAATGGCGCGTGGCGAGCGGCAAGTCATAGCGTTCTTCCGTCTCGATCCCCTCCCGGGCAAACTCCAGTTCCATCGCCGCCTGGCCTTCGAAACGCATGGTTTGCCGCAGACCCGTCAGGGCAGCGACCGCGTCGAAGAGCCGTCCCGCGCTCGACGTGACGGGTGAATTTATTTTTCCGGCCAGCATCGTTTTTATGGCCATCAATTCTGTATTGGAAAAGGCAGCCAGCGGCGCAAGGTCTTTTCGCCCGAAAACAGCGCCGCCAAAAATTTCATGAAGCAATCCGAGCGCCGCGCGACGGGGTTCCTTGACCGCCGGGTCGCCACCAGGCAGAGGAAACGGGCGCAGATGGGCAATGCGCTCGACACTCTTGCCAGCGACGACAAAAAATTCGCCGCCCCAGATGGTGCCGTCCCGGCCGTAGCCCGTGCCATCCCAGGACACGCCCAGCGCCGGCGGCGGCAATTCGTTCTCCGACATGCAGGACAAAACGTGGGCGACGTGATGCTGGACGCCAATGGCAGTCGGGCGCAATGTCCCCATGGCGCCGGCGGCGGGCCGCGGAGAGCCCGCCCCACCTGCCAATTCATCGGCGAATTTTGTGGAAAGATAATCCGGGTGCAGATCGGCGGCGACGATTTGTGGGTTGGCTTGGTAAAGCTTCTCAAAATCGGCGATGACGCGGCGAAAGGCGGTGTGCGCCGGCTCCGTTTCCAGATCACCGATGTGCTGGCTGAGGAAAACCTGGTTCCCGACGGAAAGCGCTACGGCGTTTTTGAGATGCGCGCCGACAGCCAGGATTATTTCCGGAGGGACGAGTTCCACGAGTCCCTGACGTTGGGGGCTTGCAGAGCTCGCCCCTCCGACACTGATGGGCAACGGCGCATAACCGCGGGCGCGGCGCAAGACCAGTTCACGGTCGAGCATGAACCGTACGATGGAATCGTCCACGTGCCGGACGATGGGACGGTTATGCACGAGAAAAATATCGGCGATGCCGCCCAGCCGTTCCAGCGCTTCGCGCTCGTCGGTGCAAATCGGTTCATCGCTCAAATTGCCACTCGTCGCCACGACCGGGAATCCGAGTTCGGCCATCAGCAAATGATGCAGCGGCGTGTAAGGCAGCATCGCGCCGAGATTCGGATTCCCCGGAGCCACGGCATTTACGATTGGCGATTTACGATTGGCGATTTTCTTCACCAGAACGATGGGTGATTCAGGGGAGCGCAGCAGCCGCTTCTCCGACGGTGAGACTTCGCAAACAGTCTCGATGGTCGCCAATGAGGGAAACATGAGTGCGAACGGTTTTTCCTCGCGATGCTTCCGCTGGCGCAAGAGTCGAATGGCCTGGTCGTCGCGCGCGTCGGCCAGCAAATGAAACCCGCCCAGCCCCTTGACGGCGACGATTTTTCCATTGCGGACCGCCTGGGCGGCGGCGAGCAAAGCATCGTAGCCGTGTTCGGGAGGACGCGGACCGGGCGAAGGGCCGTCCGCACTTTTACCAGCGCGGCTACGGTCCCACAATTCCAGATGCGGGCCGCAAACCGGACAGGCATTCGGCTGGGCATGGAAACGGCGGTTCGCCGGGTCTTCATACTCCGCCCGGCACTGCGGGCACATGGCGAACGCCTTCATGGAAGTGTTCGCGCGGTCGTACGGCAGTGATTCGATGATGCTGAAACGCGGGCCGCAGTTCGTGCAATTGGTGAACGGATAGCGATAACGGCGATTGTTGGGATCGAAAATTTCGCGGAGGCAATCCGGACAGGTGGCAAGGTCCGGCATAACGAGCGCGGTTTTGTCACCGCCGTTCTCGCTCGCGCGGATTTCAAAACCGGCATAACCAACGGCATCGAGCCACGAAGCTTCGAGGCTTTGGATGAAACTGCGCGGCGGTTTTTCGATTTCGAGCCGCCGCCGGAATGTTTCCAGAACGGCGCGCGGTCCTTCAACTTCAACCAGAACGCCCTGTGAAGAGTTGTTGACCCAGCCGGCCAGTTTCAATTCGGACGCGAGGCGGAAAAGAAAGGGGCGAAAGCCGACACCCTGCACCGCGCCGCGCACGGCGAGCTTCAGTCGCATGGCCGGCGGCGCATTCATCAAGGTTCCTTTCAACGCTCGATCTCAAAACGCTCGAGCACCATGTCCGTGGAATTGACGGCCTTGACGTTTACCGAAGCGCATTTCGGGCAGACATCCGGCAGATGATGGCCGTGGAATTGGTGGCCGCACTGGTTGCATTTCAAAGTCGGCTCGACCTCGGTGAGCTTGAGCACGGCGTCCTGGACCAGGGGAATATCCTTTTTGACGATGTCGAAACTGAATTGCACGTGGTCGCCGCTGTGGCTGGTCAGCGGGTTAAAACGGATCTGGACGAGCTTGACGCGCTTGGCCTTTTTGGCAACAGCCTGCTTTTCAACGGTTTCCAGAATGGCGCGGACGAGATGTACTTCGTGCATAAATGCCTTTCAAATCAGCCGCCGCAATATGCGCCGGTCGAGGCGCGCCCGCGAGCCATCTCTTGGCGAAGAGTACGCCTTTCTTGCCGGATTTGCATTTCAATGAAGGCCGGCGAGCGCCCGAATCTGATTGAGCGCGACCTCATAACCGTGGCGGGCCACCGGGGAAAGCTCCTCGCCGAAACCGAGTTTCACGGCCGGAATGGTCAGCCACCAGGCTTCCGGGCAATGGCCAAAGACATCGCGCGCCAGCGCCAGCATGGTACGCGGGTCGGCCGCGTGGGCCATGAGTTGGGAGGATTCGTTCGGCTCCAGTTTGCGCAACCGCACTTCCTGTGGCGCGTCCACCGCAGCGTCCACAAAAATCGCCACACGTGCCCGGGCAATCGGTTCGGCGTGCTCGGGGGAAAGCTGGTGGCAAATCAGGGTGCGCACACCCGGCAAGTGTAATTCCTCAATGGCTTCGGCGACTTTCAGGCCGACGCCATCGTCGCAACGCAACGGGTTGCCGTAGCCAATGACCAGCAGACCGGTAACGGGAATTGGTGACGTCGGCTGGCTCACGGGCTGCCTTCAAATGCGGTTGTTCCGGGCGCCCATCTCTCCAGCCATCGCCGATGGCCGAGGCAACAGCCACATCGCGACCAACCAACCATAGACCATCGAATCCAAGAACAATTCGACGGTATGAATGCTTCGCAGCGTCCACGGCATCCAGTAAGCCTGTATCAACCCATACAGTCCGGCAACCAGAAACAGACTCAGGCCAAACGTCCACGCAAAGCGCTGCCGGGACCCGGTCCAGAGCGCGAGCATGGGCAACACGGCCGCCAGGGCAGTGAGGCTGCGGAGGGACTGAACGCCGATAACCACGTTCAAGGTTGGCATCTGAAGGTTGAACGATTGGCTCTGATAAGATTTTCCAACCATCAAACCCACCGGCATGCCGAAAAGGAAATAAATAAGCGGGAAAGCCGCTACCGCCGAGGCCAGCCGAACGGCCCATTGTGCGGCAGTTCGACTCGCAAAGAACCGGCGAATGACTTCGGGAGATGATTTTCCCGGTCTTTGATGACTGAACATCAGCACCACCGCGCCGGCCACGAAGAGGGACTGAAACAACATGGTCGTAATGACCGTTGGCGACCCGCCCATGGTCGTGAAAATGCCGGCCTCGATCGTATTATTGATTCCCAGCCACGCGAACACAAACCAGGCGATGACCGCAAATCGTGACCGGCGGTTCCCCTGGAGCCGTGGGGATAATGTGGCCAGCGCCATGGAAAGCACGAACCCGCCGGCCAGACAGAGGAGGGCCAGCAATTGGGTGTTGACCGGTCCGGGAAGCCTGGGTTGTTCCAGATGCAGAACGGTCGAGAACACCCCGCCGATCAGGGTGCCGATCACCGAACTCAGCGCGCACAGGAAAATTTTCCCGGTGTATTTGACCATGTTAATCCGGTTTCGATGGGTTCGGCTGAAAGCGCTTTTGGCTGCGTCGCTCGGAAATTCTCGCCATGAGCGACGGAACCCAGCCCAGTGCAAGGAACAGCGGCGCAACGACAATCGTTGCCTTGAATGTCCAACTTATGAGTTTCGAGACGTAAGGACTAAAAAACTGGATGGCCAGGGGATCACTGACCTGTGGGCTGAGTGTGTGTTTCCCCCATACGATGGCCCCATTGGCGTACCAGCCGAATGCAGCCCCGCCGATGGCTATCGGTGCAACCGCTAGTCCGCCCATCGCCACCAGCACGCCCGCCGCCACACTGCCCCAAGCAATGATGCCCACCGCCACGACGGAAATGGAGATCAAACCGTAGCCAAAAATGCCGCAGGCGATTACGCCCACGGCACAGTCGCCAAAGGCAATCACACCCCGCGGCTGGCAGCCGACCGCGATAATCCCTTTGGCGTAGCGCTTGCGGCCCGTTGCCGGATTCACGCCGATGGCCACGTGCAGGAGCGGCCAGCCAAACAGGGTGGCTTTGCTGCGGTATTCATAGCTCAACCTCCGGCTCGCCTCCGGCGAAAGCCTCGAAGCCACGCCCGCGATGGCCTCCAATTGCAGCCGGACTTCGCTGGCGCGCTGGCAGCGTCGTTGCGGATTTCTCTCCATGGTGTGCAACACCAGTTCATCGAGGCGCGAATCCACCGCGGCTTTTTTCGAAGGCAGTTCAAACCGGCCCAGCGGCAGTTCGCCGGTGACCATTTCGTAAAGCAGGACGCCCAGCGAATATATGTCCGCGCGCTGATCCACTTCGAGCGGCCTTTCCAGTTGCTCGGGCGCCATGTAATGCATCGTGCCCAAAACCTGGCCGGATTGTGTCAACTGGACGTCCTGGGGTTGCGGTTCCAGCAGTTTGGACAGGCCGAAATCCGCGACTTTGACGCGGCCTTTCTGGTCCATGAGAATATTTTCCGGCTTGATGTCGCGATGCACGATGCCTTCGCCATGCGCGTATTCGAGCGCTTCACAAATCTGCGGGACGATGCCCATGGTTTCCCGAGGCGTCAGACGGTGGCTTTCCAGCAGTTGCCGGAGATTCACTCCATCCACGAATTCCATCAGGAAATAGTACAGGGGGCCGGATTTGCCGAGATCGAAGACCGTGACAATGTTCGGATGGCTGAGTCTGGCCAGCGCACGGGCCTCGCGCGCAAATCGTTCAGCAAAGCCTGGTTCAGCCGAAACCTGCGGCGGGAGAATTTTGAGCGCCACCAGCCGGTCCAGACCGCGCTGGCGCGCCTTATACACTGCGCCCATGCCGCCATGACCCAGCAGTTCCAGAA
>Ga0335073_10007572_pt1 | contig 15236 bp, 17 predicted proteins | sample Lox_Sample_22_FD_207093 | JGI IMG/M metagenome (GOLD analysis project Ga0335073, IMG submission 207093) | Soil microbial communities from Loxahatchee National Wildlife Refuge, Florida, United States - Lox_Sample_2.2 | ecosystem: Environmental > Terrestrial > Soil > Wetlands | place: USA... | reverse complement strand
CGAGGCGTAGCTAAATTTGGGGCCGCCTGCGGCGGCGTCCGTGGGGCCGTACGGCCGGGCATCCCTGCCCGGCCGGGGGATCGCGACCACGCCCGCCGGGCACGGACGCGGGGAATTCGGTTCAGGTACGCACGCCGAACGTATGCCGTCGAGCCGAATTCCCTTGGCGGAACGGCCCCAGGGATGCCGCGCGCCAGCGCGGCCCCTAGCATCGCCATCCGTGCGCGCCCCGGTCGACCACATCGCCGCACCCCCATTCCCGCCGCGGCTGGCGTGGATCAACGGACGCCCCGACGGGTTCCCGATGCTGCTCGAGTTCTGGGACTTCTGCCGCGTCCAGTCGCTGCGGACGCTCCCGTACATGCGCGCCTGGAGGGACCGCTACGGCGACCTGACGGTGGTCGGCGTCCACGCCGCCGGGTTCCCGCCGTCTCAGAACCCAGACGCCGTCCGTGACGCGGTGGCGCGCCTCGACCTCGGGTACCCGGTCGCGATCGACACCGATTTCGAGGTGTGGCAGCTCTACGGCAACCTCGGCTGGCCGGCGCGCTACCTGTTCGACGACCGGGGAATGCTGCTCCACTACCACTACGGCGAGGGTGGTTACGAGGAGACCGAGCTCGCGATCCAGGAGGTGCTCGGCGTCGAGGCGCCCGTGATCGCCCCCCTCCGTCCCGAGGAGGCGCCCGACGCGCGGCTCGAGCCCCAGACCGACGACGTCGAGGGGCCGTACTCGGGGCCGTACACCGCAGGGGGCGTGTGGGCGGTGTTCGGCGGCAGCGGGTCGGTTGAGGTCAACGGCCGCACGATCGAGGTCGACCACCCCGGCGCGTACGAGCTGATCGCGCACGACCGGAGCACGACCGGCGAGCTCTCGCTCGCGGTCGGCGCCGGCGTGACCTGCTACGCGGTGTCGTTCACGCCGGGTCTAACAGATTGACGAGCTCGGGTGGCCCGTCGTCGGCCACGATCGCGGCGAAACCGGGCCGATAGGGACTGCCCGTCGGATCGTCCCCGACGAACCGAGCCTCGTAGACCCAGCTCCCGATGTTGATGAGGCGCCCCCACTCGCTCCGGTCGTCTCCGGAGAGTGGCCCGGCGCGGTGGGTGTGGCCGAAGATCACGTGGGAGGCCGGCACACGCAGCCGGGTGACCACCTCGGTGAACCCGGCCAGCGCGCCGCGGCGGAGCGCGACCCCGGAGACGTCGGCCTTCAGAGGCCCGATCCCGGCGCGGTTGAGCCCGGCGACGGCCACCGCCAGGCCGACCGCCATCCCCCGGCTGCGGAGGTTGCGCCGGCCCCCGCCGTTCAGCGCCTGCCAAGCCGCGATCTGGAAGCTGCCGCCGCCCCCGATGTGCAGTCCGCCGCTCTGTGCGACCGTGTCGGCCCAGGCGTACATCGGAGCGAGCGCCGCCTCGTAGTCCTCGGCACGCGCCGGACCGCCGGCGGGCTCGCCGGCGACGCGGACCGTCACGCCGGCGCCGAGTCGCTCGAGGATCGGCACGGTGTTATGGCGGTCGCCGTAGTGGCCGTGGGTCGCATAGACCTCGTCGCGGAGCCACACCCCCGGGTATGCCACGCGGACCCGTGCCGGCGAAAGCGCGGCCACCAGCGCGCCGAGCGGCTCGCGCGAATCGGGGTCGACGGCGGATTCCAAGCCCAGCGGCACCGCCGGATCGCGGCGTTCGAGCCAGCCCCGCAGCAGCGCATGGTCGTGGTTGCCGGGCACGACGACTACCTCCCCGACGGCCCAGCCGAGTTCGCGCAGCACAGGCGCGGCGTGGGCGAGCGCGTCGCGGACCGGCGCGTGCCGCAGCTCGAGCGTGTCGCCGAGCAGGACAAGGCGGTCGAACTCGGAGAGGCGGGCCAGCAGCGCCGCTCGCTCGGACTCCCGGCGTAGCACGTCGGGCGCGCCGTTGGCGCCGAGGTGGAGGTCCGAGATGACGAGCGTGCGCAGCGGCTTACGCGGCGCCGGCCTGCCGGATCACCTTCGGGAGCATGAAGCGGACATCCTCCTGCACCACTTCGAGCTCCTGCACATCGGTGGTCCCGCGGACCCGGAAGGACTCGACCAATCGCTGGACCAGCGACTCCGGCGCGCTCGCCCCCGAGGTGATGCCGACCACGCGCTTGCCGTCGAGCCACGCCTCGCTGACCTCGGTCTCGTTGTCGATCAGGTGCGAGTCCGCGCCGTGCTCACGCGCGACCTCGACCAACCGGTTCGAGTTCGACGAGTTGCGCGAGCCGATCACGAGCACGAGATCGCATTGGACGGCCAGCTGCTTGACGGCCGCCTGGCGGTTGGTCGTGGCGTAGCAGATGTCGTCGGTCCGGGGCCCGACGATCGCGGGGAAGCGCTGGCGCAGGCGGTTGATGATCGAGCGGGTCTCGTCGACCGACAGCGTCGTCTGCGAGATGTAGGCGACCCGGCTCGGGTCGGGTACGTCGAGGCGGTCGACGTCCTCCTCGGACTCGACGAGCACGATGCTCTCGGGCGCCTCGCCCATCGTTCCCTCGACCTCCTCGTGGCCGGCGTGGCCGATCAGAACGATCGTGTAGCCGTCGGCCGCGAACTTCTTAGCCTCGACGTGGACCTTGGTCACGAGCGGGCAGGTGGCGTCGATCGTCTCGAGGTTGCGCTCGCGGGCGCCGGCGTGCACGGCCGGGGAGACCCCATGGGCCGAGAACACGACGGTGGCGCCCTCGGGCACCTCGGCCTCCGATTCGACGAAAACCGCGCCGCGCTCGCGCAGCTGCTCGACCACGAACTTGTTGTGGACGATCTCCTTGCGGACATAGACGGGCGCGCCGTACAGCTCCAGCGCGCGCTCGACTGTCTGTACGGCCCGATCGACGCCCGCGCAGTAACCGCGGGGCGCCGCGAGCAGGAGCTTCTCGGGCACCGACCCCATTGGCGGAGAGTGTAGGAGGGAAATGCGAACATACGGCGATGGCGCAGCGACACCTGGACCGCCTGAGCTCGATCGACGCCTCGTTCCTCCATCAGGAGGGGCCGGCATCGCACATGCACATCGGCGGCGTCCTGATCTTCCAGGGGCCGCCCCCGGATTTCGCCGATTTCGTCAACCACATCCGCAGTCGGCTGCATCTGGTCCCGCGGTATCGGCAGAAGCTGGCGACCCCGCCGTTCGAGACCGGCCGCCAGCTGTGGGTCGACGACCCCGACTTCAACATCGAGTACCACGTGCGCCACACCGCGTTGCCGGCGCCGGGCACCGAGGACCAACTGTTCCTGCTGGCCGCGCGGATCGCCTCCCAGCAGCTCGATCGGACCAAGCCGCTGTGGGAGAACTGGCTGGTCGAGGGGCTTGAGGGCGACCGGTGGGCGCTGATCTCGAAGACCCACCATTCGCTCGTAGACGGCGTGTCGGGCGTCGACCTCGCGACCGTGCTGCTCGATCTCGAGCCGACGCCACCCAAGCAGTCGCCGTCCGAGCTCGCGCCGTGGCAGCCCCACCGCGAGCCGTCCTCGGCCGAGCTCGTCGCCGCCGGCGTGCGCGGAATGATCGGCGCGGCCACCGGGATGGTGACGCGCGCGGCATCGGCGGCCACGCGTCCGGTCAGCTCGATGGGAAGGCTTCGGGACGCGGCCGAGGGCGTCGGCGAGATCGTCTGGGCCGGCCTGAATCCTGCCCCGGAGACGCCGTTGAACGTCGAGATCGGCCCCCACCGCCGCTACGCCGTCGTCCGCCACCAGCTCGCCGACTACAAGGCGGTCAAGAACGCCTTCGGCGGGACCGTCAACGACGTCGTGCTGACGGTCGTCTCGGGCGCGCTCGCGCGCTGGCTCGAGTCGCGGGGCGTCAGGACCGAGGGGCTCGAGATGCGTGCGCTCGTGCCGGTGTCGGTGCGAACCGACGCCCACAAGGACACGCTTGGGAACCAGCTCACGGCGATGCGCGGGCCGCTGCCCGTCTACATCCACGATCCGGTGTCGCGGCTGGCGTTCGTCCGCCGCGCGATGGACGGGCTCAAGGAGTCAAAGCAGGCTGTCGGTGCGGCGACGCTCGCGGCGGTCAACGACCTGGCGCCGCCGACGATCCTCGCCGAGGCCTCGCGGCTGAACTTCTCGACCCGGCTGTTCAACCTGCTCGTCACCAACATTCCCGGCCCGCAGATTCCCTTGTATGTCCTCGGGCGCCAGCTCGAGGACCTGTTCCCGCTCGCGTTCTTGCCCAAGAACCATGCGCTGGCGGTGGCGATCATGTCCTACAACGGCGGCCTCGACTACGGCCTGCTCGGCGACTACGACGCGCTGCCGGACATCGACGTGATCGCTGACGGGATCGCCGCCTCGCTGCAGGAGCTGCTCGACGCCGCCCACGCCCGGTCGAGCACCGCCACCACCAACGCCGGCGAGAAGGCTCCAGGCGGGGGCGACGGCGGCGAGAAGAGGCGCAACGGCGGGCCGACGCAGATCCTGCCGACCGCGGGCCCACGCTCCAGGCAAGGCCCGGCGGCGGACATGCGAGCGAAGCGGGCCAAGCGATCCGGACGTCCGCCCAGCGAACCCTCGAGCTGATGTGCGGCTTGCCGTTTCACCTGCAAAGGGCTACGGTTTCGAGCATATGGACGATCTGATCGCCCCCGACGAGACCGCGTACCGGCTGGACCTCACCGCCGCCCAGCTGAAGATCGTCCACACCGCGCTCAAAGCCCTGTACGACGACCTCGGTCACGAAGAGCACGACGTAAAACAGGTCGTCTCGGCCGTGCTCGACAAGCTGCCAGGCGAGCACGAGATCCGCGCGATCGATCTCGACCGCGAGCTCCGCGGCACCGGCCCGGCCTGAGGCGCGTCAGCGTCAGAAGCCGAGGGCGAACTTCGCGTCTTCGCTCATCCGCTCGGGCGTCCACGGTGGCGAGAACGTCATCGTGGGCTGGACCTCTTCGACGCCTTCGAGCTCCATCACGAACTCCTCGATCTGCTCGGACACCTGGGGTCCGATCGGGCAGCCGGGGCTGGTCAGCGTGTAGGTCACGCGCACGGTCGGTCCTTCGATCTCGACGTCGTAGATCAGCCCGAGCTCGACGAAATCGAGCCCCAGCTCGGGATCGATTACGTCGCGGAGGACGTCGGTCACGTCTTCGACAGTTGCCATCGGGTGACCAGTTTAGGAGGTGGCGAGGATTGGCCCTTGCGGACAGTGCACCATTTTGTATAAGTTTTGCGCATCGTCGACTTCGATGAACACTCGGCAACTCTGCGTGTTTGCGGAGACGAGGACCGGTCAACGCAGGGCGGCCGGCGACAGGCGATGGCCCGGGCGCTGCGCTCGCAAACGAATGTCACCGTCGACCTGACCGACCTTTCGTTCGCCGATTCGTCGGTGATGCTCGACCTCGCTGTCCTGGCTCGGCGGCTACGGGCCAAGGGGCGGGAGATCCTCGTGCGGGGCGCCCAGCCCCAGGTCATGATGCTGATCAAGCATGTCGGCCTTCACCGGCTGCCCGCGGTCAGATTCGAAGGCATCTCGCCGGCGTTCGCCTAAGTGCGTCTCTACCCCGGGACGACCTCGGGTGCGCCGTTGTGCTCGCGCGCGGGCGCTGTCGGCACGGCCGGCTCGCGCAGCAACTCGGCAACCTCTGAGCCCTCCTCGCCGAACCGCGGGAAGCGCTTGGCCTCGGTTTCGCCGATCGCTACGAGCTGCTCTCCGACCGCGCGCATGTCCTCGACCAGGCGACGGCGCTCGCGCCAGATGGTCTCGGCGCTCCGGGCCAGCTCGCGGGCGCGCAGCTCGGCCGACTCGCGCATCTCCTCGGCCTCCCGGCGCGCGGCGGCGAGCGTCTCGTCGGCCTCACGTTCGGTGGTGGCGCGCAGCTGCTTGGTCTCGCGGACGGCTTTCTCGCGGAGCTCGGCGACCTCGCGGTCGGCGGTCGCCCGCTGCTCGGCGACCTCGCGGTCGGCGGTCTCCCGCAAGTCGGTGACCTCGTGATCCGCGGTCTCCCGCAGCTCGCCCGTCTCGCGCATCGCCGACTCGCGAATCTCGGCCGCCTCCTGCTTGGCCGCGTCCCGCGTCTCGGCGGCGCGACGCAGCGCCGACTCGTGCAACTCCTGCGCCTCGGTCTCCGCCTGCTGGAGCCGGTCGTCGGCCTTGGAACGCGAGCGGGCGGTGATCTCGTCGGCGGTCTGGTGGGCGCGCTGGAGGATGTCGCGCGTCTCCTCGCTGACCTCGTCGAGGGCGTGCCGGACCGCCGCCTCGGGCGACGAGGACATCTCGAGCTCCGTGATCAGCCGGCTCATGCGCTCGACATAGCGGTCGACGGCCGTCCGGTCGTATCCGCGAAGCGCCGCCGGGAACTCGACCGAGCGCGCGTCCTTGAGGATCCGGTCGCGGTCGGCCGCGGACAGAACCCGACTCGAGCCGAACCGCCGCCCCTGGCGCTCCTCGTCCCGGGAGTGCGAACCGACGAGCTCGGCCGCCTGGCTCTCGACCTCGGCCGAGATCTCCGGTTCATTCTTCCCGTTCCCGGTCCCCATGTCGGCGGGCGTCATGAGCAAACGCTCCCTTCCTCGCTTGGCAGTCGGGGCGTCGGGTGGCAGGTCACACGCGCCCCCTCAGCATCAAGCTACCTCCCCGGTCAAGGGTGGTCCAGGGTTGAGGAGGATTGGGGAGAAGCTAGCCTTTACACATGATCTTTCTGCTTGTTTTCGTTGTGTGGGTGGTCGCGGAAGTGTTTGTCGCGATCCAGGTTGCCCACGCGATCGGGGCGCTCGCGACAGTGCTGCTCCTCGTGCTGAGCTGGCCGCTCGGATGGTGGGCGTTGCGTGCCCAGGGTCGCGCCGCGTGGCGCCGGCTCGGGGCCGCCGTTTCGGCCGGGCGCTCCCCGGGCCGCGAGGTGCTCGACGGCGCGCTCGTACTGCTCGGAGGCCTGCTGCTGATCGTGCCGGGGTTCATCTCCGACGCGCTCGGCTTGCTCGCGCTGCTCCCACCGACGCGCGCGGTGATGCGCCGCGGACTCGCCCGCAACCTGCAGAGTCGGCTGGTCGTCCAGGCGACCCAGTTCACCGGCGCCTCGCGGCCATACGATGTCGACTCGACCGCCACCGACGTCGATCAGCCACAGCTGCATTCATGACCCCCCCGCCATCTGCCCTCCGGACGCTCGCGTTCGGCGACCTCGAGCGCGGATTCTGGGGCGCCGCGTTCGTCCCGGCGACCAGCGCCTCAGCTTTGGTGGCGCTTGGCGGCGAGAGCGAAGGGGCCCTCGTTTCCGGCGCTCGTCTGTCTGCGGACGGGGACGCCGACGAATGGCGCCTGGAGAGCGAGGGTGCCAAGCTGACGATCGTTGCGGTCGGCGAGCCCGTCGCGATGGAGGCGAACGACGATCGCGTCGAGGGGTTCGACCAGCTGTGTCGAGTCGCCGGCCGGTTCTCGCTCGGCGGTGAGGAGATCGAGGTCAATTCCCTTGGGCTCCGGACGTCGCGGTCGGGCGGGTTCGATGTCGGCAAGCTCGAGTCCGTACGGGCCGTCTCGACGTGGTTCGAGCCCGATGAAGGACTGGCCCTGATGGCGTTCCGCGCGCGGAAGGCCAAGGCCCACGATGGGGATGTCATCACTGCCGCGGTGCTCGGCCCGGAAGCGTCCGCTGCGGTCGAGGATCCACGCCTGTCAACGACGTACGACGCCGGCGGATGGCCGATCCGCGCCGGCCTCGAGCTGTGGGTCGCCCGCGAGGACGAGGACGAGCACTATCCACAGCGCGCCTCCGGGGAGGCGACGGGCGCGCGCGCCGAGTTCGGTGACGGAGACCTCGAGCTTCAGGCCAAGCCGTTCCGATGGCACAGTCGTGGCCGCGACGGCGCCGGCATGTACATCCTCGCCCGGCGGCGATGAGCAGGGTCGAGGCGATCATCAGCGACTTCGGCGGCGTGCTCACCTCGCCGCTGATCGAGTCGTTCGCAGGACTGATGGAGGCGTCCGGGATCTCGCTCGAATCGGTTGGCAAGGCGATGGTGGCGATCGCCGAGCGCGAGGGCTCCAATCCGCTGTTCGAGCTCGAGACGGGGCGCATCACCGAGGCCGCGTTCATGGGCGCGCTGTCCGACCAGCTGTCCGCCGCGAGCGGTGAGGAGGTCGAGCTCGACGGGTTCGGCGAGCGCTACTTCCAGCACCTGGAGCCGAACGAGCGGATGATCAACTACATGCGCGAGCTACGCGGCCGCGGCTACAAGCTCGCGATCTGCACCAACAACATCCGGGAGTGGGAGGCGCACTGGCGGGCGATGCTCCCGGTCGACGAGATCTTCGACGTGGTCGTCGACTCGGCGTTCGTCGGCAGCCGCAAGCCGGAGCCCCGGATCTACGAGATCACGCTCGAGCGGCTCGGCGCCACTCCGGAGAAGACGCTGTTCATCGACGACGTCGAGGTCAACTGCGCAGGCGCGCGCGAGCTCGGCATCGATGCGATCCGGTTTCGATCGACCGAGCAGGCGATCGGCGAGATCGAGGCGGCGCTCGGTGAAGTCTGAGACCGCCGCGGCGATCCTCGAGATCGCCGACAACGCGTTCGTAAGCCTCGACGCGGACGGGCGCGTGCTCGAGTGGAACCGCCACGCCACCGAGCTGTTCGGATTCTCGCGCGAGGAGGCCCTCGGGGCCGACATGGCCGAGCTGATCATCCCCGAGCGCTACCGCGAGCGCCACCGGGAGGGCCTGCGCCGCGCCGCCGCCGCTAGCGAGACGGACAGGGTGTTCGCCCGTCTGATCGTCGAGGCGGTCCGGAGGGACGGCAACGAGCTTCCGGTCGAGGTCTCGACGACGGTCGTGCGCGACGGAGGTCCGCCGTCGTTCCACGCCTGGATCCAGGATGTTTCCGAGCGGACACAACTTCTACGCGAGCTCCAGGCGCAGCTGCGCGGGCGCGATCCCGGCTTCGGCCAGATCCTCGACGCGCTGGCCGAGGCGGTGACGATCCGCGATCCCCACCATCACATCCTCTACGCGAACCGCGCGGCGTTCGAGTCGATGGGCTTCTCCTCGCTCGAGGAGATGCAGCGTCGTCCGCCGCACGCGATCTTCGCCGACTACGTCGTGCACGACGAGCACGGTGATGAGCTCACGATGGACTCGATCCCATCCGTCCGCCTCCTCGCCGGCGAACGGGCGGCGCCGCTGCTCCTGCGCACGATCAACCGGTCCACCGGAGAGCTCCGCTGGCAGCTGCTGAAGTCGGCGCCGCTGCACGGCGAGGACGGACAGCCGGTGGCCGCGGTCACGGTGATCGAGGACGTCACCCGCGAGCGCATCGCCGAGCTTCACGCCGGGTTCCTCGCCCGCGCCTCCGAGATCCTGATGTCCTCACTCGACTATGAGGAGACCCTCCGCAACGTCGCCTGGCTAGCTGTCCCCGAAATCGCCGACTGGTGCGCGGTCGAGCTGGTCGACGACCGCGGCATCCGCCATCGGGTCGCGGTCGCCCATCACGATCCGTCCAAGCTGGAGCTCGCCGAGGAGGTCCGGCGGTTCGAGCCCGACGAGCTCAGCCCCGACCGCGGCGTCGGACGCATCCTGCGGACGGGCGAATCCGAGCTCTACCGGGAGATCCCCGACGAGGCGCTGGAGCGGGCCGCGGTCAACGACGAGCACCTGTCGCTGCTGCGGTCGATCGGCTTCCGCTCGGTGATGCTCGTGCCCCTCCGCGCCCGCGGACGCACCTTCGGCGTGATGACGCTGGTTACGGCCGAGTCGCTGCGCCGGTTCGACGAAGCCGACAAGGAGTTCGCCGAGCAGGTCGCCGGGCGGGCGGCGATCGCCGTCGACAACGCCCGGCTCGCCACCTCTCGTCGCGAGACCGCCGACACGCTCCAGCGGAGCCTGCTGCCGGACATCGTCCCCCAGATCGCCGGGTGGAACGTCGCCACGCTCTACCGTGCCGCCCGCGCCGCCGAGGAGGTCGAGGTCGGGGGTGACTTCTACGACTTCTACGAAAGCGCCGACGGCTGGATCGTCGTGCTGGGTGACGTCACCGGGAAAGGCGTCGAGGCGGCCGCCCTCACTTCGCTCGTGCGCCACGGCGCTCGCTTCCTCAGCAAGTACGAGCGGAGCCCGAGTCAGATCCTTGCCGGCCTCAACGAGGCGCTGAGCGAGCAGCCCGGGCTCTGGCTCTGTACCGCGGTTTGCGTGCGCCTCGAGCCCGAGCGGGCCGTGATCGCCTCGGCGGGTCACCCCGGCCCCCTGGTCGTCCGTGACGACGGACGGGTGCGCGAGATCGGCACGATCGGTCCGATCCTGGGCGCGTGGGTGGGCGAGCAGTCCGTTGAGCGCTCCGTGCCGATCGCGGCCGACGAGACGCTGTTCCTCTACACCGACGGCGTGGTGGACACGCTCGGAGAGCACGAGCGGTTCGGCACTGAGCGACTCAAGCGCCTACTGTCAGAGCGCGCCGGCGCCCCGCCGGACACGGTTCTTGCCGAACTCGAGGCTGGGCTCGACCGGTTTCAGGTCGGGCGACAGGCCGATGACACGGCGGCGCTGGCATTGCGGCCGGTGGCGCTCGGCAGCGTAGTGCCCGTCCTCACGCCGCAAGGCGCGGCCGCTTCTCGTAAGCTTCCCGTGACCTGAGGTGAGGCGGCGCGGTGGCTTCCCTTCCCAACTTCCGAATCGACATGCTGGGTGGCGATTTCGGGACCACGATCAAGCTGGCTGGCGAGCTCGATAGCGCGACCTGCGACGAGCTCGTGAGCCGCTTCGAGGCGGCGATCCCGGCGCTCGGCGGTCGCGAGCTCGTGATCGACCTCGGGCAGGTGACGTTCATCGACTCCTCCGGCATGCGGGCGATCATCGCGATCGAGCGTCGCGCCGGCGAGGAGGGCGTCACGCTGAGACTCACTCGTCCGCCGCCGGCGGTCATCGAGCTCCTGCAGATCACCGGCATCACCGACCGGGTCGCGCTTAAACCACACGACAACGAACCGTCGCGGATCGAGCCCTTCCTCGAACGGATCGACATCGAGCTCGCCCGCACCCCCGATGCGCCGGCGAGGGCGCGCGCCGAGCTCCGTCAGGCGGTCGCGGGGCGGCTCTCGGACCAGGACGCGGCCACCGCGACGCTCCTTACCTCCGAGCTCGTGACCAACGCGGTGATCCATCCCGGCCTGGCTGTGAGCGGCTCGGTCGGGCTCCGGATCACCCTTTTGCGCGACCGTGTCCGCGTCGAGGTCACCGACGCCGGCGCCGGCTTCGACGCGGCGACGCTGCCGCCGGCGCGGCCCGGCGAGGCCGGCGGCCACGGCCTGTTCGTCGTCGACGGGCTCTCCAGTCGCTGGGGTACGGCTCGCCGGCCCACCGGTGGCCAGGACGCGTTCTGCGTCTGGTTCGAGCTCGACGCCGGCCTCGAGGAGGCGGCCGGCAATCGGGCAGCTCAGTTCTCTACACCCAGCCGGTCCCAGCAGTACAGCTCTAAGCACTCCTTGGCGAGCTCGATGCAGCGCGCCTCGGAGAGCCAGGGCAGCACTGTGTCGAACGCCTGATCCTCGCCGACCCCGGCCTCGAACGCCTCCTCGCCGCGGAAGCCGGCGGCAATCTTCAGCGCCTCGCGCCGATGGTCGCCCAGCGACGGAAAGACGTTGACGAGAAACTCCCGGTTGGGCAGCGGATGCCCCACCTCGAGCGAGGCGTGCCACGCCGCCAGCAGAGACAGATCGTGCTCGTCGAGGTCGGCGAGCGCCTTCGCATAATGCGATTCGAGCTCGGACTCGGGGATCTCGTCCACCCACGCCCGAACCACTTCTCCGAGAATCTGGCGACGCGCCTCACGCCCCACCGACTCGGCGATCACGCGGATAGCGTCCTGAGGTTCGATGAAGCAGAGTGACATTGCGGCTCCGGTAAGGGGATGCGAACGCCGCAGAAGGTAGGCGGTCGACCGGACGTAACCGATTCCCTGAGCCGGTCTGTGCCTTATTTGACCGTGATGGTGAGCGTCGGCGAGTTCGAGCGGTTGTTTCGGGCGTCGGCCGGCAGTACCGCTCTCAGCTTCGCCGCTCCGGCGTGGCTGAACTTGTGCGAGAGCGTGAACCCGGAGGAGTGGCCCAGCCGCGGCCTCGCGATCACGGCCCAGAACCCGCCCCGAGCCTGCTCGATGAGCACGACCTGACCGGCGTGCGACGGCGTCACATGTCCGGTCAGCGCCACCGGCTGCCCCGCCGTGACGGTGCGCGATGGGGCGGCAAGCCCGACGAGCGCGTTGACATCCTGCTGCAGCGTCGGGCTCGTGAGACCGTTCGCGGTCACGTACCACCGCTGGTCGGCGTTGACCGACCCGCGTTTCATCGTGAAGTTGTACTGGCCCGCGCTGTCCGTCGTGGTCTGCGCCAGCTGATGGAAGCTCGACTGTCCGGCGAGTTCTCGCCACAGCACCACCTGGGCGCCGGACACGGGATTGCTGGTCAGCCCACCCGAGATGACCACCTTCCGTCCAGTCGTCGAAGGGTCGGGCGAGGACGCGATCGACAGCGCGCCGGACGTGCAGGCGGTCGTGCAGCACGGCGTCCCGGACACGCAGCAAGCTGTGCCGGACGCGCAGCAAGCCGTGCCGGACGCACAACAGGCGCTGCCCGACTGCGGGCAGCACGGCACGTACCTGGCATCGGCGCGCGCCGCGCCATTGGTCGGAATCGGGCAGCACGGGGTGGTCGTCGGCTGCCACTGGGGCTGCGGACACAGAATGTGGGGGACGCTTCCGGTAGCGCCGGCGGGACCTGGAGCCGCGATCACGAGCAACGAGGCCACGAGGACGAGGAGCGACGACGGAAAGATCAAACGGCGCATCGCAGAATCGGGCAGTCTGGTACCCGGATTTGTGAAAGCTAACGCACTTTCTTGGTTCCGGCGGGGGCAGAGTCCCGGCGCTGCCGAGTCAGAGGCCGAGCCCGACGGACGCTCGCGCGAGCGTGTCCGGATCGGGCTCGGTATCGGCGGGCACGCCCAGATGGGCACGCTCGCCCCGCTGCCAGTTGTGCAGGCCGAGGTCGAGCGCCTCGAGCGGGAGGCCGCACGCCTGGGCGAGATCGGACGAGCGGCGCTCGAGCAGCAACGGATCGCCGATCCCGAATGCGCGCTTGGCACCGACCGTGACGTCGTTCGCCCCACCGAGGACAAGCGAGCCGGCGGTGATCTCGTACACGCCGAGCCGCCCGAGCGTGACGAGCAAGTCGAACCGCGCGTCCCGATGCAGTCCGGGCAGGGCCAGCCGCTCGAACGCGCGCGCAAAGCGCCGCTCCGGAGGCCACCCGGCGTCGCCGGTGTACGCGGACGCCTGCGAGCCTGCCCGCGCTGCCCAGGCCCGGTACGCCTCGAGCGTCTTCGTCCCGCGCGACGGGTCGTGCGCGGTCCGCGGGCCGAGCTCGACGCCGTCGAGCGCCGGCAACTCGCCGGACGACCACGAGGTCCGAACCCGCTCGATCTCCGAGAACGGGTCCTCGCTCTCGAGCGGGCACAGATAGGCGATCAGGAACGCCAGCCAGCTCCGCTCCTCGATGGCGCCGGCGGCATCCGCGACCTCGGCATACAGCCCCGGCGGTTCGCGCCCAAGCAGCTCCAGCCGGGTGTCGGCGAATGCCAGCTCCTCGGCGAGCCGCGCTCCGTCCGTGCTCGACTTCAGTCCGATCACGAGCGGCGAGCGGTAGCCGTCGTCGGCCCCTCGCGCCACTCGGCGCACGGTCAGGCCCCCGCTCGAGCCGCCGGACCGCGAGCCGCCGGAGCGCGTCGACGATCCCGCGCGAGCCCGGCTGGGCCTCGGCGTGCTCGGGCGCGGCTGCGTGGTTCGCGGCGCACTGGAGGTGACGATCGGTCGCAGGTCGACCGCCTGCTCCTTGGTGCAGATCGGGCAGTTCTGAATCAGGCGGTTATGGCGGCAGAACGTCGGCACCCCGTCAGCCTAGCTCGCCGGCGCGTGGCGCTCTCGGTGCGCGCGCGCCTTCGCGCGGTTGCCGCACCGCTCCATGCTGCACCAAGCCCCAGAGCGGTTCTTGGTGTGGTCGTAGAAGGCCCACGCACAGCTCTCGTCGCGGCATGCCTTGAGGCGGGTCCAGGTTCCCTGGGCAATCGAGTCGTGGACGATCGCGAGCAGGCGTCCGAGCGCGCCGTCGACGCCCGCCGCGTCGGGTACGAGCGATGCCCCACCGTCGCCTTCGAAGTGCAGCCGGAGCCGCGCACGACGGGCGATCGCGTCGAGGGTGGCGCTTGCCTCGGCCGGCGCGCTCTCGCCGATGTTGTGCGCGACAAGCACGGCCCGCAGAGCCTCACGTAGTTCGATCGCGCGTGTTAGGTCGGCGCGCGTCGCCCGCACCTCGCCCGGCGCCAGCCCCTCGCCCGGCGCCAGCCCCTCGCCCGCGAACCACTCGGCCAGCCCGTTCGTGTCGCCGAGAAGGTCGGTGCCGTGGCCGATCTGGCGCGTGTTGACGAACCGCCTGACGCGCTCGAGCTCGCCCGGTGCTGTCCGCTGCTTACTCATCACCAGCAATCCTAGTAAAGCGGTTACGAACCAGCTAGAATAGTTAACTGGTTATGCAAGCGAATGTGACACTGCGGATCGCGGATGAAGACGACGACCGACGGGTGCGGATCCTTGCCCAACTCGACAGCGCTCCGGTGCCGACTGGGCCGGTGTTGATCGCCGAGGTGGACGGTCGACTGCGCGCAGCGCTACCGCTCGCCGGCGGCGAGCCGATCGCGGATCCGTTCCGGCGCTCGGCTGATCTGATCGAGCTCCTGCGGACGCGCGCGGCGCAGCTGACGGGAACCGAACGGCGCCGGCGGCGCCAACGCGGGGCGATAGGCACTACCCTCTCGGCGCTTGAGCGCCGATCCGCCGACCTTCGATCTCCAAAGCCACTCGCTCCACTCTGACGGAGCGCTCGAGCCGGGCGACGTCGTCGCGACGGCCGCGCAGGAGGGCGTCGAGCTGCTGGCGCTGAGCGACCACGACACCGTCGACGGGGTCCAGGCCGCCGCCGACGCGGCCGCTGGACTCGGGGTGCGCCTCGCGCCGGCCGTCGAGATCTCCTCGGTCGACCGGAACAAGCAGGACCTCCACGTGCTCGGCTATCAGATCGACCACCACGACCAGGCGCTGCGCGAGCGATTGCGCGACTGGCGCGAGGACCGCGAGCGCCGAGCCGAGGCCATGGCCGACGCCCTCCGCGAGCTCGGGTACGAGCTCGACGACTCCGAGATCGCGCGGCGTAAGGCACAGGGGAAGCCGATCGGGC
>Ga0335073_10007571_pt1 | contig 15238 bp, 10 predicted proteins | sample Lox_Sample_22_FD_207093 | JGI IMG/M metagenome (GOLD analysis project Ga0335073, IMG submission 207093) | Soil microbial communities from Loxahatchee National Wildlife Refuge, Florida, United States - Lox_Sample_2.2 | ecosystem: Environmental > Terrestrial > Soil > Wetlands | place: USA... | reverse complement strand
GCGGGGAGTGGGGCACGCTGGTGTGCGAGCTGCGCAGCGTGAATCACCGCTTTCTCGAGGCCGGCTTCCGCCTGCCGGACGAGCTGCGCTCGGCCGAGGGTGAGCTGCGCGCGCGCCTCGCGCAGAAGATCCGCCGCGGCAAGGTCGATTGCAGCATGAGCTACCGCCGTCCGGCGCTCGCCAACGCCACGCTCGAGGTCGACCCGCTCGCGCTCGAGCGGCTGCTCAACGCGACGCAGACGGTGGTGCGCGCGGCGCACGGGCCTGCGACGGTCAACGTGCTCGACGTGCTGCGCTGGCCCGGCGTGCTGCGCGAGGAGGCCGCCGATGCCGAGCCGCTGCTGGCGGCCGCCGGCGCACTGTTCGCCGCGACGCTCGAGGAGCTGGCCGCGGCGCGTGGCCGCGAGGGCGAGCGGCTGCGCGAGCTGCTCGAGCAGCGCTGCACGGCGCTCGAGACCCTGGTCGGCGCCGTGCGCGCCCGTCTTCCCGAGGTGCAGGCCCGCGCCCGCGCGCGGCTCGCCGAGCGCCTCGCCGAGCTCACCGCGGAGATCAACCACGAACGGCTCGAGCAGGAGCTGGCGCTGCTGCTGCAGCGGCTCGACGTGGACGAGGAGCTCGAGCGGCTCACCGGCCACATCGCCGAGGTGCGCCGCGTCATCGGCGGCAGCGAGCCGGCCGGCCGCCGCCTCGACTTCCTCATGCAGGAGCTCAACCGCGAAGCCAACACGCTCTCCTCGAAGTCACAGGACCTCGAGACCACGCGCTGCGCGGTCGACATGAAGGTGGCGATCGAGCAGATGCGCGAGCAGGTGCAGAACGCGGAATAGGGTCCGGCGTCTTCTACGCCCGTCCATAGCTCGCGCGAATCCCTGTATTTCCAAGGTATTTCGGCCAGATTGGCCCACTGCCCTCCATCATGATCTCGGCTACCCTGTAGCTAGATCCTTGGGTGGATTCAGCGAGCAAAGGGGAACGGACTGGTCATGACCCGTGCTATCGCTGTGAGTCCCGAGCACATCTCGCGCGAAATCATGGTGGTGCGTGGCTACAGGGTGCTGCTCGATACCCAGCTCGCCGCACTGTACGGCGTCACGACCAAGCGCCTCAACGAGCAGGTTAAGCGCAACACCACGCGGTTCCCGGGCGATTTCATGTTTCGACTGACCAGCTCGGAGGTTGAGGCACTGAACCGGTCGCGATTTGCGACCGGTTCACAGAAACACCGGGACCCGAGATTCCCGCCCTTTGCGTTCACAGAACACGGAGCGATTCAGGCGGCCAACGTTCTGAACAGCCCCAAAGCGATCGAAATGGGTATTTACGTCGTGCGCGCTTTCCTGCGACTGCGCGAAATGCTTGCCTCCAACACGGAGCTCGCCCGTCAGTTCGCGCTGCTGGAGACTCGCCTCGACAAGAAGCTCGCCGACCATGACGCGGCCATCGCCGCTATTCTCTCTGCGATCCGGGAACTTATGAACCCGCCGTCTCCGCAGCAACGCCCGATCGGGTTTACCGCGGATCTGGACGCGAAGAAATCGTCGCGCCGTGCGCCTTAGTGCCCGATTAGGGAACCGCGTCGCTCTTATTGAAGCGTTTCATTGGTCTTTAGCGCGGCGACCCTCACAGGCAGCTATGGCGTCCTGGACATAGTCGCCGACCCGGCGAACAGGTGCGAACGCCGAGTGAGGCCCTGGTGAGCGCGCGCGCCGTCAACCGGAAGGCCGCGCTACCGTTGTCAGTCTCTGCCATGCCTGCAGGTCCGGCCTCCTGGGCGCTCGCGCTCCTCCTCGCACCCGCGACGCTCGCCGCAGCGCAGAGCCCGCCCGCCACCGATGCCCCCTCGACCGCGGCCGCTCCCGCCACCGGCAGCGCGCTGCCGCAGGTGACCATCGAGGCCGACCGGCTGCGGCACGAGGTCTACACCTACGTCACCAGCATGGAGCGGGCCATTCCGCGCGATGAGGCGATGCGCCGCTGGCAGATACCGGTCTGTCCGCTGGTGGCGGGACTGCCGCAGGATGAGGGCGAGTTCATGCTGGCGCGGCTGTCGACGATCGTCCGCGAGGTCGGCGCGCCGCTCGACAAGGAGCACTGCGTGCTCCCGAACTTCGTCATCATCGTGGCGCCCAAGCCCGAGGACCTGCTCAACTACTGGAACCAGCACCACGTCGGCTTCACCGGCACGCTGCGCGAGACGGAAGCCGGCTTTCAGCGCTTCCGCAGGACGCCGCGCCCGATCCGCGTCTGGTACAACCACAGCTACGGCAGCGTCGGGGGCAGCGGCCCGGTGCTGAACGGCTCGCTGCAGCTCGGAGTGACCTCCTGGGGCATCGCCAACGGCGGTTTCAGCTCCCTCGGCTCGAAGATGCTGGTGCAGGACATCCTGGCGTTCAGCTCCGTCGTGGTGATCGTCGATGGCCGCAAGGTCGTCGGCCTCACGATGGCGCAGCTCACCGACTACATCGCCATGGTGGCCCTGAGCGAGCCCGATCTCGATGCGCGCTTCGGCGATGCACCGACGATCCTGCGCCTCTTCAGCGCGCGCACCGCCGGGCAGCCGCTGCCCGCGGGCCTCAGCAGCTGGGACAAGGCCTTCCTCAAGGGGCTCTACGACCTCTCGCTGGACCGCGTCACGCAACGCGCGCAGATCACCGACCGCATGGTGCGCGAGCTCGGGGTCGACTGACCGGTCAGGGCGGTCGGCGCAGCACGCACAGCGCGTCCCGCCGCAGGATCCCGAGGTCGCGCTCGAGGACCTGCCAGCCTTCCTCGACCGCCATGCGGCACATCTGCGCGGCGCTGTTGCGCGGCCACCAGATCGCATCGTCGGGCAGCTCCCGGAAGCGCTTGGGCACGCCCCAGCGCCAGCCCCAGCCGAGCTGCTCGAGCTTGTCCCAGTCGCTGATCTCGTGCGCCGCGACCCCGCCCGGCCTCATCTTGGGCAGGGCGTTGCGCAGGATCTCGCGGATATGCTCCGCGTTGTTGTGGCAGAGCACGCCGAACGACCAGAAGAAATCGAAGGTGGCGTCCGGGACCGCGGCGAAGGAGTTGTCGCGGACCTGATGGCACACGAGCGCGCGGATCCAGCCGCGCACGTCGTGAAGATCGACGACGTGCACCTCGCCGCGGGGCACGTGCATGAGGATCGGGCGCGTCCAGGAGCCGCTGCCGGGGCCGAGCTCGAGCACTTTGGAGTCGGGTTGCAGGTACGGCAGCACCGCACGACGGAACACCTCGCGATAGGAGGCGCCGACGCGCAGCTCCTCGATGAGGCGGCGCGGTCCCGGGATGCGGCTGAGGACGTTGCCGCTGTTGTAACCGCGGGGAAAGAGTCCGCGCAGCGCGTCGAGTGTCGGCATGCGACTAGCATAGAACAAACTCATGCCCGCGCTCGCCGCCCCGCCAACCAGTGCACGCCGCGCGGGCACGGCTGACGCCGTGGCGCTCCCGGTCGCTCGGCCGCGCCACATAACACGGCGGCGCTGTGACGGTGCTCGCGTTTTCTGCCGCCCGCCTGCCCCAACCGGCTCAAAGTGCGCGCGTTCACCGCCCGCCTGCACACCCTTGCCGCTAGCTTGTCGGGCGCTATGCCCGTCGAGCACAACAATGAGGGGGTTGAGGCCGAGCCGCACGCCGGCGGCGCGGGCGAGCGGCGCGCACGCCGCCGGCGGGTATTGATCGTCGACGACGATCCGACCTTCCTGCTGCTCGCCACCGAGGCCCTGAAGCAGTCGGACATCGAGGTGGGCACGGCGGCCACGGCCACGGAAGCGCTCGGCGCCTTCGCGCAGTTTCGGCCCGACCTGGTGCTGCTCGACGTCGACGTGCCCGGCGGCAACGGCTTCGACATCTGCCGCGCCATGCGCGCAGCCCCGGTCAACGGCGACGTGCCGGTGATCCTCGTGACCGGGCTCGAGGACTCCGGCTCGATCCACCAGGCCTACGAGGCCGGCGCCACCGATTTCGTACACAAGCCGGTGCTGTGGCCGACGCTGCCGCACCGGGTCAGGTTCGTGCTGCGCGCCTATGAGGACCGCGCGCGCCTCGCCCGCAGCGAGAAGAAGAATCGCGCGCTGCTGCAGGCGCTGCCCGATGCGAGCGTGATCGTCGATCGCAGCGGTGTCATCGCCGAGCATTTCGCCGGCAGCGACTCGTTCGGCGAGCGCCGGCTCACCGGCAAGACGCTCGAGGAAGCTTTCCCGGGTGCGCTGGCGCGCGCCGCGCGCCGCGCGCTCGCAGCGCAATCCGGCGCGCGCGCCACGCACGAGTTCGCCGTGGCGCGCGGCGAGGAGCGGCGCTGGTTCGAGGCGCGCTTCCGCCCGCAGAGCGACGGCACACTGCTGATCGTCACGCGCGACACCACCGAGCGCCGCAAGGCCAAGCAGCGCGTCGAGTACCTTGCATACTTCGATGCGCTCACGCGCCTGCCGAACCGCACGCTGTTCCTGCGCCAGGTGGCGCAGGCGATCCGCGAGGCGCAGGGCGCGGGCACCATGCTGGCGCTCCTGTACCTCGACCTCGATCGCTTCAAGCGCGTCAACGACAACCTGGGTCACGCCGCCGGCGATGAGCTGCTCGGGCAGGTCGCGCGGCGCCTCGAGCGGCTGCTGGCTCCGGGTGCGCTCTCGGCCGGCGGCGAGCCGCTGCCGGCCCACGCGCTCAATTCGGTGGCGCGCCTCGGCGGCGATGAGTTCGTGGTGCTCGCCAACGGCCTGACCGGGGAGCGCCAGGCGGCCGACCTGGCCGAGCGCGTTCGCCTCGCGCTGGTCGAACCCTTTGCGCTCGGCGGGCAGCAGCTCGTGGTGACGCCGAGCATCGGCGTCGCCATCTTTCCGCGTGACTCGACCGAGGTCGACGACCTGCTGGTGAAGGCCGACATGGCGATGTACATGGCCAAGGACCGCGGCCGCAACGGCCACGCCTTCTTCGGCCAGTCGGTCGCGGTGCGCTCGCTCGGCCGGCTCGCCATCGAGACCGACATGCGCCGCGCGCTCGAGCAGGGCGAGTTTCAGCTCGCCTACCAGCCGAAGCTCGATCTCTCGAGCGGCGCGATCACCGGCGTCGAAGCGCTGCTGCGCTGGAACCACCCCGAGCAGGGCGCGCTCGCGCCCGACAAGTTCATTCCCATCGCCGAGGAAAGCGGCCTGATCGTGCCGCTCGGCGCGTGGGTCATCCAGCGCGTCTGCGAACAGCTCAGTCGCTGGCGCGCGCAGGGCCTCGGCCATCTCAGCGCCGCGGTCAACGTCTCGGTGCAGCAGTTCGAGCGGCGCGATTTCGTCGATTCGGTGCTCGGCGCGCTGGCGCAGCACGCCCTGCCGCCGGGGCGGCTCGAGCTCGAGATCACCGAGAGCCTGCTGTCGCGCAACATCGCCGACACCACCGCCAGCATGCGGCGGCTGCGCGCGCAGGGGGTGGCGCTGGCGATCGACGACTTCGGCACCGGTTATTCCTCCCTCGGCTACCTGCGGCAGCTGCCGGTATGTGCCCTGAAGATCGACCGCTCCTTCGTCAAGGATCTCGACCGCAGCGAGGACGCCGCGGCCATCTGCACCGCCATCATCGCGCTCGCGCGCGAGCTGAAGCTGCAGGTGGTCGCCGAGGGAGTCGAGCGCGTCGAGCAGCTCGGCTTCCTCGAGCAGCACCGCTGCGACCAGGCGCAGGGCTACCTGATCGCGCGGCCCGGCACCGCGGCCGACGTCGAGGCGCTGCTGCGCAACGGCACCGACGCCGTCCGGCAGCTGCTCGGGGCCGCCCGGCGCCACGACAGCGCCGCGCGGCAGCTCGAGAGGAGCGCATGAGGCGCTGGTTCCTCGAGTTGCCGCTCAAGCCCAAGCTGCACCTGCTGGTCTGCAGCGTTGCCGTGGCCGCGGCCCTCGTGGTCGTGGCCGTCTACGCCGGGCTCGAGCTCGCCGCCACCTGGCGCAATGCCAACGCCGTGCTGCTCGCCGAGGCGCGCGCCGCGGCGCAGACCGCGGGGCTGGCGCTCGACTCGCGCAACGACGCGCTGCTGCACCGCGCGCTCGAGGGGCTCACCCTCGATCGCAGCGTGTACGCCGTGCGCGTGCGCGATCCGGGCGGCAGCGGCGCTACCGCGGGCATCGCGGGGATCGGCACGCCGGCGACCGGCCCCGGCGGCTGGCTGGCGCAATGGACGCGCGCGACGGTCGAGGCGCCGATCCCGTCGCAGGATGCGCCGCGGGCTGTGCTGCACGTCGAGGCGGACCTGCACGAGGCGCTCGAGGCCGGCATCGCCGGGCTGACGCTCTTCGTCCTCACCTGTGTGGCCGTGGCCGCGCTCGGCGTGGCCGTCATGCTCGGGTCGCTGCGCCACGCGGTGCTGAGGCCTCTCGCGGCGCTGGCTGCGTCGCTGCGCGCCGCGCGCCCCAGGGAGGGCGAGCACGCTCCGGCGGCCGCAGGCGCCGCCGGCGAATTGCAGCAGTTGCGCGAGGATATCGAGTGGCTGCTCAACGAGAGCGAGGCGCGCGGCCGCAGTCTCCGTGCCTTCAAGACCGAGTTCGAGCGGCGGCTGCAGGAGCGCAGCGCGCACCTCGAGAATGAGCTCGCCGCGGCGCGCACCGCCACGCGCCAGGCCGAGGCCGCCAGCCAGGCGCGCGGCGACTTTCTGGCACGCATGAGCCACGAGATCCGCACTCCGTTGAACGGCGTGCTCGGCATGGCGGAGTTGCTGCAGCACTCCCCACGGCTCGAGCGGCGCCCGCGGCGCTATGCGGCCGTGATCCACCAGTCGGGCCAGTCGCTGCTGCGCCTGATCAACGAGGTGCTCGACTTCTCCAAGATCGAGGCCGGCAAGCTCGAGCTCGACCGGGAGCGCTTTTGCGTGCGCGAGATGGTCGAGGATGCCCTCGAGATCATGGCCGAGCGCGCGCAGAGCAAGGGCCTGGAGCTGATCTGCGAGGTGCCGCTCGAGATCGACACGGTGGTATTCGCCGATCGGCTGCGCTTGCGCCAGATCATCATCAACCTGGTGAGTAACGCCGTGAAGTTCACCGAGCGCGGCGACATCGCCGTCACGGTGCGCGTCCAGGCCGGCATCGACAGCTCGCGCTTCACCTTCGAGGTCGCCGACACGGGCATCGGCATCAGCGCAGAGGATTGCGCGACGGTTTTCGAGGCCTACGTGCAGGCCCGGCACGCCGCGCCGTATCAGCACCACGGCGGAACGGGCCTCGGGCTCGCGATCAGCAAGGAGCTGGTCGAGCTCATGGGCGGCACCATCGGCGTCGAGAGCACGCTCGGCAAGGGCTCGCGCTTCTTCTTCACCGTGCCGCTGGCGGTCGATCGTACCGCCCACCGCGAGCGTCCGAGCACCGTGCTCGCGCAGACGCGCTTCCTGGTCGTCGACAGGAGCGAGGCCGCGCGGCGCATGCTGCGCCAGCATCTGAAGAGCTGGGGCGCCATCACGGCCGAGCTCCCTTCGGCCCCCGAGGCGCTGGTGCGGCTTGGCAGCGCATTGGCGGGCGAGTTCGATGCGCTGGTCATCGACGCCCATCTGCCCGGCACGACCATCGCTGAGACCGTGGCGGCAGTGCGCGGCCTCGCCGCCTTTGCCGACAGCCCGATCCTGATCACGCATCGCGGCACCGAGCCGCCGCCCGAGTCGCGGCAGATCGCCGGTCCGGTCGCCTGGCAGAGCAAGCCGATTCACCGCTCGCAGCTCGCCGAGACCCTGGCCCAGCTGCTGCGCAATCCGCGGCTCACGGAGGGCAGCAGCGCGCGCGCCCGCGTGAGTCGATCCGAGGAGCCTGCGGCTGCGCGCCGCGCGCTGTCCGTACAGCGCGTGCTGCTGGTCGAGGACAATCCGGTCAACCAGGAAGTGGCGTGCGAGATGCTCGCGCAGCTCGAGGTCGAGGTGCACACCGTGGCGAGCGGCGAAGCGGCGCTCGCCGCGCTTGCGGCGCAGCGCTTCGATGCCGTGCTGATGGACTGCGAAATGCCGACTCTCGACGGCTATGCCACCACCGAGCGCTACCGCAGCCTCGAGCAGCAGCAGGGCCGGCCGCGCACCCCGATCGTGGCGCTCACCGCGAGCGCCCTGTCGGGCGATGACGCGCGCTGCTTCGCCGCGGGGATGGACCATTACCTGAGCAAGCCCTTCTCGCTCGAGCAGCTGCAGGCCGTGCTCGAGCGTTGCCGGCCGCCGCCCGCGGAAGCGCTGGCAGCGCCGGCGCTGCCGGCGCCAGCGGCGGCGGTGCTCGACCAGCGCGCGCTCGGCCGCGTGCGGGCGCTGAGCGCGGGGCGCGGCTCGGACCTGATGACGCGCCTCGCCGCGCTCTATGCCGCGAGCTCGCAGGAGCTGGTGGGGAGCCTGCGCAGCGCGCAGCAGCAGGGCGATCTCACGGCGCTGGCGCGCGCGGCGCACGCACTGAAGTCGAGCAGTGTGAACGTCGGGGCGAGCGTGCTGGCCGACACCTGCGCCGAGCTCGAGCGGGCCGCCCGCGGCGGCAAGGCGCGACTCGCCAGCTTCCTGGTCGAGCGCATCCTGCGCGAGCACCAGGAGGTGTTGCAGGCGGTGAGCGGGAGCTCCGCGCCGGCGGCCGCGGCTGCCCCGGCGGAGGGCGGCGCGGCGCCGATCGCTTTCAGCGTGCCCGCGAGCGTCGACAGCTGAGCGCAGCGCCAGCGGGTAGGATGGGCGGCCATGGCCGTGCTCACCGCGCCACCCCTCTCCCTCTACGTGCACTTCCCCTGGTGCGTGCGCAAGTGCCCGTACTGCGACTTCAACTCCTACACGCTGCAGGGGGAGCTCGCGGCCGACCCCTATATCGGGCGTCTGCGGCGCGACCTCGAGGCGCAGGCGCCCGAGGTCGCCGGGCGGCCGGTGGTGAGCGTATTCCTCGGCGGCGGCACCCCGAGCCTCTTCCCGGCCGAGGCGATCGCGCGCGTGCTCGGGGCGGCCCGCAGCCACCTCGAGCTGGCCGCTGACGCCGAGGTCACCCTCGAGGCGAATCCGGGCACGATCGAGCGCGGCGCGTTTCGCGAATACCGCGCGGCGGGCATCACGCGTGTGTCGCTGGGCGCCCAGAGCTTCTCGCCCGCGGCGCTGCAGGCACTCGGGCGCATCCATTCGCCCGCGGAGACACGCCGCGCGGCCGAGGAGCTGCACGCCGCGGGGCTCACGAACTTCAATCTCGACCTCATGTACTGCCTTCCGGGACAGACCCGCGCCGAGGCAGCGCGCGATGTCGAGGAGGCGCTGGCGCTCGCGCCCGCCCACCTCTCGCATTACCAGCTCACGCTCGAACCCGGCACCGTGTTCGCAGCCCTGCCCCCGCCGCTGCCGGATGAGGACGAGGCGGCAGCGCAACTCGAGGAGTGCGGCGCACGGCTCGCCGCGGCGGGCTTCGCCCGTTACGAGGTATCGGCCTACGCGCGCGCGGGCCGGCAGTGTCGGCACAACCTCAACTACTGGACCTTCGGCGACTACCTGGGCGTCGGGGCGGGCGCGCACGGCAAGCGCACGCTCGCCCCGCGCGGCATCATCGAGCGCACGGTGCAGCCGCGCGAGCCGCGGCGCTACCTCGCCGCAGCCGCCGGCGCGCTCACCCGCACGGCGGTGCCGGCGGCGCAGCTGCCGTTCGAGTACATGCTGAATGCGCTGCGCCTGACGGCGGGGTTCGCGCTCGAGGAGTTCGGCGCGCGCACCGGGCTCGAGTGCGCGAGCATCGCGGCGCCGCTCGCGCGACTTGAAGCCCGCGGCCTCCTCGAGCGCACCGGCGCCGGGTACCGGGCGAGCGCCCTCGGCTTCCGGTTTCTCAACGATCTGCTGCTCGAATTCATGGCGGAAAGCCCGGAAATGTCCGCAGGTTACGCATTGTCAACCGCTCGGGCGGCAGCTGCGCGGGACCGCCGGCCGCCTTTATTCACAGGCGCCGAAAGCGCTGTCGGAGAATGAGTAGATTACGTGGCAAAGCAGCTAAGCCGCTGCACATGGCGCACATAAGTCATTGAAATAACAGTGGGAAAATGCCTGGTTAAAATTTGATCAAAGTAACAATATTGCAATCTGCCCGCGAAATCGCGGCCCCGCGAGGGCACCCGTCCACAGAGTTGTCCACAGCTTCTGTGGATAAGGAACGACGCCCTGTAGCGCTGCAGCGAGCCCCCGCTTGAGACGCGCCCGCACTGCCGCTAAACTCCCGCGCCCTTTAAGTCCGACCCGCCGGCCCCATGTGGGGCAGGTCGTCAGGAAAATCTGCGAGCCGCCCATGAAAGCCGCCATTCATCCCGAGTACAAAGAGATCACCGTCACCTGCACGTGTGGCAACACGTTCAAGACGAGCTCGACGCTCGGTCACGACCTGCAGGTCGAGGTGTGCTCGAGCTGCCATCCTTTCTATACGGGCAAGCAGAAGATCGTCGATACGGCCGGGCGCGTCGACAAGTTCCGCAAGAAGTACGCGGCGGCCACCGGCACGGCCAAGTAAGCCGCCCCGGCGGCGACGCTCGCCGGCCGCCGGTCAGTCCTCTCTCCTTCGGGTGAGCCGCGCCACGGGCGCGGCTGCGCGCCTTGATTGTGGCGCGGGTCCATGTAAACCTCTTTGGGATCAGGTGCTCTGCGCCGATGTGCACGCAGAGCGGGCTATGGAAGCCGCGGCGCAATGACCCAGAAGACCTTCACAGTCACCGATCCCGCCAGCGGGCGCGAGAGCGCGCTGCCCGTGCGCAGCGGCACCATCGGCCCGGCCGCGCTCGACATCGCCACGCTCCACAAGGACCTCGGCGTCTTCACCTACGATCCCGGCTACGCCACCACGGCGGCGGTCGAGAGCCGCATCACCTACATCGACGGCGATGCCGGAGTGCTGCTCTATCGCGGCTACCCGATCGAGCAGCTGGCCGAGCACAGCACCTTCATGGAGGTCGCGTACCTGCTGCTGATCGGCGAGCTGCCGACGGCGAAGCAGCTCGAGGAGTTCATCGGCAACATCCGTTATCACACGATGATCAACGAGTGGCTGCTGCGCTTCTTCAACGGCTTCCACGCCAACGCGCATCCGATGGCGATGGTCTCCGGTGTGGTCGCATCGATGTCGGCCTTCTACCACGACACGATGGACATCCATAATCCGCGCCACCGCGAGATCTTCTCCCACCGCATCATCGCCAAGCTCCCGACCATCGCCGCGGCCGCGCACAAGCACTCACTCGGCCAGCCGTTCATCTATCCGCGCAACGACCTCGATTACGCCGGCAACGTGCTCAACATGCTGTTCGCGGTGCCGTGCGAGCCGTACAAGCTCGATCCGGTGGCCAGCAAGGCGCTCGACCTGCTGTTCGTGCTGCACGCCGACCACGAGCAGAACGCCAGCACCTCGACCGTGCGGCTCGCCGGCAGCACCGGCGCCAATCCCTACGCGGCCATCTCGGCCGGGGTCTCGGCGCTGTGGGGTCCGGCGCACGGCGGCGCCAACGAGGCGGTGCTCTCGATGCTCGAGCAGATCGGCTCGGTCGACAACATCCCGAAGTACCTGGCGATGGCCAAGGACAAGTCGAGCCACTTCCGCCTCATGGGCTTCGGCCACCGCGTCTACAAGAACTTCGATCCGCGCGCCAAGATCATCCGCGAGATGTGCCACAAGGTGCTGGCGGCGCTCGGGCGCACCGACAGTCCGCTGTTCGAGCTCGCGCTGCGCCTCGAGGAGATCGCGCTCAAGGACGAGTACTTCCTCGCCCGCAAGCTCTACCCGAACGTCGACTTCTACTCCGGCGTCATCTACAGCGCGATCGGCATTCCGCGCTCCATGTTCACCGTCATGTTCGCAATCGCGCGCACCGTCGGCTGGGTGGCCAACTGGCAGGAGATGATCTCGGATCCGGCCATGCGCATCGGCCGCCCGCGCCAGCTCTACACCGGCCAGCAGCAGCGCGACTACGTGGCGATCAAGAAGCGCACCTGAGCGGCACCGGCCCGCGCGGCGCTCGCTCGAGGTCTCAGCCGAGCCGTTCGCCGGGCTGCGCGCCGAGGAGCGCCTCCACCTCCAGGGCATTGGCACGGCGCATCGGCCGGCCGTCGACCGGGCTCACCGGCGCCTGGCGGATGCCGTCCGCCGGAAATACCGTCGCCTCGATCGAATAATCGTCGACCGCGAAGCGCACCCCGGGAAAGGGCCGCACGCGCTCGGCGTCGAGCTTCACGCGCCGCTCGGTCACCTCGTGCGCGATGCCGGCGTCGATGAGCTTGAGCGTCACCGACTCGGCGCGGTCGGCGAACAGGTGCAGCTGCACGTCGGAGTGCTCGGTGGCGGTGCCGGCGAGCACCGCGCCCACCAGGCGCGGCTCGAACTCGCTCAGTCGACGCATCGCGGCGAGCGCCGCGCGGCGCTGCGCGCTCAGGTGCTCGACGTGCGCCTCGCCGCCGAACAGGCGCTGATACTCGGCGAGCGCCACCTCGATCTCGCGGTTCTTGGGCAGCACCGCGGCGACGTCGCTGACGCCGAGCCGCTCGGCGGCCTTGCGCTTGGCGATGAGGAAGTCCTGCACGCCGTGCTCGGCCATGATGCGCGCGGCCTCCTGCGCCAGCGCGCGCCGCAAGTTGTCAGCCCGGGACATAGGTCGACTCCCGTAAATTGCACTGTGCAGGCGGTGAAAGCCGCGCCTTTCACCGCCGGCAACGAAGCTGATGTCCGGCAAAATCGCTTCCGGCGATTTTGCCCAAGTAACTAAAATATCGGCTCGCCGCTCTGCTGGCCTTCGACGCTCTGCATCATGCCGGGCTCGTTCTGCGGCAGATGGTTCGCCATGAAGATCTCGGTGATGCCGCCCGGGTTCTCATCGCTCACCAGCTCCCCGGTCTGCGGCGAGATGCGCAGGCTCACCACGCCCTCGGGCATCGGCCGATGCTCCTCCGGCACGCCGCGCAGCGCCTCGCGCATGAAGGCGATCCAGATCGGCAGCGCCGTGTGCGCACCCTCCTCGCTCTCGCCGAGCGGCTTGTCCTGGTCGAAGCCGACCCACACGGTCGCCACCAGGTTATCGGTGAAGCCGTTGAACCAGGTGTCGACGGCCTTGTTGGTCGTGCCGGTCTTGCCGGCGATGTCCTCGCGTCCGAGCACGCGCGCGCGCACGCCGGTGCCGCGGCGGATCACATCGGCCATCATGTCGGTCATCACGTAGTCGTTCTGCGCGCTGATGACGCGCGGGGCGATCTGCTCGGGAGAAAGCGGCACCGGCGCGCCGTCGGCGGCCTCGCCGGGGGCGGCGGCGCGGCGCGGATCCCCGCCGGGGAAGGTCGCGGGCGGCGCTGCGGTGGTGGCCACCTTGAGCGGGGCGGCGCCGGCCAGCGCGGGCGCCGGGGCGCTCCCCTGGTCGCACTGCGCGCACACCAGGCGCGGCGCCGCGCGCCACACCACCGTGCCGGCGGCATCCTCGATGCGGTCGATGAAGTAGGGCTGCACGCGGTAGCCGCCGTTGGCGAACACCGCGTAGCCGCTCGCCAGCTCGAGCGGCGTCACCGCGAGGGTGCCGAGCGCGAGCGTCAGGTCGTGCGGCATGGTCTTGGGATCGAAGCCGAAGCGGCTGACGTAGTCGATGGCGTTATCGATGCCGACTTCCTTCAGCACGCGGATCGAGACGAGGTTGCGCGAGTGCACCAGCGCCTCGCGCAGCCGCGTCGGGCCGCCGAACTGGCGCTCGTTGTTCTCCGGCCGCCAGGCTTCCTCGGCGCCGTTGCCCTCGAGCACGATCGGCGCATCGAGGAAGGTGCTCGCCGGCGTGATGCCGTGCTCGAGCGCGGCGGAATAGAGGAAGGGCTTGAAGCCCGAGCCGGGGAGCCGCCGCGCCTGGATGACGCGGTTGTACTTGTTGGTGAAGTAGTCGAAGCCGCCGACCAGTGACACGATGCTGCCGTCGTTGGGGTCGAGGGCGACGAGGGCGCTCTGTGCCTCGGGCACCTGCCCGAGCTGCGCGTGGCCGGCATCGTCCGCCACCACGTAGACGACGTCGCCGCGCTTGAGCACCTGCGCCGCCCTGGTCGGCGGCGGCCCGACGTTCTCGTTCGGCAGCGCGCGGCGCGCCCAGGAGAGGCCGTCCCAGTCGATGCTCGCGGCCCCCGTCCCCTTCACGTACACCTGCGCGCCGCGCTCCGCGACCGCGGTGACGATCGCGGGCGTCAGGTCGCCGATGCTCGCGTACTCATCGACCAGCTCGTCGTAATCGGGGGCCGTGCCCGCGGCGAGCTCGACGTGCCCGGCGGGCCCGCGAAAGCCGTGGCGGCGGTCGTACTCGATGAGCCCGATGCGCACCGCACGGTTGGCGGCGGTCTGCAGCCGCCCATCGAGCGTCGTGTAGACCTTGTAGCCGGCGGTCTCGGCGCTCGCGCCGAAGCGCTGCCGCAGCTCGAGGCGCGCCATCTCCGCGACATACGGCGCCTCGATGTCGTAGAGCGGGGCGTGCGCGCGCGCGTGCATCGGCTCGCGGTTGGCCGCCTCCGCGGTCGCATCGTCGATGTAGCCGAGCTCGCGCATGCGGCGCAGCACGTAGGCGCGCCGCGAGGTCGCCATCTCGGGATTGACGATCGGGTTGTAGCTGGAGGGGGCCTTCGGCACGCCGGCGAGGGTGGCCGCCTCGGCGACGTCGAGCTTGTCGAGCGGCTTGCCGAAGAACGCCTCGGAGGCGGCCGCCACGCCATAGGAGCGCTCGCCGAAAAAGATCACGTTGAGATAGAGGCCGAAGATCTCCTGCTTGGTGAACGCGTGCTCCATGCGGTAGGTGACGAAGGTCTCCTGCAGCTTGCGGCGCGCGGTCTTGTCGAGGCTCAGGAACATGTTGCGCGCCGCCTGCATGGTGATGGTGCTGGCGCCCTGCGTCTTGTGGCCGGAGATGACGTCGACGACCGCCGCGCGCAGCACGCCGAAATAGTCGATGCCGTGGTGCTCGAAGAAGCGCTCGTCCTCGGCGGCGACGAACGCATGCTTGACGAGCTCGGGGATCTGGTCGTAGGTGACCGGGATGCGCCGCTGCTCGCCGATCTGCGCGATGAGCGCGCCGCTGCGCGTGTAGATGCGCAGCGGCACCTGCAGCTCCGCATTGCGCATCGCCTCGACGGAGGGGAGCGTGGGCACCAGGTACACGTAGGCGCAGGCGAGCGCGTAGGCGCCAAGAAGTGTGACCAGCATCACGCTGCCCGTGACGAGGGTCATAATCCGAAAGTAATTCCATTTCACAGAAACCAACTCTGTCACCTTGCGCTCGCCTGGAGCGCTATGCATAGTACCGGCCGCAT
>Ga0335073_10007570_pt1 | contig 15238 bp, 18 predicted proteins | sample Lox_Sample_22_FD_207093 | JGI IMG/M metagenome (GOLD analysis project Ga0335073, IMG submission 207093) | Soil microbial communities from Loxahatchee National Wildlife Refuge, Florida, United States - Lox_Sample_2.2 | ecosystem: Environmental > Terrestrial > Soil > Wetlands | place: USA... | reverse complement strand
ATTCTCCCTGACACTGACGTAAGTGCTTTTTCGGACTGAGCTTTCTGCCTCGTCGTTTTTGACTTTTATCCAATCGACTGGAAGGAAGACTTCATTCAGCGTTTCAGGATCGTGAAACCTTTTTCTCGCGCGCTTCTAATCCGTGGCTCTGGATCCACACTTCTGTACCCCAGGCCTCAAGCTTGTAGAAGGCTTCAAATGATTTGCATGCCCCTGATTTATCCAGAGGATTGATGCCGAGCAGAATCAGTCACCATTGGTCTCACCGGCTTCTTGAAAAGTTCCGACGGTCGCAACTCAGGAGCACAATAAAAGATGTGCGTCCCTCACGATTCCTATTGGTGAAGTGGTCCAGGTATTGCCATCTGAGCAAGCACCACGATTACTGGTTCATTGATGGTTCTGTAGCCTTCAATATCCGGTTACGGCCAACGGATTGGCGATAAGAATAGAAAATGGGCGTCAGCAGATTTTGGGAGAGAGGAATACATCCGACGGCGACGTAGAGAGAATACATACGTCAAACCATCCAGAATTAGTCCATGACTTCTTTTGAGTAGCCCGATGAATAAAAATTCCGAGACTAAATAGAAAGAATGACCTCCTCATGAATTAGTTCTCATGATGTGTGCTTTACGATATGCAATTTTCCAAGCAATTGAATTATGCAGTATGGCTTCGATACGCTGGAATTGAGTTTGCGCACGTTGCCAGCGAGCTCTCAAAGAAGGTTCCGTGCCAATGTATGCACTCTCGGTCCTCTGCGAGAATAGGCTCCTAATCTGAATAGAAATGTGATGTCGTCTCGTCTTTGGACGAGATGGGTGGTATCGTGAGATGGAGATGCAACATCTCTGATCACGTGGTATCATGGACCGGGCACTGTCCGCTGCCCCGTTAATAATTTGGGCAGCAAGTCGCAACGTCACCGCATCGCCTCTTTTTGAGGCCTCATCATCGAATGCGTAACTTACCATATGATACCCCCATACTAACGAATAGACCGAGTGAAACAACAGGCAAAAGAATATGAGGTACAGAGTCTACTTGGATACTCTACTAACAGCCAGGTGTACAACAGACGGCGTCCCCAACGAAGACACACAACTGCAGCCGGTGGAACAGGCGAAATCGACCTCACTCGTCTGTCAAGTAGTCCTTTCCCATTCCCTACAGAACAATCAACTTCAAATCTTCCTCTACAACGACCGATAACATTCCCTGTTTCTGCAGATCAACAAGCATCACAACGAACGCAGAGTGCCAGTCAATTAGAACAAGATCGACTTGCGCCTGAAAAGAAGGGATTTTTCGCAAGGAAATGGTTAGGTTATAAGCAACATCGTCATTCTCCTGTCACTGAACGAGCTCATAAAATTGGACTGTTGGGAAACTTGAAAGCTATCTTATTCTCTTCTTGGGTGAATGTATTACTTGTTTTTGTTCCAGTGGTTTATTCCCGATTGGATTCAGGCTGATGGTAGGGAATTGCAACGCATGCTGCGGGAGCTAATGCAACTGTCGTGTTCAGTATGAATTGTGTTGCTGTTATTCCTCTAGCAGCGGTACTTTTCCTTCGTGTTCTCGAGCTAATGCTAGTTACTGAGCTTCGCCACCGAGGAAATTTCATTGAAAACAGGACAAACGTTAGGTGCCTTGATGAACGTGAGTTTCGGCAACGCAGTCGAATTAATAGTCTTCATCATCGCTCTCGTCCAAGGAAAAATTAATATCGTCCAAGCTTCAATACTAGGCAGCATCCTCTCAAACATCCTCCTTGTATCCCCCGCCACCGCTTTCTTAGGGTTTGTGCTGAGTGTAGATTCTGGGAATGTGCTTTTTTGTAGGCGGACTACGCCGCTCAGAACAATTATACAATAGTCTCGTCTCGCAAACATCAGCTTCAATGATGACTGTCAGTGTTGCATCACTCCTAATACCCGCTGCCTTCCACGCAACTTTCCAATCCGCTGATCTTGACGAAACTACAACTCTCAAAATCTCACGCGCTTCCTCAATAATATTGTTACTAGTCTACTTCTCCTACCTCTTCTTCCAACTCAAAACACATAGTTATTTGTATGACGAGATGCAGACGGCAGATGGTGATAGTAGCGAAGAACCAGAGGTTGCTGAAATAACACCGTTAGTTGCAGTTTGTTTGTTGTTGGCTAGTACCGGGGTAGTTGCTGTTTGTGCAGAGTTCCTGGTGAGTTCGATTGATGAGATGGTTGCTTCTAGTGGTGTTTCCACTACTTTTATTGGATTGATTGTGTTGCCTATTGTGGGGAATGCGGCGGAACATGTTACTGCTGTAACGGTAGCTTACAAAAATAAGATGGATTTGGCGATTGGTGTTGCAGTCGGTTCGTCAATGGTATCCTCTCCATCTTTCTATCGCACTCCTTGTGCAACTTGATTGTGGCTAATTGTAGCAAATTGCGTTGTTGGTGGCTCCGTTTATTGTCTTGTTGGGATGGATGATTGGACAGCCGATGACTTTGTACTTCAACGACTTCGAAACCGCAATACTATTCACCACCGTTCTTGTCGTTAATGTATCCCCTCAAGCATATAGGATGGTGGCTAATGGTAGTTTTTAATTCAGGATGGGAGGAGCAATTATCTGGAAGGGATTCTGTTAATGAGCGTTTATGTGCTCATTAGTATTGCGGTGTATCGATCTCTCTTCATCTCATAAAACATTCGCTGACATGTAGTTGGTTTGCACCTAATACAACGAATACATCGGGATAGGAATGGATTAGATCACGGGTTTGGTAGGCAAAAAGCAAGTATCTTCGATAATATAGAATGATCGAAATTTTCAGCGCTGCATAAAGACCCCACGATATTTAATCAGATTTTCTTGCGCGGCAAGAATCTGCTGTCATTTTCCGACCGCCAACCACAGCATCATAATCCTCGAATGCCTTGATCCAGTCATCCAGTTCTCCAAGAATGAAAAGGTCCGATTTGTTCAAGTCGAATCCATATTGAGCCAATTACTTCCATCTCTTTTTAGGTACCCCCGAAACAACATTCATTCGTCAAGTGCAAGATATACTTCCGCACTCATTTCTGCTTTGAGTCTTCTTCCTCTTCTGCTAACGGCATCATGTGGCGTTCTTTTACACGAATTGACAAGTACGATGTTGTGGGAGTTGATGAGCACGAGGTATCGGTCCGATCTATTAGGTCGTTGTCCTTCTAACCATCTGTCACTCGAACTTTGTAACGGCCTTCCAGGTGCCCCGCGTTCTTCCGACAGTTGGTACACATGCACTGCTGTCTTCAGAGTAATCATTAGGCATTGAGCTTTCTGAATTTTCTCCTTGTCGGTGGGAAGGACCTGTGAAACGGCTATGAAAGCACGGTATTCGGCACAGGAATAAAACAGTATTGGGCGAATTCAGTTGACAGAGATGGAGATCGAGTTTCGTATGTTCCTTGTAATTCGCACCACACATTCTCATAATACAATATCCAATTATACAGGTAATGGAGGGTGCGTATACGACAGAGCGTCACCTTCAACAGGCGAGTCAGGTTGGTGTGTGACTGTCAGGGGAATTTTGAGCATTGATTATGTTTCGAGCGTCAGCTTAAGTCGATACGAGCTCTGTAAAACACAATTTTCCGGATCCGTTCCGTCGAATGTGGTAAGCAAACCTGCGCTAGTTGTAGACTGTATAGTCGATTACAAACAAATTGGTATTGAAAAAACGGTGTCAAGAGTCTCCAAAGATATCGAGAATACCTCCACGTGAAACGTTCGATACCTTGTTGGCCTGTCCATTAACAGTGTTGCCAGAATAACTTGAGTAAACTGTACGAAAGCTCCGAAGCAAGTCCAAAGAATCCATGAAAAAGCAGTGGATTCACTCGAATGCACAAATGCTGATACGAGTGAATGTAGTTCTTCAAGACCAAACAAACTGAATAGAGTCTGGCATTTTGATCTCTACGAGATTCAGTCTTTGTTGAGCTGGCTCAGAATAGCTCCTCCGAATGAGAAGCCATACCCTAATTGCACAGAGAATAGCGTCGCTTTTGCATATGAATGCTAGAACTCGTTGTCGAATGGTTTCTTGATTTCAGACTGGGGTTTCTGCCATCGCTATAGTGGCGTCTCGTATCTCGTGTCTCGAATAGCGTAGTTCTCTTGCTTTTCCGAATGAGAAATGATTCGAAGAGATTGGCAGAGATTTGGCGTCCTTGAGACACGCTATCTCTTCGTAATTGGTGGCATGAATTTGCTATTTCCGTCGCGCGCATACGATAGCCCGACTGTTCGAATACATACTTCGTGCTTTACTGGGTAATCTGTTTCCAGAGAACGGTTCTAGAGTCAGTCGTTCCGTCAGATGGATCACGTACAGAGTGAATTAAGTGCTTTCCCATGAGCTCTGTGTGCTCAATCTGTGATGGCCTTCAGTACGTCGAATGTCTTGGTGGCAATCTGATGCTCAATGCACCAGAAAATCCGACTTCCTCAACGATATATCTGATACCCATTGTCCGAATGATTTCCCCTTCGATGTTTCCCTCTTTCGGGCGTTAATTGTGGTCGGAACTTAGATGATGTTGAGATACAGAAAACAGATCTGAGAATGGAATACTTAGACACGATTACCCGTCAATTTTTGGAGCGGTTTTTTGTTTCTGCGGGTCGTGCGGCGCCGTGAAGAGTGACGAATCCAAGACTTCAGATGACGAAGCTTCGTGTGTCTGATGAGATCTTCTTCCACCATACAGTACCAGCAAGACTGAGTTGTTTAATGAGGTGTCTGAGCAGATGTCTTCAGAAAATTTTGAGAATGTGAGATGGAGAATTGAGTTGGATTGTCGAAGTTATTCCGGGATTCGACGTTCGGGCGGAATCCACCACCCCTTACCCCCTGACAGATAACTCCAGATACGGCACGGGATTCCACTTGGGAAATTTAATTAATGTTGGGGCCAAGTCCATCTCACGACAAGACCATCTCGTTCAAACGCACCACCAACATAGGAAGACACCTATATTCCCGAAAGTGGTATTGAACACATTTTTATTGTACAATCTGAAGAATACATTTATCTACTCTACAAACTCGAGTTCCAGATGTTTCAGGGAACAACTCGCAGATTACGTGATTGGGACTTTGTATCCCCAAACGCTCCGGCCGCGGGGGATTCGTTGTCAAAACCGCCGAAACAAATTCAATTCTTATGAGATTGGGGTAAATTTCACGGCCTCGGAATATTTCGTCAGGGCTTTCATCCCATTGTAAACTCATCTAGAGACCGACCTCCTCAAAAGGGTGCAGTTGCAGCGGAAGAAGCGGTGAAGCCATTCGTCCAGGGTGTAGGAGAGTGTCTAAAGCGACACCGGAATTGAAGAAGGGCCGAATTTCAACTTCGCTTGGCATCCTATCCATTGTACTATTGTCAGAACGCCTCCGCTTTTCTTAGCGAGATTTTGCTGATTCTCCACGATGGTACGATGCTCATGGCGGATGAAGTAAAAGGCGTATTGAGAGCAGAGAAACAGAAGGAGAAATTTGAAAATGATATCCAAGAATTTTCGGACGCAGGTTAGCGATGAGGAGTGAGAGCCTGATGAATGAATTGAAAGAATTGACAGAATTGAATTCAGAATTCCGAGAAGAGAAGGAGGGGTTGGAAAGTGAGATAGAAGAGTTCGAATTTGAGATGAGGAAGGAGAAGACACTGTGAGGAATTGAGACGGTTTCTACAAGAGGACACAATCGAATTAAAATGTAACTTCCTTTGGAAGCAGTGCTAACTTCAGATTATGTGCTGCACCTCTCACAATCATTTTTCTTTCAACCATCAATTCTTCGATGTCCGTACTACCGATTTCTTATTGCGGCGGAACAGACTTCGAGGCTTCATTCGGCATCTTGTATGGTCTCCAAATACACTAGCCTTTTTCATCCGAACCAGCTATTTACCCAATATGGTAGTAGAGACTGCGTATTTCGTTAGCGGTCGCCGGCAACTTTCATCTCACGATAAAATCATCTCATACGATGAGAAGGAATTGCAAGTATGACACCTGAACTCGTTCTTCAGCTGTGCGGTTGGAAAACCTAGAGCTTGAATCAACACATGTCACCCTCCTGGAAACCCTCTATTGTTTCCAACACTCCCTCATGCCAGTTATTCTTCGCGCTCACTTTCATCCGACATGCAATCGACATGAACGTCAGGGCGGAGTTCTTGTATTGGCGCCATCTTGCGCTTTGAGAGTACATCATCTTCTTAATCATCGCAATTGACTTAAGTCCTGGGTCAGGTATCTCAGAAAACTCACCATACACGTATTCGCACTGGACGTACCAATTGAGGCGGAAGACTAACCTGAGAAGAGGTAACCCACTCCTTAGCAACACCGATTGGACGGGAGCTTTGAAAGAATAACACATCTGCCAAAGGTTTATTATGAAAGCCCCGAAGAAGTACGACGGGAAGTTGGGATTCGCCAGGTTTGTCTTTCGAGTTGAATTTGCTAATTGAAGTGGTTGTATTGAGTGTGTATCAAGTGAAGAAGGGAGCTTAGGTGTAACTGCATTGCGGGATATGAGTTCCTGTGTGATCATTGCCTTATAGAGAGGATGACGAAACACGAACACGAGCTGCGCGCAAAATTCCGGTGAAGGTTAATGACCATTACAAAGTCTGCATTGAGAAACGCGTCAGGCTCTTTAGTTCATCAATTATTATGGAGTGAGTGATACTTGAAGAACCCGAAGGATTATTGTGTGTTGATGTGGATTATCATCTTGCCGCGGTTGGCTCTATGCCGATGTAAGCTTAACCGTTTTGAATGACTTTGATAATTATAGAATACCCAACCGCCTAAAGTGCATCTCTTGCGGATGTACACGAACTCTATTCGCTAGCACTACCGACACACATTATTAATTGCCTGAGGCGAAATGAGCAGAGCAAATTGGCCTTGGAACCCAGTGCAGGAACTTTCTAGAGGAGGATGATCGGATCTGTTATTGAATTAGTTGATGTGAGCTCTGATGAAACTCGACAAATCGCATCCACCAGTGTGTATCGATAACGTCACAATTTATCTGCCGTCAGTGGAAATATTGGTATTCTGAAGGGTCTGTTCTGGGAAAAGTATATTTAGAGTTGGTTCAATATTTTAAAGACTTAGTTACGCTAGACATATTTCTCATGAAGCCACACTGAAAAGTTTTCTGGATATATCCAGAAGCATATCCACCTCGTTTGGATGGAAAGTTCCAGTTGTGCCAGTCTCTCGGAATTTCACTGGTGGAATTTCGGGAATCTTCTTTTTGTCACACGATTTTGGTGGTCAGATTTGGCGCGTGACATGTCAGGCACAGCCCGCGAGAAATAAAGTTTTGTGGCTTGGCGCAGATGCGCCCTGCATAAAAAGTGAGCAGCCTTTTGGCAGTGCTGTTGCAGTGCCACCTCTCTTAATATAAGTAGTTACTCTTCATCCCTTCTCCGATTTCGCTTCATTCAAATCGCCTTTCAAAACACTGCGCGCAACGACAGATTCCAGATACTCGTCGTGAAGGTTCTTTTTAGCATGGCACATCATCATCAACATCACAACCATCACCATACTCACCAACATCATCATTCGCAGGAGCTAGACTCGTTTTATTACGAGGCACCTCCTGGGGGTCCTCCACCAAGGGCGTATCCTCCCTACAATCAATACGATCAGGGATATGCTCCACCCCCATTTCCTCCTCAAGGCGGTGGTTATGGAGGATATGCTGCTCCCCCTGGACCTCCTCCTCAACAGGGCTATGGAGGAGGCTACGGAGGATACGGAGGAGATCAATATGGGAATAGGGATTATGTTGACCAGCCGATTCCTGTGCCGCATCATCATCAATCGTTCCATCCACAATTAGGAAACCAATACCAATTTCAATATTCTCAATGCACTGGACGCAGAAAGGTATGTACATATCACCTTGGACTCAAAACATGTGCTAACAGCTAGGCGCTTCTCATTGGAATCAATTACATTGGGACAAAGAATCAGCTTCATGGATGTATTAACGATGTCATCAACATTTCTCAATTCATTAATCAACGATATGGTTTCAGACACGAAGATACCGTTATCCTTCGAGACGATAATCCACCTAATCCCGCAATGCTCCCTACAAAAGCAAACATGATTAAAGCAATGCACTGGTTAGTAGATGATGCTCGTCCGCATGATTCCTTATTCTTTCACTACTCTGGACACGGCGGTCAAACAGTCGATTTCAATTCCTTCCAAGATGACATTTACGATGAAACAATCTACCCACTCGACTTTAATAACGCAGGACCCATTCTCAACACTGTACTTACCCGTCTGCGAAAAAGCTAACAGTTGTAGGAAATGCATGATATTCTAGTCAAAAGATTACCAGCAGGGTGTCGTTTAACTGCTATTTTTGATTGTTGCCATTCAGGTTCAGCATTAGCACTTCCCTACGAGTACGGCTCAAACGGTCTCCTCAAAGAACCTAATGTTCTCCATGAAGCAGGTCGTGATGTCCTTGATGCATTCACAAGTTACAAATCGGGAAATATTCAACAAGTTCTTTACGATGGAGGAAGTATTATCAAAACTCTCACTCGCACTGAAGAAGCACGTACTCAATCAAGACAGACACGCACTCATCCTGCTGATGTCATTCAATTGAGCGGGTGTAAGAATTATCAGACTAGTGCTGATACTAATGAGGCGGGGAGAGCGACTGGTGCGATGAGTTGGGCTTTTAGAGAAGTGCTTATGCGGAATCCAAAACAGAGTTATAATAGTTTGTTGGTTAATGTACGGGAGTTGTTGGCGCAGAAGTATGATCAGAAACCAGTGTTTAGTAGTTGTCATCCTGTGGATACAAGGCTGGAGTTTATTCTTTAGTGGGAAATGGAATTGGATTTGGGTGGCGAGTATAGGTTAGTTTGACGTGATGTTAATTTGGGTCAATGTAGGTACATTTGTAGCGAACTCGGTCAAAGGATTTGTTTTGGCTATTTTGAGATTGTTTGCTTGAGATTGATTCTCCGCGTTTGTTTCAGATGTATATTTCGGTCTGATGGAGTGCCCCACTGCACCGAAACGGGAAGACTCGCGTTCCGCAAATCCGAGATCTGTTAGACCAGTGAAAGTACCCAAAAGAAGAAAGAATTCGATGTTTCACGACACGGAAGTGAAACGACGTGGGGCGAGGTACAGGATCGGTGCGCAAAAGAAGGGTATTGCCAAGCAAATGATTGATGTATGGTCCGACTCCCAGGTTCACTCCGCATCTGACGCCCCCTCGGCAATGCGGAAGATGTCGTTGCCTATCGAAGCTGTCCAAAACGGTCCGACTAGCCTTGTCGGTTGGATTACCTGAACTTTGACGTCTACTCCACTCCCGACAACCAAGAATCGCGTCATCTCACGATTCGAAACGTCCATGATTATGAGAGTCCCGATGAATTCTATATAAAAGGACTTGTGATCTGCCTCGAATTCCGCACACTAGCTCCAAGGGTTGATCATCATGAAAGCATTCACAATTGCATTCGTGGTGGGTGGTATTCTTCCATTGGCGTTTGCCAGACCAGATGTCATTGCTTTCGAGCCAGCCGCGTATCCTGACACCCCGGCATCATCATCCTCCTATTATTCCTCACCGGCACCACAAGCAGAGAGTACAGCTACTGACGTTGTCACTTGTACTGCTGCAGTAATTGTACAGAATTATACCGTTACAGCATACAATCCTATCACGGTGACGCAAACCTACACAACCACACAAAGTTTCACAGTATACAAAACGGTTCAATATACCATAACAACGACGGTTCAAGGGTGTCTACCCTCGCCATTACTTCCGCCCACCCCAGAATCCGCCCCAGAATCCGCCCCATGTTCAGAAGTACCTCCCCCCGTCCCAGTATCTACACCCTGTTCAGATGTCCCGGCTGTGTCGCAAGGAAGAGCACCGGCGACTCCAATCAATTCGAGTCCCAGAAAAGGAAAGGATCATAATTCCGCTCCGCCGAGTGTACCACCTGCCACCGACGACTGCGACTCAACTGCTACCATTCTCTTCACTACATTTGGACCAACCCCCGCGAGTTCAAGTTGGTCAACTTCGGATGACTGTGAGTCAACTCCGCCCGCTAGTCCCAGTACCGATGACTGTGATTCGAGTCCTGTTATTACAGCACCGGCGAGCGAGATATGGGTGGGTCCTTCTTCAACGGATTGTGACGAGGTTTCTACGGTTCAAGTCACGGTTACTCAAAATTATGCTTCGCAAGTGTATCAACCGCCGTCAAAGTATTATGGAGGTCCAGGTCCTGTCGTCCCCCCATCTTCGTCTCCATATTATTATTAGTGGTTGGTTTGCATTGCATCAAAAGTTTTCATTTGAGTTCTTAGGAAGGTACGTGGGAGTAGTTTCAAAAGATAAAGGCATTAAATTAGAGAATAGAAGAATGAGATGAGATGAGATATTAGCATGGCTATGCTGGTCAGATTAAGCGCCGCCTGGTGGGTGACAATTGATTTGCCGACTCTGCCGATTCTGCCGAGTGTGCCTGATTGTAAGGCTGTCCCCACGTTTGGCTACCCCGCACGGATTCCTGCCCGCACCGCAAATCCATCATAAGAATGTCGCAACTCCCATCTCCTCTTTCTCGGCAATTCACCAAAGTATTCAAAGTAGCTCCTACCACCCAAGAAACGTAAGTTTGTGAAAAGAAGTCAATTGATCTTAGACTTGCAGACTCGATAAGAATTTGAAATGACGTCAGAGGATTTGAAACCCATTGAACCGAAATTGGAATTCGTATTTGAAGTGCGTCTGAAATTCTACCGTGACCCATGGATTAAGAATCTTCCTCAGGGTGGGGATAGAGGATATGTTGGTGTTCTAGAGGGAACTTTTGAAGGACCGAATATTAAAGGCAAGGCAGTTCCTCATTCCGGCGGTGATTATGCACATGTCCGTCCCGACGGAGTTGTCGCTTTTGATGCCAAGTATCTTCTTGAGGAGGAGGATGGGACTCGCATCTTGTTGATTAATCGCGGATATAGTTGGTTTAGAAATGAGGAAGCGAGGAAGAAATGGGAGCTTGCTAAGGAGGGAAAGGGGACTGAGAGAGAGAGTCCTGAAGATTATTATATGAGAACGTTTCCTACTTTTGAAGCACCGGTTGGGAAACATGATTGGTTGACCAAGAATGTCATTGTTGGAAGTGGAGCGAGAGGATTGGATGGCAATGTTATTCGATATTATAAAGTCTTGTAAGTAACTGTATTGTTGTCGTCAAAGTCAGTTTGAGATCGAGTAACTTGACCCATCTGTGGCATGGAATATATTCTACTGTGCAACCAGGTCCACGAAGTTGATGACAATTCAGATTAATATGTTGATTCGAGGAAGGAAGAGGTATCCATAACGGAGATATACTTGGATTATAATTGCGGTGTAATGTGGTGACTCTGATTTGTGCGGCGATGCTGCCAGATACGTCAGATAACTTAAAGCTGCTTTGAAATCTGTGCCCTGTCCGAACTCCTCCGGCCTCGTCTCGGGCGATCTGCAGCCAACAGTGATCGCGCGATCGTGACTATTTGTCACGACCGGCGAATGCCGAATCCAGAGGCTTCTTCGATCGGACAGATTCAATCAACGGCTGCAGTGCTCGTGCGACTGAGAGATATTACGCTGAATCGCAGCGTTAAGCGATTCCCGTACTTATCTAAGCGACATGGCTATCTTGACGCACTGCGTAACAATACCACCATAATTCCATTGTGTTGCCCGTCGCAGGGAGAATTTCTCCGGACTCCGACTCCGAATTCCTAATTGTTTCACGTGAGTTTTAGCGAAGACCGTACGGCATTGTAGCGACATTTAGAGTTGTTTTCTCATCGGCAAGCGTTTCGTCCGGGCTCTCCGCTGTCCTTGGAGATCCTCGCCAATGGGATTCTATGCCTCGTTCGATACGAATTCAGGGAACCTCTGCCAACACGGCAAACTTTATCACGCCGCCCCGAAATTCCGGAGTCCGAACAGCGACTCTGACTCACCGCCGCCGTTAGTCATCTTCGAGACGATACTCTGCAGGGCTAGAAATTTGCGATGATGGAGCCTGAATCGGCTTTACGGCGGGCCTATCACCGATGGCCACTGGTTTGCCATGCAGTCCTTGCCTGATGTAGCTCGAATGATATAAATCATGGTTATCTAACCGTTTGAGATATTCTATAATTACTAACTGCGTCCGCCGAGAGACGGAGTTTCGTATCTGGAGATAAAAGCACGAACGTTGTCCTGAAGGTTGGCAAGTCACAATGTTTGATGTTCTGAGAGACGCACCGCTTGGACAAATCGTCCGCTATCTTTCTGGAGACAAATTGTTTCTCTATCCTGAAGAGCGACCTGATTTTGTCCTCCCCCCAACATATACACAAACATTTACACCTGGCGATTCAACTGCGGTATCGACTCCTGTAGGATTGTCGACGCCTGAGGAAAGACTACCAAATGAAGAACCCGCTGGACAGCCAATTCAACCATCCAGATCCCGTGCAGATCCAGAGAAGTTGGAAAAGTTGGAAAGCACGCCGATTGTTCCAGATCATCTGAAGGATGGAACAATTCTCGTGGATTGGTATACCACTGACGACCCTGCAAATCCACAGAATTGGAGCACCAGAAAGAAAGGTTTTGTTGCATTGCAAATATGGTACATCCCACACACCGATCTACCTAATTTGATAGTCTCTATACTTTTGCCGTTTACATTGGTTCTGCAATCTTTACTCCCAGTGAACCGTGACATTCCCTCTTTTCTGTTGCTAATGGGACAGAGGAGTTATCGAGAAATTCGGAGTCTCCCAGACTGCTGCTTCGTTAGGTCTCTCACTGTACGTTCTAGGATGTATCCTCCCTTGACACGCTCAACTTACATGCAGATGGAACCGGTCCCCTGATATTCTCGCCCTTGAGCGAAATTCCTGTTATCGGCAGAAACATTCCTTATCTTGCCACATTCATCATTTTCGTGATTCTCTGCGTTCCCACTGCATTAGTCGACAACTTTGGCGGGCTTTTAGTTCTTCGTTTTCTTCAAGGCTTTTTTGGATCCCCTGCTTTAGCAACGGGTGGCGCATCAATGCAGGATGTCGTAAGTTTCACCGCATTTGCTTTACTAAATGCCCAGTACTCATTAATCAAAGTTCCTTATTTGATGTGTTTTTGGGTGGCAGCAGCTACGTGTGGACCTGCTCTTGGTCCGTTGATCGCTGGTTTCAGTGTCGCAGCTGAAAAGTATGACCCGTGGCATCGAATGAACTGATGATGTAGTTGGCGTTGGTCATTATGGGAAATGTTGTGGCTCTCAGGTCCAATTTGTCTTCTCATGTTTCTATGTCTTCCGGAGACCCATGCTCCGACAATTCTTCTCCACCGAGCACGACGTCTGAGAAAAATTACCGGAAATCAGAAACTTAGAAGTCAAAGTGAGATTGAACAAGCTCACTTGAACTTTCACGAAATTCTTGTCAACGCTCTTTACATTCCAGTTCAGATCGCCGTGTTGGATCCTGCAGTTACCTTTGCAAACGTCTATTCCAGTTTAGTCTATGGCATTTACTATTCCTTCTTCGAAGTTTTTCCTCTTGTCTATCCGGTTTATTATGGATTCAACATGGGCGAATTGGGACTTACATTCCTGAGTATCACGGTTGCGGTAACTTTGGCGACAGCAACATATAGTTCGTACATGTACTTCTACGTCGAACGAAGAATCAGAGCCCGCGGTCTTCCAGTTCTCGAAAGATGGTTAATTCCCGCCCTCTTTGCATCATTCCTTCCTCCCATCGGTCTCTTCATGTTTGGTATTATCCCCCACAAATCCAAAAGCTGATATCAGGGTGGACTGCTCGTCCTGCTGTTCACTGGATTGCAAGTGTTGTTGGTATTGGAATCTACACGTTTGGAGTATTCACAATTTTCCAATGTGTTTTCATTTATGTCCCGTTGACGTATCCGAAATATGCTGCTTCGTTGTTTGCTGGAAACGATTTCTGTAGGTCGTCACTTGCTGCTGGAGCTATTTTGTTTGCAAGGCCATTGTTTTTGAATCTTGGTGTTGGAGGCGGAGTTTCCTTGTTGGCTGGGTTGACGTGTGTTTGTGTGGTATGTGCTTCCATCTGACGTGACTAATTGCTAGGGCGGAGTTTTCATATTATACATTTATGGTGCTAATTTGCGGGCACGATCGAAGTTCGCGGTCAAGTAGACAGATAGAGAAATAGATTTCAGATTGGAGATGCTTTTACTCCTATGGCTTTAGATAACTAATACATGAGTGTAAAAGGTTACCAAATTGAATGACCATCTCGAGCGCCGAAAGATGCCGCATGATATTCTTTGATGTCCCTGTGATGACGCCGATCCTCAACAACCGTTCTTCCTGTACATGCCAGCATTCTGGTTCCGCTGCCATCTATCCATGCATTGGCATCTAAATTCTCGGACTTTTCGTCGCACTTGTCATTACATCGTAGCTTCAAGAAGTCCATCGCCTACGAAACTCATCCCGCGCAGGTTCCTCATCCCAATTCAGCAAGGTCTCAATATTTCATCCCACGATCCCACGAAATACAAAGCACCAGATTTTCAAATCATTCCCACAAGATGTCTACCAAACTCGTTCGTCTGATGGTAGCAAAACTACGAGTACTCTCGATCTCACAAAAGTCAAGAAACCAATCAAAAAGCTGGCTTCCCATCTCGAAGCCGTCTTATTCCAAATAGACATTATCTCTACAGTTGGTGGAGACATCGGCTGTTCGAATTCATTCTATCTCATTGCTCCTATCCCGGCACCCCTTGGAAGCCAAAATCCTTTTCAAAGACTCGTCCATCTGAGGAAACCGATCGAAGAAGTATTAAAAACTGAGCCTCAGATGCAAGATATACTCGACGGACTCTCACTCAAAGTGGGTGATTCGCAGCATGAAAACCCTGGCCGAGAAGGACCAAGAGGACGAATTAAGGACCTTCTTGGGCCACTTGCGGGGACGCAGTCTACCGGTACCTGATTCTTGGTTTGGCGGCTTGGTTAGAGCAGTAGGTCCTGAAGGCGGATTTGAAACCAAGGTTACAGGAACTACGATGTGTTGCAGGCTGCAAGCGCGGGCCGGTGGACGAGGATGGTGAAA
>Ga0335073_10007567_pt1 | contig 15243 bp, 9 predicted proteins | sample Lox_Sample_22_FD_207093 | JGI IMG/M metagenome (GOLD analysis project Ga0335073, IMG submission 207093) | Soil microbial communities from Loxahatchee National Wildlife Refuge, Florida, United States - Lox_Sample_2.2 | ecosystem: Environmental > Terrestrial > Soil > Wetlands | place: USA: Florida... | reverse complement strand
GTACTCTGAGCCGATCGCATGACGGCGCTCCGGATTTGCTTATCGGTTGCGTCGACACCCGTGCAGCACGCAAGGTCATCGACCAGGCAGTGACGCGGCCCATGCACCGAACGACTTACTGGCTTGACATCGGCAACAATGCGGCCAGCACATCCTTGGACAACCGCTCAATTCACAAAATCGCCGCAGGGCCGCGAGACTGCGCACAGTCAGCGAATTGTACCCCGAGATCGTCGATGCTGCGGCGGGCGAAGACCCTTTGCCGAGTTGCTCTGCCATCGAAGCTCTCGATCGGCAAGAGCCGTTCATCAACCAGACGCTGGCCTCAAGCGCTCTCGCCATGTTGGCGCGGCTCTTCCGCTACGGAAAGCTGAACCATCACGGAGCTTTCTTCAATGCCGAAACCGGGCGTATGAGCGCTCTACCTGTCGATCCCGAAATGTGGACGAAGGTCAGGAGACGCAACCGCCGGCTCCGCGCAGCAGCTTAAATAAACAATCATCCATACTTTCGCCTTTCATCCAATCACACCAATCGGAGATGCCCATGTTTCAGCAACTCGTTCCACTCCTGCGCGGGAGGTCCGTCGTCCTGACGGTCACTTCTCTCGAAGAGGACCAGATCCGCGTCAATATCCTGCCCAAGAAGCTGGCGGATGGCGAAAATACTGCCCTCACTACCCCGATGAGCTTCACCGGAACCGCCGCCGAACTCGACGCACAGCTGCCAGACGCAATTGTGAGCTTTGTCGCCAGTCATCTGGAATTGAAGAGCACGCTCGACCGCGCGAAAGAGGAAATGGCTGCGGCGGCGAAGGCAGCCCAGGATGAGGCGAGAAATAAGTCGAAGACCGCAAAGAAGACTGCTCAGGTTGTAGCGCCCGTGAAGAAAGATGAGGAGACACCGGCACAGCAACCCACGGCGCGTGGCCTTTTCGATATGCCCCCTCCGGTAGGCGCGCGCAACACTCCTACTTCCGACCCGGACGAGGAAGCCGAGATTCTTGCCGAAATCAAACAGGATGAGGAAGCCGAGGTGGAGGAGGACGAGGCAGTTGTCGGGTCGTAAGCCTCTCGACCAGGGTGGCCGGGGCACAGCCACGGTGGCCCTGAGGACCATTCGAATCTCCATCGCGGTCTAATTCGTAAATGCTTGCCGATTTAGCATTACTTATCTTGAGAGACCTCTGCCGGGGCTCGGCAGAGGTCTTGTGTCAAATCTGCGGCTTTTTGGGGTCCAAGGTGCTGAGGAGGGTGCTGAAATGCTAGAACGCCTCTCATCTATCAGACGCGGACGATAGCGTGCCTAGCCACCGCGCTCGCTCCTTCATCATGACGAAGAACACCGCGCACCCGTGCCCGCCGCACCTATGGCGACGATCTAGTACACGGTGCGCTGTCCCCACTCCTCTTGAATGGAAATGTCCATGCGTCTGCCGACCACCTGCAGCACCGTCCGCCGTCGAGGCGCGGGTCACTCAAGACCAATTTGCTACTTGCAACTCCCGTTGGTCGCAGCAGGCAGCACAATGAAGGTGATAGTCAATGGCGCCAGGCTGATATTGCCGGCCTTGATGGATTGTCCGTACAGTTTCGGTAAGCTGCCGTCCGCACTCGCTTTGAGTTCGACGCCATTCAGCGACACTGTCTTGCTGAGAAGGTCAGGCGCGGTCATGCTATAGCGCTCTCCGGAGATCGGAATGTGCAGGATCTGTTCCCGAGCCCGATCGAGGTTAAGGGCAAGGACTGAAACTCCACCATTGTTGTCTTTCATACAATGGGCATAAATTCGAAGCGTGGAGGTCGGCGCGACTCCCGGATCAAGAACACGCATTCCCATCGTTTGTTTCCAGAGGAGCGTGCTCCAATAGTTGGGTCGTGGATCGAGCGTTTCTTCATCAAGAAGACCGTAGTCGCTGGACGCCAGAGTGTTCTGCATGACTATTTGCACACCCTTTTGTGCGAGTGAGCCTAACTGATCCAGGTAGCGAAAGCTGTCGATGAATTCTGCCGCCCACCTATCGCCGCCGCATCCGGCTTCGCCTGTTTCCGTAAGCCACATGGCCTTTCCGGGAAGGTAGGCATCTCTGATCTTAGCGTAGAACTCTTCGACAGCTTTATTCTTATCGAGCCACGCGCTGCTAAGCGCCTTTTCTGCCGACATCCCAGCGTTTGGGCCAAGGGCGGCCGTACAACGTCGCGACACAGTTCCATAGAAGTGATAGGAAAATATATCGAAAATCGGTCCGGTATCTTTCATGATGCCTTCGGTGCTGATGATCTTTTGGGGAGGCATCCCCTCAATCATCGGAGGGCCTTCTCCCACTCCACCAGGGCCGAGGAAGATTGTGTCTGGAGATTCGCTGCGCAGAAACCTTTTAAATAGTTTGGCGTCCTTCGCGAAGGCTGCTGAGTCATAACCGCGCGGAGCGCCTCCAATCTCGGCGTATGTAGGCTCGTTCATGAACTCCGTTGCCGCGATGCGACCGCCAACACTCTTTGTGAAATCGAAGAGTGCCTTTGCCTGACCCGGTGTCCAGAAACCGTTGGTGTCTCTGGTTCCGGCGCTCGTTGCGACGGACGTAACGATCTCTGCGCCTGTGGCATGGGAGAAATCGACCACTCCTTTCCATTGGGTGCGCGTAAGTACACCATTAAAGCCCTTTGGGGCAGCCGGCATCGCTGGGTCATCGTTGTCCTGAAAATAGGTGCTGTTCCGCCAGGTGCCACTCACCCGGATGTAGGCTGGCGCCAGCGCCGATGCGAGTTTTAGCAGGCGAGGATTCCCTAGATCGATAGGCTTCCGGTATTGGAAAAGCTTGGGGTCCATGCCTACCGGTTGATTCTGGTCATGTTTCGCCTGTGGCGCGGCTGTTAGGCTGGCCTCGACATCCGCGCTATAGGGCTTCCAGAATCTTCCGCCAGTGATCTCTACGGCTTCGATGTTGTAGGAGACGAACCGTGGGTCCACTTGGCCCGTTTTAGGCATCGTATGCGGATCGATTGTCGTCTGAGCAGCACACGCAAGGCTGATGAGTCCGAATATCGGAGCTACGCATATTGCCCTCTGAATCGACATTTCTAGACCTTGAATCGCCTTGTTCATTCTTCCTCGACCCCCGCGATACTGGCCACTGACTCCCGCGGTACTGCGCAATCCCGTGGGACATTCGTGTCGACTCGTAGACAGGATGAATCTCATGAACTCCTCTAGTGAGTTGCCGCCAAAGCCTTCGCTTCTTCCGCGCTGGGCCGCTGCATGATAAATGGCAAAGGTACCAGGAACATCACCAACAGCCCCAGCACCCAGAATGCATTGACGAACCCGAGAACGTTTGCATGCAGGTCGACTTGCGCGGAGAGTTGTGCCAGGGCCCGATGCGAGGCTTCACTAGCGCTGGCGCCCATGGCCATAAAGTTCTGTGTGATGGCGTTGAGCTCCCGCTCGAAGAATGGGTTGGCGTGATTGGTATGTGCTGTGAGGGCGGTGCGGTGTGTCTGGCCCTGGCGAGTGATGAACGTGTTGAGCATCGACACGCCAATGGCTCCGCCCACATTGCGCATGAAGTTGCTGATGCCGGACACCTGGTTGAACTTATCCCGCGGTATCCCGACATAGTTGAGGGTACTGATAGGTATGAAGATTAGCGGGATGCCGATGACCTGGATGATTCGGTAAGTGACCATGGTGCTGAAGCTGACGCCGAGATAGATGTTGGTGACGTGGAAGAGTCCAAAAGACGTGAGGGCGAAGCCCAGAGCGATGATAGCCCGCGGATCAAACTTGGCGGCGAGAATGCCTGCAATCGGCATCATAAAGGCGAGCGCAATCCCGCCGGGCGAGAGTGCCATGCCCGCCTGCTGTGCCGTATAGCCGAGGTCGTTCTGAAGAAATTGCGGCAAAAGAATTGTGCTCCCATTGAGTACCATGCCGAGGATGAAACTGAAGCTCACAGCGGTGGCAAAGTTCCGTTTGCTGAGCAAGCGGAGATCCATAATGGGGTTTTTATGGGTGACTTCGCGAACAACCAGCGCCACCAGCGCGACGATCGCAATGATAGAGCAAACAAGGATCGGTTGCGAAGAGAACCAGTCGTTCTCTTCTCCCTTGTCGAGCACATATTGTAGGAATCCGACGCCAACGACGATCAGACCGATTCCCATGTAGTCGACGCGGATATTGGACCGCGCCATGTTCCGCAGATATGCCGGATCATGGACGACGCGTTGGGTAAGCACGAGCGAGAGGATGCCGATGGGCACGTTGATGAGGAAAATCCAGTGCCAGCTGTAGTTGTCTGTAATCCAGCCGCCGAGTGTAGGACCGATGGCGGGTGCAACGACCACCGCCATTCCGTAAATGGCAAAAGCCATACCGCGTTGCCTGGCAGAGAAGGTGTCGGCAAGGATTGCTTGTTCGCTTGGTTGCAAGCCGCCGCCCCCCGCGCCTTGAAGGATGCGAAAGAGGATCAGCATGGGCAGAGTGGGAGCTAGAGCGCAGAGAAAAGAGCTTATCGTAAAGATCCCGACGCAACTCATGTAAAAGCGCTTGCGACCAACCAGGTTCGACAGCCAGCCGCTCATAGGCAGAACGATGGCACTTGAGACAAGGTAGCTGGTGATGACCCAGGTGCTCTCTTCGGAGCTAGCGCCCAGGGTTCCGGCGATGTGAGGCAACGCCACATTGGCGATCGAGGAGTCGAGCACCTCCATGAACGTCGCCAGAGTAACGGTCATAGCGACTACCCATGGATTAATTAACAGGCGGCCCGGCGCTGAAGCGGTGTTCATAATTTCCTCGGCCATGAGCTAATCCAGATGTACCTTGGGTTCGACGGACATACCTGGTCGGAGCTTGTCGAGGTTTTTCTGGCCTTTGTTGAAGCGGATGCGCACGGGAAGACGTTGGACGACCTTGACGTAGTTGCCGGTGGCGTTTTCAGGCGGCAGCACACTGGTGCGTGAGCCGGTAACAGCGGGCATGCTCTCGACGGTGCCGTCGAAGTCGTCTCGAAGCGCATCCACGTGGATGCGGACCTGTTGTCCGGGACGAATCCGAGCGAGCTGCGTCTCCTTGAAGTTGGCGGTCACCCATAGATCCTCCGTCTGCACGATCATGAATAACTGCTGGCCCTTGGAGATCCGTGCGCCAACTTCGGCGCTGCGCTGAGTAATAACGCCGGAAACTGGTGCTGTGATGCGAGTGTAGCCAAGATTAAGGCGGCTCTGGTCGAGCGCGGCCTGAGTTGCTTCCGCGTTAGCCTCCTGGCTCTTGATGTCCGCTTCGCGGATGGCAACCTGCAAGGGCGCGCTGCTCTCGGTCTGCTGTAGCTTGCTCTGCTGCTGCGCGAGTTGGGCCTTGCGTTGCTCAACCGTCTTTTGTGCAGAGGCGACGCCAGCCTGATTCGAAGCGACGGTTTGGAGTTGCGCTGCCGCGATCGACTTATATTGATCGAAGTCTGCCCGCGAGACCTCTTGCTTGTTATACAAGGTCTGGTAACGCACAAAATCGGCCTGGTTACGATCGTTGACCGCCTGCGACTCCTTCAGCTTGGCAACCGCGCTGTCAAGGTCATGTTGCGCGGCTGCAAGCGCGGCTTCGGACGCAACTACTTCGGCTTGCTGCGAGGTCAGATCATTCTGATTGTTGATGCGGGTGATCGGCAAGTTGGGGTGCGAAGCATGGAGCTGCGCTTCGGCCTGATCGTATTGCGCTTGCGCTTGCTGGAGAGCGATCCGGTCATCACTGGGATCGAGTTCGACCAGCAGCTGACCGGTCTGGACCGCTTGGTTGTCGTCCGCATGGACGGCGAGGATCGTGCCGTCAATACGCGAAGCGATCGGGTTCAGATGACCGTCAACCTGAGCGTCATCCGTGTTCTCATAGCCCTCCGCGTAGAGATACCAGCCGATACCGATCGCCAGCAGCACAAGCGTGATCGCACCGATCGCGAATTTATTGATCCGGCGGGGACGTTCGGAGGACATGCCATCCGTCTCAAGCGTCGAGTCTGGCTCGGTTTCAACGGTAGCGTTTGGCGGAGTGGTTCTTTCCATCTCGATTTCAACGCTCATTTACTTACTCCCTTTGAATAAGTCGGAAAAGTCTTTTTCGGCCTCGCCCATCGCGTGCGCCAGAGAGATTCTCGCCAGGTTTTGGGAAAAAAGGCTGCTGACGTAGTCATGATCGGCGGTGGCGAGGGCCTCCTGCGAGTTAACGACCTCAACCGAGTCTGCCACGCCCACCGCGAAGCGGTCCTGCGATTGTTGCAGGGTTGTCAATGCAAGCTTTTGGTTACTCTCTGCTGTGCCCACCTGCTCATTGGCCACGCTCAGATCGATGTAGGCGTTGCGCACATCGAGTTCGACTGCTCCACGCTCGTTAGAGAGTTCAGCCCGGCGCTCGGAAACGACCGCGTCTGCTTGTACAGTGTCGGCATGGGTACGACCGCCGTTGAAGATAGGGATGTTCAACCCGGCGGTCGCCTGAAAGACCCCGTTGCCGGTATTGGGATTCACACCCTGCATCCCGTAGTAGCCGTTGACTGTGGCTGAGGGCAGGTTCTCCGTCCCCGCGGCTCTGCGGGCTTCTTCGCCGGCGCGCAGCTGGGCTTCAGCCGACTTGAGATCTTGCCGCAACGTCAGAGCTCGCCGCACCAGTTCTTCTACAGGCACCGGCTCGGACGGGAGCGTCTGCAGCTTCTCGGTGATTTCGATATCCAATCCAAGCGGCAACCCGATCAGGCGGGCCAGCCCATTTTTCTGCTTCTGCAGGTCGCCTAGTTGGGAGCGCAGGCGCTGCTGTTGCGTCTGAAGTTCCACGAGGCTACGGTTAGCCTCAATCGGAGCCTTATTGCCCGCATCCACCTGCGCGCGAGCCTGCTTGTAGCTGGCCTCGGCATACTGAACCTCGACTCGCTGCGCAGCGATCAGCGCGGTTGTCGCCATAAGTTGCAAATAGGTTCCAGTGACGGCAAGAACGACTTGTTCCCTTGCATGAAGAGCGTCGAAGTTGGCGGCCTCAGCCGACTGTCGGGCCGCACGATAGTTGTGGAGCGCGGTGAAATCCATGAGGCTCTGCTGCAGCGATCCACGCACGTCGTAGTAGTGGAATGGCCCTGAAGTAGTCGGAAAATTGAAGCCCGGGGGGCCCGGGAAAAGACTGGAATTGAAGCCCTCCACGGCCAGGTCAATCTTAGTGGCATTCTCTGAGACACTTGCGCTTATATTCGGCAGCAGCGAACTGCGCGCGAAGAGACGCTGACCCTCAGCCTGCCGAGACGCCGCGTCGGCTCCAATCTTGCCAAGGTTGAACTCGAGACCGCGGCGCACAGCATCAGCCAGAGTCAACGTGATGGAGCCGGACGGCGGATTCGGAGCGAGAGCACTGCCGGAATAGACGCCCTGGACACTCACTTGGGTATTCAGGGTATTGACGCTGGAGCCACCCGAAGACGTGGCTGACTGCTGAACAGACACCGTCGTTTGCTCGCGGTTGTAGAGGGGCAGTTGTGTGGCGCGCGTTTCGGACTGAGTGCCCTGGGCCCAACTAGTAATCGTCGCGAGCAGGGCGAACCCAACGAGGTTGAGTGGCAAGTTCATGCCGATTTTACAGGATATTGGAGCTCTTCTCGATAAATACATACTAGTCTGTATTAGAATGAGTACAAACATACTATTTGTCAAGAGGAGCATACATGCCCCTGTCAGCAAAGAAAGAAATGAACCGACATCAGGCACGCACGGAAGAGACGCAGGCCCGGATTTTGAGCGCGGCTGAGGCAACATTTTCCGAGCGCGGGTTTGAGAGCGCGCAACTGGAGGAGATTGCCGGGCGTGCCGGATACACTCGCGGGGCGATTTATGCTCACTACGCCAGCAAAGAAGATCTATTTCTTGCCTTGATGGAGCACCGCGTCCTCACAAGGTTCGTCGCCATCCGGCAAACGATCGAGGCCGAGGCCGACATCGCCCTGAGACCTGATATTTTCAAGCGTTGGCTTATCGCACAACTTAGCGATCACGCCTGGGGCACTCTCATGCTGGAGTTCAAGCTGTACGCGCTCCGTCGTCCGGAATCACGGGAGAAGTTGGAAAAGATGTTTGACTTGTTGTTTAGATCATCGGGTAAGGACTTTGTTGTGTTGTTATTCGGTGATGCCCTGGATAAGGATGCTCTTGTTGCAGCAGAGCGACGTTTGGCGGTTATGGGCGCCATCTTGAGCGCAGCGATATTGGAGAGTTACTTTCGACCTAAGCTGCTCGCCAAGCAGCAGATGCAACTAGTGATCGAAGAGTTATGTGAAGCCATGATCCGCTGTTAATCGTTAGGTCTGAGATGCACTAGCTTTGGCGCAAACACGACCGGGATGTAAATTCAGGAGCAGGCACCAAATTCTTAAGCACTGTTGATCATCGGACCATCGTTCTTAACGCTCACATTTTTCCCGATCGACACGATGAATGCCGTCGCATGCTGGCTTGGCCGAAATACAAGAGTTGGGCTTCTACTACATCCATCGTTTTCGACGGCTTCGAGGACTTCCGCAAGAGCGAGTTTAATCCCGTCTACCCGCAGCAATGAACTGCGAGAAAAACGATAGATTCAATGCATCTCCACATGCATTTACAAACGCTGCGTACGTATCTTACGATTGCTCCATGAAAACTCCCAAGCCCAACAAACATCAATTGCAAAGCGAATCAACACGCGCAGCTTTGCTTGAATCAGCTCGTAAAATCTTCGTTCGTAATGGATTCGAGCGGGCTCAGATTGATGATATCGCGGCGGAAACGGGCCGGACGAGGGGAGCTGTCTACACTCACTTTAAAAGCAAGGAGGATCTGTTTCTCTCCCTTCTTGAGCAGCAAATGCAGGGTACGTCCAGACGGGCGGTCGAGTTCATTGAGAACCAAAGCGAGCAAAATCCGACGCTCCGATTGAAGGCACTCAAAAAGTTCTATTCGGAGGCTAACGATCCGGAATGGTCGATTTTGACCCTGGAATTCAAGCTTTTTGGGCTCCGGAACCCACACTCGATGGCTCAACTTAGAGATCTGTATCGGAGAACCTATATCTTTGACAAATTCGCCGAGCACTATGGCGTGAAAGAGGATCCCGGACGCTCGAAGATCAAGAGCAGACTCTTTGCATTGAATGCGATCGCTAGTGCTCTGATGCTCGATTCTCATTTCGAGCCGGATGCCTTGAGTTCAAAGGAAGTCAAATTGATCCTCGCAGAAATTTTTGAATGCTGCTTTCCGACGAACTCGCCTCCGTTAAAGCAATCTGAAGTAGTGTCCCGATCAAAGAAACCCACCAAAAAGTCCTCGCGTGTCTAGGAACCTGTTAAGGATGGCTTCCCAGCCGACGCTCCCTTGCTCTGCTTTCGTACCGTGCATCAGAAGGGCGGCGCCTTCCAGGCCTTCAATCGCCTTCACTGGGCGAAACGATCTGTTTGAGCCATCCTGAGACCTCCCTCCCAATCAGCCATCACGGCACTCTCTCGGGACAAAGCGATTGAGTTTGCCATGGCCCAACCTCGATGGATGACCTGTTTTGTCGGTCGTAAATGAACTAGTGCGCTGTATTCCGCAAAGATCAGCCTAGCTTTATGCCTGATGCTCTCCCTTAGAAATGGGCACTCCTTACTTTTCATCTCTCTGTCTATCAGTGGCTTAGCCGCCACTGACACCGGCAGCATACACAACGCAAATCTCTCATCCTTGACAAGCCTCTATTTGTTGAAGTATATGTGATGACCAGCATTTGAATACATGATAGTATGCATGTATTTGGAAGCTAAATGAGGAAACGTTTTCCTAGTATTGTCCGCTCGCATCCCCCCGGAAGACGCAGAGACCTCGCGACTCACAGATGAGGAACGTGGACCTGTCCCTGCGAACGGATTGACGGGTTTAACTTAGGAGGGCAGTCGATGTCAGCTTCAAGAAATAGTTTTTGGGCCATACCCAGTGAAAGCACATTATTCAGCGAGTGCCGCTGCATAGCCCTGCGTCAACGGTGGTTCCGGCTATTTGCAGTTGTGCTTTCGATCATTTGCATTGGCGGGCTCGGCAGAATGGCGCAAGCGCAGTTGACCACCGCTGATGTACTCGGCACGGTTACGGATTCGACAGGGGCAGTTGTTCCCGGTGCATCAGTCACGATTAGAAACCTCGCTACCGGCGTCACCTCAACGACCAAATCCAATGGAGCAGGCGACTACATCTTCAATCTGCTGTCTCCGGGGCACTACTCGGTCACGATCGAAGCTTCCGGCTTCAAGAAGGTGGAATATACGGATGTTGCGCTCGCCGCAGGCGATCGAGCTCGCGAGAACGGCGTAATGGAGACGGGCGCTGTTAACGAAACGGTGGAAGTCACTTCGGCGCCACCGCTGTTGCAGACGGATAGTTCGTCGCTAACTTTCGCTGTGACAGAGCAGGCGGTGCAAGACCTGCCGCTGAACGGGCGCAATTTCGTCAACCTAGTCCAAATCCAACCAGGCATCAATCAGGGATCACCCAGTGCGATCGGCTCTGGCACCCGCCCTGACGACCGGCGTCAGAGTTCGGTCATCTCCGCCAACGGGCAAAACGACCTGTTCAACAACGAGATGATCGAGGGCATGGACAACAACGAACGCGAACAGGGATTTATCGGCGTCCGCCCCTCAATCGATGCGATCGCAGAAGTCAAGGTGGACACAAATGTCGCCAACGCCGAAATCGGACGCAGCGCCGGTGCCGTAGTTAACATCATCACCAAATCGGGTACCAACGCCTATCACGGTTCCGCGTACGAGTTTTTTCGCAACGACATTTTCGACGCAAGGGACTACTTTACAACCGTGGCCAGCGGCGTGGCCAAGCCGGAATATCGTCAGAACCAGTTCGGCGGCAGCATCGGCGGCCCAATCGTCAAAAATAAGACCTTCTTTTTCGCCGATGCGGAGGACAACCGCAACATCCAGGGCCAACCGACGGGATTAATGACTGTGCCGACATTGCAGGAACGAGGCGACCTGAATGGAACCGGGATCTATGACTTCAGCGACAATGGCGGCTTTCCGCTGCCCGCGGCAATTGTGAATCCTGTCGGCCTTGCCTACCTGAAGATGTATCCACTGCCGAACACAGGCGGGGCCGGGGCGCTCGTCAACAACTACGTCAATGCTCCTAAGAAGCCGCAATATGCATTGTCTGTGGACGGCCGCATCGATCACACCTTTCCGAATAACGATGCTTTCTTCGCCCGGTATTCCTACAACAATGTTAATACTGTTGTGCCTAGCCCCTTGCCGGCTGTAACCGAAGCTGGCACTACCATCGAACCAGGCGGCAATCTGAATGCTTTCTCAGGGCCATCGGTCAGTTCAGCCCAAAATATGCAGCTCAACTATGTCCACGTATTCACGCCCAGCCTGTTGATGGAACTAAAAGCCGGCTATACGCGGATCAATATCAACACTACGTCGTTGAATAGCACCGAGAACGTTTCGGACGCCATCGGTTTGGTGAATGCGAATACGCCAGCCGCTCCGAATACCGGAGGCCTCATGCCGCTCAACTTCCTCACTGGAGGCTATGCCAACCTCGGCTCCGCATATTACCTGCCCATCCTGGACATAAACAATACCTTCCAGTACATGGGTTCGGTGACTTACACGCACGGCGCACACAACATCAAGGCGGGGGCTCAATTCATACGCCGCCAACTAAATTACTTTCAAAGCTCGGAGCCGCTGGGGTGGAGCTTTTTCTATGGCGTAACCGGCAACTCGATGCAAGACCTGCTGTTGGGCCAGCCCCTCGGTTATATACGGGGAAATCTTCTAATTCAGCCTGGCTTTCGTGTCTCCGAGTACTCAGGGTATGTGCAGGATGACTGGCGCGTGACTCGTTCGCTCACCCTCAACCTGGGGCTCCGTTATGACGTGTATACCCCCATCAGCGAAGCGCATAACAGATACTCTAACTTTGAATATGACACCGCCACCAACAACGGCGCTATAATCCTCGGCAGCCAGAACTCGCATATCGGTGTTAACACAAACTACAAAAACGTTGCTCCGCGCATAGGGTTCTCACAGTCGGTTGGCAAGACTACGGTGGTGCGCGGTGGCTACGGCATCAGTGTTTACCCCTTGGCGATTCAGAACCAGATCCAGGCGGCGAATCCCCCTTATCAATATGCCAACCAGTGCATTCCCTGCTTCCCGGGAACGGTCCCGGCGCCCTTCATCTGGCCTGTGTTGCCGATACCAGTGGCATCATCGATAACTGACCTTTCAGGGTCGCTGACCTATCTCACCAGCAACTTCAATACCGCCTATGTCCAGCAGTTCAACCTCATGGTGCAGCAGCAATTCGGCGCGAATGTTTTTACAATCGGGGGGGTTGGAGAGCTGGGACGTCACCAGCTCTTCCAGCCAAACGTCAACGTTCCCTATCCTAATGGCCCCTATCCGAATGACGCCACCCAGGGACCTGGAGCGCCTCCACCTCTGCTCACCGCGGCAACTCTCCCCAACGTCGGCCCAGTCCAAGAGGATTCGGCTCGGGCGACCAGCAATTACTATGGGTTGCAGGCAGTCTTTGCGCGGCGCCTCACAAAGGGGCTCACCTTCAATGCCAACTATACGTGGGCGCACGGCCTAAGCGATTCGGTCAGCGGCAGCGCCGCCACACCCGGCCTGGGGCTAATTGCAACAGACCCGCGTTACGACTACGGCAACTCAGGCGTCGATATTCGGAACCGCTTCGCGGGCTACTGGAACTACAAGCTTCCTTTCGGCGAGGATACTACTGGGGGAAAAGCCGTGCTGCTTAAGGGCTGGGAGTGGAACTTTATTATCTTCTGGCAAAGCGGCCAGCCGTTTGTGGTAACGAATGGCTTTGAGAACAAGTACAGCCTTACGCAGGTCAACCTACCTAACGCGACTGGAGATCGCCCGGATGTGGTCAAAGGGCAGTCTTACCGTTCACCTGGCGGAAGCATCAACAATTGGCTAAATCTGAGGTATTTCACTCCCCAACCGGCGGGCACCCCAGGCAACGAACAGAATGGAAGTCTAAGTGGCCCACACACGCGGCGTGCAGACATGTCTGTCGTCAAGAACTTTACTCTGACAGAAAGGCTCACGGCGCAGTTCCGTGCCGAGGTCTATAACATATCGAACACGCCAAACTTTTTGCCTCCAGGAAGCGGAATTAGCCAGTGGAGTGAAGGTCCTGGACATGGCTTCTTATACCCGATAACTGTCGGGGATCATGGATACTGCACCGCCACGGATCCCGGATGCACGGCAGTCGGCTTATTGCCGGGAGATGTTCCCACAAGCGCGGGCGGTTTCGGAGCCATTACATCGACAGCAGCGAATCTAAATCCAAGGCAGTTTCAATTCGCTCTCAAATTCCTGTTCTAAACGACGTTAGCCTCCCAGGGGTCAGTGTTAAACACTGCCCCTACCTTTTTGCGGTAGTGTCACTACTCAGGTAGGCTCGAACACACTCGGAGCGACATGTGATCAACCGAAGGAAATTCATCGCAGGAGCTGGTGCCCTGTTTGCCACACCTGTGATCGGGCAGCCAAAGTACGCTTTTGCATTTGATAATCCAGCTAAGCAAATCTCAATCGACCTAGAGGGTAAAACTACTCCGTTACCTCATTTCTGGGAAAAGGCTGCCGGCTCGGACCGAACGGTGGTGGGGTTGCGTGACCAATGGCGGCAGGATCTAGTGAGGGCGCGCCGTGACATGGGCATGCAATCCGTTCGCTGCCATGGGCTATTCGACGATGAGATGGGAATCGCCGCGACGGGTAACGGGAAGTTCAACTTCTTATATGTCGACCAAATTTACGACTTCATGCTCGATCATGATGTGCGACCATTTGTCGAATTGAGCTTTATGCCAGAGGCCTTTGCGAGTAGCGCAAATCGCATTTTTGCGTACAAGGGCAATATCTCACCGCCACAAAACTGGCAAGATTGGTTCGACATGGTGCGTGCTTTTACCGAGCATTGTGTCAAACGCTATGGCATAACTGAAGTGGCCGGCTGGAAATTCGAAGTGTGGAATGAGCCCAATATCAACTTCTGGGCCGGCAGTCAGGAGCAATACTTCGAGCTCTATCGACAGTCTGCGCAGGCAATCAAATCCGTCGACAGGCGATTGCAAGTGGGCGGTCCTGCCACGGCGCAACTGGACTGGATTCCTGATCTAATCGACTATTGTTCGCGAAAAGGCGTACCGTTAGACTTTGTCAGCACCCATGTCTACCCGAACGATCCGCAAAAGCACATCTTTGGCAAGGACAATCTCTACAGCTTCGAGGAAGTGATTCCGCGCGGCGTGAAGCAAGTCAAGGATCAAGTGGCATCTTCGACCATGCCTCACCTGCCCTTGTGGATTACAGAGTGGAGTTCTCAGAACCCCGCGTTTATCGCAGATACAATCAAGAACTGCACCGGCCTCGCCGAAGCGATGTCCTACTGGACATTTAGCAATGTGTTCGAGGAGCAGGGCGTACCTGGCGGACTCTTTAACACCACCTTCGGACTGATTGACCAATGGGGCATTGCGCGTCCGTCTCTGCATGCGATGGCTCTCCTTCATAGGCTTGGGGACGCACAACTACAAACGAGTGCTGGGCCGGTGCTTGCGACGCGGAACTCCGATGGAGCGATATCGGTCTTGATGTGGAATCTAATCCCGGCCAAGAATTCCGATGCGTTCGCAAATGGCAACCCAGAAGCCGCTGGGGCCGGAGCCAACCATTCAGAAGGAGAAGACCTTACCATCGCATTGCAGTTGAACGGGCTAAGGGGACGGAAACACGCACTGATAAGCCGAGTCGGAGGAGAAATTGGTTCCGCAGCGCCAACTTGGAAAGCAATGGGCAGCCCGCAATATCCCTCGCCCGATCAGATAAACCGGTTACGCGCTGCCGCGGAGCTTCCAAAGCCGGAGAGCATCGCTCTAACTTCAGGTGAACCATCGCGATTGACGATCACCGTGCCGCCCAACGGGGTCGCGTTGCTTGAGTTTGCCAAGTAGAAGTGGACAAGAAGAGAGGATTCACTATGTCAAGAGCGTGGACAGCAATCGCGCTGGGGGCGGTGACGGCGATCTCAGCGATGGCACAAAAGCCGGATCTCAGCGGCACGTGGAAGTTAAATCTGGCTACGAGCTTCCTCGGTGGCGAGCACCCGGCCAAGGACTATGAAATGACTAAGA
>Ga0335073_10007566_pt1 | contig 15244 bp, 14 predicted proteins | sample Lox_Sample_22_FD_207093 | JGI IMG/M metagenome (GOLD analysis project Ga0335073, IMG submission 207093) | Soil microbial communities from Loxahatchee National Wildlife Refuge, Florida, United States - Lox_Sample_2.2 | ecosystem: Environmental > Terrestrial > Soil > Wetlands | place: USA... | reverse complement strand
GGCTGTGTTAAGCAGGGCAGAGTGCTTACTGCTTTCCTCACTGCTACACAATGCGGATCTCGTGCGAATGTTAGCTCAGGCCGCACGATACCCACACATGGACAATGGACGGGGCATTGAAAAAGGAAGAAAGTCTCAGGAAACGGGAGCTCGGTTATATGTATAATACTGCAGTACAATAGCTTGTCAGAATTCAAAGAGGGCTGAAACTGTTATCTGGTTGCTTTGAGATGAGAACAATGTGGTGATCTTTGGCGCGTGATGTTTTGATTGTTCCTGCTTTCCCTTTTTAGCGTCACCACCAAATTTTCGTTACTTGTGAAAATTTGGAGCACCTATAAATGTGAACTCCCGACCAGAATGAGAACCTCCGCATTGATGCTTGTAGACCACCGGGGCCACCATGGATTATACGATCCCAAACGGAGACTACTACTATCGACTGACGATATCGATCGGACCTACCGGTGATTTTATCATTTGTGTTTCGGGGACCCAAATCCACCAGACTGGATTCTAGCACGCGCGGCAGCGTTACCCAGGTTTTATGGTTCACAATTTAAGATGCTGGAAAGGGTTGAGGATGTGGCTTGTATCATTGGGTTGAAACTCTACATACTTTTCTGTGACAGCCATGACCTAACTCTAGGTCTCTCAACTTCTGGCTCTTTTCGCCTCCGAAGACTCTTTATCTTCTGAACATTTTCTCTTTCTCCCTCCTTGTTTTACTCCTTTTTCTTTTGCGGATTTCCGACTTGGAACTTCCTCACCGTCCATAAATTCCCAAAATCCAGCTCTTTCCATTCCCTCTCTCGTACATGTTTTGCCGGAGGCTCTGCATTCATTGCAGACGCTCAATCTCCTGACATGTTCCCCGCTTGCGAGGATTGTATAGTCAATGGTGGTGCCGGTGCACTACAAGCATCAATAACGTTGTACGGTCAACTTACCTTGTGTTTCAGTGCATGGCATGGGTCACACTGCCTCCTCCTCTGGCCGCCGCCCATCCATTCCTGAAAGCGTCTAACCTCCAGGAGTTTCTGGGCTCGGTGACTTTCAATCTCGGCCCTAATAATAGCAATACTTGCGAAGAGCATCAGGTTGGCTTCCCCGTCGACTTTTGAGCAGCAGTCGGTGGTGTGGCTTTCTTTGGGAGATGGTAACGGGGTTGGTAGACCGAATTCCATTACGATTAGGATGAGAGATGGGAAATTGGCGGAGGAATGGTTACTTTATATATTTGTGTTCTCGCAATAGAATGGAGTTGCGCAGAACTACGCGATGGTAAATTCGACGATGGAATAAGAGTCATGTCTCTATAAGGTATTTTTACTGGCATTTCACACAAGTTCTGATGTCTAGGTGGCCCACGATTTTTCCTTAAAATGAGAAGGAAATGAGCAGGGGAACTGCGCCTCTACTTGAACAATAGGATCATCATATTGTTCCGATTGAAGGTATTGTTCTCGTGAAGTATCATTAGATGGCGTGGTGCAGGCCACAGAAGAGGTTGGTTGAAGAGGCTCGGAGCAGACAGCAATTCGCGTAACGTCCTCAATATAGTAGTGTGTGTACGGTGGCGCGTGTGGTGGAAAATATTTTGCCAAAGTGGGATGATCGGCGCTCATCAGCTCATGAAGGGGAATTAGGCGATGAGATACAAGCCGCTTTTGTGAAGATACGACGGTAAACTAGATAGCAGCTAAATTCAAAAAGCGGATCCATGAATGGAAGCTTGAAGCGCAACTATGCTTAGCATATCGTTTTTCTGTGATTCGTCGGGAAGGAAGGGCGGTGGGGGGATAAAGGAAGCCCCCCGCCCCTTTTTTAGAATTAGCATTTTAAGTCAAACTTTGAATCTGAAAAGACGCTTTGAATTTTGTGTGCAAGTGAGTCGAACCAATTTGCAGGCCCCCACTTCCCTTTGTCCACCCCACCATAAAGGCTTCAGTGAGGACTCCCGTATTCTTCATCTGATTAAGGATCTCGAGAAGTATGTCCATTTCTTTATTGAAGTGTTGCAAAATACGACACATTGCACTATGTCAATTATTGCAGTGAGATCATTCAGATGGAAAAGTAATGACATCGATCTGAAAAAGCGAGGACTTATTACAATGGGGAACGCCCAACTGGTAAGTACTTATTCAGGCTGTGCTGAAATAGAGTGGCGATATTTGCACAATCAGTTGAAGCCAGCATTTATTCAATTAACAAAACCCCCTTGGATTGACAACAACGTAATGGGCCATCAAACATTCCGTGTTGCCGACACCCGGGGGAAGCTTTTCTAATCTCAGATGAGAAACAAGAACGAATTCGAAGAAAGAGATCGGCCGCAGGGATAACATTGACGGAAAAGTGTCCACGGCCGGATGGGGACTTCCATGGATTTGGGAGCCTCAGGATCAAATTCAAGTTTCTTCGCCGTTCTTGGTTTGTCCATCCCATCCGGATGTAGGAATTGGCTAGTTCTTCAGTGGAGTAGAGGACCAACCCCATTTTTGGCACGTACATTGGTGAGCCCGACCCTTTCTACGTAATGCTGAATTGCTCAGAGTATCTCAAAATCCCACGAACATGGCGTCTTATCGTTAATGTCCTCCACATCATTCCAGTTCAAACACAGAACGATTCGCGAAACTCTCGTCGACCGAAAAGATTACGGAACTTCTTCACTGGAAAAGTTGGATTCCGGTTACACCGGAATTGACTGGAAGAATGACGGTTGAAATTCAAAACGTCCAAATTTTTATTCCCATCAGAGGGAAGTGGTTTCTCTTACCTATATTCAGAACAAGTGGCGCCCATCGGAGAGTTCAGAACACCATCTTCGATACAGAGACACTGTGCAAAGCACATGCCTGATCCGCCAACGCAAGAAAAGATATTTCTTCCTTCCGACTTTCATCTCATCTCAGTCAGATAAAATCTGGGAAGACATACTTAGTCCAACCGTCAGCCATCATTCTATCCAGTATTGGGCGTTGTTTACGAAAGATGCAGAGGAGGGCATGCCGAGCTAGTTGAAAGTAAGAGAAGAAAACTCTTTTATTCACTTGACCAATGCGTTCAGGATACCAAAGATGAACACTGCGGGGGTGATACGACAGTAAAGATTCGGATGGGGGAGGAGTCACAAGAGTACAATTTTGAAAGGGACAGACTTTTCGGACACTAAATGAAAATTCATCTTACCGGGGACATTACATTGAAGTTATGGACGTCAAAGTCATTGACCACCACTTCTTGCAACGTACATAATGGAAAAGAGTGGAGGACTATTTTCGAAATGGAGGATTCTTTTCAATTCGTCAAAAAAATTCAAAAGTATTACAAATTATTGGAAGTTGAAGGCAATCTTGATAACTTGGGGGGCACTGAGATAGATGGCTGTCAGATATTTGTCACACTTGATTTTTTTAATTATCCTATGAAAATATACACGCTGTTTCATAGACCATGGCCTTCGTTCAAAACTAGTCCTATGCAGCTACGTATATACTTCGGTACACCCTACCAGTCCATTCCAATTTCCATGTCGACTCCACGGCGACGACGTCAGCGCTTCTTGCGCTTCTTATCCTCTTCAGACTCCCATTCTTTCGGCGGCGCTGCCACTGGCAGATTCATCAAGATATTTGCTGCCGCCGTAGCTGCTTGAGCAGAAGATGGGGGTTCTTCTTCCTCTTCATCTGGCTCCGTGTCGTCCGAACGATGGACCTGTGGCAGGGGGGAGCGAGATCTCAAGTTCGACCCTGTGGTTGTTGGTGGTCTGGGTGGCACAGGAGGCGTAGGTTGGGGATGCTCCACGGTAGTACTCCTTGTCGCATGATGTCTGGTCTGGATAGGATGGGGAGCGGGTCTTGGACGAAACTCCGCCGTTAAAGTTCTTCTACGGCGTGGTCGAGTTTCAGGTGCCCGTCGCCGTTCGAACGTACAGGCTTCATTTCTGTCCCAACACAGAGAGCAGGGCCGTAACGGACTTGGAGCTAGGCCATCACGACGTACACACTACTATTAGACGGAGCTCTATCTCAGGTTCATTACCGCTCTGTGGCTAGCATAGCACCTGTCGCACGCCGGTGCGGTTTCTCTCAGTGACCTCGGATCACGAGTTAAAGGCGTCGTATGGGGAAGCGGGTGAAAATGCGGCACTTGCGCTCCGGTGTTGATGGAGGGTGGGCGCCTCTCTGCTTCTTCCGTGGAGGAACGTTCAGGATTTTCTCCAGTTCGACGACGAACATTTCGTCCAGACTGGTTACTCTGACGAGTTGTTCGTTTTCGCTTGCGGTTGTCGTCCTTTTCAGAGTCGCGTTTAGGAGGCATACCAGAAAAGTTTAATTTGGTCGTCCTGCATGACTCCCCCCCATTATATATACCTGAGATGCGTGCGAGAGGGTACCAGTAGCGGCAGAATAATGTCGATCTCAAGCGGTCTGAGCCCTCCATAGCCTCCACTAATGTTGGTAGGAAAGATAAACGCCTCTAAGGGTCAGAAGACAGTGTAAATGGTTTACCCGATAGGTCTGTTCGCGCGAAAGTTGTGATACTGATTCCGAAGAGCGAATTAGATTAAGTCAGAAAGTGGGGGTTCTTTTTTGGGGAATAACGAATGAGTGAAGAGCGGAAGGGCTATCCATTCGCGCTATATTGATATGTGAGAAGGCTATGCCATGGAATATTGCGAGAAAGAAAGTATGTGAATGAGTGGGTTAGCGGCGCACTCCGTCTTCCGAATACATATACCATGTAATAATAGAAAATTGAAAATGTAAAACTTAGATTGTGTTATGCTGTGTAGAAAGAGGCGATGCACAATAGAAAGTGCAGATAACACGTTTCGCGAGGGAACTGTCAAACGTTAATGTTGGTGTTGAATTTTGGAAAAGGTAACTCGATTTGGGTTGTGTCGAAATAGGAAAGTTCGCTTGAGCGCGCAGTAGATCATCGCAACAGCATTTCCCAACTTGGAATCCCATGATGCACTGAACCTTTTTTTTCTAAAACGTTCCACCAGCCTCTCCATCACGCGGTTGTGATCGTCGTAGGTCTGAACGTCGACGGGAGAATTCAGAAATGTAAAAATGTCCTTGGCACGATATTATATACACTTGCACCCTGCCAAAAGGGGACAAGCAGGGGCCCACACGCACAAAGCAACAGGCAAATAGGGCGAACAAAGGAGAATGGAAGGTTCCCATAATTTAACTATACTAAAAACAGTAACTAGCATACCAATGAGCGGTTACCCACCATACCCACGTTTCACAATTTGAACAAGGCGAGTCAAGCTTTGTTGACAGTTACTGCTTGACGTCCACAGCCAGAACAAGCGCATTGTCCGCCTGCACAAACACATACTCCTTCATCGGCATGACACGAACAAACTGTTGCAGCAATCTCTGGTTTAATCGCGTTCTCAGTGGAAGCCTACAACATCCGTTAGTTAAGGTTGACGGGACGCAGGGACAATTAAATTGGAGGGAGGGGCGGTACGTGAGAACAAGTGCACGCGCCTGCAGCGCGCATTCCACAAGAACATGTGGGTTGTCCTGTTAGAGATTGGTTCTCGGTTGCAGCGAGTTCGCAGTTGCAATGACCTGCTGCGTTCCTTCCACAACTGCATTTTGGGTTTTCGACGGCTGCCTACACAGCGCACGGTTAGCAAAGCGGCTCGGAAAGAGGCTGACAAGGAAGCGGCTCGGCACAAGGAGAAATGAAACGGAGAAGAAATAAAGAAGGGGAAGTGAAGAAGGGGAGGTACTCTTTCACAGTTACATTCGCCGACGGCCTTCTTGCCACACGTGCATGTGACTGATTGTGCAGAGGGAACAGTGGTGGGAGTAGTGAAATCAACAGGGAAATTGCTCATGATTGATGATAGAATGGCAGATGGGATGGATGTGATTGAAGAAGATTCTTTGTGGATGGATTGAAAGGAAGATTGTTTTTGCTGTATGACTTGGATTGAAAGGAACTGAGCCGCTGCGTCACAGCAGTCCTTCGTTTCCTTTTATTGTGCGACTCCTTTGTTGCAAAACATCTGACTCCGATCGACAAACCAATCACAGCACTCCCAATTCAATAGCCACTCGCAGACTGGTCCTTAAGGGGACACAAGAGCTGCTTCTGGAAATCCTTCGCCAACTTTTACTATCGCACAACTGCAATTGGAGAAAGACCAGGAAGATGTCAGACCACCTGGTGATAAGAAAAAGGGGTGGATGGATCACCCCAAGGCACCGCTACCGCCATCGCATTCAACCTAGTGTTTAATACACGTTTGACTCAGTCTTCATTGGCCAGTGCGCAAAACTTTATTTACGATGTGGGGACACATAATTGCGCAATATTGCGCCCATTAATGATGATCTCCTTTAGACCACAGCTTTTACTTGTTTCAGGTACACTAGCTATCTATGTGGAAGAGATCGCCGTCTTGGCGCTATAGGGGCAACCTGCGAACGGTAGGCACTTAGTACAGCGGAATCATCAGGGTAGATACCTACGAATTCCGGCATTTCTAGGACTTTCTCTTGTGAAATTATGGTTTCATTACGCCGATGCGCACAGTCCTCAATATCAAGCTAGATACGCCAGGACCTCGTCACCTCATGTGGAGTCGTGCGGCTCTAGACCCGTCTGCCATCATTGTTCGTTATGCTCTCAGCAAAATGCATGTTTCTTAAGTTATATTCAGCAGTCTCTTTACACATAGCAATTCCTATTCTGCACCATCATACATTGTGCGTCCTCACGCCCTGGTACTTCAGTTGAATATGCCACACTCTCTTTACCGGACAGAGCCGTAGACACTTTGATTGAAAAGTATTAAACAAGCTTCAGGCCCCGAACTTGAACTAGCATATCAGTTCGTCCGGTCGTGAGGGTTTTACTGCAGATGTATTTGATGACAGATGCTGATACATTTTGACTGCCCAGACTTGAATCCCCAGAATTGCCGTCCGTTTCGGACTCATCGTGTGTAACTTGTGTAGAACGGTTCCGGATGCCCGGCTTCAAAGGATATTCTCACTTATGACCGTATGTTCGCTTAAGAATTGCAATTGCTTACTGACGCACTGGCGGCATGAAGCGCAATTTATACAAGAATCATGTGCAATACATCCGCTGACAGGGGTCAGGAAATTGAATATCGCGTTCGGCCTGACGAAAAGCAAGGTACCTATCTATATTTGCGGAAGTGCAACTATTCCCCAGTTGAAAGATCGTCTGCATGTTAATAGATATCGGATATCTTCAATTCACGCCCAGGAATTCATTGAGAATAAGGTTCGGTTGGGGTAAAAGTGGAGAGGAGTGTGGGATGAAGAAAATGATGTTACAAACTAGCTGATAGGCTGCTCCGATTCCTTACTTTATTCCATCCCGAATATAAGCCCCCGGTGTGCAGTGCTGCAGCCATTCATTCTCAAGAGCGAAAAAGTCTAATGAGTCTAGGTATTCAAAGTGGAATTGAATTTCTCATTCAAAGCTAAATTCCGCCATGTCCCTCTAGGACTGCCGATCCTCCTCCACTGCCCAACCTTCGTCCACCTTCATTGGTCATTGTTGCGACATTCCCAGAAATAAACTTTTTTCTGCAGCATGGCTCACAACAATTATTTAATGGTTCGTTAATGCAACGAAGTTGGGGGGGTGTAGTCGCACTGGAGCGCTATGGCCACTGTTCATGGCAAAATTAGAGGCTCCCGCATATCTTTTACCCGCATCTCCAATGTTGCGCGGCTCTCCAGACCTCCTCCCATGTCACCCACCGTCTGGATGTGTGAATGAAGCGTGGGGAACCATCTCTCTGTGAATTACAACCATTCAACAATCCTTTTTGCACCCCCACGATCAGAACGGTGTGTGGTCGTTAGTCAAAGAAGCAGTCACAAAGGTTCTTGAGGTGTGAAAGAAACTAGCGTTCCTACTGTTTTCAGCTTGCAAGGTGGGACTGCGCAGATGGCATATAATGGATATCCGAATTATCCACATTATCCTCCTGGCTATGAACCACCACGATACCCTCAACAACAACCCGTAAACTTGGCACAAACATCTGCAATACCCGCCCAATCACCAGTATCTCAAACACCTACAAATCAATATCCAAATGGAACAAATATACATCATGTCTCTACTCCCGCCTTTCCTGCATATCAAGTTGATGTTGGGTCTATTCCTGTGCGACCTCCAGCACCGCCTATAATTTCCCCTCCACCTCCCCGTAACCGAAAATCTCCGTCTGGCCGAAAGATCAAAAAGGAACAAAGTGAAGGCCATGAAGTTACAGAAAAACAATCTGGATCGGGTGGAGTTTCACCACACACAAAGGAAGTTTCGCAATTACCTCCTACAAAGAGTCAACAGCTTCCAACAGGACCACCATCACACATGATTCAGGAATTCACGTTTATGGATGTGACTATCGAGGCACCTGGTCAAAAGTCATCAACAGGGAAGAAAGGCGGAGATAAGGATGATAAGCAAGCCGGATCACCTCCAAAGGCTGTGGCAAAGGGAAGGAAGAAGCAGCAGGGGATGTTGGTGGATATTAATCATGTGGGAAGGGATATGGCATTGGCGGAACAAGCTCTGAAACGAAGAAGAGTGGATGGTGATGAGCCAATTGATGATTCAGAAGATATCGCATTACAGAACTTTTCCATTGAGGCTCCTGTGCGAACGAGCTTGTCAGGACCATCAAATGAAGGAGGAACAGAGACTAAGGTTTCCATGAAGCGACCGTCGAAATCAGAAGGCGCTAGAAGTGGACGGAGAGACCATCATGCATGTGATCGATGTTTTCGGAATAAGACAAAGGTAGCCTTTTTGATGGAAGAAGCTAATGCGAAGTGTTCGAGAGCAGTTGACGGGAAACCACCTAGTAAACATTTTCCATGCGATTATTGCGTTAGTATCCAAGGAATCTGCTCCAACGCAATTGCCCAAGCCAAAAAGCCTGAGTCGGTATCCTTGTCCGACGAAACACATTGGAAACAATGGAAATTCAAAGACATCATAAATTCAAAAGTGGAACAGGAGAATCTGGACCTACGGAGAGAATTGGATGGATATGAGAAGAAGTTTACGGATCAAGCTCGATTACATGAAGCTGTCAAAGCTCACAACACCACTTTGGAACAAAATTTGACTAGTGTCAATGCCATCCTCAAAGGAGTTGTTCAACAGAAAACATATTGGCAGAACCGAGCCATGAACCTTCGACGAGAGATCCAGAATGTCCCGGAAGACGAAACTTACATGCCTTCCGTTCCTCCGAGTATCGATTTCGTTGAAGTTCTTCGTATCGGTGATGATCCAATACCCGGTGCAAAATACGACACTTCATTATCTCGAGCAATTGCAGAACGAGATTCCAACGCTACTTCCTTCGAAAATCATACGTTGGAAACTTTGGAAACGATGGAAAAGGATATCCAGACGTACCCGGATGTTCTTTCGGCCGTTACAAAAGAAGCCCCTTTTCGAGAATACAAGATGCCGTGTGTTGACATGACACAACTGCATACTTATGTGCGCGCATATTTTGCGAATGTTCATCCGCTATTACCTGTTCTTCATCAAGAGGCTTTTCTCCGAATGTATCGTACTTGGGCGAAAGATGCTCTTGGGGACGGAATTCAAAGTATCGAAGATACAGGACGTCCAGGAAGAGCAGTCTGTTTGATATGGTCAGTTGCAGCACTAGGAGCATTAAGTCTTGTCGAAACACGCGATAGAGAGTCATCTACAGAGAATCACTCTGCATCTTCTTACTCCGACCATCTCCAAGAAGCCCTAGGATTCTATCGACAATGTCTAAAATTGCTCATTTACACTCGCGAAACCATTGAATCGATGCTCGCATATCTCCTAGTCGGCGTATTCGCCATCCAAACAATGGATCCCAAAGAAGCTTTCCGCAGATTACAAAATTTCCAAACTCAAGCGCTGTCTCTCAATTTATCGCATGCGCTCAAGGAGATGCGGAAGAAATCGGATGTATCTTACGATTACGATTTATGGCCTGACGTTACTAATTTTATCGTTATTCAAATGGTTGCTCGAGCTTGGTGTATGTTCAAGTCCTATTTGAGTAGTGTTGCTCTCGAGCTCGGTCTTCTCTCAAATATTGCCACGGATATGGAAATCGACTGTGTGGAACTCTTGCCTCAGGAAATCGATGATGAGGTACGCACGTCCTTGTTGCTAGTATTGACAGATAGGTATGTGGCTATGACACAAAGAAAGAATACTGTCCCACTTCATATCCAAGCAGTGTCCCGAATCCTATTACCTACGTGCGTGCTCTCGAAAAGTTGGCTAGTATCCGAAACGCATACTCGACTGCCGTAAGTTACCCTATCTAATTCTTACTTACAATCTAGTGTTGGATCAAGACTCCCACAAAGCGAATAGATCAACTAGCCAAATACCAAACATTCTGGTCTCAATTATCTGAATTGGAATCCGAGCTCCCTCCCTTCCTAGATTGGAATCAACGCAACAGCGCCTTATCCAACCATCCAATTCTAAGTGTCCAAAGACCTTTCATCGAAGCTCAAATCGCTTGTTTAAGACTCAAGCTCGCCCGCTCAATAGCAGATTTAGATCCAGCGTTACTCGACAAATTCCGCTCGATGTGGGATATTGGATATCTGAATTCTGAAGCAATGAGATCTGGAAGTCGAGTTATTGAGATTGTAAGGGATATTGGTATTAATAGTTCTTGTTATCGATTCTATCATTTTGAAGTCCTTCGTACTCTCATCTCGCTTGTGCGGTTATTATTGGGCATGCGCAAAGTTGGAAATATTTTTGCTGATGAGATGGCACAAGTTGAAAGTATGTGTCGAGAAGGTGTTGAGCTTTCGAGAAGACTTGTTCCGTTGGTCTATGCAAAGGTTGAAGAAAAGATCAATTTGACGTTGGATTTGTGAGATTCTGCATCGTATTTTGGACTAATGTTAGTCACCATAATCATCCTCTACCACCGCTTGTAATTCATAAAAAGGAGGATGAGGATGAGAATATGGAAGTGAATCGTTTTCAACTTGTACAGTTTGAGAATGGAGATCCAATGGATCATGACGGCTTTGATTTCTTGGGTCATCATCCATATAGTGATCCGGACCTCGGGGTTCCTTTTCCTGAGCGAAGCGAGCTTGAGACTGCCACGTAAACAGTTGTTTAGATGATAAGCTGACTGTAGCCACGATATGTCTTTTGGAGAATTTATTGATGGCTGATGATATGGATAAGAGTATTGGATAGTGAATGAGGGAAGGATATTTGATACCACTCCACTCGAAGTGATGATGTTGGACTTTGATGGAACACCTCTCTTTATGGTTGAAGATGCATGTATTCATACCCAGGTAGCGTGGCAATGGCATATGGTATTCAAATGGAAATCAACGACCGTAAAATATCAGTAGCGATTTGTGAACCTGGTATTTCCCAAACAAGACTATGAACAAGACCGAGTATGTCTTTAACAATATCCCATGAATAGTAAGTTTTAGCGGTGTGCTTTCGTATGATGTTACAGAGGAGTAGTACATAACCAATACTCTCCCAACAACTCCCGAACATCTGATCCATACATTCATATCCTGAGATTAGCAGTGATACAGGTGAGGTATTACTCATTTCTGAGACTTCCCGCAATTGCTACAATCTTTTCCCTCCAGTACAGCAAAACCACAATGAATGCATGGTAAGACCCATAAATCCTCTTCACCAGACCAACACCTGTGTTCCTCGATCATAACACCCATTCTCTGAACAAACTTCAATTGACACCTTCTTCAAGAATTGCGAATTTCTGCAGCGATGTAGGGATCGAGATAAGTGCCACACGAAGAATTTTAGCAAAAGGAGAATCTCCACGAAGATCCTTTCCTGCATTTATAAGAAACGATGTCCTTCACGATAATATTTGGGGGAATTGCGGGACATGAGCTGCGAAAGGGCTACTCAAATTGGAAATTGAGGATCTCGGACCGAATGGAATTGCAAGAAATATCGTCCCTCCGTGTCTCGAGAGATATCGATTGGAGGGAAGAATATAAAAGAAAAGGTTAATAGTATCGAGAGAGCACGGACTTTGGCGCCGAAATCCAACAAGTGGCTAATCGCATGACTCGCGGGTTTTAATATCTCAGTGGCATTTGCATATATGAAATCGTTTTTGTTCATGGCGTCAATGCAGGGAGAGCCCGCAATTCCGTCTGTCTGGTTGTGTAGCTGAGTGAATATAGAAAGGATCGACGGGGAAGGAAAAAGACTTTTGGCCGTAAGCGGTAATTAGAGTTTGCGGAGTCGACGGGATGGAAAGCAGATGCCCCGGGATACAAAACAAAAAGTAAATCAAAGTTTAGGTCCAAGTAACCATCACATGGCCAGATTGAGTCGAGGACCAATGTCGAGAAGTAAACTCTCTTTCAGTTGCCTTTTTTGATCTTTGATTAGACATGGCTTGGCGAGAGGTGTTCGGTTGCATTGCAGTGAGTAGAAGGATCTGCAGGTCTTCCAGTTACTAATAATTGTAACCTTATCCCAATTGGAGAAAGTGTTGCAGCTGCAGCAGTGGAACCAACCTTGTATAGATATATATGATTCCAATGATATCGGCGAAGTGACAAAAGATGCGTTGTGGTTGCATTGTTTCAAGGCTGGTCGCTAAGGTCTTCTGAGGCCGTCGGCACCGGCGGACTTGCTCCGCGAGATACATTGCGAAATTGCATGGATGTTGTGCCAGGAAAAGCAAGGACAAAGACCATGCCAGGGCAAAACCCAAATCCTCTCCTAAGCTCCGTAGAATAGCGACAAAGACACTAGTACCTGAGACTTAGTGCAATGCTAGTTGCGAAACTGGATTGCCGGGCCTGCCCACTGGAAATAATAACGAAACATAATGAGACTGAATAGAATTCCATGAACTTACTGCACCTATCCGTCCATCCACGTTTTTAACCTTTTTCTTTTTCGAAAGTTGTGCAACTACACAATGGCGATCGACTTGTACTGGAAGTGAGCAAGGTTCATCCCTCTCTCGCTATGGATAAGCAGTCTGTCCAATCCGATGAAACGGCTGTCGATGCTGCACACAAGCGGCAATTGAGTGACCAACCATGGTACAATTTGGCAGAATTAGAGTTTTGCAAGGGCGGAGTTGGTGTTCCGTTTGAAAGCGGGTGAGAAGCAGCCACACTGTCCCTCAGGTTGCAGGGACTATTAATATCGCTAGATTGATACGGCGATTGTGCATGGTCTTGCATATTTGATGTAAGTCCCCCAGACTTCCTGATCACATGCAGGGTTTTCGAGTTGCAGCTTGCAGAAGCTTTTGTAAGATGCAAGATGTAAGATGCAAGGTGGAGTTTGCAATTTAGCTCATACCCCGGAAGCGATCGTCGAAGCAAATGTTGTTGGCGAGGTCGTTCCCTTCACCGTTATGGGACATCGGGCCGGCCGAGTAGCACAACGAGGGTATGTAGACCATATGTGTGACAGAAAGCATCGCTAGTGTGGGCTCGTTTGTGGTGGCAATCGAAGAACTGCAGTGACCCTTAAATTTGATCCACCGAGAATAGCCGCTTCTTTCAATTGCATGAGACTCCAGTTGAAGAGCGTCGCACCAGCATGTCGACTGACTCTTCGCCACCGAGTGTGCGACCATCCACAAGACACTCCTGCGACTGTCATGCGTCGTCTAGGCTGTGATGCTTTCGTTGGGGCGAAAGTGTAATTTCTAGAAAAGCAGAGAAGCGCATTGACACCGCATCGGAAAATTTTTCACCCCTTTCAGGTGATCGGACGACGCCGCCCGCTGTGGGGGTTGGCGTCATGCCAACGCGAAGTCACACAGAAGCCCCATGCTGGAACCCGGACAACGGAAAAATTAGGAGGAAGCGAACCGTGCTTAAAATAGCGTGGAAATCAGGCAATTGATTGATCGAGTAATAAAATTACGGTTGGATAAGATTCAATTCATTCAATTCATTTGATTCCTTCATTGTTTGAATAATGACGTTTCAAGCAATTTCCCAATGCAAAATGTTTCACACCACGCACCTACAGGCCCCACCCCTTTTTCTTAGTCAGGGTGCATTAGGAAATTGTGTGCACTGCCGAGGATCATATGTATCTATTCTATTTGGAGATCCCACACCCAGCATTCTTTACACCACTCCAACGTTTCGTTTCGTCTGTAATTCTACATCCTGTCGTTGTCCCTTGAAAATTTCTCCTGTTCTATAGTTAGCAGAGACGATTTCCTGGCTGAAAACGTCACCTGCTGCAACTGCTGGCTGCTGCATCCCATTAAATAACTGCCCTCATTCTATCAAGTAATTACCCGACGACCGGGATCAACAAAAGCAAGTATACCTCAACATATATAATGGCATCTTCACCTCAAACAGAAGAACTACACCGCGCCATCAAAATCGCCCAACAAGCTCAAAAAGGAATGGAACAAAGATCCTCAAACGACGTCCTTCTCGATGACGAAGTCATCGCCCTCAAAGACCTTTCTCATCAACGATCTCCCATCGAGAGTCGACCGCAGACAATGCAATTCCCTGTTCCATCGACAGGCGCCACCGGCTGGCGACGCGGTCCCATGTTAAAAACGGAATTGACCGAGGCGGATAGAACGAATACATTGACCCTGGGAAGAGTATACCGAAAAATGGGGAAATTGTCAGTTATCCCGAGATACGCGATTTATATCCTTCCTTTGGCAATTATCATTGCAATTCCTATTATCATTGGAGGTTTAATACCAAGTGCTCAATTAGGGGTATATCTTCCTTATTCAATTGTCATGTTGGATGATGCTAATGTTGTTTAGGAGGTGAGGATCGTGTGGATATTCATGTGGGTTGAAATTGTCTGGACATCTCTCTGGGCTTCTCTAATCTTTGCCAAATTGCTTCCATGGCTCTTCAAACAACTCGTCGGCTTCGTTTCAGCAGGAACTGCAAAATACCATACTATCATCAAAGCTCTCGAACTCCCTAATACCCTCGTAGTATGGACTTTCATCTCTTTCATCACCTTCATTCCCATAATGACACGCAATCCCGACAATCGCGCTTCGGGAAATACAGCAGTACAAGATTGGGAAGGCACACTACGTCAAATCCTCGCTGCACTGCTAGTCAGTGCCTGTGTCTACTGGATTCAAAAGACATTCATTCAATTCGTCGCGGTCAATTTCCAC
>Ga0335073_10007562_pt1 | contig 15245 bp, 13 predicted proteins | sample Lox_Sample_22_FD_207093 | JGI IMG/M metagenome (GOLD analysis project Ga0335073, IMG submission 207093) | Soil microbial communities from Loxahatchee National Wildlife Refuge, Florida, United States - Lox_Sample_2.2 | ecosystem: Environmental > Terrestrial > Soil > Wetlands | place: USA... | reverse complement strand
CCGGTTCGTGTCCTGGTGAAGAAGGCAAGCGACATGCGCTGCAAGTGCGAGTAGACGGCCGTGCGCAGGTCGTGCATGACCCGCTGGCCGACCTTGGTGGACACGTAGGTCTGCGAGACGCTGAACGAGCTGTTGAGGATCGCCACGATGATCATGCCGATGGCGAGCAGGGTCAGCAGGCCCGTCCGGCCCTGGGGGAGGGCGGTGTCGATGATCGCGCGGATCAGGAACGGGTTGACGAGCGAGACGAGGGATGAGGCGGCGACGAGCACGCCGACGAACAGGAGGCTCCAGCGGTACGGGCGGAACAGCCCGGCGATGCGCCGGAGCGGAACATGGGGATTGGCTGCGGTACCCAATAACGCCTCCAGGAGTAGCTGGTCTAAGTTGGTCTTGCTGCCTCAAACAGAGCTTAGCTCATAATTGTTCCCCGCTCAGTATGAGGTGAACTCCTGATATGCTTGGCGCATGGCGTACGAGGATCCGGTGCAGCTCGCCGACCTGGTTCACCGGCTGACGAAACGGCTGCGACGCGCGCAGGCCGAGCGGCTGGCGCCGCTCGGCCTCACCCCGGCGCAGGAGCGTGCGCTGCGCATGATCGCCAGGGACACCGATCCGCCCCGGATGACGGAACTCGCCGACCGGCTGGGGATCGTGCCGCGCTCGCTCACCACGGTGATCGACGCGCTGGAGGAAGCCGGCCTGGTGCGCCGCGAGATCGACCCGCGCAACCGCCGCGCGATCCTGGTGCGGCTGACCGAGCGCGGCGGCGCGGTCCGCGACGACCTGCGCGACGCGCGCCGTGACGCGGCGGAAGGCCTCTTCGCGCCGCTGACCGCCGAGGACCGTAAGACCCTCGCCGACCTGCTGACCCGGCTGACTCCCGCTGAGGGCTAGCCGCGGGCTGGCCGGCGGACTGCGCCCCGGCCGGCGTAGGGTCGTTGGGCCCTGCCGGATAGCCCGTACCAGGCGGGAGAGTGGTGGGCAGACGCGGTTTACCGGCAACGTCGCGAGGCAGGGACCATGACACAGCACCAGCTCAGGAAAAGGCTGCCCCGTCGCACAACAGAGGAGCCGGAACTGGCCTGGCCGCCGCGGCCAGGACCGCGGGGAACGGAAGCCTGCCGTCTGCCCGGCAGGATCGAGGCCGTCCTGGCCAAGAGAGAAGAGGACCAATGACCGGATGGAAGCGGTCCGCGTGCGGGCGCCGCCTCGCTGCTGGGACGATGAAGCCGTGAAGCTGGGGATCTTGTGCGGTGGCGGCCCGGCCCCGGGGATGAACTCGGTCATCTCCGCGGCCACGATCGAGGCCAGGAACTGCGGATGGGACGTCCTGGGCATTCTGGACGGCTTCCAGCACCTTATCGCGGGCCGGACCGGCGAGGTGCGGCCGCTGTCGGTCACGGACGTGTCGCGGATTCACCTGGAGGGCGGGTCGATCATCCGGACTTCACGGGCCAACCCGACGGTGCGCGACGCCGGCGCCGCTGATCCGGACTGGAGGCTGCACGCCTGTCTGGAGTCGCTGCGGAAGCTGGGGATCGACGCGCTCGTGACGATCGGCGGGGACGACACCGCGTTCTCTGCGTCCCGGCTGGCCGAGGCGGCCGGCGGGGGCCTGCGCGTGGCGCACGTGCCGAAGACCATCGACAACGACCTCCCGCTGCCTGGCGGCACGCCGACCTTCGGCTTCGAGACCGCAAGGAGCGTGGGGGTCCAGCTCGTCAACAACCTGATGACCGACGCCATCACCACCCAGCGGTGGTACCTGGTCGTCGCGATGGGGCGGTCGGCGGGCCACCTGGCGCTTGGTATCGGAAAGGCGGCCGGGGCCACCCTCACGCTGATCCCCGAGGAGTTCCCCAGCGGCGAACCCATCCGGCTGGCGCATCTGGTGGATGTCCTGGAGACCTCGATGCTCAAGCGGATCGCCCACGGCCGCCCCTTCGGCGTAGCGGTACTCGCCGAGGGCATCGGCCTGCGCCTCCCCCAGGACGAGCTGCAGAGGGCCATGCCGGACGTCGAGCGAGACGAGCACGGCAACATCAGACTGGCCGAACTCGAACTCGACCGTCTCCTGGCGAAACAGGTCAGGGACCGGTTCAGGGAGCGGGGGCAGAGCATCACGGTCGAAGGCAAGAACATCGGCTACGAGCTCCGCTGCGCACCCCCCATCCCGTACGACATCGAGTACACCCGCGACCTCGGCTACGGTGCCGTCGACTACCTGAAACGGGCAACGGCCGGCGACGAGCCGGGCGGCATGATCACCATCCAGGAAGGGCACATGGTGGCGCTTCCCTTCGGGTCGTTCAGTGACCCGCAGACGGGGCGGGTACGGATCCGGCAGGTGAACGTCGGGTCGAGCTCGTACCTGGTGGCCCGCGAGTACATGATCCGGCTGGGCCCGGGCGATCTCACCGATGAGGAAAGGCTCGCCCCGATCGCGGCGGCCGCGGGGCTCACGCCAGACGCCTGCCGGGCCCGGTACGGCTACCTGACCGGGAGCTGAACCTGCCAGCCTGGGTTCCTTCTCTCCTGCCGCGGGTAAGCACGGGCGAGGGGGAGGGCGTATGCGGGCGGTGCAGATGACGGCGGTCGGTGGTCCCGAGGTGCTGCGGCTCGCGGAGGTCCCCGAGCCGCGGATCGCCGGCCAACGGGACGTCAAGATACGGCTCGCCGCCGCGGGCATCAACCCGGTCGACTGCAAGCTGCGGGCCAGCGGGACGATCGGCGGCACGCTGCCCGCCGTGCTCGGCTGGGACGGGGCCGGGACCGTGGAGGAGACCGGGCCGGGCGTCACCCGGTGCAAGGTCGGGGACGAGGTGTACTTCTGCGACGGCGGCTTCGGTCCCGTGCCCGGTACCTACCAGGAGAAGCGGGTCATGGACGAGCGGTTCGTGGCGCGCAAGCCGGAGCGGCTGTCGTTCGCCGAGGCCGCCGCCGCGCCGCTGGTGACGATCATCGCCTGGGAGGCGCTGCTCGAGCGCGCGCGGGTCAGCAAGGACCAGCACGTTCTCGTGCAGGCCGGGGCGGGCGGCGTAGGGCACATCGCGGTTCAGCTCGCCAGGATCGCGGGCGCGCGGGTGGCGACGACCGTCACCCCAGGACCGAAGGCGGACCTGGCGGCCGAGCTCGGTGCCGAGCTCTGCATCGACTACACCCGCCAGGACGTCGCCGCGGCGGTACGCGCCTGGACCGGGAAGGACGGTGCCGACGTGGTGCACGACACCGTGGGCGGCAAGGCGTTCGCCAGCTCCTTCTCGCTGGTCCGCCCCTACGGCGACCTGGTCTCCAACGTCGAGAGCACGTGGGAGGAAGAGGCGATCCAGGTCATGCACGACCGCAACCTCCGGGTGTCGTTCGCCTGGATGCCGGCGCCCGCGGTGTTCGGCTGGGAAGCTCACAGGGAACGCCAGCGGCGGATCCTGGAACGGGCGGCCGTGCGGTTCGACGCCGGCCAGCTTCGCGTCCAGGTCGGCGCGACCTTCCCGCTCGAGCGGGCCGCCGACGCGCACCGCGCCCTGGAGGCCGGCCAGGTCATCGGCAAGGCCGTGCTGACGATGGATTCCTAGGAGATACCCCAGTCGCGGAGCACGGCGTCGGTGTCCGCGCCGGGAGCGGGCGGGCTGGCCGGTGCGTCCGGCACGGTCCTGGAGAACCGCGGCGCTGGCGCGGCCTGGCGCACGCCGTCGACCTCGATGATCGTTCCGCGCGCCGCCATGTGCGGGTGACCGGGCACCTCGCCGAACGACAGCACCGGGGTCACGCAGGCATCCCGGCCGGCGAACGCGGCCGCCCACTCGTCCCGCGTGCGGCTGGCGAACGCCGCGCCGAACGCCTCCCGCAGCTTGGGCCAGCCGGACACGTCGTGCTGGGCGGGCAGTTCCGCCGCCGCTAGCCCGAGGCCGTCGAGCAGTTCCGCGTAGAACTGCGGCTCGATCGCGCCGACCGCGACGTAGCGCCCGTCGGCGCACTGGTAGGTGTCGTAGTAGGGCGCGCCGGTGTCCAGCGCGTTGGACGCCGGCGTGTCCCGCCACTGCCCGCTGCCGAGCATCGACCAGACCATCTGCAGCAGGACGCTGGCGCCGTCCACCATCGCCACGTCGATGACCTGGCCTTCGCCGGAGCGCTCCCGCTCCCACAGCGCCGCGAGTATCCCGGTGACGCACATCATCGAGCCGCCGCCGAAGTCGCCGACCAGGTTGAGCGGTGCGGTCGGCCGCGCCCCCCTGGTGCCGATCGCGTGCAGCGCGCCGGTCAGCGAGATGTAGTTGATGTCGTGCCCGGCCCGCGCGGCCATCGGCCCCTGCTGTCCCCAGCCGGTCATTCGCGCGTAGACCAGCCGCGGGTTCCGCTCGCGGGCCGCGTCCGGGCCGACGCCGAGACGTTCCGCGACGCCGGGACGCAGCCCCTCGATCAGCACGTCGGCCCGTTCGGACAGGCTGAGCACGAGATCGCGCCCGGCGGCGGACTTGAGGTCGGCGGACACGGAACGGCGGCCGCGCAGCAGGTAGTCGCGGCTCACCCCGGGCAGCGGCTGCGCAGCCGGCCGCGGCCGCTCCACGCGGACCACGTCCGCGCCGAGGTCGGCGAGCATCATAGCGGCGTGCGGTCCGGGCCCGATCCCGGCCAGTTCCACGACGCGCAGCCCGGTCAGCGGTCCCGGCATGGCTGCCTCCTTGTCTGTTCGGTCATTCGGTCGCGTCCGCGACGAGGCGGCGCAGTTCCGGCAGCACCGCGCTGATGTCGCGGCGGGTGCGGAAGGCGACGATCGTGGTGTCGCCGTCACCGCCGGACAGCGTGAACAGGTCGATCACCTGGCGCATCGCCGCGTCCACTTCCCGTACCGGGTCCGGGCTCTCGCCGCGCAGCCAGCGGCGCAGCACGTGGTTGTGCGCGGCGACCACGGCCGCCGCCATGAGCTCGGCCCGCAGCGGCGCGGGCTCGCCCAGGTCAGGTGAGTGCGCCTGGCCCATCCACGCGGCGATGAACTCGCGGAACAGCCGCTGGTAGCGGGCGACGCTGGCGATCTCCCTGTCCCGCAGCGCGGGCACCCGGCTGGTGAGCGCGTAGCGCCGGCGTGCCAGGTCACCCTCGTCAAGGTAGTGCAGCAGCACGAGGCGGACCGCGTCGGAGACCGCGACGAGCGCGGTCCCGTGGCTTGAGGTGGCGAGCCGTTCCCTGATCTGGTCGAGCAGCGCGTCATGGTCGGGAAAGATGACGTCTTCCTTGGACCGGTAGTACCGGAAGAACGTGGTGCGGCCGAGCCCGGCCCGTTCCGTGATGTCATCGACGGTGGTCTGCTCGTAGCCGCGCTCATCGAACAGCGCGAACGCGGCCTCCGCCAGCCGGCCCCGCGCGGGCGGCCTGCCCGTGGCGGCGCGGCTCATCGCAGTTGATCGGACGGCCGGTACACGCCCCACACGTCGCGCAGGGCGTGCGCGACCTCGCCGCCGGTAGCGCGCAGTGCCAGCGCCTCGCGCAGCGGCGGCAGCACGTTGTCGCTACCCTCCCCCGCCTTGCGGAGCGCGTCGAGCGCACGGGTGACCGCGGGGTTGTCCCGCTGCGCGCGCAGGACCGCCAGCCGCTCGCACTGGTCGGCCTCGATCTGCGGGTCGACGCGCAGCGGCTGGTAGGGCTCGTCGTCGTCGGTCAGGTACTTGTTGACCCCGACCACCGTCCTTGTTCCCCCGTCGATCTGCTGGGCGACCCGGTAGGCGGAGGCCTCGATCTCGTTCTTCTGGAAGCCCTGCTCGATCGCGGCGACCGCGCCGCCGCGCTCTTCGACCTGCGCGATCAGGGCCAGGGCGGCCGCCTCGATGTCACCAGTCATGGACTCGATGGCGTACGAGCCGGCGAACGGGTCGACGGTCTTGGTCACGTCGGTCTCGTAGGCGATGACCTGCTGGGTGCGCAGCGCCAGCCGGGCGGCCTTGTCCGTGGGCAGTGCGATGGCCTCGTCGTAGGAGTTGGTGTGCAGCGACTGGGTGCCGCCGAGTACCGCCGCCAGGGCCTGCACGGCGACCCGGACCAGGTTCACCTCGGGCTGCTGCGCGGTGAGCTGCACCCCGGCGGTCTGGGTGTGGAACCGGAGCATCTGCGACTTCGGGTTCTTCGCGCCGAACTCGTCCCGCATGATCCGCGCCCAGATCCGCCGCGCCGCGCGGAACTTGGCGATCTCCTCAAGCAGGGTGGTGCGGGCGACGAAGAAGAACGACAGCCGCGGCGCGAAGTCGTCCACGTCAAGGCCGGCCGCGAGCGCGGCGCGCACGTACTCCTTGGCGTTGGCCAGGGTGAAGGCGACCTCCTGCACCGGCGTGGCGCCGGCCTCGGCCATGTGGTAGCCGGAGATGGAGATCGTGTTCCAGCGCGGTATCTCGGCCCGGCAGTAGCCGAAGATGTCGCTGGCCAGCCGCAGCGACGCGGCGGGCGGGTAGATGTAGGTGCCGCGGGCGATGTACTCCTTGAGCACGTCGTTCTGGATCGTCCCGGTCAGCCGGGCGCCGGAGATGCCCTGCTCGGCGGCCGCCAGCTGGTACATCAGCAGCAGCGTCGCGGCGGGCGCGTTGATCGTCATCGACGTGGAGACCTTGTCCAGCGGCAGCCCGCCGAACAGCACCTTCATGTCTTCCACCGAGTCGATCGCGACGCCGACCTTGCCGACCTCCCCGTGCGCGAGCGGCTCGTCGGAGTCGTAACCCATCTGCGTCGGCAGGTCGAACGCGACGCTCAGCCCGCCGGTCCCGTTCCGCACCAGGTCGTGGTACCGCTCGTTGGACTCCTTCGCCGTGCCGAACCCGGCGTACTGCCGCATCGTCCACGGCCGGCCGGTGTACATCGACGGGTACACACCGCGGGTGAACGGGAACTCCCCGGGCTCGCCGAGCAGGGCCGCCGGGTCGAACCCGGCGAGCGCGCTCGCGTCGTAGACCTGCCCGATGGGAAGTCCGGACTCGCTGTCTGCCATGGCCCTCACCAGACATCCGAAGATCACTCAATGTCAATGGAACTAGATACCATTAGGATGGTACTCAGTCCTAATTTCGCTGGCAAGAGGCCTGGGCGCCGCCTGCCATCCGCCAGCCGCGCGGGCGCTTACGTTGCCCGGGTGACTCCGTTACATTGGCTGGATGACCCAGCCGATGGTTCCCGCGACTCCGGTGACGCCGGCCCAGCAGACACGGTACGCCCGGGTCCTCGCCGTGGCTGCCGAGAGTCTGTCGGCGGCCGGCGGCGACGCCATCCAGATGAAGGACCTGGCGCAGCGGTCGGGGGTGTCGCTTGCCACCCTGTACCGCTACTTCCCGTCCAAGGAGTACGTGCTGCTCGCGGTCTCCCTGGCGCGGTACCAGGAAGCGGCGCGGAAGGTCTACGCCGAGGAGCCGCAGGGCGGCACCGTCCGCGAGCGGGTGGCCGGGCACCTGCTGCGCGAGTTCCGCGCGCAGCAGCGCGACCCGCGGCTGACCGCGACGCTGTCCCAGGCGCTGTCGGACACCACGCGCAGTTACAGTTCGATGATCGAGACGATCGAGCACCTGCACACGCAGATCCTCCGCCACGTCGCGGCGGCCGGCGGCCCGCTCAGCGAGCAGCAGCAGCGGCTGCTGCCGATTGTCATCGACATCTTCGCCGCGGCGTCCAGGCAGTGGCTGGCGGGGAACTGCCCGGCCGCCGAGGCGGAGTACCGGATCGAGGTCGGGTGCGAGCTGCTCGAGGTCCCCGACGACGCGGTTGCTCTCGAACTCGAACGCTCTGCACCCGACACGCGGCTGGCCTAGGCCGACAGGGCGGCCCACAGCCGGTCCAGTTGCTCGCCTGGGTCGCCGAACAGCCCGCGCTGCGAGATGGCGTTCTTGTAGTACAGGTGCGCGTCATGCTCCCAGGTGAAGCCGATCCCGCCATGCAGCTGGACGGTCGCGGTCGCGGCCTCAAGGTACTGCGACGAGACCATGGTCCGCGCCACGCCGGCCGCGACCCGGAGGTCCTGCGGCCGCTCGTCGGCGGCACGCGCGGCGTCGCGCAGCGCGGCGTGCGCGAGTTCCCAGGCGGTCGCCGCGTTGGCCAGCCGGTGCTTGACGCCTTGGAACGCGCCGATCGGGTGGCCGAAGGCGACCCTGATCTTGGCGTACTCCGTCGTCATGGCCAGGCAGGCGCGCATGGCGCCGAGCTGCTCCGCGGCCAGGGCGAGGTTGGCCAGGTCAGCGGCGAAGCCCGCCGCCGCCGGCGCGTCGCCGCCGAGCGCCCGGGCCGGCGTGCCGCGCAGTTCGACCCGCGCGACCGACCGGCTGTGGTCGATGCTGGTCAGCGGGGTGACGACCAGGCCCGCGGCATCCGCGTCCACGGCGAACAGCGCCAGCTCGCCGTCCCTGGCGGCGGGCACGAGCAGTACCTGAGCCTGCGCGCCGTTCAGCACCGGCGCCACCGTGCCGGTGAGCGTGCCGGCGGAGGCACGGACCGCCCCGGGGGCGCCAAGAGCCAGGGTGACGATCCGCTCGCCGCTCGCGATGCCGGGCAGCAGGTCCTCGCCAGCGGAGGAGTCGCCGAGCCCGAGCAGCGTGCCCGCCGCCAGTGTCACGGCCAGCAGCGGTGACGCCACCAGGGAGGCACCGAGCTCGGTGAGGGCGACCGACAGGGCGGAGTAGCCGGCCCCGGCCCCGCCGTGCTCCTCCGGGATGGTCAGCCCCGCGAGTCCGAGCTGTGCGGACATCTGCTTCCACACGCCGGGGTCGTAGGGCAGGCCCGAGCTGATCAGCTCCCGCAGCCGCGGCAACGGCGCGCGCTCGGTCACGAAGCGCCGGATGGAGTCCCTGAGCTGCTCTTCCTCTGAGGTGAGTATCAGCGCCATCGCCGGCCTCAATTCTTCTCGCTGCGCTGCGTGCCGACACGCAGCTGGTTGAACGGCGTATTGCGGTCGACGCCGGGGTCTTTCGCCAGGCCGAGGACCCGCTCGCCGATGATGTTCCGCTGGATCTCGTTGGTCCCGCCGGCGATCGACCCGCCAGGCACAGCGATGATCGCCGTGACGACCGTCCGCACGTCCTCGTCGTCGCTGTCGAATCCGGCCACGCCGGCGCCCAGTACGTCACCGGCGACCCCGGCGGCGAACATGCCGAGTTCGGCCCCGGCCAGCTTGGCCACCGAACCGCGCGGTCCCGGATCCCGGCCCGCCATCGCCTCCTCGCGCAGCACCTGCCCGAACAGCCGGGCGGCGCGCTCGCGCGCGTAGAGCTCGGCGAGCTCGCGGCCGAGCGCCGGGTCGCCGTCCCGGCCGAGCTTGGCGGCCAGGCCGCGCAGCGAGTCGAACGACAGCGGGCTGGTCCGTGGCGCCGCCATGGTGCCGATCGTCACCCGCTCGTTGCGCAGCATCACGACGGCCGCGCTCCAGCCCTTGTTCACCTCACCGATCACGGCATCGGCGGGAAGCCGCACCTGGTCGAAGAAGACCTCGTTGAACGGTGTCGCGCCGGTCGCGACCTTCAGCGGGCGCACGGTCACGCCGGGCGAGTGCATGTCAAGGATGAACATGGTGATGCCGTTGTGCTTGGCGGCGGTGGGATCGGTGCGCGCGATGACCGCACCGAAGTCGCTGTACTGGGCACCCGACGTCCACACCTTCTGACCGCTGAGCACCCACCCGTCGCCGTCTCTGACGGCGGTGGTGGTCAGGCTCGCCACGTCGGACCCGGCGCTCGGCTCGGAGAACAACTGGCACCAGATCTCCTCACCGCGCAGCAGCTTGGGCAGGTACCGCTTCTTCTGCTGCTCGCTGCCGCACTCCAGGATGGTGGGCCCCGGCATGCCGAGCCCGATCGTGAACGCGCTGACGGGCAGCGCGTAGTCGCGCGCCTCCTGGCTGAACGCGATCTGCTCGGCGTTGGTCAGCCCCTGGCCGCCGTACTCCGTCGGCCAGGTGATGCCGGCGAAGCCCGCGTCGTAGAGCCTGGCCTGGAAGGCCCGCTGCTCCGCGATGCCGGTGGTCGCTGGCTCGCCGCTCGCGTCATCGCCGCCCGCCCTGCGCGGGGCGTTGGCCGCCAGCCAGGCGCGCGCCCTGTTCCTGAACTCCGCTACGGACTGCTCGCTCATACAGGTCCATCCCCTCGTTGACCGCAGCTCCGCGACTAGTACTTAGCTGATTGTCTTCCTTAGCTGGCTCTTATGAAAACGAGTATCGGTTCTACTCATGATGCATGCGATTGCGGCATGACTAGGACCGAGTACCCAGCTTCCTCGCACTGTAATCCCAGCGCGGCCAACCGTCTAGCCACGTGCGGATGTGTGACTTACCTAGGCGTCTTGGCAAGGGGAACCCGTGCCTCACTAGAACATAATTCTAGAACAGCGACGCTGTGGACACCAGCTCTTAACAGAACTGAAACTGGCTATTGCAGAAAACCAGAACCGAGTGTCATTATGTGCCAAAGCGGCAGCTCACCCCGACAGGAGCGGCAATGACGCAGCGCAACTACGTCTCATGGCTGTGGAAACGGGACCTCACCGCCTATCCGAAGGGGGCCTACCGATGGCTCCTCCTGTTCCTCGTGGTCGCGGGCGGCATCTGCCTGACCTCGCTGGGCCTGGTCATCAGCTCGATCTCCCCGCTGCTCGTCACGCAGACGGGCATGTCGACCAGCTTCTACTCGTACCTGCTCGTCGTGGCCGGGCTCGTCGGCGCGACCACCGCGTACTTCAGCGCGCTCAGCGACCGGATCGGCCGCGCCAACCTGGTGGTCTGGGGCGCACTCGCCGCCGGGCTCATCGCTTACTTCGGCGTGCCGAGCGCGCACACGAAGTGGGAGTTCGCGGTCTGGTACTGCGTAATGGGCTTCGCCGACGGCATCTCCCTGGTCGGCACCTACACCCTGATGCGGGACTTCACGCCGCAGACCGGCCGGGCCACGGCGATGGGCGTGAACACCCTGGGCACCGGCGCCAGCGCCCTGCTGATCAGCTTCTTCGGCTCCCGGCTGCTCGCGCACACCACGGACTGGCGGGTCATGCTCCACCTGACCGGCGGGTCCGCACTGGTCACCTTCGTGGTGCTGCTGCTCCTGCTGCGCGAGCTCCCGCCGCACCTGCGCGCCCACACGGTGGCCACCGTCAAGGACGAGGACGTGATCGAGCGGACGACGAGCGCGAGCGAGGACGCCCAGGTCATCGCCGAGGCGTCAAGCCTGGAGAAGTGGAAGCGGGTCGCGACGCCGAAGATCATCTCCGCCAACGTCGCCATCATGCTCTACCTGGTCATCTTCGTCACCGCGTCCGGCTTCCTCACGCTCTACAACGTCGAGGTGCAGCACATGACGCTGGCCCAGGCCAACGACCTGGCCACGCTGTACTGGGCGGCGAACTGCGTCGCACTGGTCGGATTCGGCCTGCTGTCGGACTGGCTGCTGGTGCGCAAGCCGGTCATGTTCGCGGGCGCGGTCATCGTGGTGATCTCGGTCGTCTTCGTGATGACCGCGCAGCAGCCGAGTTACTGGCGGCTGGCCGTCCCGCTGATCTTCTGGTCGGTGGGCATGGGCGGCGGGTTCTCGCCCTGGTTCGCCGCGTTCAGCGAGGACGCCGAGGCGCTCAACCCGGCGCTCGTCGGTACCGTGTTCGCGATCTTCGGCGTCTTCGACCGGCTGTCGTCGGTCATCGCCGGCCTGGTCATCCCGCACGTGATCGGCTCGCCCGTCGCGACCCAGGGGGGCTGGCGGGTCTGGTTCATCTGCTGCATCATCATGATGCTCGCGTTCATCCCGCTGTGCGCCTACGGCCTCGGCGGCTACTACAGCCCGCGCAAGGCGCGCGCCGCGCTGCTGCAGCGCTCGGTGGCCGCGCGGACCGCGGGGGCCGGTGTCCCCGCCCCTAGAACCGCCGGTGCGGACACCCCGAGCACCGAGGCCGTCGGCCCGGGCGACTAGCAGCCGCCGCCCGGCACCCGGCGGGCCCGTTCCCGCAAGTCAGATCGCATCCCTACAGGCTGATCGAGGAGGTCAGATGGCTGGCGGCACCGTACCCGTGCCGACGCCCGAGACCGCGCCCTTCTGGGCCGGCACGCTCGCGGGCGAGCTCCGTATCCAGCAGTGCAACGCGTGCGGCAGGCACTACTTCTATCCACGGCCGTTCTGCCGCTACTGCCAGTCGGGCGACGTCACCTGGCGGACCGTTGCCGGGACGGGGCGGCTGGTGTCCTACATCATCAACTACCGGCCGGTCCCGCCCGCCGATCCGGGCGAGCCGCAGATCATCGGGCTGATCGAACTCGACGAGGGGCCACGGATGCTCAGCAACATCGTCGGGGTGGCACCCGAGCCGGAGAACCTGCCGCTTGACGCCACGGTCAGGGTCGAGTTCGAGCCGCGGGGCGACCAGGCGCTGCCGGTGTTCCGCCTGGACGGGGAGGCGGCGTGATGGCCGGCATGCACGGCGGGCAGGTCGCGATCGTCGGCGCGAGCGAGACCAGAGAGGTCGGCGTGCTGCCCGACCGGGCGATGATCCAGTTGCACGCCGAGGCCGCGCTGCTCGCCCTCGCCGACGCCGGGCTCACCGCGGCGGACGTCGACGGCGTCGCGACCGCAGGACCGCTGCCGCTGGAGGTCTCCCACCACCTCGGCATCACGCCGCGCTGGCTGGACGGCACGATGGTCGGCGGGTGCAGCTTCATGCTGCACGTGCGGCACGCGGCCGCCGCCATCGCCTCGGGCGCAGCCGACGTGGTGCTTGTCAGCCACGGCGAGTCGGGCCGGTCGCGGGTGGGCGTCGGGGGCTACCGGCAGAACCAGGCCTCGGCCCAGGGCCAGTTCGAAGCTCCGTTCGGCTCGGTGGCGCCGTACTGCACGTTCACCGTGCCCGCCCTGCGGTTCCTGCACGACCGCGGTCTCGACCGCCGCGCCCTGGCCGAGGTGGTCGTGGCGCAGCGCGAGTGGGCGGTCGGCAACCCCCGGGCCTTCAGGCGCAAGCCCGCCACGGTCGAGCAGGTGCTCGACGGGCCGCCGATCGCCTATCCGTTCACCCGCGAGATGTGCTGCGTGGTGACCGACGGCGGCGGCGCGCTGGTGCTCACCAGCGCCGAGCGCGCGGCCGACCTGCCGGGCGGCGAGCACGCGGTGTACCTGCTGGGCTCGGGGGAGGCGTGCGAAGCGCCCATGATGTCGCAGATGGACGAGGTGGGCTCGTTCGGCGCGTTCCGCCGGGCCAGCGCCGAGGCGTTCGCGACCGCCCAGGTCAGCCACGCCGACATCGACCACCTGATGGGCTACGACGCGTTCGCGCACCTGCCGCTCTACATGCTCGAGGACCTTGGCTTCGTCGGCCGCGGCGAGTCCGCCGCGTTCATCGCCGAGGGCAACACCCGCAAGGGCGGCAAGCTGCCGATGAACACCAACGGCGGCGGCCTGTCCTACACCCACACCGGCATGTACGGCATGTTCGCGATCCAGGAGGCCGTGCGCCAGTTGCGCGGCCAGGCCGCCGTGCAGGTACCGGACGTCCAGGTGAGCTTCGTGCAGGGCGTCGGCATGTTCTTCGGCGCCGCAGGCAGCCTCGTCCTGTCCAGCCGGCAGCCCTGACCGGCTGCCGCACCACCACGAAAGAAGGCCGTGAGTTGGCGCTCAACCATGACATCGTCGGAATCGACAGCGAGCCAGGGGAGCGGACCTGGACGGAGACCGACGTCCTGCTGTACGCGCTCGCGGTCGGCGCGGGGCAGCAGGACCCGCTCGCTGAACTCGAGTTCACCACGGAGAACTCGATCGGCGTTCCGCTGAAGGTGCTGCCGACGTTCGGGAACATGATCGGCGGGGGCGGCGGGCGCAGGAAGCTCGGCGACTTCGATCCCGCGGCGTTCGTGCACGCCGAGCAGGCGTTCACGCTGCACCGGCCGCTGCCGGCGGCGGGCACCGCGCGGTCGGTCGGCCGGGTCACCGGAATGTACGACAAGGGCAGCGCCGCGCTCGTCGTCACCGAGGCGACGATCACCGACGCGTCGACGGGCGAGCCGCTGGTCACCACCAGCGGCTCCATCTTCATCCGGGGCGAGGGCGGATTCGGCGGCGACCGCGGCCCGCGGCAGGACTGGGCGATGCCGTCAGGGCCGCCGGACCAGCAGGTTACCTACCGCACCAGGTCCGACCAGGCGCTGCTTTACCGGCTGACCGGGGACAGGAACCCGCTGCACTCCGACCCGAAGTTCGCCGCGCGGGGCGGCTTCGACCGGCCGATCCTGCACGGCATGTGCACGTACGGGTTCACCGGCCGGGCGCTGCTGCACGCGGTCTGCGGCTCCGAACCCGCCCGCTTCACGTCGATGGAGGGCAGGTTCACCAGGCCCGTCATCCCCGGAGCCGAGCTCACCGTCTCCATCTGGGCCGGGGCGAGTTCCGAGGGCGGCACGGCCTACTTCCGCACCGCAAGCGAAGGCGTTCCCGTGCTCGACCGGGGCCGTCTCACCTTCACCAGCTGACACCGGCCGACGGCATTCAGCGCTCAACGAGAGGAAAGAAGACATATGGGCGTCATCGACGGACGCGTGGCGATCATCACCGGCGGTGCCAGGGGCATCGGCGCCTCCATCAGCCGGCTTTTCGCTGCCGAGGGGGCCTCGCTGGTCATCAACGACCTAGGCGGCGCCGCGGACGGCTCAGGCAGTGACGAGGGGCCGGCGAAGCAGATCGCCGACGAGATCGTCGCGTCCGGCGGCACGGCGGTCGCCGACGGCGGCGACATCGGCAACGTCACGACCGGCGAACGGCTGGTCCGCACCGCTGTCGAGCAGTACGGCAGGCTCGACATCGTGGTCAACGTGGCCGGCATCCTGCGCGACCGGATGATCTTCAACCTGCCCGAGCAGGACTGGGACGAGGTCATCCGGGTGCACCTGAAAGGCCACTACTCCACGGTGCGCCCGGCCTCGGCCTACTGGCGGGAGCAGCGCAACCCGCAGGGGCATTACCGGGTCATCAACTTCACCTCGGTGTCGGGTCTCGACGGGTCACCGGGCCAGCCGAACTACGCGGCGGCCAAGATGGGCATCGTCGGGCTCACCTACTCCCTCGCGCAGGGTCTGGCCAGGTACGGCGTCACCGCCAACGCGATCGCGCCGGGCGCGGCCACCAGGCTTACCGCCACCGTCCCCGCGGACAAGCGGGTGATGCGCGAGGACCGGCCCCGGCCCTCGGACGAGGACCTGGAACGCTCACCGGACAACATCGCGCCGGTCGCCCTGTACCTGGCGAGCGAGCGGTCGGACTGGCTCACCG
>Ga0335073_10007561_pt1 | contig 15246 bp, 14 predicted proteins | sample Lox_Sample_22_FD_207093 | JGI IMG/M metagenome (GOLD analysis project Ga0335073, IMG submission 207093) | Soil microbial communities from Loxahatchee National Wildlife Refuge, Florida, United States - Lox_Sample_2.2 | ecosystem: Environmental > Terrestrial > Soil > Wetlands | place: USA... | reverse complement strand
AGGACGAGGTGCGCGAGCTCGCCGCGCGGCTCAAGGCACCGGTCGGCTACAGCTTCAAGGGCAAGCCGTGGCTCGAGCACGACAATCCCAACGCGGTCGGCATGACCGGCTTGCTCGGGTACGGCGGGTGCCACGGCGCGATCAACAGCGCCGACGTGCTGCTGATGCTCGGCACCGACTTCCCCTTCACCGACTTCCTGCCGCACAAGAAGGTGAAGACCATCCAGGTCGACCGCGACCCCGGGCACATCGGCCGCCGGGCGCCGCTGGAGCTGGGTGTGGTCGGCGACGTGGCGGCGACCCTGCGCGCCGTGGCGCCGATGGTCCAGGACAAGCACGGCGATCACTTCCTGCGCGAGCACGTGACGCAGACCGAGGACGCGCGGCGCCGACTCGGGCACTACGTCACCAAGGGACCCGGCATCAAGCCGATCCGGCCGGAGTACGTCGCGGCCGTCTTGTCCGAGCTGGCCGACGACGACGCGGTCTTCACCGTGGACACCGGTACGCCCTGCATCTGGGCTGCCCGGCACATCGAGTACGGCCGCGACCGGCGGATGTTCGGCTCGTTCACCTGGGCGTCCATGGCCAACGCCTCGCCGAACGCGTTCGGCGCCGCGCTGTCCTTCCCCGGGCGGCAGGCCATCGCCCTGTGCGGCGACGGCGGCTTCACCATGCTAGGGCTCGGCGACCTGTTGACCCAGGTCCGGCGCAAGGCCCGCGTCGTGAACGTCATCTTCAACAACGGCATGCTGGATTTTGTCAACCTCGAGCAGCAGGAGGCCGGTTTCGTCCCGTTCGGGACTGATTTCGTGAACCCGGACTTCAGCCAGGTAGCCACGGCGCTCGGCGCCCGCGGCATCCGCGTCGAGGAGCCCGGCGACGTGCGCGACGCCCTGCGGGCAGCGCTCGCTCACACCGACGGGCCTGTCGTCGTGGACATGGTGGTGGACCGCTACGCGCTCGCCCTGCCCTCCCACGTCCCGGCCGCGACGGCCAAGGGCTTCACGCTCAGCATCGCCAAGCAAGTGCTGACCGGGCATCTGGACGAGGTCATCGAGACCGTCGAGCATAACGTCCGGCTGGTGTGACCAGGGCACCTCGCTGACTGGGCCAACGCCGATCACCGGCGGGCGGAAGGTCGATATTCCGCCCGATCCTTGAGGCGATCACGAGGTAGGACGGGGGAGAGTCCTGCGCAGGCCGTCGCGGCCCGCGGTGGTTGTCCCGCTGAAGCCCTGCCCGGCGCGCTGCGCCCAGTCCGCATCCGTGATCGCGTCCGCTTCGGCCGGGAGGTAGTGGCTAAGGATGAGCTCGCTGACCTGGGCGCGCTCGGCGACCCCGCCGACTTCGCTGATATCGGTGTGCAGCGCGGCCATCCGGGCCAACTCAGCGGCGTCGGTGCCGTGCCGTTCGAGGTAGCCGAGGTCGGCCACGTGATGGATGAGGATGTCGGCCCCTTGGGCCAGGGCGATCAGGTTGTCGGTCACCGCGGTATCGCCGGAGAACACCACCGAGCCGTCCGCGGTGTCGAACCGGTACGCCAGCGCCGGGACCGCCCGCCCGTGCATGACGGCGACGGCAGTGACCCGGACCGCCCCGTCGTCGACAACGACGAGCGGAACCTGCGTGCTGTCGGCCGTCCAGGCCGGGACATTGATGTCAATTCCTCTGACGAGCGCGCCCGCGTCTGGCATCCGCGCGTCCAGCGGCATGATGTTCAGGTGGTAGGCGAAACCGGCCAGGATGATCTGGACCAGGTCCGCCGTGCCCGGGGTCGGCAGTTCGGGGGAGATCGTGGTCTGGCGGTGGAAGATGGCATCACCGGTCGGCAGCGCGTCGGGCCGCGACGGCCCGTAGACGCGGATGGGCGCGAGCGGGCCGCCGTTATCGGCCACCCGGGCGCCCCACGGGTACAAGAGCATGCCGGGCAGGTCACCGACGTGGTCGGCGTGAAGGTGAGTGAGGAACACCGCTTCCAGGCGCGGGAAGTCCATTCCTGCGCCGGCATAGCCGGACGGAGACCCGCGACCACAGTCGACGACGAAGACGCGTCCGTCGATGATGAGTGCCGACGAGATCCCCGCGCGGCCGGCCACGGGCATGGGCGCGCCCGCCGTGCCAAGGAGGACCAATTCGGTTGTCATGCGCGCCTCTCCTTGCTGCTTCCGTTCCCTACATCGCTCGTGACTCGTCCACTGCGGACCGGTGGCGGTCCAGGCCGACTCCCGCCTGGCGAGGCGATGCCGGTCAAGAGCCAGGCGGCACAGCCGGTACAAATAGATCAGCAGCACCGCGGCGCCCGCCGGGATGATGGAGCCGGAAATCAGCGTATTGCCGATGATGTCGTACTGGCGGGGCGGGGGAGGCTGCGGGTCACCGGATCGATTCAGTCATACCGGAACGGTAGTTCCGGTAGGGGCGCTGGGCCTCCTTCCAGGAACGTGCCGTGCTTTCCGGAGCTTGAGACAACCCGGCTGGGGCTGGGTGAGCTGGCCCGGATTCCGCTGTACATGGCGTCCCTCAGTGCCACAGCGGTGAGTGCTGATATCCACGATCGCGCTCCGGGCGCCCGGTCGCCTCGCGGTAGCCGATGTCGCGAGCGTTGCGGGCGTCGCGGGCTGCGCCGCGGCGGGCAGGGTCGTCGATGTCCGGGTTGGCGCGGCGGCGCTCGTCCAGGGTGGTCTCCCACCGATAGTGCGTGGTCATTGGATCTCCTCGGGCGGGGTGGCCAGGAAGCGGGCCTACCGGTCCTCGGTAGTTTGATGGCGTCGCGGCACCAGCATGTCCAGTTGCCGGCCTTGTCGCCTGCCACCAGCAAGACGGCCCGGCGCTACCTGGAGGAGTGGGGCGGCTACTGCGACGGGGTCGCCGAGGGGCTGGCCGCCGGTGAAGATCCGCAGGAGGCGGTACGGGCGGCCCTGGCCCTGCACGATTACGAGATCGCCTTCTGGGACGCGCTCGAGACCGGAGGAGCCGTCAGGCGGGCGGTCGCCGGCTGCTGAGGTACCGGATGAGGTACTCGCCGACTAGGACGGCGACGCCGACACCGCCGACGAAGAGGATCAGCACCCCGACGGTGTACAGGTCGGCCGCGACCAGCCCGAGCGTGCCGACGACCAGCCCGAGCAGGATGACCAGGGCAACCGTTCCGACGTTTCTGCTGCTCATATGCCGGATGCACCTCTGGGGAACGTTGAGGGATGCTTTCTCTTGTACCCGGAACGCGACAACGGTAGACATAGCATGGCAGCTTTGCAGCCGTGGTGCGAGTCGGCAGCGGAGGCGCGCGATGGGCGGAGTGGTGCACGTTCTGGCCGTGAATCCGGTGCCGGCGCGGTCGCAGATGGGGTCGTCGCTGGGGTTCCACATTATCCTCGCCTGCTTCGGCATCGCGTTCGTGGCCGTCACCATGACCGCGGAATGGATCGGCATCAGGCGCGGCGATGCCGCGGCGCTGCTGCTGGCGCGCCGCTGGTCGAAGGTCATGGCCGTGCTGGTGGCGGTCGGCGCGGTGTCCGGCACCGTGCTGTCCTATGAGATGGGCCTGCTGTGGCCGGGGCTGATGGGCCGGTTCGGGGCGGCGATCGGCTTCCCGTTCTCGATGGAGGGAATCTTCTTCTTCCTGGAAGCGATCTTCGTGGGGGTGTACCTGTACGGGTGGGGCCGGCTGCCGCCCTGGGCGCACTGGTGGAGCGGGGTGCCGATCGTGGTGTCCGGGGTGCTGGGCGCCCTGTCGGTGGTCGCGGCGAACTCATGGATGAACTCACCGGCCGGGTACACGCTCAGCCACGGCAAGCTCACCAGTGTCGACCCGTGGTCGGTGTTTTTCAACGCCTCGACCCCGTATGAGACCGCGCACATGGTGCTGGCCGCGTACATGGTAACGGGATTCCTCGTCGCCGGCGTCTACGCGGTGGGGCTGCTGCGCGGCCGCCGGGACCGCTACCACCGGCTGGGCTTCGCCATCCCGTTCACGATAGGCGGGATCTGCGCCCCGCTGCAGGTGATGATGGGGGACATCATCGCACGGTTCATCGCGAACAACCAGCCGGTCAAGTTTGCCGCGATGGAATACGTCACCACGACCACGCGCGACGCTCCCGAATGGGTCGGCGGGATCTTCATCAACGGCAAGGTCTATTTCGGCGCCGCCATCCCGGCGTTCGACTCGATCTTGGTCGGGTTCTCGCCGCACACCCGGGTCATCGGCTGGGACAGCGTGCCCCCGTCGCAGCGGCCGCCGCTCGTCACGCTCATCCACCTGAGCTTCGACGTTATGGTGGGCATCGGCTTCTTCCTGCTGGCGCTGGCGGCGTGGCAGGGATGGTGGTGGTGGTTCCACCGCCGGCTGCTGCTGACCGCGTGGTTCCTGGTGCCGTCTGCTGTCAGCGGCGTGGCCGCGGTCGCCGCGATGGAGGCGGGGTGGGTCGTCACCGAGGTCGGCCGCCAGCCGTGGATCGTCTACCGCGTCTTGCTGGTCAGCCAGGCGGTCACCCCGTCCAGCGGGGTCCCTGTCACGCTGGGGGTGATCCTCGTCCTGTACGCGATCTTCACGGTGGTCTCGATCGGCGTTCCGATGGTCATGTCACGGCGGTGGCGGCGGGAAACGCCCGCCGAAGAGGAGGCCGAGCAGGTGCCGTACGGCCCCTCGCCGGCCAGGTTTTCACTGGCCGGGCCGACGGCACCGCCGGGCGTTCCGCCGGAATCCTCTGGCGGCCCGGAGGCGCCATGAGCCCCTCGCCGGAGGACATCGCGGTCGCCGTGATCCTGTTCGTGGTCATCGCCGCGTACGCGCTGTTCGGCGGGGCGGACTTCGGCGGCGGGATCTGGGACCTGCTGGCGGGCAGCGCCGGGCGGGGCGCGGCCCCCCGAGAGCTCATCGACGAGTCCATCACCCCGGTCTGGGAAGGCAACCACGTCTGGCTGGTCTTCGTCCTGGTGCTGCTGTGGACAGCGTTCCCGCCCGCGTTTGCCGCCATCTTCACCGCGCTGTTCGTCCCGCTCAGCCTGTCCCTGCTGGGAATCGTCCTGCGCGGGGTCGGGTTCGCCTTCCGGCACACCGCGCAGCGGCTGCACATGCAACAGCTCACCGGCGCAACGTTCGCCGCCGCCTCGCTGATCACGCCGTTTTTCATGGGAACCGTCGTCGGGGCCGTCGCCACCGGGCAGGTACCCGTGCACCCCGCCGGCAACGTGCTGGCCGCCTGGACCTCGCCCACCGCCATCCTCACCGGGTTCCTGTTCGTCGCCGCCTGCGCCTACATCAGCGCGGTGTTTCTCGTCCTGGAGGCCCGCCAGCGCGGGCACCAGGACCTGACGCGCTACTTCTCGCGGCGCGCCACCGCGGCTGGGGTGCTTACCGGTGCGCTGGCCGGCGGCACGTTCGCAGAACTGCCGGCCAGCGCGCCCTACGTCTACGCCCGCCTGACCGGCATCGCCCTGCCGCTGGTGGCGATCTCGATCGCCGCGGGGATCGCCGTGCTGGGCATGCTCTGGCTGCGCTGGTACCACTCCCTGTTCCTGCGGGGGATGGCCGCGATCGCCGTGGCGACCGTCGTGTTTGGCTGGGGACTGGCCCAATACCCCTACCTGGTCCCCACCTCGCTGCCGCTGGCCGCGGGCAGCGCGCCCACCGCGGCCCTGGTGGCGGAATTCGTCGTTGCGGGCCTCGCGGTGCTGCTCGTGGTGCCCGCGTTCGCTTTCCTCTACTTCCTGCAGCAACGGCGTGTCCTGACGGCAGCCGAGACTGATGCCGGCCTGCGGCTGGCCGCCCACCTCGAACAAGCCCCTCCCAGCCACGCCGCGGCCGCCCCGCCGCCGACCGGGGCCCGGATGACGAGGGCGCTGGTGCTGGTCGTGCTGGCCATCAGGGTGATCAGGGATGCTTTCTCACGCTCACACCGCCGGTGACGGCGGTCGCGGCGCCTCAAATGGGGAGCCAAAGAGCTACCCTGGTTCTATGGCGGACGCTTCGATCAGGCTGTCCTGTCTCATCCAATCTGACTCAGGCGTCGTGGATCTGAGTCATTAGCTCGTTGGTCCCGCTGACCTGAGTCATCGGCGTGACGTGTCCCGGGTGCGAACGCACCGTCGGCGATGGCGACCCTGGTGTCCCGTGACAGCGAAGATTGCTCTCCCCGTTCCTCTTACCTGTGAGGAGGAATCTTTCTTGTCAATCCATGGTGGTTCCGATGCCCGCTTTGCCTGTTTCTGGTGGCTGCTGGGGGCGGCTCTTGTCAATGAAGATTGCTCTGGGTGAGCTTTGCGGCCGGCGCAAGGCGCCTTGACCTTTCCCTTGGGGCAACCCGGACACTGGGCCTGTCGGGCAGCCTGCCCGAGAACGAGGGAGACGGCTAGTGGAGGAGATGAGCATCGGCGAGTTCGCACGGCGGTCCCGCCTGTCACCGAAGGCACTTCGCCTCTATGACGGGCTTGGTCTGCTTTCGCCATCCCGCGTCGATGAGCTTTCCGGCTACCGCTACTACGAAGGCGCCCAGCTCGGGCAGGCCCGGCTGATCGCGGCCCTCCGCCAGGTGGGGGTCCCGCTCACCACGGTTAGGGAACTGCTAGCGCTCGATCCCGCCGAGATGGCTGCGCGGGTGACGGCGTTCTGGCAGGAAGCCGAGGAACGGCACTCCGGGCAGCGGGCACTGGTCACCGCCCTCGTCGACCGGCTCACCGGAAGGAGCATTGTCATGTACGAGGTCATGACCAGGGAGATGCCGCAGCGCAGCCTGCTGTGCCTGAAGCGCAACGTCGGCGAATTGGGCTTGTGGGCGCTCGGCAAGGAGTTCGTCGGCATCGTCCGCGATCAGCGGCTGCCCAGGATCGACGGCCGGGAGGGCGCCGCGTTCTGTATCTACTGGGGCCAGGTGAGCGCAGACAGCGACGGGCCGGTCGAATGGTGCCGGCCGGTCCCCAGCGCCGAGGCCGAGGGACTGGCGGCGCAGTTCCCCGAGCTGACCCTGCGGGTCGAGCCCGCCCACCGCGAGGCCTACGTCGACCTCGGTCCCGGCGGTCAGATCAGCCCGGCGCAGTGGCAGCTCGCCGACGAGGCCCTCCGGAACTGGGCCGACGCGCAGGGTATCCATCCGCAGCGGCAGCAATTGTCGCTGACGCCGGAGGATCTCGGCGTGCGGATCACCTACCTCGCCAGCCCGCCGATAACCGAGACCAGCGCCCCCGACTGCGACTTCGCCGTGCCATTCGCGTAACGCCTTCAGCGGCTATGGGCCAAGACCTTCACCGGCCCGCGCAGCCACTTCTCACGAACAAGGCCAGGCCTGCGGCTGCGGCAGACCGCGATGCCGACTGGGAAGCCGCCGATTGATGCAACCCGAGCGCCGCCATGTGGGCGGCTGGCTGCGGAACCCAATCACAGACCGGCGCAGCGGACCGCTGCTGTCATGAGTTGGCGGCCATGTACCGGATCACCGTGTCCGCGTCGCGGCTGGCGGCGTACAGCCCGGAGTCCGGGTCGTTCTCCGAGACACGCCAGACGCCCTCGCGCTTGTCCCAGAACGCGGTCCAGGACAGGTGCTCGGCGAGGAATGCGGCGATCCGGGCGGCGGCGTAAGGGGTGGGGAGGCTGGTTGCGTCGCTCATGACCGGTTAGCTCGGACCGACTACGGTCGGCTCCATGTCCCCTCGGGACCGTGGCCCGCGTCGGCCGCACGGCCCGCCCGGCCAGGACGCGAACGAGCAGTTGCCGTGGTCGATCGTTTATTACCAGGCGCCGGGGAGCACGCTGGCACAGCGCTCCAATGACCTTGTAACTTCGCAGGAGCTCCACGACCGGTTGCTTGAAGGTCGGCCTGAGAAACGAGCAACACTTACCGGTCATCACCGAAGCCGAGGCCATCTCAACAGCTACGCGAAGTGGAGTTGGCAGCGAACCGGCCAGAAACGCACTTTTCGACAAAACCTAAATTCAAGCCTCAATCCTAATATTTTGGTAATAGATTGACACTTGACAAATAATCTACATGCAGTTTTCTCGTAATGGTATAATCCCTTTTTATGGAAGCTCCAAGATTTGGAACACGCAAAAGGGTTGGACCCAGGTGGATCTCCTCCGTGACGGGCATATATTTTTAGCTTCCATCAGCCTCAACACCTGCGTAGTTCTTAATTTTATTTAGAACCTGGTATGATACTTTTTATGAAGAGACAACCCATCGTTTATCTAATTTGCGGATTTATCGGTGCCGGTAAAACTACTTTCGCAAAGAAGCTAGAGGGAAAAACTGGTGCAGTGAGAATCACGAAGGATGAGTGGTCAATTCGTCTAATTGGAAACGATCCTACAATCGATGGATATGAGGAATGGGATCATAAGATCTGTGGGCTATCAAGGGATGTCGCATTCCAGCTTGCCGAGAAAGGTATCGATGTCATTATTGATGAGGGATTTTGGGAAAAAGAACTACGAGATGAGATGAGAAGAAGAACGGGTGCAATTGGCGCTAAAGCGGTAGTGTACTATGTTGAAACGCCGATAGAAACGATACAGGAAAGAGTTGCGGGAAGAAACAATTTTCTCGCGAAAGACTCGTTTAAGATTAGCCGAGAAATGTTGGATAATTATCTGAGTTATTGGCAGCCTCCAAGTGAAGATGAAGATTACATCCTCGCCAGTGAGGTGAAATGACATATCTACGAATGGGAGGAGGCCGCGGAGAACCTTAGTTGATCATGACCGGAGGCTGTGATCTGGATCACAATGAGAGCTTGAGACGAGAGGCTGACTCCCCGCTTCAGTGACCGCTCAACTGAGGGTCAATCGCTTAGAAATGAGCTGGTTGTCGCAGCTCAGCACAGCGCTTGGGGACTCGCTGCTTACAAGCGAGAAGCCCGGTGGTTCGAACCCACCTGCGCCCACCAAGATTTTGGCAGTTAGATTGCCTTTTTAAAACACCAATCGGAGATTCGGGAACCACAATGGGAACCACGGGTGCATGCCCCTGACGAAAGAAGGCGTGCCCAACCTGGTGTTCTGGTCACACGACATGCTCTGCGACTGCGGCTTGTCGGGGCCAGCGTGCAAGATCAAGTGCGGCAGGGGAGCCGGGCGTGCGGACCGCCCGCGGCCTGGGAGGACACTGAGGGGATGGACCGCGAGCCTGCGGAGACCTTCCTGCGGCTGCTGGCAGAGGCCGAACTACGCCACGCAGCCGCGATGTCGGCGGCGCGCATGCCAGGCCGCAGGCATCCGGCCGGGCTCGCGCTGGCCGCGCAGGCGCTGACGGCCGTGGGCGCGGTGGATTCCGGCGTCGCTATGGAGATCCAGGCTGACTCCGGCCTTGCCGTCGCTGCCCGCCAGACGCCGACCCGGGACACCGGCCCGGGACGCATCAGGTCGGCACCCAAGCGCACATCGTGGCGGATCGTCCCGGTAGGTCAGGTGATCAAGACCCCGGACAGCGGCCTGCACGGCGAGCTGATCCTGATGGCGTACGCGCAATCCGCGGGTGGCGGGCGGTTCCTGGTGGCCGACTGGCCCTCCGGCCCGTTCACCGCCACCGCCGCAGATGACCGCGGCGCCAGCTACCAGGTCCGCTGGCGCGGCGAGATGGCACCGCGCGAGCTGGAGCTGCACCCCGGCCCCGCGCATCAGATCCGCTGGCTTGACCTGACCGCGGCGGCCGGCGAGACCGCCATCCGCATCGACCTGACCCGGCAGCCCCCGGTACCGGATATCACCGTGACCCCGCAGGCGCACAGCCCCGGTGAGCTCCTCCTGGACGTCATCGCCGCCCGGATCCTCACCGCCGCGGCGCTCCTCGCCCAGGACAACCCCGGACGGCCGGCCGCCGCCAGCACCCTCCCGCGCGCCCTTAGCGACGGCCTCGGTCACGTCGTCGCCGCGCTCTACGCGGCTGACGCCCTGCCGCCAGGCAGCCCCGTCCCCGGGCAGCTCGCCGGCCTGTGCGCCACGCTGGGCATCACCGGCCACGGCATCACCGCGCCGCCCGCCGCCGGCCTGCCGCGGCACTGGCACAGCATGCTCGCTCCCGGCCGCCCGGCGCAGACGCTGGCCGCGCCCCGCATCTGGGCCATGACAGCAGCCGAACTGCCCGGACTGGACGGCGCCACGATCGCGATCGCGGGCCTGCATCACGGCGAGCGCGGCACCATCATGCACCTGCTGGCCACCGGCGTCACGCTGGAAGACGACTGGCCCTACGCCCGGGGCGTCCGCCCCCTGCCAGTGCTGTGGATACGCGACAACGACAGCCACTGGCACACCACCCGCCTGGACGGCCTGAGCCCGTGGGGGGATCACGGCACGAACCCGTGGACCGATACCCGCATGGTCACCTTGTGGCTGAGGATCGTCCCCCCGCTCGATCCCGGCACCGCCTGGATCGAGATCTCCGCAACCGGGCGATCGGCTCACGCCCGGACCACCTTGGCACTCAGCCCGCAGTGACCACCACCCCAGCAGCAGACAACGGTGTCTCCTCCGCGCCGCGAGCCGGCCCGACGGCTCAACGACCCCGGCGGGCGGAGTGGATGGCAACGGGCCGACAGCGTACGTGTCACGGAATCAACCCACGCGCTTCTGCATGCCGATGAGCGGACGTCGCTTCCTCGTATAGATAGCGGGGCTTCGGGGTGAAGTCGCCCTCATCTGCGGACAGGGTCGAGCGGTGTTGGTACGGTGCGAGGCCTCGGCCGTGCTCAGGTTGATCGGTCAGCGGCTGGGACTCGGCGTTGTGCACCTGGGCCATCGGCCCGCTTGTCCCGCCGGGGTGAGTCATTGGCCCGGCGGCTCTGGCCGCACGGAGCCGGTCTCATCCGCGCCAGGGCCACGCGGCCAGCAGGTCCGCGGAGGTGCAGCCGCTGGATCCTATTCCGTGCAGCAGGGCGAACAGCAGGAGCACGATGCCAGGCAGGAGAACCGCGCCGCTGGCCAGCACGACGCCGAGCAGGGTGAGCACCGCGCCGGTGACCAGGAACAGGGCCCGCCAGCGGGTCCGCACGCCGCGTGAGAGCCGCGTCCTCCTGGTGGCGGCGGCAAGTGTATCCGGGCTGATGTCTGCGGGCGTATCACCGAGCATCCCGGCCTCCCTCCCTCGTGTCGGGAGCCACGAGATTCTGCCGGGGAACGAACTCGCTCCCTGTCTGCAGGATAACCGCCTGAGATGAGCGGGCAGGATCAATGTCACCGGCCCCGGGCCTGACAGCCAGCCAAGGGCGTAACAGGCAGATGCCGTACCGGGTGTCCCAGGTTGGGCAGGAAAGCCGTCGGGCTTCGCGGTGACGGCTACCGCGGTCACGCGTTGTGACGGACGGGATAGTACCTACGTGCGATATCCGCCCTTACCTGCATCGCCTGGTGACCGCAAGCGTTCATTTCCGGGGTTTCACGGCTATTGTCACCGTGGTCTGGGAATGGCTGAGTCTGCTCCCTGTCCCTGATAGCTGCCGGGTCCTGTGAGCGGGCGGGCGGGTCAGGGGGCGCGAAGCGCCCGCGTAGCGGCGCCGTAGGCGCCCTTGACGCGGCCGTCCGGGAGCGGATCATTGCCGGCGGCAGGGCAGGGCAGCCTGGTGGGTGGGGGGGGTGTCAGCGGTCCTGGGTGCCGGCCTTTCTGTGCGGGTGACGTCGAGCCGTGACGGCCGTGGGGCCAGGCCTGGGCAGCCAGCCTTACCTTGGCCCGCGGGGCTTGGGCTGCCCCGGTACTACAGTCCCGGTTTGTGATCTAGGAGCAGGTTGATCACGGTGTGACCTGAGCTGGCCCGCGATGCGGCGCGGCCACCTGTTAGCGGCCACGCTGTCTGCACACCGTTCGGCAGCGTTCGGTGTGTATGTTCTGGCAGCTCTTGGCGGTGATGATGCGGCTGGCGGCAGGAAGTTCAGGCTATGCCGTTGCCGGGGTGGTCGCCGTTGAGGAGGCGGGCAAGCACGTCGATGAGTTCGAGCAGCAGCGCGTCGATCTTGGCTTGCTGGTCAGCGGCGTGCTGGGCGCGGTAGCTGGTGACGAGCCGGTCCCATCGGGCGGCTGCCTGCTGTTCGTGCTCGGCGGCGTGGTGCCCGGCTTGGTAGCCGGCCTGCCACCAGCGCAGGGCCTCGGCCCGGTTCATGGTGGCCGGCTGGTGCTGGTAGTCAGTCTCTGGTGAGTTCGGTGACTGCTTTCTTGGCGCAGGCATCGTCGACGAGGTCTTGCCCGGCGGCTGCGGCGGCGATGAGGGCGGCGGTGGCGGCGTTGTTCAGGGCGCGGGGCAGGCCGGAGGAGACGCGGTGCAGCCGGGCGACGGCGTCATCGGCGAACAGGGGGTCCTCGCGTCCGGCCAGGGTCATGTGGTGGCGCAGGTAGGCCGCTGATTCGGCCAGGTCCATGGGCTTGATGGCGTACCGGGTGGCGATCCGCTGGTCCAGGGCGGCGAAGGTGCCCATGCGCAGCTGCCGGGCCAGGGTGGGCTGGCCGATCAGGATCCCGGCGAACGGCGATGCCGAGTCCATCTCGGCGTTGGTCATGAGCCGCAGTTCCTCCAGCTGGTCAGGCTGCAGCAGGTGCGCCTCATCGACGATCAGCACCACGGTGCGGTGCCGTTCGGCGGTCTCGGCGGCGAGCAGGTCCGCGGCCTGGGCCATGAGCTCGGCCTTGAGGTAGCGGGGCTGGGCGCCGAGCGCCCGGACCACCTGCACATACAAGCCGCGAGTGCCGAACGCGGGGTTGGCGACGTAGATGACCTGGTGCCGGGTGGGGTCCAGGCCGGCGACGGCGGCGCGCACGGCGACGGTTTTCCCGGCCCCGACGTCACCGGTGATCACGCCGAGCAGGATCTGGTCGATGCAGAAGCTGATCCGGGCGGTGGCCTGGGCGTGGGCCTGGCGGGCGAACAGGTCCCCGGCGGCGATCGCCTTCCCGGACGGGGTGCGGGCCAGCCCGAAATGCGCGGCCCACGGCGCCCTGCTAGCCATCACCATCCTCCTCCAGGTCGCCGGGCTGGGCAGGCAGCTGGGTGAAGTCGATCGCCGCACCGGTGCCGGCTTCCTCATCGTGGGCGGCGGCGACCATGCCGAGGTAGTCGATCCCGGTCGGGTCGGTCGCGGGCGGCGGGGGCGGGGTGACCGCGCGGTGGACATGCCGGCCGATCACGAACGGCACCGCGGCTCCGGCCGGGCGCCCGTCCAGGAACACCTCGATCCTGGACAGGTCCTCCGGGTCGTAGCGGAGCTCGACGCGCCGGCCGGTCAGCGCGGGATCGACAGAGTAGGAGTTGCCTTCCAGCGGGACGGTCGCGACCCGGGTCACCCGCCGGGTCACCGACCAGCGGAACGCCTCCCGGATCAGCGCCGGGCCGGCCTGCCGGTGCGGCCCGCCGGCGCAGAACCGGTCGATGGGGACCTGCCCGGTCTCGGCGTGCACCCGCCGGTTGGCGACCTGCTCAGCCCACGCGGCGAACCAGTCGTTGAGCTGGTCCAGCGACTCGATGCCCTGGTGCATCGCCTCGGCCAGGAACGCTTCCCGGATATACCGGTTGGCTCTTTCCTGCTTCCCCCGCCCCTGCGGCGAGTACGGCTTGGAGTGGACCAGCCGGATGCCGAGCACCGCGCACGTCCGCGCCAGCCACGCGTTCGCGAACGGCGCCCCGTTATCCGCATACAGGATCTCCGGGACGCCCCTGCGGGTGATCGCGCGGCGCAGCAGCTCCTGGCAGATGCGGGCGTTCTCCCGGTCATAGAACCGGCCATCGACCAGCAGCCGGGAGTGGTCATCGACGATCAGGAACAGCCGGGCCCGCGCCGACCCGTCCCGTTTCGGGTACGGCACCCAGGGGCCCACCAGCACATCGGTGACCCACCGTTCGTTCGCTCGCTCAGCTTCATATCTCCCGTACGCTTTCGGGGCTGCCTTGAGCGCGGCCCGGTGCAGCCCGGCGCGGCGCAGCTGCCCGCTGACGGTCCGCTCGGCGACCCGCACGCCGTGCCGGTGATACAAGATCGAGGCGATCTGCGCCGCGGACCGGCCGGGCAGTTCCAGACGCAGCGCGGCGGCTTCGCCGAACAGCTCCGGCATGGCCCGCACCTTCCCGGTATCGGACCGCGGCGAGGGCCGCAGCCCATCGACCCCGCCGGCCCGCCAGGCCCGCAGCCACCGGTCGATGGTGCCGCGCGAGTACCGCCGCGCCGTCCCGTCCGGGTGCGCATGCGGGCGCGCGGCGATCGCCCGCACCACCGAGCCCCGCTCGGAGCTGGTCAGCCTGGTGTTCGCGGCCTCGGCGATCACCGCCCACCGGTGCAGCGCGATCTCCTGCCGCATCTTCTCATCCATCACCCCTGGCCCCTCCCATCCCGGTGCCGGGACGCCCTGCGCGTCACCGGCTCCTGGGAGGCATGAAACGCCGCGTGCCGATGATCAGGAAGGGCGAGGATGCGTTGGCGGCCAGCAGGCTCCCGCCGGTCACCGCGCAGGCAAACCGCCACCGCCCCAGCGCTGCCCAGCCCGGCAGCCCCGCCACCGCCGTGAACGCCGCGCCGATCGCCGCGACAGCCGACCGCAACCGATCCGGCAGCAGCCGGATCACCTCCCCGCCCAGCTCAACGGCCAGCGCCGAGAAACTCACCGCCAGCTCACCGGCCCGCTCGGCGAACCGGCGGACCCAGCCCCGTGCCGTCGTATGCGGCACCCCCGCCGCGGCCGCCGCCCGGCGCACCCCGCACGCGCCGCCCGTGACCTGCTCGATCACCGTGCCCACCGGCTCCGCCGCGTCCAGCCGCCGGGCCAGCACGAACGCCGGCAACAACGCATGACTCACCCCGCAGCCGCGGCACCGGACCCGCGGCACGAAGATCTTCCGCTCCCGCTCCTGCCAGCGGACATGCCGCCAGTAACCCGACCAGAACACCACCGGCGACGAACACGACGGGCACTGCGGCCGCGCCACCGGCACCGCCCGTCCCATCGACGCGTACGCATCGACCGTCAGCGGGCACGGCCATACCATGGACATGGCGAATCACCGCCCCAGATCCCTTCTCGCGACAGGCGGCTAAACCGGGCGAGGAGGGATCTCTGCGTTAAGTGACAGATCCACCACAATCCTGAACCGCGCCGGGCGCCCCCCGCAGCCTGCATCACCAAAGAACGCGGCCGTGCCCTCACCGAAGATGCTCAGCCAATCAGGCCGTCAACACCACCCCATGATCATGCTTCGTGACTAGTCAAGACGATGAGGTGGCCGCTGAGGTCATCGTAGAAGAAAGAGCATGGCTCGCTGATCTGAAACGGGAGC
>Ga0335073_10007559_pt1 | contig 15247 bp, 9 predicted proteins | sample Lox_Sample_22_FD_207093 | JGI IMG/M metagenome (GOLD analysis project Ga0335073, IMG submission 207093) | Soil microbial communities from Loxahatchee National Wildlife Refuge, Florida, United States - Lox_Sample_2.2 | ecosystem: Environmental > Terrestrial > Soil > Wetlands | place: USA: Florida... | reverse complement strand
TGAGCAACAGACGTTTTACGAGGCTCACAAACGGATTCTCGAAGAAAGTGGACAATCACCGCCATTCGGTTGCCTTGCACTACATGTATTACAACTTCTGCCGTGTGCATCAAACACTGCGTATCACGCCAGCGATGCAGAGCGGCATCAGCGACCACGTTTGGAGTTTGGATGAGTTGATTGCGCTGCTGCCAAAGCCAGTCGTCAGAGCTTCTACGATTGAGCGGGATTTGCTGATGAGGGCGTTAGGCGAGAGTTCCTAGTCTTGCGGTTTCGGCGAATCGAACACGTACTTACAGTTATCATTCAACTTCCGCAGCCTCTCGAAATATCTTTCCAACTCATAATCCGTCTCACTCGCTGTTGTGGCCCGCGCCAACTTGAAAAGCAGAAGCCACATTTGACCTTGTAATCCCTTTGCGAATTCCCCACCTGGGTAAAGAACAGCAGGGCAAATGGCGTCGATCTCCCCGCTGTTATGAATGATTAGCATTTCTGGCTCACCGCCGCATCCCTCGTCATAATCAATCGCAGCATCGACAGCCAGTGATGCTATTAGCCCCACATCCGCAAGGGTTGTGCCGTAGCGGTATTGTCGTATTAGATACTTTGCCAGATAAGCTCCAGACCCCAAGCACTCGTAAGCATCAACTGGAGTAAGCAGAGTTTCATGCGACACGAATAGCTGGGTTTCATGTTTCAGCCAGATGCCGACCAGCATCTCTAAATACACCGCTCCGCTGGTGCGGTCGGGATGCGGAAAGATGTGTTCCTTGTAAAACTTGGCAAGTGCCGATTGAATCGCCTTGCGGACAGATTCAATGCTCGCGTCAGCGAGGTTGACCTTATCAACCGCAGCACGACATGCTTCCGCAGCCGCACGCGGAAAATTAAGGTCATCGCTGGAAATGGCAAACACGGTCGCGCACTTGCCGTTGTCGTGCCGATAGAACAGCAGTTTGCTTTCATTCGTCTTGACGACACCCGATACTTTGGTATCGACACAAAACAGCAGCCCATCATCGAAGAGGAAACCGGCAGCGACGGTCATGCGCTTTCTCCGGCGGACCCGTTCGGGATGCGGTTTCCGCTTGGCGCTTGGAACTGGCAGCGGTGTGAAGGCTAACATGCTAGCATCTCTTTCTGCATCTACGGCAGGTTGAACCACTGATCTTGCGCTATCGTTTTGGTACGCCACTCATCCCCGTATGTGTACTCAACCGTCAGCGCCTTGAATTCCTCCCTGAATGGGTCGCCAAAAGTGTCTTGGTCAATCAGAAACGATGGCCCTCGCTCTTTTACCAACGTTTGCACCAATGCCGTCACATCCTTCCCCGTTTTGTTCTTGTCGGATGGATGGTACATTGCCCGAAGCACCGTCACAGACGGTCGTTTTATCCCACGGAAAACCGCAATCAGAGCGTATATCGACAGCGCCAAAAGCGAGATCGAACCCCAAAGACCCCAACTCATCCCGCTTACCGTGCCCGGTCTCAGCTTCTCAACCGTCATCACGACCGCACATGTCGCCGCAATCATCGCGCACCCCGCCTGCAACACTTGCCCTTTGTTGCTGAACCATTGCGCCATGCGTGGAATCCTCCCACCAGCCGCGTTAGTATGTCTATCTGGTTTTTGCGGCTGTCAGAGACGCTCGGTTTCGGGTGGGGTTTCGCCTGTGGAAAACGAAACTGACCCACTACCCGCACGTGCCCTTCGTTGACTTGGCGGGTTGTTCAGGATAATGTTTTTCCAAAAATTGCTGTCTCCCGGGGGGCTGATTGTCAGCGCTTCCTCCCAATGTCGTCACGCAGTTACTGGCGAACTGGCACGCCGGTGACGACGAGGCGCTGCGTTCGCTCCTGCCGCTGGTCTATGAAGAATTGCGGCGGGTGGCGCATCGCCACCTGCAAAAGGAGCGCCCCGGCCACACCTTGCAGAGCACCGCACTGGTCCACGAAGCCTATCTGCGACTAGAGAAACAAGGAACAGCTCGCTTCCAGAACCGCCAGCATTTCCTGGCCATCTGCGCCCAGCTCATGCGCCAGATTCTGGTGGAGTACGCCCGCGCCCGTCATGCCGCCAAGCGCCACGGAGGAGTGCGATTGTCGTTGACCGACGCTCTGGGAGCCAAGACCCGCGACTTGGACCTGGTTGCTTTAGACGACGCGCTCAACGAACTTGCCAAACTCAGTCCACAACAGAGCCGCATCGTGGTGCTCCGGTTTTTCGCCGGGCTTTCCATTGAAGAGACGGCTCAGGCGCTGGGTATTTCGCCGGCCACCGTCAAGCGGCACTGGGAGACGGCAAGGCTCTGGCTGTATCGCGAGATGAGCCAGAGTGAGCGCACATGACACCGGAACGCCATCAGCAGATTTGCGATTTGCTCTACCAGGTCCTGGAGCTGCAGCCCGAGCAGCGCGACTCGTTTCTGGAGGAAGCCTGCCGCACGGATCACGACCTGCGTCGCGAGGTCGATGTTCTGCTGTCTGGTAATGACGAGCTGCGCTCCAGCTTTCTGCGGCTCTCGACGGTTCGCCTGCTCGGCCCGGGAACCAGAGTGGGAGAGTTTGAGATTGAGTCGCTCATCGGTTCCGGCGGCATGGGCGAGGTCTATCGCGCACGCGACCTGCAACTGCCGCGCGACGTCGCCATCAAGGTCATCTCTTCGTACCTCGCCGCCGACAAGAAACAACTGCGGCGGTTCGAGCAGGAGGCGCGGGCCGCGGCCGCTACCAATCATCCCAACATCCTGACGATTTTCCACCTGGGCAACCACGAGGGCGCGCCCTATCTGGTTTCGGAGCTGCTGGAAGGCGAAACCCTTCGTGACAAGCTAAGACGAGGACGAATACCGCTGCCGCAGGCGATCGATCTGGCGATGCAGATCGCCCGTGGATTGGCAGCGGCCCATGAGAAGGGAATTGTTCACCGCGATCTTAAGCCGGAAAACCTGTTCGTCACCAAACATGGTCAGGTGAAGATTCTGGACTTTGGCCTGGCCAAGCTGACCCAATCGCTCGGACCTGCGCCCACGCCGGATGGACCAGCCGAGGAATCGATCCTGAGGACCGAGCCCGGAACAGTCATGGGCACCGCGGGCTACATGTCGCCGGAACAGGCCCGAAGCCAGCCGACCGACGCGCGCTCCGACATCTTCTCCTTTGGCGCGGTGTTGTACGAGATGATCACCGGCAAACACGCGTTCCAGCGGGCAACCAAAGCCGACAGCATCAGCAGCGTCCTCAATCAGCAGCCGCCCGCCCTGGCGAAGACTGTGCGCGGTCTCCCCGCTGCCTTGCAGCGGGTGATCGATCGCTGCCTGGAGAAAGATCCGGCGCGTCGCTATCAGGACGCATCGGAGTTGGTCACCGCGCTTCAGGCGCTCCCTCGCACTGCCGGCGTTCCGTTGTCACGGGTGCTGACCTTTGCTTTTGTCTTCAGCGCGCTCCTCATCGGCTATTTCTTTCGCGGCGATCTCCTGGAGTTCGTCCGTCGTTTCTGGTTTAAACCACCAGCCCCACGAGAGCTTGTTGAAAGAAGCCTCACCGCGAATCCTGCGGACAACCCGGTGCGTGCCGCCGCAGTTTCTCGCGACGGGAAGTACGTTGCCTACACCGACAACTCGGACAAAGTCAATCTGCTTCTGGTGGAGAGTGGCGACGTTCGTCGCCTGGCGCTCGATTCTTCGTATGAGCCGGATGATTGGTTTCCTGATGGACTGCACCTGCTTGTGTCCAGGAAAGAGCAGCCGGGATTATGGAAGTTTTCCACTTGGGATTCCAGCTTGCAAAAGTTATTCGATGGCGAAGTACTTATCCCTCCCGTTATCTCGCCAGACGGTTCGACCATTGTTATTGTTAGCGGCACACACCCGAACGAAATCTGGTCGATGGGAGCGGAGGGCGAAGCGCCCCATAAGCTCGTGGACCTCGATTCGAGAGATGTCGTTGAAAATGTCGCCTGGTCTCCCGACCGGAAGCGGCTGGCCTATCTTCGGCTGCGCGGAACCTATGACAAGCACGAGAGCGTTATCGAGACCTGCGACCTGAATGGCAATAATCGCAGTGTTGTCTTGTCGGAAACCAAACTGCTTGGCCGTGATGGTGTCATGGCGGGCATGGCTTGGCTGGCCGATGGCAGGATTGTGTATTCAATCTCAACGCGATTGGACGAATACAATCTGTGGTCCATTCAGGTTGGCAGCGACGGTCGGCCGGTCGCCGGCTCACCTCAGCCGATCACGCATTGGCAGGATTTTATCGCCGCGCGCTTTCAATCCACGGCCGATGGCAAACACCTGGTCGTGCTCAAGCAGCACAGCGAAGACGCCGAGTATGTCGGGACGCTGACGGAAAAATTGCGCGGCTTCAACCCAAAGCGACTTACCGAGGATGATTGGCGCAACGTGGGCACGGCCTGGACGGCCGATAGCAAGAACATTCTGCTGTTCTCGCAGCGCAACGGGAAGTACACGATTCGTGAACAGCGCATCGACGGCTCCCTGGCTGAAACATTGGTGTATGGGCCGGAGAACTATCGCGATCCCGTGGTCAGTTCTACGGGCACGCTCTTGTACACTGCATTTTCATCGAGCAACGGTGTTGTCGATCCGGCAAGCTGGCGCCTGATGAGTACGCCGCTTGCCGGAGGGCCAAAAACCGCGCTGCTGAACGGCCGCTACTCCTACGCGTGCGCTACGACATCTTCTTTGTGTGTCATGTCGGAATTGCAACCGAATCAACAGCTGGTTTTTTCCAAGCTGGACCCTACCCAAGGTAAGGGAAACGAACTCGCCCGAGTGGAGAGTCAGGACATAAATGGGGTACGCGAAGTTTGGCGGCTATCACCCGAGGGGACCAGGATTGCGATAGGAACCAAGGGCGAGGCCGGCGAGCCGATTCGGATTCTAAACGTGCTGGATGGGAAGATAACCACATGGCCGGTTTCGAACACGCAATTCGTGGTTGACCTTGCCTGGGCGGCGGATGGCCAACGCTTGTTCCTCAGCACCCAGTTGGATTCCTCGATCGTAATCGCTTCCATGGATTCGAAGGGCACAGTGACGACGTTGTACAAACCGGCTTCAGATCGGACGCTGTTGGCGTTTCCCATTGCTTCGCCCGACGGACATCTGCTCGCCTTCACTCAAAGGTCCTATGTTTCCGATCTGGTACTCCTGGAAAACTTCTAGCAGGCTGCTGAAAAACTCTCTTCGCGCGATATGTCGCCGGCTGAAGCCGGCTCGCACAATCAGAAACAAACGACTTAGACGCTGGCCTAAAGGCCAGCTCTACCCGAAACACGCGCTCGCACGAATTTTTCAGCAGCCTGCTAGTGCACTGAGTCAGAAGTTCGTCGCATAAGCCAAGGCTTTGTATCAGGGCATGATTTCAGTCATGCCGCTCTGCAATTGGAGAAGGAAACGGCTCTAGCCGCTGCCGGACAGGGGCCAAAGCCCGCAGAGTTATAGGCCGCTTGCGGCGTGGCTGAAGCCGTGCCCTGATACGAGGCGATCTCCAGTACTGCGGTTGATTTCGTCGGAACAACGTACACGGCTGCCGACTTATACGCCAAATTGATACTCAGGACACGAGAGGCAGACAACGCCGGCGGCCAGAGAAGCGAAGGACCGGGCCATCCCAAAGCCCGGCCCTGTCCATGCGCCCTAGCGCTCTAACGCTCGCCCCTCGAACCCTTACCTGCGTGTTCTAGAATGAGGATTTGACCGAGTGGTCAAGGACATTTCGCGACAGCCCGAGCTGAGGCTCGGACTCCGATATCCCTCAAAGCAGGTTGATTCATCCGTGAAGATCGGCATCGATTTTGGAACCACCCGCGTTGTAATCGCAGCCGTTGACCGCGGCAACTATCCGCTGGTCAGCTTCGAAACCCCGGACGGACATGTGCGCGACTGGTTTCCGCCATTGGTTGCTGTTCGCGGGGCAGAGCGCGCTTATGGGTGGGAGGCATGGCTCTTGCAAGGTCAGGCGGGTTGGACCACGGCACGCTCTCTTAAGCGTGTTCTGAAGGACGCCGGACCGGAGACGGAATTCGAGATCGGCGGACAAATTGTTGAAGTTAGACAACTGCTGCGGGAACTGATGGGGGCTTTGCGGGAGCAGCTCTGCGAGCATTCCACGTTATCCGGCGGCCACACCGGCACCATGGAAGTGATGTTGGGGGTACCGGCGAACGCCAATAGCAATCAGCGCTTTCTGACCACCGAAGCAGCTCGTGACGCGGGTTTCGAAATTCTCGGCCTATTGAACGAGCCTTCGGCGGCAGCGGTCGAGTTCGCCCACCGCGACCGTCCGGACGGGAAGACGCATTCCGACGGCTGGCTTATGGTGTACGACTTGGGCGGCGGCACGTTTGATGCTTCGCTCATCCAGTTGGGCGACGAGCTGCACTCCGTGGTTGCCTCGGACGGCATTGCGACCCTGGGCGGCGACGACTTTGATGAGATTTTGGCGGAACTGGCGCTCACCGCTTCCGGAATTTCTTCTGCCGAACGGGAGAATCTTTCTTCGGCCGAGTGGTTCACGCTGCTCGAAGAATGTCGCGAGAAGAAGGAAGCGCTCAATCCCAATACCCGCAAGGTGACCATCGATTTGGAGCGCGTCCGTCCCGACTGGCATGACGTTTCGCTTGCGGTAAACACGTTCTACGAGCAATGCCGGCCGCTGATCGAATCGACCCGCGACGTTGTCAACAAGCTGCTGGCGGAGCATCCGGAGCGCGTCATCGACGCTCTCTACGTGACCGGCGGTGGCTCCGAGTTGCCCCCGGTGGCGCGCATCCTTCGCGAAGAATTTGGGCGGAGGGTGCGCCGCTCGGCGTATATGCGATCGGCGACCGCGATCGGCTTGGCCATCCGGGCGGATGCGCAATCCGGCTTCGTCCTGCGCGACCAGTTCATGCGGAACTTCGGACTGTGGCGTGAAACAGACGAAGGACGTAGCGTCGCGTTCGATCTCATCTTCCCGCGCGGGACAGCTTTGCCGGGCCCCAAGCAACCACCGCTACGAAGGGTGCGTTCGTACAGCCCAGCCCACAACGTTGGCCATTTCCGCTATCTGGAGTGCGCGCGGCTGGCGGGCGACGGGCGGCCGGTCGGCGAGATCACGGATTGGGACGACATCCGCTTCCCCTTTGATCCGAGCCTGCAGGATCGGGCCGACCTTGCGTCTGTACCGGTGGTCCGCGCGCCGGGAACGAACGATTTTGTGATTGAGGAGGCCTATACCTGTGACAGCAGCGGCAATCTGGCGGTAGAGATTTCCAACAAATTCACCGGTTACGAGAAGACATTTCGCCTTGGCCGTTGGTCCGCAAGGCAGGCAAAAATGTCACCCGCTCGCGCAAGGGGGCGCCGTTCGCAGAAGTAGACTTTCAACCGCGACCTTAGTATCCCCGTGCACCTCATGGGTGAACCCCTCTATTCAGCTGATTTCGCCACCCCGCACAGGTCGCTCTGAGAATGGCGTCGCAGGAAACGCGAATCGCGCCGTTTCGACGCTTGTTGGCTGGTATATCGGCTCGACTTAGACTAGCCGTTTCTTGCCAAGCCAAAGCGTTGCGCCAGATTACCCCATAGTGGTATGCGCGACCATCCCCGCCTGTGTTATCGAAAAAACCACTTATCCCGTGATGTGCTGCAGGAGGCAGTGGCCGCATAGTATCGCCATGCAAACGTTGAGCCGGCAGCCGATGCAGAGCCAGGATCGGAATGGCAGCACCGGGAAGGTGGACATCCAACGTTTGCCCACAGAACTCGTGGAGGACGGTAAGGAAAGGAATCAAAGCCACCGCACGGGGTCAAAGACTGTAAAGGAGATTGAAGGTGCAAGCGAATTCAAAACAAACGTGGGCGAGGAGGACGGCCGCCCTGATTGCAATACTGATTTTGCCAATGTTGGGCATCCGGGCGCAGCAGGTGGAAACCAAGCAGGCAGCCACAAACGCTACTCGGATGACTTTCGACTCACCAACCGATGCAGGAGCGGTGCCGGCGAAGGCCGCGAAAAACGCCAATGCAGAATCGCAGGCAGAAAACGTCCGCCGCAACGAACTGCTAGCAATTGACGCCTGCTACGCGATCGCCGATGCCGAGCAACTGTACTCCGTCAGCCGTGGGGAGTACGCGCAGCGCATCGTCAGCACTCATGGCAAGCAAGACGGCTTATATTGGCCTGTGTCGGCTGGACAAGGGCCGAGCCCGCTCGGGGCGGTCGACGAAATTCCCAAGTCTTTCCTCACATCATTTTCGCCGGATCAGCCTCTGGTCATCGACGGTTACACGCTTCGCATTCTGACGGCGCAGGGCAAGAACGCCTCTGGGGGAGCCGGGAGCTACCTGGTGAACGGCAAGATCAGTGGCGGCTTCGCGGTGCTCGCGGCTCCCGTCACGTACGCGCAGACGGGAATCATGACCTTCATGGTTGGTTCTGATGGCGTTGTTTATGAACGGAACTTCGGCCCCGATACCGTCCAGATCGCAAGCTCGATTCACGAGTTCAATCCCGCTGCTGATTGGCAGCCGTCAGGTATGCGCGTCCGGTCTGTGCAACCGTCAAAACCGGAGCCGGTAAACAAATTTGACGTCGAGATCCTCCCCTCCGCTCCTTCATCGGGATATTCGGGTGCAGATGAGTGACGGGTTTTGCGGTGCTGACGACAACGAGCCTGGCGTTCCGGAGAAGTTCATCACCGACCGCAACGGCAAGATTGTTCGGACGTTCATGGGCGCCACAAATTGGGCTTCGCCGGAGTTTGTGGATTGCCGGAGCGGGCTATCGCGACCTTCTTTGCGGCACTCCGGGCTGACGTAGTCCCGTTTCCGGAAACCGAGCCGAGAGCCCTCAGAGGGTTGATAAACCCAGCCGCGTACTCCGCCTCGATCGTTTGCTGCAGACGTTGGAAGTGACTGCTCAGTCCTGCAGGAGACGGCCGGAACGTCGGGCGCGCGGCCAGCATCTTGTCCAGGGCACTCACCAGGTGCACGCTTACGGGGAGCTTGAGCGCGCTCGCCCGGATGCCGTCGGCTAAGGCGCTCTGGCTATAGTCGGTGGGATGTCGCCCGGTCAAGCATTGCAGCAGCACAACGCCAAGCGAAAAGATATCGGAAGCACAGGACAAAGCCTTTGTTCCTCTTGCCTGTTCGGGCGAAAGATAACCGGGCGTGCCAAAAGGCTTGCGCGCGGCCGGCGAATTGTCCTGCTCCAAATGCCTGGCCGCACCGAGGTCGATAAGCACAGCGCTGCCAGAGTCTCGAAGCATAATGTTGGAGGGCTTGATATCGCCATGCACGATGCGTTGTGACCAAATCTCCGCGATTGCATCCAGCACGTCGCCTCCGATCGCCAGCACCTCCCATTCCAGCAGGTGTCCGCTTTTCAATTTTTGGCGTAGCGTTTGGCCGTTGATGAATTCCCACGCCACATAACGCGAGTACCGGCTGCCCACCACACAGCAGCCATGTTCGATCAGGCGCGCCAAACTTGGATGCGAGGTCCGCCTCATCGCGCTGACCTCGCGCTGAACGCGAATGTCCTGAGCAGGATGGAGATGCAGCTTCAGTGCGACAAGGTCATTCGCCGCTGAGCCGTCGGGTCGAAGTACCCTGGTTGCCTTGAAAACGGCGCCTTGCCCTCCCACAGCAATTTCGGAGTCAACAATGTATCGCTGACCCAGCGCGGCCTCTACATCCGTTGCTGTAAAGGGGTGCTCAAACATCGAGTCGCAACCTGCGGTGAGATCTGCTTACGCTTTCACAGAATCCATGAGATTGCTAGAGTACACGTCGGGTTGGGGGAACCAACACTTATTTGCCAATTACCAGGACACGAGAGTAACGTATTACGACAGCACGACAGTAATGCATCACGACGGTGCCCGTTGTGGCGGGGATGGTGAGCCACCAATTACGATCATCGTTTTTCTTGTTGTGGATGTTGCTCGACAGGGGGTATCTGAGGACTCTTACCGGCTCCCGCCGTCTGGGGTTCGTCCTTGGGCAACGTCTCGCCTACCCAATAACCGGTGCGCGCCGTCACCACTACATCGCCGCGGCTGCTAACCACTACGCGCAGGGAGTGCTGTCCCAGGGACAACTTCTTGGGAGTGAAACTCAGCAGGTATTCATTGAAGAAATGGTTGTTGACTCCGGCTAACTGCTGCTCCAGCGACTTTTCGTCGTGGAAGGGCAGATACTCACCGCCCGACATCTCGGCAACGGTCTGCGGCACGTTCTCTTTGGCGGATCGCAACAAGCTGGAAAAGATTCCCAGTAGGTTTACCGGATGATCCGCCGGATCGGCCAGTGTCTCGCCGATCTTCGACGCCGCTGTCTGCGAGTAGGTCGCGCTGTAGATCAATACGTTGCTGCGCTCAATGCGACGCAGGACCTCGGGAGTCGTGGCCTTGCTGCCATCGTCGTTGGCCGCGCTCACCAGAAACAGCACTTTGCGATTGCCCGGCGGGCGGGAATCGAGCTTGGCAATGGAAAAGGCAATCGCATCCAGCACTGCGCAGCCGTAGGATCCGGGAGCGATCTGGTCGATGGCCCGGCTGGCCTGGTCCAGATTCGTGGTGAAATCCTGCTTTAACTCAGGTTTGTCATCGAAGGCCACCACCGCAACTTCTCCTTTACCGTCTCCCACAATGGGGTACAACAGGCTTCCCAACCGCCGCACTTTGTCGAGGGTTTCGCCGGCCGAATGCCCTTTCTGGACAGCGACAACCACCGACGTCTGCGCTCCCTGGAGGTTTTCATCCAGGTGTACCTTTTGTGAGACTCCGTTGTCGTAGATGGCGAAGTCGTCCGCCGAAAGCCGATAGATAGGCTCACCGGCGATGTTGGTTACGAGCGTAGGCACAAGGACTACACTGGTGCCGCCGTGAAGAGTGATCTCTTGAGCAGTGCCTGCCAGACAAGCAAGCAACAGAACCGCTAAGGCTGCCGCGAATTGGCAACGGTCTTGCTTTGTCCCCACTTCTGTAATTAACCGAGAGGACGACGCCGGTTCCAGAATGATTGTGAGGCTCACTGTCGTACCAGCATCGCCAGGCGCGGAAATACAAAATGGCCGGCGGCGTCATCGATCACGTTAATCTGGCAAGTGTAAAAGCCGGGCTTCAATTCCGAGAGTGGCACGTCAAGCTGAAACACGGCCGCATGGCGATTCGGAATCGAGATCTCATGAACTTCCGTCAGCGATGTTTCATAAGCTTTCACATTGCCCTTGAAGAACGCAACGTTACTTAGCAGCCGAACCGCGTCCTTCGTGTTGCCCCCGGAGTTGCTCGCGCTCGGGCGTCTTCGATCAGGCGCATTCTCAGCCGTGCTTCGATTATGCGCGGGATCGTAAATCTCGTAATACAAGTACAGATGCTGGCCGCTGGAAAAGACGCGCGTCACGCTGGGCACGATTTGCGAGCCGTTGCGCAGCAGCGGATCGTTGAGATTAGCGCGCTTGCCCGCCGGTTCGAGCTGGCTGGCCATCACGATGGAGCTCATCTTCAGCGGCGCCGATTTCAGATCGGGGATCGTGAAATCGGTTTCGAAAGCGCCCATCTGCCCGTTCTCGTTTTCGCGCACGACGATCTTCAGGTGATACTTGCCGGGCGGCAAGGTCAGCCCATTGTCGTATTGAACATTTTTTCGCTGCACCTCATTTGCGGCATTGACGGCGAGCTTGACGGTATCGCGGATACCCCCGGCCGGAAACTTCTTCTCATCGGTCACCAGGCCGAGCACATCGAGTGTCGCCTTGTCCTGATCGCGATTGCGGCTGAAGGGAATTGCCGAGCCGGGAACGATGAGCGAGATTGGAACATAGTATCGATTGTCGGCGAGCCGGAAATATCCGGTCGCGAGATATAGCGGCAGATCGGTGCTGGGCAATTCCGAGGCGAGTTCTTCCTGAAGCTGGCGCTCGCGGTCTTCTTTATTGGAATGCTTGAAGTCGGCGGCGGCGTAGTAGCCCTTGCGGTATTCCAGCTTCATGCCCGGCCGGTTCACGCGCACCGTGATGCGGCGGAATTTGCCGTCGCGCGCGGGGTTCGTGCTGTGATAGCCCAGCAGGTAGTACATCTCCATGTCCTGCTGAACCCCGCGAAAGACGCGGCTGAAATCGTTGGAGTCGAGATACGAGCGGCCGCCGGTGTCGACCGACAACGAGACCAGCGTCTCCTGCGTCGTGAAGTTGGAGTTCAAATCGTTGAGCGTGGATTGTCCGTTGTAAGGAGACTTTCCGCGCAGGCTGGCGTTCTGCGCCGCGCCTCCCGGTGGCAGCGCCTGCAAGCCGCGAATGTCCATGGTGTAGATGGCCATGTTGGCCAGCACGGCGGCGTTGGTGGCCGAGCGCAGCTCGGATTCATTCTCGATGCCGGTGCGGTCCATGCCACTGGAGAAGTAGATCAGCGCTTTCTGTTGCGGGACACTGGCGACCTGCTGCGCGACCGTGCGCAGCGCTTCCAGGCGGCGATCGGTGTTGAAGATGTTGTACTCGGTGTCGTCGACCGTGAAGGAGTTGGCGTTGTCGGCAGTGCCTTCGGTGGTGCCGGTGCTGCCTTCTTCGAAGCCCGCGCCCGCGCCGAGGTTGAAGCTCTCCAGCGCCTTCTTGAGCAGCGCGCGGTCGGAGGTGAAGTCCTGATTGAGCGTGATGCTGCTGCCCAGCGACACGACTGCGACCAGATCCGCGGGCTGCATCTGCTTGTCAACGTAGTTCTGCGCGGCTTGGGCTGAGCGCTCAATCTCGTCCGGCTGCATCGCCGACAAATCGAAGAACAGGATGATTAGCCGGCGGTCCTTGATGGCCTGCGCCTGCTTGGAAAGCAGCGCGTCTTCCGGGACGGCCGTCGCCTTCTTGGGCGCAACGCTCAACAGGTTTACCTGCTCGGTTGCAGTCTCGACGGCGGGCGTTTTCTGCATGTTCTCGAGGTCGAAGGTCGCCACTTTCTGCGGCTTGTTGTCTTCGAGGATGGTGAAGTCTTCCGGCTTCAGGTCGCGAACCAGGTTGCCGTTGCGGTCGCGCACGGACACATTCACCAGCACGAGCTCTGATTTGGCTTTGAAGGTGTATTCCGTCTCTTGAGCAAGCGCGAGAGCAGGACAAAGCAGCGCGATAAACACGGCTGTCGATGTCGCGGTCCAAAGCGCACATTTTGCAATTCGTCTCATAGCTAAAACCTGAACCTCGCCGTCATCAACAGCGCACGCATGGCGCCGGCGGAAATCACTCGCCCGAAGGTCGGCGAATTCACGACCGTGTCGATCGAGGTGAATTGCGGATGATTGAAGACATTCGTGGCCGAGGCGCGCAGTTCGAGCATCCGCGATTCCTTCAGCAGAATCTCTTTCGTCATCGCCATATCAAAGACGACCTCGCCCGGGCCCTCGATGCTGTTGCGGCCGGCGTTGCCGTACTGTCCCGCCGGTGGAATCACAAACGCGCCCACATTGAAGAATTCCGCGATCGTCGGATTCGACAGGCTGATCGGCTCTCCCGTCAAGTCTGGCCGCAAGGTCCCGTTGACGCCGCTATTCACATTGCCGAATTCGCCCAGCACGCGCGGCGTGAACGGAAACCCTGATTCAATCGTCCAGTCACCGCTCCATTGCCAATCGCCGAGGAAATCGCGCGCCAGGCCTGCATTCGAGAGCCAGCGCTTGTCGTGACCGAACGGCAGCTCCCACAGATAGTCACCGGTGAACCTGTTCCGCACGTCGAAGCTGGACGGCCCATACTCGGCTTTCAGATTAAACGGATTCTGCGCAACCAGCGTCTGACCTGTCACTGTCCCAGTGGGGCTGACCAACGCCGAACCCGCACCGATGGTTGAAGCATCGTCCAGCGACTTCGACCAGGTATAGGTTCCGCCAAGCGAGATGCCGTGCGCCAATCGCTTGCGCAGGCGCACTGTCCCAGCGTTCGCGTTGGAATCGGCAACCGAGTCCTCGTAGTAGAACGCGGGCACGGCGGCATTGAGCAGGCCCAAGGGCGTCCGGTTCGGCGCATCCAGCAGATCGAGATGCGTGCCCTTGGTTCCGGTGTAATCCAGATTCAACACCAGCGTCGGAGTGATGGTCTGCTGTAGATCGAGGTTCCAGATCTGCACGTAACCGAGCGGATAATTCACATTCACCGCGTAATTGTTGGTGATGGTGTTCAACGGCGGAATGGGAAACCCGTTTTGCAGCGTCAGGTGATTGGTGAGCGACTCGACATTGGTCTGGGTAAACGAGAACGGCGGCTGGAACGCGAGGTCCTGGGCGATGTTGGCGTAGGCCGTAGTGTTGTAGTTGATGCCATAGCCAGCGCGCACCACGGTGTTGGCCTGCCATTTCCACGCCAGGCCCAAGCGCGGCGCCAACGCGTGGTGATCGGGATTCACCAGCGTCACCGGATAAAACGTTCCCGTCAACGACCCCACCTGATTTGGAAATACCGGCGCTACCGCAGTGAGACCCGGTGCGATATCGAGGTTTACGATCTGGTTCGCGGTCTCACTGTAGGGCGACACATACTCATATCGCAGGCCGATGTTGAAGCTGAGATTGCTGCGGGCGCGCCACTCGTCTTGCGCGTACAGGTCCCACGAATTGCCGCGAAAATGATAGCCGGAGGGGTTGGTGCCGTATTGCACCGAAGTCTGTTGCGGAAGCCCGAGCAAGAAATCGGCGAAGTCGAAGCCGGTGCCCGGAACCGCCGCGCCATTCACCATCTCGGCGGTGTTGAGCCCGGTAAAGACGAAGCTGCCGCGCGGATTGCTGGCCGTGCGCGTATTCAGCTCGATGCGGCGAAAATCTCCGCCCCAGCGCAGCGTGTGCTTGCCATGCGGATAAAGCATCTGGTCGGTGAGAGTGACGGTCTGATCGCGGTTGGAAACCGGCAGCGTGTCGGTGAGGCTGCCGAAATTGGTGAAGGCCAGATTGGGCAGACCCCAGTTCGCCGGATTTTGTGAGACACCGTTAATGCCGAGATCGCCCGTGACGTTGGTGTTGAAGGCGTACAGATTCTGCGTCGCGATCTCGCTGAGGTTGTACTCCACGCGAAAGGTGTTGATCAGGCGGCCGAAGCTGCGAATGTATCCCACCGGTGCATCATAGCCATGCGTCATGGTTTGGCCGCCGACGCTGGGAAACGAATTAGTCAGCGTCTGGTCGGCTTCGTGATAGTGGAAGCCGAAGGTCAGGTTGTTCTGCGGGCCGCGAAAGCGTCCCGGGCCGCGCGTGCTGGAT
>Ga0335073_10007558_pt1 | contig 15247 bp, 13 predicted proteins | sample Lox_Sample_22_FD_207093 | JGI IMG/M metagenome (GOLD analysis project Ga0335073, IMG submission 207093) | Soil microbial communities from Loxahatchee National Wildlife Refuge, Florida, United States - Lox_Sample_2.2 | ecosystem: Environmental > Terrestrial > Soil > Wetlands | place: USA... | reverse complement strand
CGCTGCCCGATCAGCAGCTGGTCGACGCCTATAAGGCCGGCTTCGCGTACACGCAGATCGACCGGAGCGGCAATGCCCTGGACACCGGCACCAACGGGTATCACGCGGAGTACGAGCACGACGTCGTCGGCATCCTCGCGAACATGTTCAACGAGGGCTATTTCACCGACGCCCACGCGCTGCTCGACGAGACCGACCGGGTGGTCGGGACCAACACCCAGTACTCGGACGGGACGTGGGTCTACCCGTGGCTGTGGGCCCTGTACGTCGAGAAGACGGGTGACACGAAGTTCCTCGCCGCGCGCTTCAGCTCGCCCGGCCCGCTCGGAGCCAGCGCGCAGCCGAGCATCGAGGCGACCGCGCAGATCATCGCCGCTGACCGCACCGGACCTGGCGGCATCATCGGCGAGACCAACGACATCGACGCCAACGGCTACTGGGTCAGCGACAATTACGAGGCCCTGCTCGGCCTGGCCGGCTACGAGTACCTCGCCAAGGTCATGGGCAACACCGCCCAGGAACAATGGGCGGCCGGCCAGTACAACAGCCTGCTGCAGGCGGTGAACTCGACGCTGTCGTCCACCATCTCCTCCAACAACCTCAACTACATTCCCTGCTCGATGACCGAACCCAACACCGCCAACCGCTGCTCCAACCCGGAGGACGCCAACTGGGCCGCGCCCGGCGTCTACTTCAACTGGGCCTGGAACGGGTACCTGCTCGGCGCGCCGATGACCGGCCCGGCCGGCGGATCCGTCGCGGACTGGATCGACAAGACCCTGTCCTACGGGTTCGGCCGGGAGCAGGGCCTGCTGCCGGCCAACACGTTCGGCGGATACCCGGGGGAGGGTTTCTGGTCGACCGCCTACAACGGCGCGTACGGCGCCTGGGGGCTGGGCAGCAACAACTACCGCGACGAGGGCATCCTCTCGCTGGAGTTCCTCATCAACGAAGACCAGGCCGGGCCGTACTCCTGGTGGGAGGGCTGCACCCCGCCGGCGCCGTCGCCGTGGATCGGCAACCACCCGGCCAGCTGCGGCGGCTCGTCTCCGCATTCGTGGGGCATCGCCATGGGCGACCTCGGCCTGCTCGACTCGTTCGCGTCCCAGCGGGCCAGCGGCGAGCTCATCGTCGGCAGGGGCGTCCCCGACAGCTGGATCGCATCCGGCCGCCCGATCGCCGTGTCCAACTTCCCCACCACCGAAGGTCACCGGATCGGCATGACGATCACGGAGCAGGGACACGCGGTCAGGCTGAAGCTGACCGGCACGCTCTCAGGGCCGGTGACCTTCGAGTTGCCCGCCTTCGTCAACAACATCGCCTCGACCACCGCGGGCACGGTCGACAACGGAGCCGGCGCCGTCACCGTCCCCGCCACCACGCACTCGGTGACGGTCACGCTGGCTCACGCGCCGGCCGCGTCGTAGCCCCTACCAGGCCGTGCCGCACGAGCCAGGAGGGTTCGCGGGGTAGCACGCTAGGCTGGCCGGAATACCCCTGGCCGGCCTGGCGTTCTTCCCCCGTCGGCGCGTTAGTGTCCCCCGGGCCTGACCACTGCCTTCATGGAATACCGTCCGGCTGGAGCCATGATGCGCCTTTCGCCGTGAGGCGACCTGCGCACCGACCACGGCACGCCCTCGCGAGCACACGCTCCCGGGGGCGCTGTCATGTCCGGGTCCCGTCCGCCATCGGCCTGTAGCCAGCAAGCGCCTTATCGGGCAGCATGTCGTTAGCTGCCACCGGAGGCCGAACGATCATGACTGCAGGCGACGCCAGGCAGGAGGAATTCCTGCCGCCGACAGCGCTGGAATCCTCGGTGCGCGCCCTCGGCGCGGACACCGTGCGGTACCGCTTTGACTACATCATGCTGCCGATGCGTGACGGAGTCCGGCTGGCCACCGTCGTCATCCGGCCGCGTGCGGAAGGCCGCTATCCCACGCTCCTGGTCCGCACGCCGTACGCGGTGAACTCCGTCCCCGACCAGTTCAAGCCCATGCACACCGCGCAGTTCAAGAAGAACTACGTGCTCATCGTGCAGAACGAGCGCGGCAGCGAGTGGTCAGAAGGTGACTTCGGCTTCCTCACCGGCACCACTGCCGACGCCCAGGACACCCTGGACTGGATCAGCGCACAGGAATGGTCCAACGGCAAGGTCGGCCTGCATGGCTGCTCCTCAACTGCGGAGAATCAGCTGAAGCTCGGCGCCATCGGGCATCCGGCGCTGCGCGCGTGCGTGCCGATGAGTTCCGGCGCCGGCATCGGCGACATCCCCGGCGCCGAGGGATCGAACGGGTGCTTCTTCCGCGGCGGCGTTCCCATGATCAAGACGTGGGCGCTCTGGTATGCGCCGTTCGGGATCCGGCTGCGCCCGAAGCTGCCCGTGAACGCCGAAGGCGAGGAACTCGCCCGCATCTTCCGGCGGTATTCGGTCAGCGTGCCCGACTTCCGGGACCCGGATTACGCCGCGGCCCTCGATAAGGCCACCCGGGAAGCGCCGAGCGGTGAGGTGCTGCGGCGCATGGGTTCGCCGGTGACGGGCTTCGAGACGTTCATGGCCGACGGGCCGGCCAGCCCCGCCTGGCGGGACGTCGACCTCATCGACGCCAGCCACACCGGCGCGACGCCATCGATCAACATCAACGGATGGATGGACGTCGGCGCATACGAGACCGTCAAGCTGTTCGAGTTCCAGCAGCATCACCCCGACCAGTACCTCATCATGGCGCCGACAGAGCACTGCAAGATGCTGGCCACCAGCCCTGACGCGCGGCTGGGGCAACGGCCGATGGGCGACACCCGTTTCCCGTACGACGAGATCATCATCTCGTGGTTCGACCGGTTCCTGTGCGATGACAGCGAGGCGTGGCAGCCGGTGCCTAAGGTCCAGGTCTTCCTGATGGGCGCGTGCACCTGGCTGACCGGCCAGTCCTGGCCGCTGCCCGGAACCGAGCCGCGGGCCCTGTACCTGACCAGCAGCGAGTCCGCCAGGACACTGTGGGGCGATGGCGCCCTGGCGCCGGCCGCCCGGGCCGCGGGCTCGGACGAACTCATCGCTGACCCGCACAACCCGGTGCAGTCGCTGGGCGGCGACCTCGCGGCCCATTCCCCGGTCTGCGTCGATCAGCGGGAGGTCGAGTGCCGGGCAGACGTGCTCGTCTACAGCACGCCCGTGCTGGCCGAACCGGTGGCCATCGTCGGCGACGTCGCCGCTGAGCTCTACGTCTCGGCCGACGTCGAGGACGCCGACGTATTCATCAAGCTCGTGGACGTCTATCCGGACGGTACCGCCTACAACCTCGCCGACAGCTGCCTGCGGCTGCGCTACCGCGACGGTTTCGGTCAGCCAGCCCGGCTCGTGCCCGGGGAGATCTGCCGCATCCGGATCGGCGGCATGACGACCGCCAACTACTTTCCTGCCGGTCACCGGATTCGCATCGAGATCGCCGGCTCCAACTTCCCGCTGGCGGACCGCAACTGGCATGCCGGCGAACGCAACGACCTGGCCACGGACGGCCCGGTCGCTCACATCACCCTGCATCACGGGCCGGGACACGAGTCGGCGCTGCACTTCCGCGCCTACACCGGCGAGATCGCAGTCAACACGCCGATGTCTGACGCCCGGAGGCTGCCTTCGGGTGGCGGGGGCTGATGAACAGCTGGACGGCGATCTCCTGGTTAGTGCACCAGGCACCTCGAACACCTTCGCGGCCTGCGGGCGCCTGCGGCCCCGTGGGTGAATGGGCCGTTCGGCCCGCGCGAGGCGGACCCGAAGGGGCCGCCCGGCCCCTGCTGTCAGGGCTCGGGCCGGGCTTACGGTCGGTCTACTGTTCCGCCGCCGACCCAAACGAAAGGCCATCGCGATGTTCCCGATGCGACTGATCCGCAACTCGCTCGCCGTCACCGCCGTCCTCAGCGCCGCGCTGGCGCTGGGCGGCGCGTCCGCAGCTAACGCCGCCACCCGGGCCGCCCAGACGCAGCCCGCAAAGCTGTACCTCTACGTCGGCAACGGCAACTTCGTCCCCCAGGTGGAGCCGACCCAGATCTACACCGCCGACGGAACCATCGTCGATGACGCCGGCGCGCCGCTCCCGGCGCCATACGGCGCAGCGGGGCAGAAGTACCCCGGCTGGACCTGGAGTCTTGTCCCGACCGCCGCCAGCCTGTCCTGGGCCAGCCTCAACGGGACCACCGTGATACAGGACGTCATCGGCGCAGGCTGGGCTCCGCTGCCCGCGCCCTACACCGGCAGTTACTACTTCAAGTGCCTGGAGTACCTGCCCAATCCGCTCGTCAACAGCGACGAGAACTGGCTGCGCTGGGACTCCGCTAACGGCAAGTGGCTGGCCATGCCGCTAGCGGCTTACGGCGAATACTGCGAAAACCAGTGAGAAGGCGTGACGTGCGGGCGCCGTCGATCGGCACCGCGTCGGCGGACCCCTCGTTGATGGCCGCCGCCTTGCGCTATAACGTGGATTGTCGGTGGCGCGATGCCACCATGTCGCCGCCGAGGAGACCGGATGCCGGCAGATCCGCCCAGCTCGCCGGCCCTGCGCGCGTCCGACGCGGACCGCGACCGGGTCATCGAAGTGCTGCGCGCCGCCGTCGCCGACGGCCGGCTCAACCAGGCCGAGTTCGACGAGCGGCTGGACGCGGCGCTGGCCGCCCGCACCATCGGTGCGCTGGCCCCGCTCACCGCCGACCTGATCGCGGTGCCAGGCAGCGACAGTGCGCTTACGCTGCCGCTCGTCGGCCCGCCCGCCGAGCCTGCCGCCGAACTGATGACCATCAACGAGCGGCACGGCTCGGTGCGCCGCGACGGCCGGTGGACGCTGCCGCACCGGCTGGCGCTGCGCACCGCGTGGTGCGACGTGATGCTGGACCTGACCAGGGCGGTGCGCAGCTGGCCCGAGCTGGTCATCGAACTGCAGGTGCGCGGCGGCAACGTGGAGCTGGTCCTCGCGCCGGGCATGGTAGTGGACGCCAACGAACTGGCGGTGCGGTTCACCGAGCTGGCCATCAGCAGGGACGCGGGCGACGACACGCCGGAGACGCTGCGCGTCCGCTTGGTAGGCCGGATGCGGCACGGCCGGATCGACACCCGGTGGCTGGCGCCGCGCCGCTGATCATCTCGATGCGTGCCGGCGCAACCACTCCGGCCGTCGGGCGAGATCGGACCGGTTCACCGGATGGTGGTCGCGCAGGCGGGGTGACCGTGCTTCTCGAGGTACCGCTGGTGGTACTCCTCGGCCGGGTAGAACGCGGACGCCGGAGTGATCTGGGTGACGATCTGCCGTCGCAGCGATTGCTGCTCGGCGTCACGTGACGCGATCGCGGCTTCCAGCTGGCCAGCGTCATGGTAGAAGATCGCCGAGCGGTACTGGCTGCCGAAGTCGAAGCCCTGGCGGTTGCGGGTGGTCGGATTGTGGATCTGCCAGAACGTCTGGAGCAGCTCCGCGTAGCTGACCTGGGCCGGGTCGAACCACACCTCGACCGCCTCGGCGTGGCCGGTGCGGTGCCGGCAAACCCGTTCGTAGCTGGGGTCCGCGACGTGACCGCCGGTGTAGCCCACGGCAGTCTGCAGCACCCCGTGGATCTGGCGGAAGGCTGCCTCCACACCCCAGAAGCATCCTGCGGCGAATGTGGCGCGCTCGGCTCCGTCCGGTCCGTGTCCCTCGAACGGCGGCGCCGGCGCCGGGTCGGCGTCGCGGTTCCTGAGCTTGATCACGTCATGACCCCCTCGAGCTCCCGTGCCAACACGAAACCCGCGCCAGGGATTCCTGGCGCGGCGTTCCGCTGCGGTCATTTCGACGGTACGGGCGCCGTCGAGGAAGCCGGCCAGAGCACTTCGACTGCGTCCGCGGCGGCTTCGCCGCTGCGGACGGCGCCTTCCATGTAGCCGTTCCACTGTGGCGCGTACTCGGTGCCGGCCCAGTGGACGCGTCCGACCGGCGCCCGCAAGGCCTCGCCGTAGGACGTCCAGGCTCCGGGCGCGAAGTGCGCGCCGTAGCAGCCGCGGGTGAACTCCTCGGCCATCCAGTCCTGCTCGATGTACTGATCGGGCCGGCCCGCGGCGTCGCCGAAGTACCGGACGAAGCAGCCGATCACGGCCTCCCGCCGTTCGGCCTCGCTGCGGCGCGCCCAGGTGCGTGCCTCGCTGCCCTCAAGGAAGCCCAGCAAGACGCCGGGCTGGCCGGACGGCGGTGAGTTGTCGAAGGTGACCTTGACCGGCCCGGTGTCCGAGATGGCCTGCCCGTTGAGCCCGTCCTTGCGCCAGAACGGCTCGGGGTAGACGGCGAAGGTCTTGATGACCGAGCCGGCCGGCATCCGCTGGGTGAGCTGATCGCGCCAGGACGGCAGCGGCGGGTCGTATTCCAGCCGGCCGGCCAGCGTCGGGGGCAGCGTCACGATGGCCGCGCCCGCGCGGTACTGCGAGCCGTCGCGGGCGATGACGCGGACCCCGCGGGCGTCGTGCTCGATCCGGCGCACCGGGCGGCCCAGGACGACCCGATCACCGAGCGCGGCGGCCATCGCCTCGGCGACAAGGACCGATCCGCCGGTCACCCGGTCCTGCTGCGCTCCCCGGTCGACCGAGATGAGCGTCTCCATGTCGGCGTTGGAGTGCGTGTAGAACAGCGCGTGCAGCAGCGAGATATCGCTGGCCTGGGCGGCCCATACCGCCTCGCAGGCGACGTGGAAGTAGGCGCGTCCCGTCTTGGTGCGCAGGTTGCGGCGGATCCAGCTCTCCCATGTCTGCCCGTCGAGCACCTCGGCGTTCGGGGTGAGCCACGGCCGCTCCAGGTCGGTGCGCTTGGCGAGCCGGGCGAAGCGCGCCAGGCCCTGGGCGAGATCGGCGATCGCGAACGGCGACAGGTGCGGGACGGCGCCCTTGTGCGGCTTCACGGTGGATCGCTTGCCCAGCAGGTCGACCAGCAGCTGTCCCTCGTCGTTCCAGGTGCGGAAGGTCGACAGCCCCAGCTCGTCGACCAGCTCGTACATGCGGGTGTGGCCTTCGCCGAGCCACTGCCCGCCGAGCTCGAGCGGCGTGCCGTCCGGCAGCGCCAGGCCCTCGGTCCGCCCGCCTACGCGGTCACGGGCCTCGACCACGGTCACCCCGTGCCCGCGCGCCACCAGCCGCCGGGCGGCGGCCAGCCCGGCCAGCCCGGCCCCGACGACGACGACATCTACATCAGTCATGATGACTCCCGATGGTTGGACCTTGTCTAATTTGATTTCAGGGCCCCGGCCCCGCACAACACCTTCAGAAGGGACCTCCGATGTCGGGGACCGAATCCGTCGGCCCGCCGGGCGGGCAGCTTGCGCACGGCGCGATGGGCCCGGCCGACATCGTGTTCTTCGTGCTGGCCGGTCCCGCCGCGCAGCGGATCAGCACCCGGCTATCGGGAATGATTTTCATTAGCAAGTTGTTGTCAGAGGCATGAGTCGCAGCACACTTCGCCCCGTCATCAAGCTGAGGTCAACCGCTGGGACTGGCTACACGTACGTGACCAGGAAGAGCCGGAGAAACGATCCTGACCGCCTCGTCATCCGCAAGTACGACCCCATGATCGGCCGCCACGTTGAGTTCCGGGAGGAGCGGTAACCATGAAGCAGAGAATTCATCCGGACTATCATCCGGTCGTCTTCCGCGACCGCGCAGCGAACTTCGCCTTCCTCACCAGGTCGACCGCGACCAGCGAGCGCACCATCACCTGGGAGGACGGCAGGACCTATCCTGTCGTCGATGTCGAGATCTCGTCGGTGAGCCACCCGTTCTACACCGGGCAGGCGCGCGTCCTCGACACGGCCGGCCGGGTGGAGCAGTTCCGCCGCCGGTACGGCAGCAACGCCAAGGGCGCCTGACGACCTCAGGCAGCTTATCCGCCCCTGCAATCACGGGCCGTCCGACACTGAAGCCGGGCGGCCCGTTCCCGTTTCCTCATCGTCCGGTCCGCGCAGACCGGTATTCAGATGGAGCGGATGGCCCCGCCGTCGATGGGGATCATCGCGCCGGTGATGTAGGACGCAGCGGGGGAGAGTACGAACGCGGCGGCCCGCCCGAACTCGGCGGGTTCGCCGTAGCGGCGTAGCGGGATGTCCCGGGACAGGCGGGCCCGCACTTCGTCGGGGTCGCCGAGGAGGGCGTCCAGCTGGCGCACCCGGTCGGTGGCCACGCGGACGGGCAGCAGGCCATTGATCCGGATCCCGGACGGGCCGTGCTCGTCTGCGAGGGTCTTCACCACGCCGGCCAGGCCGGGGAAGAGCCCGTTGGAGATGGCCAGGCCGGGGAGCGGTGTGCGGACGGAGGCGGCCAGGACGAAGGCGATGGAACCGCCTGTCCCGCTGAAGGAACCGTCGTCACGTTCGCCGGCCAAGGTGGCGGCGAGCACCCGGGCCAGTCGGACGGCGCCCAGGAAGACGCTTTCGAACGCGGACCGCCATGCCTCATCTGCGGTGGCCGCGACGGTCCCGCCTGGTGATCCGCCCACACTGATCAGGGCGCCGTCCAGGCGGCCGAAGCGCTGCTGAGCGGCGGTGATCAGCTGGCCGGGGGCCGCGGGGTCGGCGTTGTCCACGACGGCCCAGTCGACGGCACCGGGCGTGGCGTCCTGGGTGAGGCGGGCCACGGCCGAGGCCGCGGTGGTCTCATGGGGAGCGCTGAGCAGCACGCGCGCGCCTTCCGCGACGAGCGCCTGGGCTGCAGCGAACCCCAGGCCCCGGCTGCCGCCGGTCACCAGGTACACGCGGTCCCGCAATCCAAGATCCATGCGGTCATTGTGCCCTGCCGGGCAACTGGCGGGGCCCTGCCGGGCAACTGGCGGGCGGGCTAGGCCGCGGCCAGAACTGCGCCCACGGCGATCAGCACGGTGAGCCAGCCCAGCACCAGAGCTGCGACGGCCAGCCGGCTCATCCGCGGGAACGCCGGAGTAACCCGATGCGCTGGCAGCCTCCCGAAGGGGCCGACCGGCAAGTCGGCGGTGAGCGCCATCAGTTCCTCGAAAAACCTCGAGGCCAGGACCTGCCCCAGCCGCAGGTCCAGTTCCTCCTTGGTCAGCCTGCCCTCGACAAAAGACGCCTTGATGACCTCGACCGAGCGATCCCGGTCCGCCGTCGACGCCCACATGCCGGGATGGTGTCCGGCCGCCATCTTCTAGCCCGGCCTGGCCGTCATCTCGGGCCTCCCGTCAGAGCGGCGGATCCCAGGATAACTGGCGCCGGGCTTACCGTGGTGTCCGTGGACGCACTCACTGAGTATGCCGAGCGGATGTGGCGGGGCGAGGCCACGATGCGCGGGCTGTTCGCGGACGGTGCCCCGATGGGCGTCGCCGCGGCCGTCGCGGACGGGGTTGCGGTGGTGCCCGGGTTCGCCAACGTGATCGCGTTCCGGACGGCGGACGGTCTCGTGCTCGTCGACACCGGCCTGCCCCAGACCGCGCAGGCGATGTTCGGCGCCGTCCGCGCCTGGTCCGCCGGCCCGGTCCGGTACGCGGTATTCACCCACGGCCACGTTGACCACGTGTCCGGTATGGCGCCGTACGACCAGGAGGCAGCGGCGAGGGGGTGGCAGGCGCCGGTCGTCGTGGCGCATGAGGCGGTGGCCGCCAGGTTCGGGCGGTACGCCAGGACCGCCGGGTATAACGCGGTGATCAACCGGCGGCAGTTCGGCCTCGATGAGCTGGAGTGGCCGGTGGACTACCGGTATCCCGACCGCGTCTACCGCGACCGGGACAGTTTCAGCTGCGGTGGCCTGACGTTCGAGCTGCGGCACGCGCTCGGCGAGACCGACGACCACACCTGGGTGTTCGTCCCCGAACGCCGGGTACTGTGCCCCGGTGACCTGTTCGTGTGGGTGTCCCCGAACGCCGGGAATCCGCAGAAGGTGCAGCGCTACCCCGCCGAATGGGCGGCCGCGCTGCGGGAGATGGCCTCGGCTGAGGCTGATCAGCTGCTGCCCAGCCACGGCCCGCCCGTGATCGGCGCCGAGCGCGTCCATGAGGCGCTGACCTGCACCGCCGCCTACCTGGAGTCGCTGGTCGAGCAGACGCTCGCGCTGATGAACGCCGGGGCGCGGCTGGATGAGATCATCCACGCTGTCCGGCCGCCCGCCGACCTGGCCGCCAAGCCGTACCTCCAGCCGGTCTATGACGAGCCCGAGTTCATAGTCCGCAACGTGTGGCGGCTCTACGGCGGCTGGTACGACGGCAATCCCGCCCACCTCAAGCCCGCACCGGACACGGTGCTGGCGGCCGCGCTCGCCGACCTGGCCGGCGGCGCCGCCGCCCTGGCTAACCGGGCTCAGGCGGCAGCGGCGGCCGGCGACCTGCGGCTAGCCGGCGACCTGGCCGAACTGGCCGCGCTCGCCGCGCCGGACGATGCGGCGGCGCACCAGGTGCGCGCGGAGGTCAACGAGGCCAGAGCCGCCGCCGAACCGTCGCTGATGGCCCAGGGCGTCTTCCGCTGGGCCGCCCGCGAGTCCCGGCGACCACGCGGGTCTGTGACAGGCCTGTGACAGCAGGCGGACGCGCTTAAGACACGGGTACCGCATTGTCGCGGAGCCTGGTGAGCGACTGCGCGAACGCGGCGCCTCCCCACGCGATCATGTCCGACGGGCAATCCGAGCATGCTCGCGTCCACACGGCCCGGCGAGTGCCAGGTGTTCGTCTCGCGACATCTGTGTATCAGGGTGCCTGTTGGACCCTCTGTGTCAGTGATCCGCTTTCTGATCCAGCAGATGGGTGTGATGGGCTTGGACAAGGAACGCGCGCTGAGGGAGAACCTCAGTGATCGCCTGCTGCGCTTCGAGCATGGCGATCGGGCGGCGGTCCTGGGGCGTGCAGCGGAGCGCGCGGCGCGGGATCTGCTGAGCCAGGCCTGGGGAACGACGGCGGAGGGGAGGCCGACGCTCTCGATCGTCGACGCGTACCTGCTGGGGCTGTTTCACTGGTGCCGCTATCAAGTGCTCCCGCCCCGGGAGGCTTCAGCCGAGGTCGCGCCGATCCGGCAGTATTTCGCCGGCATGGTGACAGCCGCCCCTGAGCACGTCCCAGAGGGCGTGTGCGACCTGCTTTCCGACGACCCGCAGAAGCGAGCCGAGGCTAAGACCATGGTCATGGGCGCCAGAGTGCGGGAACACCTCACCCGGGCCCGGCAGACGAAGGATGTCGATGAGCTGGATACGGCCATCGGGCTCATGCAAAGGCTGCCCTTGCGGGATCTGACCAGTGACATGTCCATACATTTCTACGTCAGCCTCAGCCAGGCATGGCGCGACCGGTATGACTGGGCCGGGGATCCGGCTGACCTCGAGAACGCCATCGAGCAGTGCCTGGCTGCGCGGGCCACCGGCCAGTCCGCCGTCGAGGCGAAGTTCGGTTACCAGGGCGACCTGGACAAGCTGCTGACGCGGCGGTACGAGCGGACCGGGCGCGCGGAACACCTCGACGAGGTCGTGACCGAACGTGCTGCCAGGCTGGCAGATGCCGCCGACGCGGACCGCAGTCACTGGCGGATGCAGCTCGCATCGTCGCTCGCGGATCGCCTTGAGCAGCGCGGCGACCCGGCCGACCTGCGGGAGGCCGTACGGCAGTGCCGCGCTGCGGCGGCCGAGACGACCGGCGTGGACCGCGGTAGCGCGCTCACCCTGCTGTTCAAGATTCTGTCCGGCGCATTTGTGGCTGGCGAGCAGCCGACAGACGACCTGTCCGAACTCATCGCGGCTGGCTCGGCCGCGCTCGAGCTCCTCCCCGAGGACGAGAACGTAGTACCCAGCGTGCGCACCAACCTCGGGTACTTCCAGCTGCGTCGTTACGAACGAACCGGGGACTCCGCCGATCTGGTGAACGCCCTGGAACTGCTCCAGAAAGCCGTAGAGACACTGCCGGAGGACGATGTCCGGCGCGTCACCGCGCGGGCGCGGCTGGCTGAGGCCCTGGTCATGCGGCACGAGCAGACGGTGCGGCAGAGCGCGGCCCACGGGTTCGGAACGGCCGTGTTCAGCGACCTGCAGCAGGCGATTGACCTGCTCACCTGGTGCGTGGACCAGGCGTCAGCCGACGACGAGCAGCGGGCCCGGTTCCTGCGGGATCTCGGCGACGCATACCGCGTCGGCGCCGACACCGACAACCGGCCCGACATGCTCGACGGGGCCGTCGATGCCCTACGGGAAGTCGTTGCGCTCGGCGGCGAGGACCCCAGCAAGGCACTGCACGAACTCGCGCGGGCGCTGCATCAGCGTTTCATGGCGCTCCGGCGCGAAGCGGATCTCACCGAGGCCATAGGGCTGTCGGAGAAGGCGATCGCGAACGCGGGGCCAGGCACGCACAAGGAACTCATCGCTCAGCTCGGCCTGGCGGAAGGGCTGGCCATGCGGCTCATCCTCGATCCGTCGAACGACACGGACCGCCGGGCGGCCATGGAGGTCTACCGGCGAGCGGCGCATGCCGAGCGGGCGGGCCTGAGCGCTCGGGTGAGCGCGTCCTACGCCTGGGCCCGAATCGCGCACGAGGGCGGCTATCTCGCGGAGGCTCTCGCCGGCTACGAGAGCATGCTCACGCTGATGGCGGAGATGGCGCCGATAGGGCTCGACGACGCCGACCGGCTCCGGCTGCTCGCCCAGGAAGATGGGCGGCCGGCGCTGGCCGTCGCGTGCGCCGTGGCCGTCGGCCAGCCCGAGCGCGCCGTGGAACTGCTGGAGCAGGGGCGGATGATGACTGCCCCGGCCGTCAGCGTCGCCGCTGACGATGTCGAGGCGCTGCGGCAGCGGCGCCCGGACCTGGCCGGGATAGTGGACGCTGCCCACGCCGAGCTGACCGCGGCCGCGGGTCGCAATGAGGTGATGTTCCTGCCTGTTGGCGTCACCCTCGCGCGCGAGGGTCGGCATGAGCAGCGACAGCGCCGGGATGCGGCCGCTCGCAACTGGCAGGACGCCGTCGCGCAGGTGCGGGGCGTGCCCGGTTTCGAGGGCTTCTTGGCCCCTGCGGGGTTTGCCGTGTTGCGAAATGCCGCGCAGGCGGGGCCCGTGGTGGTGCTCAACGCCAGCCCGGACCGGTGTGACGCGCTGATCGTGCGGGTCAGCGGGGTGGACGTGGTTCCGTTGCCTGTGACACATGAGGAGGCGCTGGCCTGGGTGAACCGGTACGGCGACGCCGTAACCGAGCTCAACCGGGCGGCCCAGACCCTGGTCGGCCGCCAGGCTGCGGAGAACGAGCTGTCGCGGGTGCTGGCCTGGCTCTGGGACAGCACGGCGCAGCCGGTCCTGGATGCCCTCGGCCTCCTGGGTGTTGTGGCCGATGGCCCGTGGCCGCGCGTGCGGTGGAGTCCGGGCGGCCTCTTCTCGCTGTTCCCGCTCCACGCGGCCGGGCGCACCCCAGAAGACGGGGTACTGGACCGGGTGCAATCCTCGTATGCGCCGTCGTTGCGACTACTCGCCAGCCTCAACTCCACCGCGGACGCGCGCGCGTCCGACGGGCCGCGGCGGCTGCTCGCGGTCGGGCTCGCGCAGACGCCGCGGCTGAAGAACTCGGACCTCCCGAACGTAAGCCGGGAGCTCGCCGCGGCCACCGCCGCCTGTCCCGCGGAACGCCAGACGGTCCTGCGCGACGCCCTGGCCACCCGCGCAGCGGTCGAGGCGGCCCTGCCGGAGCATGACGTGCTGCACTTCGCCTGCCACGGCCGCCAGTTCCCGCGAGATCCGCTGTCCTCTGAGCTGCATCTCTACGACCGGCCGCTGTCGGTAGGGGACCTGCGCTGGTCCAGCCTGCGCCGGGCGCGGCTGGCGGTCTTGTCCGCTTGCCAGACCGCCCTGGGCGGGACCACGCTGATGGACGAAGGGCTGCACCTGGGGGCCGCGCTGCATATGGCCGGCTGTCGCGACGTGGTAGGAACCCTGTGGACCGTGCCGGATACTTCCGCCGCCGAGATCATGGAGCGCCTGTACGGGCACCTGCGGCGGGACGGCGAGCTCCAGCCGGGCCTCGCCGCGGAGGCGCTGCACCTCGCCGTGCGCGACCTGCGGTCGGAGGCGGCGGACCTGTGCGGTGCCTGGGCGCCGTTCGTGCACATGGGAGGGGCCAGATGACCGATCCGCTCGGCTTCCTGATCGACCAGATGCCAGCCGAGACCACGGCGACGCTACAGATCCCGGCGGACGCCGACCTAGATGCGGACGCGATTTCGCGTATGCTCGCGGCGGTGTTCGAAGCCGATCCGGACCTGTCCGCGGTCTGGCTCAGGCGGGGGCAAACAGCAGTCGGCACGGTGCGCCGCCGTCGGCTCCAGCTTCTGCTCGGGCCCCGCCGCTCGGCCGAGGATGGAGACGGCGCCCAGCTGCCGGGTGTCTCCACCCGGTACCAGCTTCTCCAGTACCGGTGCCGCGCACCCGGATGCGAGATCGTCGAACTGCGCGTCGTGCTCGGCACGGACGGACCGCCCGGCTGTCCGCGAGGGCACGGACCGCTTGAGCTGAAGGCATGACGGGCACAGACCTGCTGGAGGCCCTGAGCACGCGGGGCCGGGTAGTCTCCCTGCTGCCCGTCGTGGCCGCCGGGCTGTTCATCACGCTGATCGTGGCGGCGGGCGCGCCCGGCGCCGAACCCAGCCTCCACCGGGCCTGGCAGGCTCTACGCGGGCTGAGCGCAGGTCAGGTGCTTCTCCTTACCCTCGCCCTGGTCGTCGTCGCGCTGCTGCTGGACCCGCTCCAGCTGCGGCTCGTCCGGCTGCTCGAAGGATACTGGCCGGCCCGCCTGGCGATCGTGGCCCGGTGGTCACGCGAGCGCCAGGGCAAGCGCTGCGAACGTGCGGCGAAAGCCGCCAAGATCGGCGACGACGTGTCACCGCGGGCCATCCAGGAGGCGGGAGCCCGGGTGGCCCGGCTGCAGCGGCGTTTCCCCGATGACCCGGACGCTATCCGGCCGACGGCGCTCGGGAACGCGCTCACCGCGATGGAGACGCGAGCAGGCCAGCAGTACGGCTGGGACGCGGTCGTGGCGTGGCCCCGGCTGTACCCGCTGCTGTCGCCAGGGGTTCGGGCGGTCGTCGACGGCCAGCGCGACCGGCTGGACGCGCTCGCCCGGCTCGCCACGATCTCGGCCGCGACGGCCCTCCTGACCATAGCCCTGCTAGCCGGGTCTGGCTGGTGGGTGCTTGTCGCCGCGATCCCGGTCGCAGTCGCCGGGCTCGCCTACTCCGGGGCCGTGCAGAGCGCGATGTCCTACGGGGAGGCCGTGACGGTCGCCTTCGACCTGCACCGGTT
>Ga0335073_10007556_pt1 | contig 15251 bp, 11 predicted proteins | sample Lox_Sample_22_FD_207093 | JGI IMG/M metagenome (GOLD analysis project Ga0335073, IMG submission 207093) | Soil microbial communities from Loxahatchee National Wildlife Refuge, Florida, United States - Lox_Sample_2.2 | ecosystem: Environmental > Terrestrial > Soil > Wetlands | place: USA... | reverse complement strand
CAAGCCGATCATGTTCGCGTCCACCGGCGAGAAGCTGGCCGACTTCGACATGTTCCACCCGGACCGGATGGCCTCGCGCATCCTGGACATGGGTGACGTGCTCAGCCTGATCGAGCAGGCGGAGAAGGCGTTCGACGCCGACCAGGCCGCGTCGATGGCCAACCGGATGATGTCCGGCGAGGGGTTCACCCTTGAGGACTTCATCGAGCAGCTCGGCATGCTGCGCAAGCTCGGCCCGATCCAGAACCTGCTCGGCATGATGCCGGGCGCCGCGAAGAACAAAGAGCTGCTCTCGCAGATCAACGACAGGGACCTGGACCACGCCGAGGCCATCGTACGCTCGATGACCCCGGGCGAACGGCAGAACCCGAAGATCATCAACGGCTCGCGGCGGCTGCGCATCGCCACCGGCTCTGGCACCACGGTCAGCGAGGTGTCCCAGCTCGTCACGAACTTCTTCGAGGGCCAGAAGCAGATGAAGCAGATGCTGGGCGGCGGGATGCCCGGCATGCCGGGGATGATGGGCGCGGGCGCCCGGCGGGCGGCCAAGGCCGCTTCGAAGTCGTCGAAGAAGGGCAAGCGCAGGAGCGGCGACCCGCGCAAGGCGGCGCTGGCCGCGTCCGGCGGTGGCCAGGGCAGTCAAGGCGGTCAGGGTGGCGACCAGCAGGCCGCCCAGGCCCAGGCTCAGCAGGCGCCGGCCTCGATGGAGGAGCTGGCGGAGATGCTGCGCGACGCGCAGGCCGCCGGGGCCACTGGCGGCCCGGGCGGCGACAACGGCTTCGCCGGCTTCCGCGGCGGCCCGTCGGCGCTGCCGCAGTTCCCCGGCGGCGGCCTGCCCCAGGGCAACGTCCCGGCCGCCTTCGGCAAGCGCAACAACAAGAAGAAGAAGTAGAAGTAAGCGTCCAGCCCTTGCGGCCGTGGCCGCGCTGGTCTGCCAAGGCTGATGGCAGACCTCAGCCGAGCTCGTCTCGGTTGACGACGCCTTGCAGGAGTGCCCTGACGTCCGCGCGGGCCCGGCGGAAACGCTGATGCAAGGTGTTCAACGCGGCGCCCGGCTGATCAAAATACTCCGCGAAGGCAGTCCGGAACGCGTCGTTCGAGTCGGCGTCGCTAACATCTCCGATGCTGCCGTCGCGCAGGACATGCTCGGCGGCGGTGACGACCACGGAGCGGTACCGGTCGGCATCGTTCGAGCGGGCCGGTATCGCGGCCCGGAGATAGTCGCGCCGGGCCGCGAACCGCTCGAGCCAGATCTGGCCCTGCACGGAGCGGCAGGCCGCCTCATCGGCGGGGGGCGGCGGCACCGGATGGCAACGGCTGCCGCTGGCATCCTGGTGGGCTTCCGCCACGCGATCGAAGTCCCCGGCCAGCTCGGCGCCGAGCTGGCCGCGTGCGCGATGCACCTCACGGATGAGTACGGTGCAGAAGTAGGCCCGCAGATCCCGGATCTGCTCGAGGTCCTCCAGCTGGGCCATAGCGCAGAAGGCGGTCTGCAAGGCATCCTCGGCCAGGTCGGGATGACCTGCTTTCCGCAGGGCAAAGCCTTGGATCCGAGGATTCTCCCGGATCGCGGCCAGTCGTTGAAGGACAGCCTCCCGCGGGTCTGCGCGATTGATGCTATGCACGTGAAACGACCTTAACCTGAAATCAAGCTCCTCCAAATGAGTGTAGGGGCCTTGATTTTGAAAGGTCAATATTAGAAAGTGCACTATGCTGATATTTCTTCGCCAATGAATTGCGTAATTCACCACTAGGCTCTTCCTAATTGGAGTTTCGCCACCTAATTCTGCGGCGATTCCGTGTAAGAGTGCCTAATAATGGCGAGTGTTGGCTGTAGGAATCACATATTTGATGGACTACAGGCAGGGCTGCCGGGAGATGGTGGCGCCGTGTGAATCCTAGAATCCTCTACTTGCATCTACCAAGCTATAGTCGATTCAGGTAGGCCTTGATATAGTAGCGCCGTGCATGGTAGGCACGGGTAAAGCCCAGGCTCCAAGCTTGCCCGATGCCTTACCGTGTGCGGAACACCACTGATTGCACACCTGGGCTCGGTCAGCGCACTCAGTGTCCGGCAGATGCGCTGCGTCGGAGGTGACCCACTGTGCAACCTGCGTCGCCTGAGGCCAAGCAACTGGCCCAGCGGCTTCGCCAGCTGCGCCGCCAGCAATGGCAGGATGCGCGCCTGACCCAAGAGATGCTGGCCACAGCCTTGAGCACCGAGGAAAAGCTAGCCTCCGCCACTGTGTCCTCATGGGAAAGCGCCAATTCGCCGAAGCTTCCGCCGCCCCACCGGCTGCGCGCCTACGCCCGGTTCTTTGCCACGCCTCGGTCGGTCGAGAAGTCTCCCACGTTGCTGCCGTTCGAAATGCTCACGCTCGACGAGCAGGCCACATGCAGGCAACTCGAAGTGGAACTGCTTAGGCTCAGGAGCCTGGCAGCGGAGGATCCCCCGGAGGAAGAGACAGCCTTCACCGGCAGATCCTGGCATTTTACCGACGAGGGTCCGGTAACCCTGGTGTGCGCGAAGCTACCCGCCAATCAGACCGGGCCGCTAGCGGATCCGTCGAATCCGAACTATACAGATCTACAGACGTTCGCGGACATTGATGCGCTTATAGAGCTGCACGGCCACATAAGAGCAGAAAACCCGCAGATGTTCGTCCAGTTTAAAATACCCGCTCGCGTAGATCGTAACGATCTTACCGGTCACATTATTCTCATCGGCGGTGAAGTCTGGAACCAGATAACCGAGAGACTGTCCGAGGAGGCAAGGTTGCCTGTGAGACAGTTCTCCCATCCGGATCTCCCATCGGGAGAGATCTTCGCTGCTCAAGTCAATGGCAAAGAACAAGAATTCTGGCCGAAATGGGCTAGTAAGGAACGTAAAGTTCTTGCTGAAGACGTGGGCCTGCTAGCTCGCGTACCAAATCCTCTTAACTCGAGCCGGACCCTAACGCTATGCAACGGAATTCACAGCAGAGGAGTCTATGGCAGCGTCCGTAGCCTTACCGATACGCATCTCCGCGGTGCCAATGAACGCTATATCTCCGCACAATTTGGAAACTCCGCTTCGTTCTTGATACTGATGTCCGTTAAAGTGATAAACGACGATACGATGACTCCCGATTTCAGCGGTAACGGGGTGGTTCTGTACCAGTGGTCGCAGAGTACAGCTTCATGATCACCAATGGCATAAGAGCTATCACGGTCAACCGGAAGCTTTCCGTATGAGCGAACTCGCAGAGGCGGTCCGTCAGCACGGCACGCATCATAATCTCGTAGACCAGACCGGAAAACCGGAACCTGCTACCGGGCCGGCTCTCGACGCCATCCTCGTGCCCGCGTCAAGGCCTGCTCATAACCTGGACCAGGCCGTCGCCTTGGCCCAGGCCACGCGCTGCACGCTGCTGATCCTGTGCAGCCGCCACGTGGCGGCCGCCGAAGTCCGGCAGCTGCTTGCGCAACGGTCATTCGACAACGCGATCATCGTCAGCCTGCCCGACGACTACCAGCATGAGCTGCTCGATTTCCGCGCCCTGGCATCGATTGAGGATGACCTGCCGGCAGCCTGCTCGTACCGAGTCACAGACCTCAGTACCAAGCGGAATCTGGGTCTCATCCTGGCCCGCATGCTGAGCTGGCGGCGGATATTTTTCCTGGATGACGACATCAGGGACGTCAACCCGGCCGATGTGCACAGCACGGTATCCATGCTCGGATCCCATCCCGCCGCAGGCATGCGGGTAGCGAATTTTCCGGACAATTCAGTCGTCTGCCATGCCTACAGGATGACCGGGGGCCCGCAGGATGTCTTCGTCACCGGGGCGGCGCTGGCCGTTGACTCTCAGCAGAGCAGCGGATTCTTCCCTGACATCTACAACGAGGACTGGCTGTTCTTCTACGATGTCGCGTCAGCCGGAAGGCTGGGCAGCTCGTGGCGTGAGGTAACACAGCTTCGCTATAACCCTTTCGCCGATCCGCGGCATGCGGCGTGGCAGGAATTTGGCGATGTCCTAGCTGAAGGGCTGTACGCACTCCTCCACCTTGGTGTCGGGATGGAGCATGCCACCAGTGAGTACTGGAGTTATTTTCTGGACGCCAGGCGAAGATTCTTTGATGCCATCATCCGCCGAGCGCATACGGCGAGTCCTGGGATAAGAGACCAGCTCTTGCTCTCGGTCGAGGCTGCGCGCGAGTGCTCAGCCGGGATTTCGCCAGATCTGTTCGAACGCTATGTCCGGCTGTGGCGACAGGATCTTGGCGCCTGGGAGCAGCGGCTCGCCGGGATACGCCCGATGCCGTCGCTCGATTCAGCCCTGGAGACACTGGGGCTGGCCCGGTCGGCTAACAGCCGGACCGCCGATGTCGCAAGCCCCTCAGCCCGCCGATGACCAGAACCGCGTCATCGCTTCGCCACAGGCGATCCTGTAACATTCCACCAAGATTCGGTTCGAGGAGGGACAACGTTCGTCGAACCGACACCCAGCGCAACAGCGTCGGCTGCCTCGGCTCGCTGACCGGCGAATGCCTGAGCTCGTCGGCGCCGCCGAGGCGACGACGGCCGGCCGCCCACGCGCGGCGTAACCACCCGAAGGAGGCCATACTGATTCGGGTGAATGTCCTCGGCGCAGAGACCGTCAGCCAGCGTCCGGAAAGTATTGATGCGATTGTTCCACTGGTCGGGAATTGAAACAAGAGTGACGTCACACTGGATTCCCGAACATAGAGCATCGCATAGCGCGCTCCTGGACTCTTCACACCAGCACCCGAGCCGCACGGGGTTCGGCGCGATCTTGGTGCCAACCAACCGGCAGGTCAGAATGCTCCGCGACTGCATCACTCTCGCACGCGAAACTGCCATCCCCCTGATCGTCGTCTGCAGCAAGCGGGTGGACAAGGGTCAAGTGTTCAAGGCTGCCAGGCGAGCGAATGTCCACGCTTTCGCCGTAGATCTGCCCGTAGGTCACGCTAATCTCCCGTCCTTCTCCACGTCTACGGACGAAGACCTCCTGGCCGCCAGCTCGGGCCATACCCGTGACCTGAGCATGAAGCGCAACCTGGGACTAGCTATCGCCCGGATGCTCGGATGGCAGCGGCTCATGTTCTTGGATGACGATATCTACGGTGTATCAAAGGATGACGTGGACGCCCTCGCGGCCGGCCTCGACAATCACAACGTGAGCGTTCTCATCCCAGACCGGTACCCGGATAACTCGGTAGCCTGTCATGCGCACCGCCTGGGCGGAGGTAAACAGGACACATTCGCCAGCGGGGGCAGCATGGGCGTACGGTGCGACCGGAAAGATCTGGCCTTTTTCCCGAATATTTATAACGAAGACTGGTTCTTCTTCTCCGAGGACGCGGCTAACCTCAAGATCGCGCGGGTCGGCGTGTCGCGCCAGCGCAAGTACGATCCATATAAGGATCCGCAGCGAGCCGTCAAGGAAGAGTTCGGCGACCTGCTGGCCGAGGGTCTCTATGCGCGCCTGGACGTCCACTGGGACATCGCGGGCGTCGACGTTGGTTACTGGGCTGATTTCATTGAAATCCGTAAAGAATTCCTCAGCCGAGTCGCCGAATCGCTGACGAGGCATCCGGACAGCGAACGGGACAACTACAAAGGCCGTCAGGTGCGCGCCGCACAAGTCTCGATCGGCGAGGCTCAACGCCAGTTGAAGGGGATCAAGCCCGAGCTCTGCCAGACGTTCATCAAGCTGTGGCAGGCTGACTTGGTCAAGTGGCGGCGCTATGTCGCCAAACTTCCGCGCTTCGGGTCCGTTGTGAGCGCACTGGACTATCTGAAGCTGCCCTTCGAGGAGTTCAATCCTTATTCCCGCTAGGTCAGACCAGGCTGGAACGGGTTTCCGGGCGCGCGGTCTCCGCTAACGGTGCTGACCGGACGGCACTCAGAGGGCGTCGCCCGCCGCTCCGAGCGGGCCGGCAGGCCGGCAACGTGTCATGTTGCTTTCCTGACGACTCTGCATGGGTGCGGCTGTATAGTGCCGCATAGCTCGGCCGGAGCTGAACAGCCTTTCACAGGCTTCGCATAGGACACCCTTTGACACATGGCCCTACAGCAGTGTGACGCCGTCAGTGTGGACGACGGGCCGCGGTTGGCGCGGTCGGTGCGTCCGCTGCTGTTCTTTGTGTGCGTGCTGGTCTTCGTCGACACCGTGTTCTGCACGGCGCTGACGCCGCTGCTGCCCTACTACACTCATGTGGCCCAGTTGTCCAAGGCCGACGCGGGGATCCTGGTCGCCGGTTATCCGCTCGGCACCCTGGTTGGCGCGCTTCCCGGGGGAATGCTCACCAACAGGTTCGGTTATCGCACCGTCTTGCTGCTCGGGCTGTTCCTCATGAGCGCCTCCACGCTGGTCTTCGGCTGGGCGCCGGTGGCGGGAGCGCTGGATGCCTCCCGTTTCGTGCAGGGCGTGGGCGGGGCATGCACCTGGGCGGCCGGGCTGGCCTGGCTGGCGACCGAGGCGCCGCCGCAGCGACGCGGGCAAATGCTGGGCACCGCGCTGGGTGCGGCTGTGTTCGGGGCGCTCTTCGGTCCGGTGGTGGGGGCGGCGGCCGGCGAGGTGGGAACCGGGCCTGCCTTCAGCGCGGCCGCGGTGGCGGGTGCCCTGCTCATAGTCGTGACGCTCCTGCTAGGCGGACCGCATACCGCACAGCGGCAGGGCTTGCGCGAGATGTGGCCCGCGTGCCGCGACTGGCGCGTCGGCGGGGGCCTGTGGCTGACCATGCTCGCCGGGATGGCGTTCGGCGTATTTAACGTGCTCGCTCCGCTCCGGCTGGCCCGGCTGGGGGGCACCGGCCTGCTGATCGCTGCGACGTTCCTGGCCGCTTCGGCGCTCGAGGGCCTGCTCTCGCCGGTGGCCGGCAAGCAGGCGGACCGCCGGGGCGCCGCCGCGCCGGTCACATTCTTTCTGATCGCGGCGGCTGTAGTCAGCTTCGTGGTGCCCACGATAGGGGGGGCAGGGTGGCTGGTGGCCGTGCTTATCCTCGGGATGCCCGCCTTCGGCGCGCTCTTCACGCCGGCCATGACGCTGCTGAGCGCGGGCGCGCATACCCGGAACCTCGACCAGGGGCTTGCCTTCGGCCTGGGCAATCTGGCCTGGGCCAGCGGACAAGCCGTCGCGGCCGCAGGCAGCGGGGTGCTGGCGCAGGCGATATCAGACCGGATTCCGTACCTGCTGCTGCTCGTGGCGTGCGTGACGACCGTGGTGGTTCTCCGGTCCCGCATCCCCCGGCACCGGGCTCAGATGGCTGAGGCCGTAACGACGGCCCCAGCACGGATACCGTCGCCATCCGGCGAGCTCACCTGAAGGCGAAGGCATCTGCCGCGTGTCAGGTTCGCCGGCTCCCCGGCTCGTCTCTTTCAGGCCACCACCTGAGGAGGCAGCATGACCATCGAAACCGTCACCGAGCAGGGCGAGCCTGACCGCGAGCCGGATCCCGCAAGCGGCGACTCCGACCTGCAGACACAGGCCGACGCCGAACAAGCGGCGCAGGCCGACGCCGCCCTGCGGGCCCACGCGACCATGACGATCAAGCGCCTGCTGGAGGACCATCCTCGCGTGGCGAGAGAGATCCAGGGCACGCTACGTGCTCGCGTCCATGCCCAGGAGCTGGCCAGGCGCACCACCCAGGCCGAACAGATCGCGGCAGACAACGAACAGGTCGAGTCCAACCTCGCGGTCAAGCTTGATCCCGGTGACCGCAGAACCCTCGGGTTCGGGCTCGGCATCGTCATAGTCATCGTCCTCGTCATCCTGGACGCCGTCCCGCTGAACTGGGCCGCCCAGGCGTTCGGCCTCAACACTGCCGGAACCTGGCTCGTCACGTTCATTCTCGTGGTCGCGTCCGTCGGGGCGATGCTGGGCTTCGAGCTCACGCGCGGCCATCCGAGGCGGCGCGGCATGCTCGCCGCAGTGGTCGCCGCCGGGTACCTCGCCCTGCTGGGGCTCCGCACCGAGTTCCTGATCACCGTGTCCAGCGATTCATTCCCGGTCGCCTTGCTGCAGTCGGCACTGCTGACCGCGATCTCGGCCGGGCTGGTCCTGTGCGGCTCGGCGGTGCTGGCCAGGACCCGGTTCTTTAGCCACTCGCGGGCACGTGCTGCGGCCCGGCGCGCGGCTCGGGCCGCCGACGACGCTCGCGCCGCAGAGCGGGAAGCCATTGACAGACTGCACCGCCACGTCGGCAGCCTGCACCACATGCTCCTCCCGTGGGCCCTCAGCTCCGCCGCTCCGGAGGGCGTCGACCACGCCAAGTGGGCGGCCGCGCTCGAGCAGGCCATCCGCGCTCTGTTCCCGATGACGTGACCGGTCATGACCGGCCCAGGATGGCCGCTCCCTGTAGATGTTGACTCTCGGGGCGGAGCTCAGCCCGGCGGTGCCGCCGCCTGGCCAGGACACAGGATCAAGACCATCCAGAAAGGTGCTGGTCAAAGCTGCGGATACGGTGAGAGGTTGTAGCCATGACCCTCACGCCGAGCTTTGAGCGCGAGACCGGCCAGGTGATCCTTGAGGGCCTGCCTTCTGGAGCGGCGGAAGAAGCCCCCCTGATCCCTGTGCCGGGTCTGGACCTGGTCTTTGACTGTGCCGATGGGCACCTCTGCCGGGTGGTGGTGGATGCCGCCGCGACGGGCGGGTCCGCGGGCGGTGAGCAGGTAGCAGCAATGCTCACCGGGCTGTTCGGTGCCGGCGCCCCGGGCGTCGTGTCCAGCATCGCGGCTGAGCGAGCCGGAGCGGCAGGTGGGGCGCGCGAGCTGTCGCCCGAGCCCGCGCTGGCCGGGATGCTGTCGAGCCTGGCCCGTCTCGACGCGGCGCGGGCTGCCAGCCCAGTACCGCTCGGCTCGCCCTGGTGGGCGGCCGAGGCTGCCGAGCTCGCGGAGCGCGCCGGCCTGCACGCGCGTGCCCGCGCCGAGGCACACCAGGCGCTAGCCAAGCTGCCCGGAGAGCTGGACAGCCTGGGAACGCTTCCCGAGGAAGCCGTGCGGGCGGCCTCGACAGTGGCCGGCATCCTCGCGATCGACAAGCCAGATGCCGCCAGGCAACTGGGAGAAGCCATCGGGAAACTGCCCGGACCGCGGCTCACCACCCTGCCGCTGATACCCCCCTTCGATGTGGCCGCCGAGGTCGAGAGCCTCGAGAAGGACCGGGTGCGCCTGGTCGGCCTGCAATGGATGCTCGATCCCTGCCTCGTGCCCGGAGGACTTTTCCGGCCGGGGCTATCGCCCTGCTCCGACTTCTCCGTGAGACACGAGGGCGCTGAGGGCCGGGTAGTGGTCGAGGCGCTGCTGGCGCCAGGAGCTGATTGCGGCGCCCTTGCCTCCTGCCAGGCCAGGCTGGTGGATCCGGTCGTCCGGCGCGTCCTGGTCCGGGTTGCTTTCACCAAGGCGGGACCTGCCGTCGCGCCAAACGCTCCTGCGCTCTCCCGAGTGCGGGCCGAGCTTCTGCTCCCATTCCCCCTGGACGAACTCCCAGAGAGCTGGATAGAGGTGGTGAAAGCCGGACACTGGCCGGTGCGCAGCGCCAGGGGACACCGGATCAGGCGCGCCCTTCGCTGGGCCGACGCGGCCCTCCGCGCCGAACGCGCTCCGGCAGGGCTGGCCCCGCAATCGACCAGGGAAGACTGGGCCGCCCTGGCCGCCACGGCATGGGAGCGCTGCCGCCGCGACTGGGAAGCGGCGGGCGACACCCACCGTGCCGAGCTGGCCGCGCAGCGGCAGGCCGGTCCCTTGCAGCGAACTCGCGGTCCGCGGCAAGGGACCGGTGGTCCTGCCTGCCTGGCCGAGGTCCTCGGCCGTTAGCATCAGCGAAAGATCAGCCCTCCGTTTCCTCGATCACCACCAGCACCCGCCGGTTCGCACCTGAGGTTCCCGGACCGACCAGGTCCGTCGCGCCATGACCCGCGATGATCAGCGCCGACTCGGGAACCCCGTTCGCCTCCAGAAACTGAGCGACCGCCGTGGCCCGCTCGAAGGACAGGACATAGTTCGCCTCGGCTATGCCCGGCGTGGAGGCAAACCCGTTGATCACCGCGGTCACCCCAGGCTTCCGCAGTCGTGGCAGCAGCCCATCCAGCGAACCGATGGCCGCGGGCCCGAGCGCGTAGCTATCGTTACCGAACAGCACAGGCGCGGAGAGCACCTCGCCCGGCGCGTCCCGGCTCAGTCCTGTCGAGACCAGCGCGGCGAGCTGGGCGGCGGTCACCTCCGGCCCGACCACGGCGGCCTGCGCGACTCCGGCCCCCAGCAGATCCGCCTGGGCGGCGCTGGCGGCCGCCTCCGTCGGGAGACTTGCGGTCACGAGGATGACGTCATCGCCGGCCAGCTGGCCGACCGGCAGCCTGCCGTCCAGATCGTCGCAGTACAGGACGATCACGCGGTGGTTGCCGAAGATATTACCGGCCTCCTCTTCCAGCTCCGCCAGCGCGCTGGCGGCAACCGCGCTCTCAGCGGCCAGGGTATCCCGGTCCGCGGGAGGATCGGCGAGCCTGCCGACCTTTTGGGAGATGCCGAGGCTGGCTTGCCACTCCGACACTTTCTTACGGGTCGCCACGGCGTCGGCCTGCACGTCCGCGGCGCGCTTGGCGCGCCAGGCCGCCAGCCGCTTAGCGTACTGAGCTGTCAGGTACTCCGTCTGGCTGCCGCTCGGGGCTAGCGGCGGCCCCGGTAGGACGATCTTCGACGGCGGCGGGGAGTCGGACGCGACAACGGTCGTGGCGGCCCTCCCCGCCTGCAGGATCCTGACGTCCTCGTTTGGCCGGGCGGTGCTGGCAACTAGGCCGGACAGCTCGGACCCCGATGCCGGGTCCGCCATCACGGTTAGCAGGACCGACGGGTCGACGTGCTGCGTGATCGTGACCGCGGGGCCGGTCGCCGTGCTGGCCGGCGGCGCGCCCACGCTGGACAGCGCGCAGCCGGCCAGCAGGGTTGCCGCGGCGGCCGCGCCGCCGATACGGCCAACCCGATGGATGGCGTTGCTCACCTTGTGCTCCTTCGACTATTCCCGTCGGCACCGCCGCGGGACTTCCGCTGTTCGTCACGGAAGAGCGCCGCCCGCCCCGTACCTGACACGCGCGTCAGTGTCAGCAAAGGATCGCTGCGCCTCTCCTCTAGTGAGGACGGCACGAGAAAGGACCACGACGGTGCAGCCAGGTCAACCGCCGACGGCGGCCAAGATCATCGGCGAACTGCTGGCTAGCCACCCGGAGGCCGCGAGCCTGCTGGCCCACGCCAGCCACTGCAGAGCGCTGGCGGTTTGCTCCGCGATTACCGCCAAGCTGAGATTCGCCGCGGCCCAGACCGCCCGGCTCTCATACGAGGAGCTGAGGCATCGGCTCGAGCCACGTAGTCGTTACCGGGTCCATTTCGGCGTGGGGTTGCTGCTCGTGTTCGTCCTGAGCGCCGGGTTGGCCATGCTTAACCTCATCGAGCTCAGCGACCTGCTCGGCAGGCCAGGATCGGTGCTGCCCGCGCTGGCGGCCACCGCGGCATGGGTGACGGTAGCCTGGCTCGGCGCGGTGGCCGTATGCCGGCGGCGCTGGCCCGCGGTGGCCAGCATCGCCGCTGCGGCTGTCGCACTCGGGATGCTGCTGGTCGCCCTGCACGGTCTCGGAACGTATCCGGACTGGCCGACCGCTGGCGGGCACTCAGCGGGCAGCATGGTCTTCGGCGCCCTCACCGGCACCTTTATCCTTGTGCTCACCGTCGGCGTCGGTGCGGTAGTCGCCTATACGGAGTCGGCCAGCTTGCTTCCTGCCCGGCGGCGCTGGCATCGCGCCCGGGCCGCGCATGAGGAGGCGGTCGAGACCGAGCGGGCCGATATGGAGGCCGCCGCGGTCGCCGCCGAGGCCTGGCTCGGCCTGGTCAGGACACAGGTGACCGGCATCGCGGCGGATGATGAGCGCCTCGTGCAGGCGACGATGACCCTCGCTGCAGTGCTCGTGGAAAGCAGCCGCCCCCAGCTCGCCCCGCCGCGCGACCGGCACCAGACCACGGCCGATGTAACGTCTCTCTAGCGGCGGCCTGCCCCAGGGCAACGTCCCGGCCGCCTTCGGCAAGCGCAACAACAAGAAGAAGAAGTAACCACCGCGCCAAAGACCGCCAGGCCGGGCGCGTACACTTCGGCGCATGGTGTGGCCTTTCCGTAATCGCGGAATGGTGGAACGGACCTGTCTTGAGTGCGGTCAGACTTGGGTGCTGAAGGCCGCAATGGCCGGCCGCAAGCCTCCCCGCGCCCCACGAATCTCCGTAGCGACGGACCTGAGATATGCGCAAGGGCGTAGCCCCTTTACCAAGGCCGGGACGGACCAATTCCTGACGGCTGCGCATCTGGACGACGCCGGTGCGGAGGACGAGGACTCCAAGCTTTTCAGGAAGTTGCAGGTCTGCCCGCGGTGCAGCGCAAGCCGGTACACACAGCGGCGGATCCGTGGTCAGGGAGAAAATCGCTAGGTCAGTCCGCCGCGATGGCGCGGACCGAATCGATCGTGTCCGCTTCGGCGGCGAGCTTGTCCTCGCGGTAGCGGAGCACCCGCGCGAAGCGAAGCGCGACGCCGCCGGGATAACGCGGGCTGCGCTGCACGCCGTCGAAGGCGATCTCCACGACGAGCTCGGGCCGTACGTAGACGGTCCAGTCGTCGCGGTGGTCCTCGAGCTCGAGCAGCCGCTCGGTCTGCCAGGTGAGCAGCTCGTCGGTGAGGCCCTTGAACGTCTTGCCGAGCATCACCCAGCCGCCGGCGACCGGATCGCGGGCACCCAGGTGCAGGTTGGACAGCCAGCCCTGGCGGCGGCCGTGGCCCCACTCCACAGCGAGGACCACGAGGTCCAGCGTGTGCCGCGGCTTCACCTTGATCCACCCGGCGCCGCGCCGCCCGGCCGCGTACGGCGCGGTCAGCGCCTTGACCACCACGCCCTCGTGGCCGCGGGCGACCGCGTCCTTGAAGAAGGCCGTGGCCTCGTCCGCGTCGCCGGTCACCAGCCGCGGCATGAGCATGGCGGCCGGGACGACCTTGGCGAGCGCCTCGTGGCGCTGCTCGTCGGGCAGGTCGATCAGGTCGGCGCCGTCGAGGTGCAGCACGTCGAACAGGAACACCGACAGCGGCACCGGGTTTTCCGGCGCCGCGTCGCTCGCCGCCCGCGCGGAGGTGTCCTGGAACGGGTAGGGCCGGCCGTCCGGCCGCAGCGCGATGAGCTCGCCGTCGAACACCGCGCTGCGCACCGGCAGCGCGGCAAGCGCGGCGACGACTTCGGGCAGCCGGGCCGTGATGTCGTCGAGCGTCCTGGTGAACAGCCGGACGGTCTTATCGCCGTCTCCCGAGATATGCGCCTGGACCCGGATGCCGTCGAGCTTCCATTCCACGGCGGCCGGACCGCCTATCTTGGCCAGTGCCTCCTCAATGGACGGCTCGCTCCCGGCCAGCATCGGCTTCAGCGGCTGCCCGACCAGCAGCCCGAACCCGGCCAGCGCCGCGCTCCCGCCGCTGAGCGCCGCCCCGGCCACCGCGGGCAGCGACCCGCGCAGCATCACCGCGCGCCGCACCTGCGCCACGGGAACGTCAGCGGCCCGCGCCACGGCCTCGGTCATGACCCCGTCGAGCGCGCCCTGGCGCAGCTCCCCGGACAGCAGCCGCACGAGGAAGTACTGTTCACCGTCGGTGGCGGCGCCTAGCACCTCCCCGATCAGCCGCTTCCGCTCGGCCGCCGACCCCTTGCCGCTCTGCGCGCCGATCCTGCTGAACGCCTCGTCCACGTCGCCAACCGTCAGCGACGGGGTGGCCGCCGGCGGCGGTGCCGACCGCAGCGCCGCCCACCCGACGCCGATCTGCCGCTGTGGCAGTTCGCCGGACAGCCAGGCGACGACGACGGGTGCTTCTTCCGGCGTGGCGGACCGGAGCGCCGAGGAAAGGGCGTCGATCTTCCCGAGCCGGGCCGGCGTACCCGCAACGGCGCGAGACACCTCAGCGAGTTCTGCGAGCAACACGCCTTACATTCTCCCGGAGGCCGCCGGTTCACGCATAGCTGCCCCTAGGCGCGCCATTTGATGCCGGCGAGCCGGCGGGCGCCCACGTAGCCGTTGTCGGCGAACCAGCGCGCGGATTCCGTGATGGCCTCGCGCGCCGGCCGCGAGGTATGCCCGATCTCGGTGCGCGCTCGCTCGTCGTTGAAGATCATCCTGGCCGTCGACATGCGCGCGGCCTCGAACGGCACCCGGGGCTGCTGGCGGAGGAGCCGCCCCTGGACCAGGGTGGAGGCGGCTCCGGCCGCCAGGACCAGGCTGAGCGGGACGTGCAGCCGGGGCATCGGCAGGCCGGTGCAGGCGGCGAGTGCCTGGAGGATGGCCAGCATCGACAGGTTCTCGCCGCCGAGGATGTAGCTGCGGCCCCGGCCGCCGCGTTCGAGGGCCGCGACGTGTCCGCTGGCCAGGTCGTCGACGTGCACTACGTTCATCGCGGTGTCCGTGAACGCGGGCATCTTGCCGTTGAGGTAGTCCAGCACGACCCTGCCGGTCGGCGTGGGACCGGTGTCGCCGGGGCCGAGCGGGAAGGTCGGCAGGACGAGGCAGGCGTCAAGCCCCTGGGCGCAGGCCCGCAGCACCTCGTGCTCAGCCACGAACTTGGATCCCTTGTAGGATCCGCGCAACTGGGCGAGGTCGGGATAGCGTGTCTCGTCCGACGGGCTGCCGTCCCGGCTTTTCACGGCGCTGAGTACGCCGATGGTGGACGTGAACACCAGCCGCTCGCACCCCGACGCCAGGACGGCGTCGAGCACGTTGAGCGTCCCGCCGACGTTGACGTCGTAGAAGACGCGGGGGTCGCGTGCCCAGAAGCGGTAGATGGCGGCCAGGTGAAACACGAAGCGGGCGCCGGCGCAGGCGGCCCTGACGGCGGCCGCATCCCGGATATCCGCCACGACCCGTTCCGCGTCGCAGGCCGCGAGGTTGCGGTGGTCGGCCCCCGGCTCGACCATCGCGACAACGCGCGCGCCTTTCGCCTGGACCGCCCTGACGACAGCGGACCCGATGAACCCCGAGGCGCCGGTGATGACTACCCGGTCCTCCGGCTCGATCGTGAAAAGTGATCCTGGCACAGACTAAATGTGCTGCCGCGTCCGCAATCGCGCAATGGCCAGCCAGTGGCGCGAGCTGGAGGTGGTACGCGGGATGGCTATCGGGTGGCCGCGGCGATCCGCAGCGCTCCGGCGACTAGCCGGTCCGCTCGCTCGCGCGCGCCCGGTT
>Ga0335073_10007555_pt1 | contig 15252 bp, 11 predicted proteins | sample Lox_Sample_22_FD_207093 | JGI IMG/M metagenome (GOLD analysis project Ga0335073, IMG submission 207093) | Soil microbial communities from Loxahatchee National Wildlife Refuge, Florida, United States - Lox_Sample_2.2 | ecosystem: Environmental > Terrestrial > Soil > Wetlands | place: USA... | reverse complement strand
CAGCCAACTTTGTATCGCCACAGAGAGACTTTCCGTAACTGCGAAAGAACTTCGCGCCAGAAGTCAGCAGCTCCGTAAGGACCTGAAACAGGCGCGCGCAGAGCAACGAACGCTGCGCGATCAACTGTTGCTGCTGATGAAGGAACAAGCGGAGCATTGGATAGAACTATCCGACAATTGGAATATTTGCTGATTTAGAGCCGTCGATCAATCGTTTACGCTGTACGTTCATAGGCACCTTTGTCGCAACTTTACACTTTATCCCGGAGAAGTAGTCATCCATGATTGGTGCGGTCTGAGATCCTGGGTCGACCTCTGGGTAGATTCGGAGTGAGTCAAGCAAGGCTCTGATGATAGCCTTCCGCTCTTTCCTCTGGGAAGCCGACGCTTGTAATCAGATAGGAATGCAGTTTTGGGGCCGGTCGCCGGTCCAAGAGGAATGTGGCTTATGGGAGGTTTTGGCGCAAGGCTTCGCGCGATTCGTCAGATGTGGCAGCTTTCCCTGCGGGAGGTGGAGGAAAGAAGCCTCCATTTCGCCCAGGAGCGGGGTATTCGATCGCACCAGATTTCGGCGAGTTGGCTTGACCGGCTGGAACGCGAGCAGCATGAACTGACGGTCAATAAGTTGATAACTCTTGCCAGCATCTTTGGCATGTCCCCCGAGCAGCTGATTGGGCCGGAAAACGGCCAAATAGCTGCTCTCAGTCATTCGCAAAGTTCGAATACCGACACGTCGACCGAAGGTAGCCTCGAACCTCAGAGCTGGGATGAGTTTTCCGATGCGCGTGTTCCAGAGCACTCACCGGATGAGACCGCATTCTTAGGTTCTGACGGGTGTTCTTTGGCTTCGCCTTATCGCAGGGGAATCATAGGCAACCGTGATCTCACGCTATCTCCGATGATCCCGGCTGGCTCGCTTGTGCTAATCGACACCCGGAAACGCGCTATCTGCTCCCACAGGGACTGGACCGACGAATTTCAGCGTCCTATTTATTTCCTGATGACTCGCGATGCCTATATCTGCGGCTGGTGTGAGTTGGACAAGTCGTCGGGCTGGCTAACGCTCATCCCGCATCCGTTATCGCCGACGTCGAGCCGCCGGTGGAAGTACGAGGCCGAAGTCTCGAATATCGGACGGGTGGTCATGGTGGCCACGCGCTTGACCGGTGATAGCTCCAAGCCGCGACGGAAAACCGGTCTTTCCCGGACCCGACCCCCGGTCACGGAAAGCATTTTGGTTCATGACCCAACGGCGGATGGTTTTCTGAGGCTGTCTTGACGATCGGTGGAAGCAGGAAGAGGTTCTCCGGGGATTCAGTAGCTGGAGCAGTCGTTCCTGCCCGATCGTCCCTTCCTCCTAACCGGAGACCCCACCCGCCCTATCGGCTTTGACGTTCCTACCTAACTGATATGTGTGCTTATGGATTCTCGCTGAACCAATAGAGGCTCTTCACTTTGGCTCCGCCCTTCCTCATCGGCGGGGGATTGACTTTTCCCCATGTGGCGTGATTCCAGGAGACCGCCTGTAGGCCATCGTGGCCAAGCGCAAAGGCCATAGCGGGCTCGGTCGGTTGATTGGCTTGTGCGTCGAAGGTAACCGTTATCTGGCTACCCGCGTCAACCCAGTGACCAAAAAGAGTAGTCGTTGTGCCAGTCCCTGGATCCTCTGTAACCGTGGCGGAACCATCTGGTCCGAGGCTCAGATTCATGAAGGCGCCATCTCTGCCGCCGTTTTGGGCTTGCGACACATAAACGCCTATGAATTTGGAGTGGGCGTTCGTGCTGCTGGAAAATGCAACGATCGGGGACAATAAGAGGCTTCCGAGAAGCGAAGCGTGAAATAACGACTTAGGCAGATTCATATGGCGGCTCGATGAACAGTTAAATCGCCGTTCGACCCTTGACTGCTGGTTGGGTTCGAATCTGGCGTGGATTCATCTTCGCGCCAATGGAGGGATTTTTTAAGTCACCGGAAGTGGAATGACGCCGCCGATTCGAGGTATCAGGGGCGCCGGGAGGTAGCCGGAAAGTACCCAACCGCCGGTGTTTCCCCGGTCGGGGAGCTTCAAGCAGTCGTGGAAAGTGCAGTGCCCAGACGAAGCTGACGAAGCATAGCGCGTTTTGGCCTGATGGGCCTGCATCCTGGCCGGAATGACGCATTCTGTTCGCGTAGCAGAACGGAGTGCCGCGCCTTCGGCGCTAGCCAAACCTGCCATCGTGGAAAGAGTCAAGATACGCTGGATATATCCAGTTTCCCGCAAGTGGATATTGCTCGGCGGGCGGCTGCATCCTGATACTGGCAGCAGGGAAGCAGTTTGCAGCCCAGGGATGTGTTATGGAAAAACTCATTTCCGCCGCAGTTGTTTTCACTTCGATGTTGATGATGGCCGTTATCCCGTCCTCCGGCGGCAGCAATCAGGCAGGCGATGCGCAGAACGCCAAAGGCAAAGATGTGGTTTACGTCTGTGCGTGCCTCAAAAACAAATCATGCTCCTGCATGACGGAGGCCAAGACCGAAGGGCCGTGCGCCTGCGGCACGCAGGGTGGGCCGCCTCTCAAGCCAGTGCCGCACGACAGTGCCTGGGCGAAGCAAAACCGCGACGCTTTGGCGAAGTAGCGCCCTCCAAATTCGTCCAGGTATAGGAAGGTGCGGGGAGGTTAGCGGAGGAGGAACGGTGTCTCCCTCGCAGGCAAGCAAGTTCTCCGCCAACGCACTTTCCCCGGCCCGGGTCTTGCGCTCCCTTGCTTCGCAACCCCCTTATACGAAGCTGGACTATGACACACCTTTCCTGGAGGCGGCATCCAAAATGAGGAGGGGGGATGTATGTCGCGCCATGGGATTCCGATTGGCCGGATATTTGGCATCTCCATCGACCTTGATCTTTCCTGGTTTCTGATTGTTGGACTGCTGACCTGGAGCCTGGCGGTGAGTTATTTTCCAGCGCAGTTTCCGGGATGGCCGGCCAGCGAATACTGGGCTCTCGGATTCATCTCCGCCATTCTTCTTTTTGCGAGTGTGCTCGTTCATGAACTGGCCCACTCCGTGGTCGCCGGGCACTTCGGGCTCTTTGTGCCACGCATTACCCTTTTTCTCTTCGGCGGAGTCTCTCAGCTTGCGACCGAGCCGCCGAGCGCAGCGGCGGAGTTTTGGATTTCTGTTGTCGGACCACTCACAAGCTTCGCGCTCGCGGCTTTTTTCTGGGAGCTGGAACCGTTACTTGCTGCGTCACAGCCACTCATCGCGCTGGCCAGCTACCTGGCCCTCCTGAACTTGGTTTTGGCAGTGTTCAACCTAATCCCGGGCTTCCCGCTGGATGGGGGGCGGATCTTTCGCGCCGCGGTTTGGCGTTTCACCAACAGTTACCACCAGGCGACAGTTTCGGCTGGAATTTCCGGCCGCTTCTTCGGGTTCCTCCTGATTTTCTATGGCGTCTGGAGGGCGTTAACAGGAAACATTATCGACGGGGTATGGATTGCCATCATCGGATGGTTCCTGGAGAGCGCGGCGGGAAGTCAATTGCAACAGGAAACACTACGACGACTTCTCGGCGGTCACAAAGTGGCCGATGCCATGCAGCGCAACTTTCCTGTTTGTGGCGGAGAAGACTCCATCGAACATCTGGCTGTCGGGATCTTGCAGCCCTTACGCTCCCGCTTCGCGATCGTGACCGAGAACGGCGTTCTGACTGGAATCGTGACCATGGCAGCCATTCGCGAGATACCGCGAGAGAAATGGCCTGCCACAACCGTTGCGCAGATCATGATTCCGTTGCAACGCATGGCCAATATCGAGCCCAATGCGCCGCTCTGGTCCGCGCTCGAGAAGATGGGACGTGACGGGGTCAATCAGCTCCCGGTGCTACAGGCGGGTGGAGTGGTCGGCGTGCTTTCACGCGACGATATCGTTCACTATCTCGGCGAAGTGCAAACGCTCTCGGCCTAAGTACGAGTGTCTCGTCTTGCAGTTCTACCCAAAGGAGAGGGCGCATGACTCCTCAAACCCGGAAATTTCCTGTTTGGCTACTCGTTCTGGCTGCGTTGCTTCTCATCGTTGGAGGACTGCTGCGCGCTGGAGTCCTGCATGTCCCGGGATACCGTGTGATTGGCACGCCAAGGGCTACGCTTCATCTCGCCACAAATGTGCCGCCGGTTGGTTTCGCAGATTTCAAGAATGGTTTCGCCTCGGTCATCGATCCTGCCTTGCCCGCAGTCGTCAACATCTCTTCGACCAAGATGGTGAAGCAGCAAAACATGCCCAACATATTCGCGGATCCATTCTTCCGGCAGTTCTTCGGCAACCAGTTTGGGCAACAGAACCAGCCGCCGCAAATGGAACGGGAGCATAGTCTCGGCTCGGGCGTGATCGTCAATCCTGATGGGTATATTTTGACCAATAACCATGTCGTTGCCGGAGCATCTGACGTCGAGATATTCACTCAGGCACAAAGCAAATACAAAGCCAAGGTCATTGGAACCGATCCACGCACCGACGTCGCAGTGCTGAAAATCGAGGGCTCGGGATTCCCTTCTCTCACGCTGGGAGATTCATCACAGTTGAAAGTAGGAGACCTGGTCTTCGCTATCGGGGATCCTTTCGGCATCGGTGAAACAGCAACCATGGGCATCGTGAGCGCCAAAGGCCGAGCTCTGGGAGGGACTGTAGAGCACTATGAGGACTTCATCCAGACCGATGCCGCTATTAACCCCGGCAATTCTGGAGGGGCGCTGATCGATATGCATGGCAACCTGATCGGGATCAACACCGCGATCCTCTCCGGAGGCGGCGGAGGAAACGAGGGGATTGGATTCGCGATTCCGATCGATATGGCGCGCAACGTGATGGATCAGATTGTCGAGCACGGCAAGGTCGTGCGCGGATATCTTGGGGTCTCGATTCAGGCCGTCAGTCCCGATATCGCGAAGCAATTCGGACTGAGCCACGGAGGGGGGGCACTGGTCAGCGATGTGACCTCCGGCAGTCCCGCGGCGAAAGCCGGCTTGCTGCGCGGCGATATTATCTTGAAATTAAACGGAGAGGATGTCTCAACCTCCAGTGGGCTGAGCCTGCGCATTTCTGAAATGGCTCCGGGCTCCGTAGCTCAACTTCAGGTGTTTCGCGATGGGCACACGCAGAATCTCGATGTTACGTTGGGGTCGTATCCAGAAAAGGGTCAGCCGCAGCAAGCGTCGCAGAGTAAGCCCGCCAATCTGAACGGTCTTCAGGTTGAGGATTTGACCCATGACCTTGCGCAACAGCTTGGTTTACCGCTGAACACCTCGGGAGTGGTTGTTTCCCAGGTAGATCCAACGAGCGCCGCGGCGGCTGCCGGAGTGCAGCGGGGAGACGTGATCCAGGAGGTCGATCGCAAGCCTGTCCATAATCTCGCCGAGTACCAGAAGGCGATATCCGGTCTGGCAAATCAGCCGGTGCTCTTGCTACTGAACCGTGGCGGCGCGACCCTCTTTGTGGTTGTGGAACCACAGGGGTGACGAGGCGGATGCTTTGATGATTCGCTGTTAATTGTGAAAGGGGGATGCACACAAGACTATACCAATCCCGAACAGCTTCTCTGGGGTTGCTTTGCGCGAAAGCGTGCCTGATAATTTCGCCCGAAGCCTAAAAACCTAAAACCTCATTTCCATCCGCTCCTCTTCGCCTGGATCTGAGAGTGGAGTTGGACGGAAAGAAATACGGATGCCCGAACGCCCGGCTGACCTGACCTACGCCCTCGATGAAAAACCCCCGTGGCCGCAGCTTCTGGCGCTGGGGTTTCAGCACGTCGCCGTGATTTGTCCCTACCTGGTCATGGTGGCTCTGGTAACGGAAGCAGCGAAATTACCACGTACGGCCGCGCAAAGTGCTATCGGCCTCGCCATGATCGCCATCGCGATGATGACCGTGTTGCAAAGCCTGCGGTGGAAATGGGTGGGTTCCGGTTATCTTTGTCCGCCGGTCGTCTCGGCCATCTATCTGCCGTCTTGCATTGCGGCAGCCACCTCTTTTGGTTTTTCAGCGGTTTGTGGAATGGTAGTCTTTGCCGGGGTGTGCGAGGTGGCAGTGGCCTTCCTCGTGAACCGGACCCGGAAGCTGTTTCCTGCCGTGGTTTCCGGTGTGGTTATCGTTGCTGTTGGGCTCGAGTTGGGGAAGATCGGCTCTGGTTTATTGCTCCAGCACGTTTCGGCACATCCGGCGCAGAGTGGGCCCTCTTTTGTAACTGCGGCATGTTCTCTTGCAACCATGGCCGGGCTCGCCATCTGGGCGACTGGATTGCCCAAGCTATTCTGCTCCTTGATAGGGATCCTGGTTGGATATGCGGCAGCGGCGGTATTTCATGTCTTTCCATCGGGTTTCGCCGCCGACTATTTCGCGGCGCGCTTTTTCGCAATTCCCAGCCTGAGCTTTCTGGCGTACCGATTCGCGCCCTCTTTTGCCATGCCTTTTGCAATCGCGGGACTTGCCTCGGGTTTGCGCGCGATCGGGGTGCTGACCACGTGCCAGCAAATGAACGATGCTGCGTGGCGCCACCCCGATATGGCAAATATCGGGGCCGGTGTGCGAGCCGACGGGCTCGGTTGTTTGTTCGGTGGCTTGTTGGGAGTACCCGGCATGAGTGCTAGCCCAAGTCTGGTGGGCGTCGAGAAGACCACGGGGGCAACGAGCCGCGTGATCGCCTGGTCGATTGCCGGCTGGCTCGTCCTTTTGTCTTGCCTGCCTAAATTTGCCGGGCTAATCATCAATATGCCGCGTCCGGTGATGGCTGCCGCGTTGGTGTTTAACGGGGCGCTCATGCTGGTCGCAGGAATACAAATCATTGCCAGCCGGCCGATCACGCTTCGCGCCACCCTGACCGTGGGATTTTCCATCCTGGCGTCTTTGACGGTGCCCATCTTTCCCGAGTTCTATAATTTTCTTCCCGCCTGGACGCATCAGTTCACGGGTTCCATCATTTCCATGGCCGTGGTGGTAGCAGTACCTCTCAACGCCCTTTTCCTGCTGGACGCATGGCATTACAAGTTGTTGCGGTTGGGAGACGATGGGGCGCCGGTGACGCCTGGATCTTTCGACATTTTCTTTAAGAAGCAGGCCAGGGAGTGGAAGATTCCTGCGGAAGATGCAGAGCGCATCCGTTCGGTCGTCGATACTGCCATTGAATATGTGACCGCGAGCGCCAATGGGCCAGTCGATCTGCAAATCGGAAGCGACGATTTCGATATCGTGGTGACGTTACGCTATATGGGTAATTTGCCCTCGCTACCGGATGCAAGTCCGAAAACGGTAATGGTGGAGGAGCAGAGTTTTGTCAACGGGCTCACCGGCTATTTATCGGGGTTGCATGCGGATAGAGTTGAACGCAGCGCGAAGGGAGAACAATGCGAGATCAAGCTCTTGTTCCGGTTGTGAGTGGTTACGGCTAAGGGGAAGCCCAAACGAGGGTGGCGGTACCAGAAGATAGGGGAAAAGGATGAGCGATCGCAGCCAATATACGCCAGGCCCGGCAAACGGGGCGCATATAGAAAAGGAAGGAGAGAAGTGGACGCTCGTTATCGTCAGGCAATTGCGCCATCCGCCGGAAAGAGTCTGGGAGGCGCTGATTGACCCAGCCCATCTGCGCGAGTGGGCTCCCTTCGACGCCGATGGGAGCCTGGGTGCAGTTGGAGCCACGGTGAAACTCACCACCGTTAACGCGCCAACGCCGCACGTAACCGAAGCAACCGTGAGGCGAGCCGAACCTCCCAGAGTGCTCGAATATAACTGGGGCGGCTTCGATATGCGATGGCAACTCGAACCCTCTGCGGGTGGCACTCGCCTGACGCTATGGCATAACATCGATCGCCGCTTCATCTCCATGGGAGCTGCGGGCTGGCACATTTGCTTTGATGTTCTGGATCACCTGCTTGCGGGAACTCCCATGGGCCGCACCGTGGGTGGCGATGCGGTGAAGTTCGCGGGCTGGAAGAGGCTGAACGCGGAATATGCGAAACAGTTTGGGCTGGAAGCACCCGGCAATTCAGCGATGGCGGATCTAAAGTAGGGAATTGGGTGGGTGAGGGCCCACCTTCCTCACCACGAACCTTCTTTACGCCCCCACCACCACAAAAGGCCGAGGGTCGCAGTATTCTGCTCTTTACTCAATGCTTCTTGCGTGGCGGTGAGGAAGGACGGTTGGTTGGAGAAATCTCGCCGCCACTCATAACGCATCAGCATGCCGTCCGCTATCCGGTAGTCAAACGTGATCGTGTTTTCCTTCAAGGCCTGCGTGATTCCGCTGAATAGTCCGCCCCGGTCTGACATGTACTCAGCCCGTGCCGCCAAAGCGACCTTTGGCGTGAACTGGTATTGAAGATAAGCTGCGCCTCCGTCGGTGTGCGAAGGCGCCGAAGATTCACCCGGCGCTGCGTTCTGCCACAGCCGCTGAATGTAATAGTCCCCCTCAAGCGCGAACGTCCATTTGGGTGATGCTTTCCATGTCGCGTAGCTGTCGAAGATGTGGGTGCGGCCATTCGGCGCCGGATTGATCGCCGTGAAACACAGACCGGGCTGAACCGGGATAGGCCCGCAATTCGTGGCTGTGGCGCGGTCCGGATGTTCCTGACCGAGATAGTAGTTCATGGTCCAGTTCACGCTGGATTTCGGTTGCGCCGTGAAACCGAACAACTCGTCCTTAAACCCGTTGGTCGCCTCGACCTGGTTGGTTCCATTCACCACCCAATAATTCACTCCGAACCGGTCAGTCAGCGGAACATTCGCGCGCACCCCCATATGGTAGAAGGGCAGGAAATTAAACCAGTAAGAACGGGAATAGTTCATTTGATCTTTGGTGTAGTTTCCCTCGATTCCAAGCGAGCTGCCCCACTTGCCGAAATCCACCGTTACTCCCTTAAGGGCCGGAAGAACGTAGGTCCCATAAGCTTGAAAGATGTTGCGATAGATTTCCGGACGCGGTTCATTGGAAGGATTGCCTTGGAGTGTGTCTGTCGCCTGCCCAAATTGCAGGTCGAGCCGGCCTCCCCAACGCCGGCCGGCACTGACATCCGGTGCATGCTCCAAAACTATGTCGGCCTGATTGAGACTGAACTCGTTGCTAAGCACGTCGTAGGCGCGAAGGAGGTTCACGCGTCCCACAGGGCTGTTGAAGTTGTATTCATAGTAGGTATCCAGCGCCAGGTTAATCGTCGTATCGCGCAGAAACTCGAGTGTGTTTCTGTCCTCGGGCTGGATCGTAGGAGGCACAAGTGTCTGACTTTCGCTTGCGGGTTTTGAAGCAGGCGGCTCTTCCAGACTTGCCCTCTCCACGAAAGCGGTTTTCAGGGCTGCCGGACTGGTGGGCATCGGTTTTACCGCCGCCGGCGCAGGCTGCAGTTGCTTCACAATAGCGGTCAGCTCTGCGACTTCGCGCTCGAGCGTCGCGACGCGCTGCTCCAGAGCCTGGTTGCTCTGCTGGCTTGGTGGGGCCTCTGCCGATGTGAATTGGCCGAATCCAGGAGCCGCGGTTGTGGAAGTCACGACGGCGATCCACATAAGAGTGATCAACCGGCGAACCGTACTTCCGCTGCAAAACAACGCCGGTCCTCGCGGGCATACTCGTTCCGTCCTGCATTGCATTCCACTCATAGTGCGTATGTCCCCCAGCTAATTGTGCACGCAATATGCGCGGATGAAGCAGTCGCGGCATGGAAACTTCTGCCTGGGCGTCTGGGAAGGAACGGAAACCGTCAGATATTCGCTGGATAAAGTTGGCTGGTTCGGAGAGACAGTTCCAAACGTAGGCGCGCACAGGTGGTCCTGGCCGGTGTAGTGCGGCGGGAAATCCGGATATGCTAGGGCCTGGATGACAATTCTGTTGCTAACTGTTCATTCCCTACTGAGTTGCCGTAAGCAAGTCAGGTGCTCTGGAGAACAAGTTCTGCGCGAATCGAACCTTAATCGGGCTACTCCTACTCCTCGCGCAACGTGGTTGCTGGGTCGGTCTTCGCGATGCGCAGCGTAGGGATGGTTGCGGCCAACAGTGTCACAATCGCAAGCACAGACGCCACACTCAAAATACTGCGCACGTCGTAGATGCCCACACCGTAAAGAGCACTACGCATCGCGCGGAGGACTCCCAGGCAAAGTAGCAGTCCGAGAACCAAACCGATTGCCGAAGAACGAATACCCGGGATCGCCACGACGGCCATTGCCTGGGGCAACGTCGATCCGAGTGCGATGCGAATGCCGATCTCCCGCGTTCTCTGGGCTACGGTGTTGGCCACCAGGGCGAAGATGCCAACGGCGCTTAACAGCAGGGCGAGTCCCGCCATGGCGCCAAGAAGAGCCACCTCCACGCGCTGTGTTACCAGAGACTCCGCAAGATGGTCGGTCATGCTGTAGAAGCCGGAGAAGGGAAGGTCCGGATCGACGCTGGCCAGGGCCTGCTGCATCTGACCGGTCAGGCCCTCGATGGGACGGGATGTGCGGACAATCCAGCTTGGCTGGAACCAGGCGTGCACCACGGCAATGAGGTGCGCATCTGCCTGCGCGGCGGGTATGTAGACGATCGGCTCGCTGCCGAGCGGATCCATGATTTGCCCGTTATGGGGCGGAAGCGTGACATCTTCAACGACTCCCACGATGATCGTCCCTTTGTCGTCCAGGGCACGTCCTACGGCATCCTGGCCCCTGAGATACTTATGAGCGAACGAACGATTGATGATGGCGACAGCCTGTGCACCTCGACGGTCCGAACTGGTGAAGGTCCTTCCGGCGAGCAAGGGAATCTCCAGGGTCGCAAAATAGGAGGGAGTCACGTACACCTCGCCAGTGACGGTCTGCTGCCCTGCCTGAGGGCCACTGCCCAATACCATGCCGTTATTCAGAGCGCGCTCATAGGGAAGCGACAGCCCGACCGCGGCACTCTGGACGCCGGGAATGCGCTCCATGGCTGCGACGCTTTCGTTCAGCAGCTTGTCAAAAGCGTCCGTATCCCGGTAGCGCGCGTCGTCGAGTGAAGCTTTCGCGGTCATCACACCTTGGGGATTGAATCCGGGCGGAAGGGTTTCCAGATGGATCAGGGTGCGGATGAGCAACCCGGCTGCAGCCAGCAACACAACAGTAAGTGCAACCTCGCCGGCGATCAATGTCTGCCGTAAGCGTAACCGCTGCACGCCGGCAGTTGCGCGGCTGGCCAGGAAGGCCCGAAGGTCGATTCGTTTCAGGGTGAGCGCAGGCAGCATGCCGAAGAGCACGCTGGTCAGGATCGATACAACGGATGTAAATGCGAGCACACGTCCATCCAAAGAAACCCCGGCGACGGGCAGGTAATCGGGAGGAAGCAGCGACAGCAGGCCGCGCAGTCCCAGAAATCCAATACCCACCCCGGCAGCACCTCCAAGAAGCGCCAGCAGGAGATTTTCCATCCACAGTTGCCGTTGCACTTGCCAGCGAGACGCGCCCAGCGCCATCCTTGTTGCGATCTCTGCAGTGCGCCGTGCCATGCGAACGACGGTAAGCCCTGCCAGATTCGCGCAGGCAATCAGCAGGATGAATCCGGCGGCAAGCATCAATGCCAGAGCCTTGGGTCGAAGCTCGGCCGTCTGGCCTTTTTGCAGCGGGACCGTGTAGAAGGAAACCTTCGCTCCTTGGTGAAAGTCCCTGGCGAAGTGCCGTGCCCGCTCAGCCCACGTGCGGTTAATCTGTGCATCAGCTTGTTGCCAGGTGGCGCCGTCTCGTAAGCGAAGAATGATCCCGTAATTTGTGCCTGCGCCTTCACCACTCCGGCTCGGCTGCAATGCAGTGTAGACATCCGCTGCGAGTGGCGTTCGGGCACCGGCCGGAAGGATCCCGACCACGGAGTAGGGTTCGCCTTTGAGGTCAATGGCTTGTCCGATCAGGCTGGGGTCACGATGGAATGTGGTGCGCCACAGATGGTTAGAAAGGATGACCGCTTTCGGACCATTCGGTCGATCCTCCTCTTCGGTGAAGCTCCTGCCCAGAACCGGACGGATGCCGAGGACTTCAAAGTAGTGGGCGGAGACGCGCCCCGCATGTACGTGCTGAACACTGCGCCCGGCTACAAGATTCATGCCCGGGGAAATGCTGCTATAGACTGCGCCCAACACCGAGGGAACATTGTCGCGCAGCAATTCCCACTGCTCTCCGTCGATGGCACTGAGGCCGTCAAAAGGTTGGGAACCCTGGACAAGCCAGAAGATGGTTCCTAGACGTTCCGGATTAGAGTAGGGAAGGCTCCTCAGCATGAGTGCGTTCACAACCGAGAAGATAGCCGCATTGGCGCCAATCGAAAGCCCGAGAGTCACGATAGCCGCTGCCGTGAAGCCCGGGTTGCGCCGCAGTTGGCGCCAGCCGTAACGCACATCCTGGAAAATGACTTCGAGCCGCGTTCCCGCACGATGATCGCGTACCGCCTGCTTGACCTGCTCGATCCCTTCGAATTCAGCCAACGCTGTTCGACGGGCTTCTTCGGCGCGAATACCGGACGCGACCTTCTCTTCGATCACCATTTCTACATATGCGCGCAACTCCATGTCCAGGCGCTGCTCGACCTTCTCTTTGCTCAGAAGATTTGTCACCAGGTGCCGCATCCGTGACAGGATCTGCATCATTACCTCTCAGGTCGTTGCCTTCAGTGCACTGGTCATGGCCAGAACGATTGTCTGCCATTGCCGGGTTTCGATTTCGAGTTGAGCCCGGCCGGCCTTGGTCAGCTGGTAGAACTTCGCTCGGCGATTGTTTTCCGAGTCACCCCAACTCGATTTCAGCCAGCCCGCTTCTTCCATGCGGTGCAACGCAGGAAACAGGGAACCCGGCTTTACGACGAACGTGCCCTGGGTGATTTGATCGATTCGCCGCGAAATCCCCAGGCCGTGAAGCTGGCCCGTGCCCAAAGCCTTCAGGATAAGCAGGTCCAGGGTACCCTGGAGGAGGTTTGTCTGGTTGGAACGCATCAGTTGTCCTATCGAATGACTGTATGAGTATGCTGCCATTCCTATAGATTGTCAATAGGAGAGTTCAGAACCAGGATTTTCATGAGCGGTTTACTTCCGGCGAAGAGCTGTGAAAACATGAACACGAAGTGCGGACGTCCAAAAATAGTATGTTGGATCAGGCTGACAACGAAGGCATCTCTCTCAAAGGCTTTACCTCTGCTTCACACGGGAACGAGTTTGCATCCTATATTTCCGCGCTGGAGAGTTTTAACCGGATCGAGCAGTTACAGGAGCTGAAGGCATTGGGCCATCAGCGAACCGGCATTGGCCCGGGAGCGCGAGTGCTCGAAGCGGGGTGTGGTTTCGGGCTGGAAACTTTGCGGTTGGCTCGCCTGGCTGATCCGGGCGGTGTTGTTACCGGGTGCGACTTGAGTTCTGACTTCTTAGCCGAAGCCCGGCGCCGAGCTGCCGCGGCTGTGCTCCCAATCGAATTCGACCAGGCACAAGTTCAGGCACTTCCATACGCAGACCAGTCGTTCGGGATCGTGTGGTCGGAAAGACTCCTGATCTATGTTTCGGACGTGCGGCAGGCGGTTTCCGAGATGCGGCGCGTTCTCCGTCCTGGCGGCTGTGTTGCGAGCATCGAGCCTGATATCAGCACCTCCACGCTCAATTTGGAAGACCGTGCGCTGGTGAGGGGCGTCATGGGACACGAAGCCGGGACCAGCGTGGCCCACGGTTGGTTACCGGGTCAACTGCGGGCGATCCTGCAGGATGTTGGATTCAAAGAGATCCAGCTTGCGACGCGTGTGGTTGTTTTTGAACCGGAATTGGCCGCGGGCTACTTTACCCAGTGCGGCCGATCTGCTGCTGCAGGCGGCGTGATCTCCGATGCCGAGCTGCATGCCTGGACCTCAGGAATTGAAACCCTTCGTAGGAACGGCAATCTTTTCGCAACGGTAGGATATTTTCTGTTCACCGCACGGGCATAGCAAGATCTCCCAGTAGAGCTCGGATTTTCAGGAAGCTGCCTCGCCAAGCTGCAGTGGAAGTCTACGAAGGCGCTTCCCCGTCGCGTCGAAGATTGCGTTCGCGACGCTGGGGGCAATCAGCGCTAATGGAGGCTCGCCGATGCCGCCCGGTGGCCGGCCGCCTTCGACCAAATGAGTCTCGAGCTGCGGCGCGTCCGGAATTCGCAACACTTGATAACTGTCGAAATTCTGCTCCTGGATCATGCCGTTCTTCACGGTGATGCGTTCTTTGAGAGCGGCGCTCAAGCCCATAAGGATCGCTCCCTCAATCTGCGCGCGAATGCCGTTGCTATTGATGACTCGCCCGGGGTCGACGACGGTTACAACGCGGTCGACTTTGAGGTGTCCGTCTTTTACAGTGACCTCCGTGACTTGGGCCAGGTAAGTCGTCTTCGAAAAAAAGCATGAGATACCTCGACCGCGATGCGGGCCGAGCGGCCTGCCCCAATCCGCTTTCTCTGTAACCAGATCGAGCATCTGCATCATGCGAACCGGATCGGCAAGCTTTCCATCGAAGTTCGATCTTGGCGGACCGGGGCGGGCTGCCGCAGTTTCCAGCAGCCCGCGTCGAAAACGAAACGGATCCTCGCCTGCCAGGTGAGCCAGCTCGTCCACGAAGCTCTCGACAGCGAAGACATTGAACGATATCTCGACACCGCGCCAGGCTCCCCGGGTCGCTCCGCTGTCGACAGGCACGTATGACATGCGGAAGTATTGAGCTGGGTAGGGCTGATCCACGGCGCCGCCCAGTTCAAAGAGCTGCGCCTGGTTTGGGTTCCCCTGGCCGATGATGGTCGTATTCGCCAGGCGGTCGGTCCAGGCGATCAGGTTGCCTTGCCCGTCGATCCCTCCGCGAAGGTGGTGCATGCCGGCAGGCCGGTAACGGTCGTGGGTAAAATCATCTTCGCGCGTCCATACCAGCTGGACGGGACGCTGGATGCGACGGGCGATCTCGAGTGCCTGGTGGTCATACGATACGCCAAAGCGCCGCCCGAGGCCTCCACCCATAAAAGTCACATGGACGGTTACATCGCGTTTGTCTAAACCGAGCAGCCGGGCCGCGGATTCCTGAAGTCCTCCGCCGGCTTGCGTCGGCGACCAGATTTCACAGCGGCCGCCTACGAAGCGAATCGTAGTGTTCATCGGCTCCATGGTCGCGTGAGCCAGGTACGGAAACTCGTAGATGCACTCGATGCGCCTGGCGGCCGGAACCGTGTCAGGATTGACGTTGCAGTTGGTTGAGTTCCAGAACTCCCGGGCATCCAGCCCGGCGCGTATCTGTGTGGTGAGAGACTCC
>Ga0335073_10007553_pt1 | contig 15254 bp, 11 predicted proteins | sample Lox_Sample_22_FD_207093 | JGI IMG/M metagenome (GOLD analysis project Ga0335073, IMG submission 207093) | Soil microbial communities from Loxahatchee National Wildlife Refuge, Florida, United States - Lox_Sample_2.2 | ecosystem: Environmental > Terrestrial > Soil > Wetlands | place: USA... | reverse complement strand
ACACGGTCGGAACGGCTGACCGCCCCGGCCGCTGGCCCGGTGCTGGACTGCCCAGCAACATACCGTTGATCGCGGCGATGTCAACCTCTCACAGCCGTTTGCAGCGCCGCCATGATCGCGGCTGTGACCGGCCTGTTGCCGCTTGTCCTGCGGCGATACGATTATGTTTCGCGCTGACAAGCGACGCCAGCTCTATCCGTTATGCCGGATTCACCTTCCAGCTGGAGGACGCGCAATGACAGAGGTTCCCGAGACACAGGTGTCCGAGGCCCAGATCGCGGTGCACTGGCGCGAGGAGGAGTACATCCTTCCGCCACAGGCGTTCATCGACCAGGCAAACGCGAACGACCCGGCGATCCGCGACCGGTTCAGCGAGGAGCACTTCCCGGACTGCTTCAAGGAGTACGCGGACTTGCTCAGCTGGGACGAGCCGTGGCATACCACGCTGGACACCAGCAACCCGCCGTTCTGGAAATGGTTCGTCGGCGGCAAGCTGAACGCGTCGTACAACTGCGTCGACCGGCACGCGGAGGCCCGGCCGGACAAGACGGCGATCGTCTTCGTGCCCGAGCTCGAGTCTGACGAGACCCTGCACATCAGCTACGCGGAGCTGCTCCGGCGGGTGAACGAGTTCGCTGCCGTGCTGCGCGACGATCTTGGCCTGACTGCGGGCGACCGGGTCACCCTGCACATGCCGATGGTTCCTGAGCTACCGGTCACCATGTTGGCCTGCGCCCGGCTCGGGGTTATCCACTCCCAGGTCTTCGGTGGCTTCAGCGGGAACGCCTGCGGCACCCGGATCGCTGACTCGGGCAGCCGGTTCCTGATCACCATGGACGCCTACTACCGCGGCGGCAAGCTCCTCGACCACAAGATCAAGGCCGACGAGGCTGTCGCGGAGGCAGCCAGGCAGGGCCAGGAGGTCGACAAGGTCCTGGTATGGCGGCGCAAGGCCGGCGAGTACTCAGCCGAGACGCCGATGGTGGAGGGCAGGGACGTCTTCGTCGACGAGCTGCTCGCCGGGCACCAGGGAGCGACCGTCGCCCCGGTGTCCATGCGCGCAGAGGACCCGCTGTTCCTGATGTACACCAGCGGCACCACCGGCCGCCCGAAGGGCTGCCAGCACAGCACGGGCGGCTATATGTCCTATGTCGCCGGAACCTCAAAGTTCTACCAGGACATCCACCCGGACGACGTGTACTGGTGCTTTGCTGACATCGGCTGGATCACCGGTCACTCCTACATCGTCTACGGGCCGCTGGCCCTGGGGACGACAACCGTCGTCTACGAGGGCGTGCCCAATTACCCGGACGCGGGCAGGCCGTGGCGGATCGCCGAGAAGCTCGGTGTGAACATCTTCCACACCTCGCCGACCTCGATCCGGATGCTGCGCAAAGTCGGCCCGGATGAGCCGCGCAAGTACAACTACCACTTCAAGCACATGACGACGGTCGGCGAGCCGATCGAGCCCGAGGTCTGGCGCTGGTACCACTCCGAGGTCGGCAAGGGTGAGGCGGTCATCGTCGACACCTGGTGGCAGACCGAAACCGGCGGGTTCCTCGGCAGCACGCTTCCGGCCATCGACGCGATGAAGCCGGGCAGCTGCGGCCCCATGGCGCTGGGGATCTACGGGGTCATCTACGACGAGAACGGTGAGGAAGTGCCGGCGGGCCGGGCCGGCAACATCTGCATCCGCAACCCGTGGCCCGGCGTGTTCGAGACCATCTGGGGCCAGCCGCAGCGGTTCGTGGACACCTACTACAAGAAGTACAACAAGGACCCGGAGAGCAAGGACTGGCACGACTGGCCCTACTTCGCTGGCGACGGCGCGGTGAAGGCACCTGACGGGTATTACCGGATCCTCGGCCGCGTCGACGACGTGATCAACGTTGCCGGGCACCGGCTCGGCACCAAGGAGATCGAGTCGGCCGCGCTGACCGTAAACGAGGTGGCCGAGGCGGCCGCGATCCCGGTGATCGACGACCTCCGCGGCCGCGCGGTGGAGGTCTACGTCTCGCTGAAGCCCGGCATCCAGGCGAACGGCGCGATGGAGGCCAAGGTCACCACCGCGATCGAGATCGAGATCGGCAAGATCGCCCGGCCGAAGAACGTGTGGATCGTCGCGGACATGCCGAAGACCAGGTCCGGCAAGATCATGCGCCGGGTGATCGCGTCGATCTCGAACTTCGCCGACGTCGGGGACGTCACCACGCTGGCCAACCCCGAGGTCGTCGACGGCATCAGGCAGCAGGTCCACCGGGAGAAGGTCGCCCGGGACGACGTGCCGCGGGAGCTGACACCAGCCGAGTACGAGGAGATCAAGAGGTTCGGCGGCGAGTAGCCCGCAACCGAGCGAGCCAAAGGGGCGCGGCGCCGCGCTGTACTGACGAGCGAGGAGAGCGCGGCGCCGCCAAAGCGCCCCGGAGGCAAGCGCGGCGAAAAACGGAGCCGGAGGCGACCCGGGTGACGAGGGAAAGACAACGGGTCCAGCGCCCCGGCGGCGCAAAACCAGTACAGCTCCCGTTCGCGTGGTTGTCTCGCTACGATGCCCGCTATGACCGCCTTGTTCAGCCGGATCATCCCGATCCTGTTCGTCAGCGATCTCGCGGCGGAACGTGAGTTCTACATCCGGCTGGGCTTCCACGTGACCTACGAGGGCCCCGAATACCCGGATTTCACCTCGCTCGGCCACGGAACTGTCGAGTTCGGTATCGAGCGACGGGACGGCTTCCGCCGCAGCGTCCCGGATCACGTGCTGACCTGGCAGCTCGGTGTCTCCGACATCGAGCTGGCGCGCAAGCGGATGGAGGAGGCCGGGATCCCCTACACCGAGGAGCTCATGACGCCGGCCCCCGACTGGACCTATCGCGTGCTCCACGCCCGCACCCCTAACGGCTACCACCTCCTGCTCGAGGAGGGCAGCGGCTGACAGCCGCCCGGCGCGGCTACTGCCTGGCTTCGTTCATCAGCCTGGCCAGGCCAGGCTCGGGCTCGAGGGTCGCCGTGCCCGCCGAGATCGTGGCGGGCGAGCAGGCGCAGCCCGGCCGCGCTGGCCGCCAATGCTCATCCCCCCAGACCGCGATTCCTTGGTAGAGTCAAGCCCGGGAATCATGATCACTACGGGCCAGCCCGCGGCATCGGGGGATTTCTGCCGGGCCGGGAGCAGGAGCACGCCGGCCATGCGGGAGCCGTCGAAGGGAATCTCGATCCGGCGGCCCGGGGGGTTGAGGTAGGGAAGCGCATCGGTCAGGCAGCGCACCGCGTTCATGTGCGCTGAACGCATCTGGCCCGGGTCCTCGACGAACAGGAACTTGGCGAAGTGGTAGTAAAGCGCGGCTCGCGCCAGGTGCGCACCGGCCGACCTCGGGTGCCCGCTGGCCAGCGCCTCCCGCCCGAGCTGCTCGTACTCCCCCGCCGCCGCGCTCCACGCGGCGCACCAGCCGTCCCACCGGTCGAGCTGATCTGTGATGCGCTCGAAGTCCCCGGCCGTGACCTCATTGGTCGTGAACCGCGGCCCCCAGTGCGAGATAGCCATCTTCACCCGGTCATCTGGCACTACTGCCGCCGAGATTCGTCGCTACCGAAGCTGCAAACGTATGCATATCCTGGGGGGGCGAACGGGTCAATAATCTGTCGGCGAGGGATGCTGGTGATGCTCCGGTGTCCGCGCGGGGAGGGCCGAAGTGTGCCATCGTGCATCACGCTAGCGCCGGGGGGAGGCGCGGTTAGGTGAGCCTGCCGACCCTGCGCGACGTCGCCGCGATGGCGGGCGTCCACCCGGCGACCGCTTCGCGGGCGCTCAATCCCGGCACCAGGAGCCTGATCAGCGCCCGGACTGCCGACCGGGTGCTGCGCGCCGCTGAGCAGCTTGGCTACCAGCCCAACGCGGTCGCCCGCAGCCTGCGCACGTCCCGCTCGTCCAGCATCGGGGTCGTCGTCCCTGACCTGACCAACCCGCTGTTCCCGCCGATTGTCCGGGGCATCGAGGACGCCCTCGCGCCGCACGGCTATGTCCTGCTGATCGTCAACACCGACAACGACCCGGCGCATGAGGACCGGCTGATCGCCTCGCTCCGGTCGCGCAGCGTCGACGGGCTGATCCTGGCGACAGCGCGGCTCGGCCACCCGCTGCTGCGGGTGCCTGACGCTGGCGGCCTGCCGGTCGTGCTGGCCAACCGGCGGACCGAGGGCCTGCCGTTCCCGTCCGTCACGGCCGACGATGCCTCGGGCATCCACGCCGCAGTGGCCCACCTGGTCGGGCTCGGTCACCGCAGGATCGCGCACATCGCCGGGCCGCAGGACACCTCGACCGGGCTTGGCCGGCTGCGGGCGTTCCGCTCGGCCATGCACGAGCACGGCGTCCCCGTGGACGGTGCCCTGATCCGGCGGACGTCGGCCTGGCTTGAGGACGAGGGCGCCCGGGCACTGAGTGACCTGCTGGACGGGGGCACCGAGTTCTCCGCGGTGTTCGCGGGCAACGACATGCTCGCGCTGGGCTGCTACGACGTGCTGGCCGAACGGGGCCTGCGCTGCCCCGATGACCTCAGCATCGTGGGGTTCAACGACATGCCCCTCGTGGACAAGCTGCAGCCCGGTCTGACAACCGTCCGCATCCCGCATTACGACATCGGCTGGGAGGCCGGCCGGCTGATGCTCGAGCAGCTGACCCGGGGCGAGCAGCAGGCCAAGGCCGTGCTGATGCCCGTCTCGCTGTCGGTCCGGCACTCGACCGGCCCGCCGCCAGGTGACAGTGCGCCGCCCCTGCGTGACACGGCCGCGGCACCGTACGCGGTAGAGCCGCAGGTCCAGTCGTTTGAATAACGGGACCCGCCGCCACCGGCCGCAGCTGCTCATCCGCTGAGTGCCTGCGGGGCACCAGACGCTGGCGTGTACCAGCTGGAGACCGAGACCACCGCTCGCACGCGGTCGTCCCCGGCCGCTGTCCGGATCCCGACAGCCCGCCGTAGGAGATGCCGCCCACCGCGAGCCGGGTGATGTCCCAGTCGTCACGCTGCTCCAGGGCGTCGATCATCGCCTGCACTGCGAGTCGCCGCCGGGAAGCATCAGCACGACCAGGGGCCTGCTCAGCGCGGCGGGCGCTTCACAAAGGCGGCCAGCCGACGAGCGACAATCGATTGCAGCTATGCAAAGCATGGGTTCGCGGGCATGTCAACGGGCGGGCCGGGCCAGCAGCGAGATGCTTTGCAATCCATTGCCATCTTCATGACCAGCGTTCTCACATGGTGATGACCGGCCTGATCGCCTCGCGGCTGCGCAGCGCGGCAAAGGCGGCCGCCCAGTCCGGCAGCGGGTAGGTGCCGGCCGTGAGCGGGCCGGTCCGCACCGCCCCCGAGGCCAGCAGGGCGGTCATCGCCGGGGAGGCATTCGGGCTCGACCGCACGCCGAGAACGTCGAGTTCGTCCAGGGTGAGCAGGTCCGCGGGCAGCTCGGCGGTCCCGCCGCCGGCCAGGCCGGGCAGCGCCACGGTCCCGCCGCGCCGCACTGACCGCACCGCCTGGCCGATGGCTGCCGCGCTGCCCGCGCAGTCGAATGCGCAGTCGGCCCCGCGGCCACCGGTCAGCGCGCGCACCCCGGCCACGGGGGGATTGCAATCGTTTGCAACCGGATTGAGGGTAATTATCCAGGGCCAGCCACTGTCAAGAGCGCGGCGGGGCCGTCGAGTCGCGGACGATGAGATCCCCGGAGATCAGCACGGTCTCCGGGCGCCGTCCCGGGTCGGCGATGAGCCCAAGCAGCAACTCGGCCGCCCGCGTGCCCACGTCGTACTCGGGCACCCGGACGGTGGTGAGCGGAGGGCTGACCCGGCTGGCCAGCCGCATGTCGTTGAAGCCGACCACCGACAGGTCCCCCGGGCAGCCGAGCCCTCGCTGCGCCGCTGCCTCGATCACGCCGATCGCGAGCAGGTCATTGCCCGCGATCACCGCGGTCGTGTCAGGGTGCTCGGCCAGCAGGACCGACGCCGCCCGGCGGCCCGCGGCCTCGTCGAAAGCGTCGGCCTCGGCCCATTCTCCGCCGGCCAGGCCGAGGCGCTGCGTTGCCTGCCCGAAGCTGGCCAGCCGGCGGGCAGCGTTGGACGTGAACAGCGGGCCGCTCACGAAGCCGATCCGGCGGTGGCCCAGGGTGTGCAGGTGCTCCACCGCCTGCAACTCGCCGTTGTCGTCGTCAGGGACAACGGCGGTCACGCCGCCGCGCTCGATGGTCCGGTTCACCAGCACCAGTGGCGTGCCGCCGGCCCGAAGCTCATCGACCAGGCTGTCCTCGCGCCGCGCCATCGCCAGCAGCATCCCGTCGACCTGGCTCTCGAGCATCGCGGCCACCTGGCGGCGCGCCTTGACCGGGTCATTGTCGGTACTGGCGATCAGCAGCGAGAACCCGGCCTGGTCCAGAACGTCCTCGGCGCCACGGACCGCCGGCGGGAAGAACGGGTTGGTGATGTCGGGCACGATCATGCCGATCGACAGCGACCGCCGCATCTTGAGCGCCCTGGCCATGCCGTTCACCCGGTAGCCGAGCTGGCTGGCTGCCTGCCGGACTCGCTCCAGGGTGTCGGCGTTGACCAGGCGGGCGGTTCGCTCGTTCAGCGCGCGCGAGGCGGTGGACACATGCACGCCAGCCAGGTCAGCGACGTCCTTCAGCCGCGGCGGGCGGCGCTCGGCAGCCAGCACGGATGGCCCCCCGGAAAGCTTTGCAAACCCAGGTCTGCAAACGATCGCCTGATGCCGCTCAGTGTACCGGATGCACCGTCTTGAGCTGAAAAATTCGCTGGTTACATTGCCGCATACGTTTGTAATCCGCAGATACGGGCCAGGGCCACGAAAGGGCCCGGGCGGAAGCGGGCCAGGTGAACGGGTCAGGCGGTACGGTCAGGCGGGGCCGCCAAGCCCGTCGTCCACGGGTACGTCCTCGGCGCTCAGGCTGAGACCGGACGCTGCCGCCTGCAGCTCGAGCAGCACGGCGAAGTCCTCCTCGGTGCGGCCGCGGGCAACAGCGGACTGCACCGGCTCGCGGGCCGAACTGACCACGCTCATCGGCACCCCAAGCTCGCGGGCCGCGGCCATGCCGAGATCGAAGTCCTTCTGCAGCAGGAGCGTTGTGAACGTGGGCGAGAAGTCCAGGTGCACAAGCGCCGGGCTCTTGTAACGGGTGAACAGCGACCCGAGCACGCTGTGGTTGATGAAGTCGAGGAAGTCGGCGCGGGACATTCCCGCTTTCTGCGCCAGCACGGTCACCTCGGTCAGGGTCTGCGCAACGACCCCGAGCAGGAGGTTGTGGCAGATCTTGGCCATCCGGGACAACTCGCCGTCGCCTACGTAGCTGACGTGCCGTCCCAGCAGTGCCAGCACCGGCTCGACTGCAGCGAACGCCTCGGGCGACCCCGAGACGGCCAGCGACATCAGGCCAGCCTTGGCCACGCGCCCGTTCCCGCTGACCGGGGCGGCGAGATACTCCACCCCGGACTCAGCGGCGAACTCGCGGACCCAGGCCGACGACGCTACCGAGACCGTGGAGCAGTCGACCAGGAACCGCGGCGCCGGCGGCGTGTCGGCGAGCAGGCGCGCGACCACAGCCTCCAGGTCATCGGAACTCGTAACCATCGTGAAGACAATGTCCCGGCCGGCCAGCTGCGTGGGCTCGTCGACGACCTTGACGCCGGATGGCACCAGCGCCTCGGCCTTGCTGCGGGTCCGGTTCCAGGCGGCAACGTCGAGGCCGGCTTCAGCCAGCCGCTCGGCCAGCGGCGCACCCATACGTCCAGTACCGATCCAGCCCACCGACAGCCCGGCTGCCTGAGAGTCGCTCATCTAGCCGTCACTCCCCAGCCGCATCACTTGAAACCTCTACCATGCATGCTTTATCGTCAAAGCGATTGTGCAATCGTTTGTTCAATCCTAGGTCCGGGCGAAACCGCCGTCAAGCGCGCCCGGCCGGTCCCGCCGCGCTGCCAGGTAGCCGGCCGACGCGGCCAGCACCACGGCCATCGCGACCAGCAGCAGCCGGTAGTTCACCACCGCGATCAGGGCAGCACCGAGCGCGATCGATCCTGCCTGCGGCACCGTGACCGCGACGTTCATCGCGGCGTCGACCCGTCCCAGCAGGAAGTCCGGCGTACGCCGCTGGATCAGCGTGTTCGCGCCCACGTTCACCCAGATTATGCACACTCCGAGCGCGGCGCTCGCCACCAGCACCAGCGGCAGCACCGCGGTAATCAGCAGCAGCGCTGACGCCGCGCAGGCGGCCAGGCCTCCTGCGATCAGGGCACTCTCGCTGGAGCGCCGCATCACCGGCCCGGCCAGTACCCCGCCGGCGACCGCCCCCACCCCTTGCAGGCTGGTCAGCACGCCCAGGAACTCGGGGCTGCGGTGCAGGCCGGAACCGACAACGGCGAACGGCACCGTCTCGAAGAAGCCGAACACGATCGCCGCGAGCACGCACGCGATCAGCGGGCGCCGCAGCGCCGGGGTGGCCACGGCGTGCCGGATCCCGGCGCTGACCTCGGCGCGCCAGTGACTGGCCGCCGGCGCTGGCCGCTGCTCACGCAGCCGCAGTGCGAGCACGGTGCCCGCGGCGACCATGAAGGTGCCGGCGTCCAGCCCGATCACCGGCTGCGGGCCGATCCAGGCAAGCAGGCCCGCCCCGAGCAGCGGGGTGACCACGCGCAGCCCCTTCGACGCCATCTGCAGCGCTGAGTTCGCTTCGCCCAGAAGGTCGCCCGGGACCAGCGCCGGGAGCAGCGCCATCTGCGCCGACGCGGTCAGCGTGTTGGCCACCCCGTAGCAGAACATGACCAGGTAGATCAGCCAGACCTGGCCCCGTCCCGCTACCAGCAGCAGCAGGCACACCAGCCCGGCCGTCGCCAGGTTCACCGTGATCAGCAGCGGTCGGCGCCGCAGCCGGTCAACCAGCACCCCGGAGGCTGGAGCGGTCAGGCATCCGCAGACGAAGGCAAAGAACGTCAGCCCGGCGGCGCTGTTGCTGCCGGTGAGGATCTTGACCCAGATCCCCATCGCCAGCCACAGTGCGCTGTCGCCAATGACGGAAAGGCCCTGGCCTGAGATGTAGATCCGGGCGTCGCGATGGCGCAGCAGCCGGCGCACGGTCAGTCCTCCGCTGGGGGGTCAGTGAGCGGGTAGCCGAACAGCAGCACCTCGTAGGGCAGGCTGCCGGGCGGCCGTGACGATGGGTCGGCCAGGCGGTCCTCAAAAGCCTTGAGCGGCTCCCGCAAAGCCGCGTCCAGGTCCCGGGCCTCCTGCGCGGTCAGGTACAAGGTCGACTGCGACGCGATCGCAGCCGCCTGCCACTCGGCGGAGTAGCTCACCATCCGCATCAGCCGGTCTCGCAACCGGTCCAGCCACCGGCTGAGCAACGTCGACCCCACTGCCTCAAGGGCGAGCTTGCTCTCCTGGGTCTGGAACGGCGGGACGAACTCGAAGCCGCGATGGAGCAGCCGCCATGGCCGCTCCCGGCCGCGCCCGCCGCCCGCCTCCTCCACGAACCCGTACTTCGCCAGCGTCCGCAGGTGGAAGGCGCAGTTGGCTGGCGATTCACCAAGCAGCTCGCTGGCCTGCGTTGCGGTCAGCGTCTGGCCGTCGGCCATGTCGATGGCCTCGAGCAGCGCAACCCGCAGCGGGTGCGCCAGCGCCCGCATCATCTTCGGGTCGGTTATCTGGAGCTTCGGACGCTCCGGACTCTCATCGGAAGACATGTTTCGAAACGATACCCTCGAAACATCTCTTTCGACAAGGCGGGCCAGGCTCGCGCGCCCAGGGCCGGCCTGGATGCGGGGGCGGGCGGCGGGGGCGGGGCGGTGGAAGGGTGGCAGAAGCAACCATGCCAGCGGCGTGGATCAGCGCAGGAACGGCTCAGCCGATCTCGCTAGCATCGCCACGTGAGTCAGCTCATCGGGGAGCACACAGTGAACAGATTTCGCCTGCTGTCCATGACCTCGGCAGCAGTTCCGGCCATATTCCTGACTGCCGGGCTGGCCGCCTGCGGTGGTGCCGCGACATCCAGCCAGCCGGCTCCGCATCACACCACAACGCCGGCCGCCACCGCCGGGACCCAGGTCATCACCTACGCGCCCTGGGCCGGGGCTGGAACGCTCGCCAGCAGCATCTCGGCCTCCGCCACCCAGAGCGGGTCCTGTTTCAGCACGTCGTCGGCGACAACGGCGCCGGGCGCCTACCGTTGCCTGGCTGGCAACGACCTGTACGACCCCTGCTTCGCCGACGCGGCCTCGGCCGCCGGAGAGGTCGCCTGCCCGAACCCGGCAAATCCCGATTCGGTCGTCGTGATCAAGCTCACAGCGGCGCTGCCGACCCCGGCGACAAGCGCGGGATCCACGATCATCCCGTGGCTGCTGGTGCTGGCCAACGGCCAGCAGTGCCAGACGATCACCGGCACCGGCGGCACCCTGGGCGGCAAGAACGAGGCCTACGGATGCCCAAGCGGCGGCGTGTACGGCCAGCCAGACACGAGCGGTGCGACGTGGATGGTCTGGTACGCGCCGAGCGGTGCCCCGGCGCCGGCGATGACACAGGTGAGCGTGGCCAAGGCGTACACGTAATCCCGTGCGACGATGAGGTATGCGCATCGCGGACGTAACCTCGACGGAGTTCTACGGCGGCACGGCGGCCCGGCCGCTGGCGATCGTCCGGGTGACCCTTTCAGGCGACTCCGTGGCCCCCCAGGACACCGCCGCGGGCGTCCCGGTGACCGTCCGCGTTGAAGGTCCCGCTGTTACCACCCCGCACCCGGCCACAGCCCTCGTCCCGGCGCCCGGCGAAGTGCTGGACGTCGAGGTGGGTGTCGAGGTGGCGGCGCCGCACGGCCCGGGTGGCCCGCTGCAGGTCACGGTCATCGCTGAGGCAGCCGACCCCGCCGCTGGCGGGAGCCCGGCGGAGCGGGCGGCCACGATCACGATCGCCGAGCCAGGCTGGACGATGTGGATGGTGAGCCACTTCCACTACGACCCGGTGTGGTGGAGCACTCAGGGTCAGTTCACCGAGAGCAGGATCTTCCTGCCCGACCCCGACGGCAGCGTGCCGGACTCGCGGACCGCTTTCGAGCTGGTCAGGCTGCATCTTGACGAGGCCAGGCGGGACCCCGACTACAAGTTCGTGCTGGCCGAGATCGACTACCTCAAGCCGCACTTCGACGCGCATCCCGAAGACCGCGAGGACCTGCTGGCGTTCATCAAAGCGGGCCGGGTCGAGATCGTCGGCGGCAGCTACAACGAGCCGAACACCAACCTGACCAGCGCCGAGTCCACGATCCGGAACGCTGTCTACGGGCTGGCGTATCAACGGGAGGTGCTCGGCGCCGACCCATCGGCGGCCTGGATGCTGGACGCGTTCGGGTTCGACCCGTCGTACCCGGGCCTGATGGCGGCCGCTGGGCTGTCCGAGTCGGCGTGGGCCAGGGGCCCGTTCCACCAGTGGGGCCCGAACCGCACCGTGGGCGATAACCGGCGGATGCAGTTCCCGTCAGAGTTCGAGTGGGTCTCACCGTCCGGCGATGGCCTGCTCACCAGCTACATGGCCAACCATTACGGGGCCGGCTGGGTTACCCACCAGGCCGGCAGCCTGGAGCGGGCCGAGCAGGTGGCCCTGGAGCAGTTCCGCCAGCTTGCCCCGGTGGCCGCGACCCGCAACGTGCTGCTGCCGGTCGGCGCCGACCACGTCATCCCGTCCCGCTGGGTGACAGCGATCCACCGGGACTGGAACGCCCGCTACGTCTGGCCGCGTTTCGTCACAGCCACGCCGTCGGAGTTCTTCGGCGCTGTGCGCAAGGACGCGGCCGAACGCGACGTCTGGATCACGCCGCAGACCAGGGACATGAACCCGGTCTACACCGGCAAGGACGTGTCCTACATCGACACCAAGCAGGCTCAGCGGGCGGCCGAGAACGCTGTCGAGGACGGCGAGCGGCTCGGCACCCTGGCCTGGCTGGCCGGGGCGCCGTACCCGGTAGCCTCGCTGGACAAGGCCTGGCGCGAGCTAGTGTTCGGCGCTCACCACGACGCGATCACCGGCACCGAGTCCGACCAGGTCTACCTGGATCTGCTGGCGGGCTGGCGGGAGGCATGGGAGCGCGGCGACGCAGCCCGCCGTGATGCGGCCGCCTACCTGGCCGGCCTCGCCGACACGGCCGCGCTTCAGGGGGTGGACGAACGGCCGGCCAGCGCGCCGTCGCTGCCAGACGAGCGCGCGATTGTGGCGTTCAACACGCTTTCGCTGCCCCGGTCCGGTCTGGCCACGGCCACTGTGGACTTCCCCGAGCCTGGTGTCAGGCAGGCCCTGGTTCTGGATGGTGACGGCACGGTCGTGCCGGCCCTGGCCGACGCCGCCAGCAGGCACCCCGACGGAACCCTGGCCAGCGTCACGCTGACCTTCATCACCGGCCAGGTCCCTGGCCTCGGCTACAAATCGTTCCTGGTCACGCCGCAGCCGACGGGTGCTCTCGGCGGGTGGGAACCCGCCGAGAGCCCTGTCATAGAGAACACCGTCATCGAGAACGAGGCGTTCCTGGTCGCGGCCGACCCCGCCCGGGGCGGCACGATCACCAGGATCCTGGACAAGCGCTCGGGCACCGAGCTGCTGGCGGGCCCGGGCAACGAGCTTGTGATCCAGGATGAGTACCCAGGGCACCCGCGCTGGGGCGAGGGCCCGGCCGGGCTGCCCGCGCCGGTGCGGGCGGAGCGCTCCCCCATCGGCTCTCGCCTGGTCGCCACGTTCGAGCTGGATGGCCTCCGGGTCACCCAGGAGACACTGCTGCTGGACGGGGCCGGCCGGGTCGAGTTCCGCACCCACGTCGACGGCTCGATCGGGCAGGACCGGCTGCTGCGGGTGCGCTTCCCAGCCCGGGTGCCGGGCGGGCTGCCGGTTTACCAGACCGCCCTGGCCGTGATCGGGCGGCCGCCCGGCTCCGCTGACACCGACGTCGCCGAGCACGAGTTCACGCTCGACAACCCCGCGCTGGAGTGGTTCGGCGTCGGCTCCACAGCCCGGGTCGCTCTGCCCGGTGGCGGCGAGCGGAGAACGCACGCGATCGGCGTCGCCGAGGTGATCACACCAGAGATTCTGGACGGTTCCCGCCAGCCAGTCCGCGACGTGATGGTCGCCTTGGCCCGGGCCGGGGTCACCGCGACCTGCTCGCGGCCGGGCGGCCCTCGCTACGGCGCGATCGACGTGGACTCCAACCTGCCGGACGTCCGGATCGCGCTCGGCGGCCTGGCGCAGAACCCGTTCACCGCCAAGGTCCTGGCGGCGGCGGGCCCGGCAGCCACTGCCGCACTGGACCAGCTGCTGGCCTCAGGCAGCCCGGCCAGGCTCTGGGTGCCTGCTACCAGGGCACTGGAAGAGGCGTTCGCGCCCGGCGCCGACCTGCGCGGCCCCCGCGACCTCCCGGTGCTGATCGTGGCGGGCGCCGATCTCCCCGGGGCAATCGAGGCGCTCGCGGCCGACCTCGCCGACGCCGAGATCGAGGCCACAGCGGTACTGGAGACCGAGGACGCAGCGGACCGCGACGACCTGGCCGGCCACTCGGTAGCGCTGCTGAACCGGGGCACGCCCGGCGGCCTGGTCAGCCCGGACGGGACGCTCAGCATCTCGCTGATGCGCTCGTGCAGCGCCTGGCCGTGCGGGGTGTGGATCGACGGTGACCGGCGGGCGACGCCGGACGGCAGCAGCTTCGCCTGGCAGCACTGGAGCCACACGTTCGAGTACGCGCTGGCTGCCGGGCCTGGTGACTGGCGCAGCGCCGGGTTCGCGGCCGCTGGCCAGGACTACAACCGCGACCTGCTGACTTGCGTGACCGGGCTGCATGACGGCCTGCTGCCGGCCACGGCGAGCCTGGCCGTCGCTGAGCCGGCCAGCGCCCTGATCTGCGCGCTGAAGCCGCACGGCAACCCGCTGGACCCGGGGGGTCAGCCAAGCCCGGGTGACGGGGTGACCGTGCGGCTGCGTGACACCTCAGGCGGCACGGCAGTCACGCTTGTGTCGGTGGGCCTGTGGCCCGGCATCGCCGCCGCGTCCGGCGCCAGCCTGACTGAGGAGCCCAGCGGCCCGCCGCTGCCCGTGGAGGCCGGCGCGGCCAAAGCCGACCTGCCGCCCGCCGGCACGGTCACGATCGTGCTCACGCCCGACGGAGTGGCCGCCGAGCCCGTGGCCCCCGGCGACCTGGCCGAGCCCGTTCAGCCGGTGTTCACCCGCTACTGGCTGCACGGCAAGGGTCCGGCCCCGGCCGGGAACCTGCCGGTCGCCGTGCACCTCTCGCCCGCCCGCACAGCCCTGACCGGCCCGGGCTCATCAGCGGCTCTGCGGCTGACCGTGGCCTGCGGCCCGGCGCCCGCGTCGGGAACGGTGCGGCTGGACGGCGGCGGCCTCGCGCTGGACCCAGCCGGGCCGCTTGAGTATGACCTGGGTCCGCGTGGCCACGCTGGATGGGACCTGACGGCCGCTGCCGGTCCGGGAACGCAAGAGCAGCCGGGGACTGGGCCCGGGCGGTACTTCGTGACGGCCCGGACAGCCGGGGATGACGGGCAGGTCTTCGAGGACGCCGTGCTGGTCAGCGTCGGTGAGCCGCCGCCGCCCGAGCTGGACCTGCCGCTCGACGAACTCATCCCGCTGTACCAGGCCGACACCGAAGCGCTCGCGGCCGAAGTGGACACCGAGCTGCTCACCCACGAGCTGGTGCTGCGGCCCGGCGAGGCCGGCGAGATCACGGCGACGCTGCGCAACGGGACCGCGTCGCAGATCCGCGGCGAGGCACAGCTGGTGTCGCCGTTCGGCAGCTGGGCGGGCGGCCAGCCGTGGACCCAGGCCTTCGCCGCCGACGCTGGCGCGCAGATCACGCTGACGTTCAGGGTGACGCGGCCGGCTGGGGCGCGCAGCGGGCAGCACTGGTGGACCCTGGTGAAGGTGATGTATTTCGGGCGAGTGCGGTACACCGGCCCGGTGGCAGTCAAGATCACCGCTGAATGACGGCCGTGACTATCGGCGGTAACGGAGAGTTTCGGTGGCATGCCCGGAAATGCCCACTGCACGCTTTGCGGCGGAAACGCCGGCTAAGTGAGAAACTGGCGATGAGCAGCGCAACGACCTCCCCTTTAGGACCATGACCTCCCAGACCGTCATCAGCGATGGCAACCTGCCAGCGGAGCCGAACAGCTTTATCGGCCGCCAGCGTGACCTGGAAGAGCTTGGCAGGCTGCTCGGCGACGTCCGCGCGCTGAC
>Ga0335073_10007552_pt1 | contig 15254 bp, 15 predicted proteins | sample Lox_Sample_22_FD_207093 | JGI IMG/M metagenome (GOLD analysis project Ga0335073, IMG submission 207093) | Soil microbial communities from Loxahatchee National Wildlife Refuge, Florida, United States - Lox_Sample_2.2 | ecosystem: Environmental > Terrestrial > Soil > Wetlands | place: USA... | reverse complement strand
TCTCCGATCACTCGGATGGATTCAACTAGTGTTACGAGTGAAGGAAGTGTTACCCCTGAAGATGAACCTCAAACGAAGTTTTTTGACGTTGAAAAGCCTGTTCTATTCAGAGGGCAACTCATTTGAAGTTTTCGGTATTCATATGGCTGCATAGTCACATAGAATAACTTAATCAATGTTATAGATTGAATTTTATTCGCGTTGATAGAAATGGTGTTGTGCCGTGCCCGGCACCAGACACCACATCTACATTGTTCAATTCTGAGTACAACTCTATTCCCCCCTTCTAAACAGGCGATATGCCTTTCGATGAAAACCCTCTATTTCCGCAATGCAGAGATGCTATGAAACTATCTACCTACACAAACCATGACGATGAGATATACATTTAAACCTGCAATGAAGCCCCAGATTGCCCAACCCACAATGGTTATCACCCACCCACTTGCCATATTGATGTGTCTCTCCTCTTGATTCTCAGCCTCCTCATTTGAGATTTTAGTTGTATTCTTGGAGACTTTCTCTTTTTGAGATTGCACAAGAATGGTTTCCGCCGAACACTGCTCATGCACATTAACTCGCATGACCTCTTTGGACGAGGTGAGGTATATCAATGGTGCCGAGATGAAGGGTAGTAATATGCTCAATGAAACCTTCAGTTAGACAGCAACTTGGGATTCATGCCTGCGATATATTTAGAGCCAAACTGAGTCCAGATTTGCCAATGGCCGCAGCAACAATAACACAGGGTATTAATGCAATTAAACGGGTAATCCCTCTTCTCACGAATGGACGGACCTTCCAATTGAGAAATCCTTCGCATATAATTTGTCCAACGATCGTTGCCACAATGGAAGAACTCTGCCCAGAGAAGAGTAACGCCAATGCAAACACTGTCCCGGCGACCGGAGCAAGCGTTGTGGACAACAGCGTGTGTATCGTGAACAGATCTTCGCCCTTTGCATCTTCTGATCCGTATAGCGCAGCGCCAGCAACGATAAGAATGGCGGCATTGACAAACGTTGCAAACGTGGACAGAGAGATGATGAGTTCGGTGATCGAGTAGGATAAAGTTGAGCGGATCGCAGCAACTGATGGCTTCCAGTCACTTTCTTCTCCATATTGGTCCTTCTCAATTCGCTCTGGGTGATATTGGCGGTCATAGTCGCGAACTCGAGGAAGTGCGAGATGAGATCCGAGAAATATCGCATGCGGCATGATTGTTGCTCCCAATATGCCCAAGGCAGCAAAAATTCCATCTCCAGAGAAAACCACGGCTGAAGGCATAAATCCCTTCATCACTTCCTTCCCGTTAATGTTGGGAGTCTTTGCCATCTCAATGGCAAAACACATCAGAATCCCAACAACTAGAAGGGACACTCCGATTTCAAACCATCTGACCCCCCGCATGGTCGCGTATGGTCGGTAGAGAAGAAGTATCAGAAAAACATCGAACGCAGTAATGATGGTTCCAGCTATGATGTCGAGCTTGAATAGTAAATTTAAAGCGATTGCGCCCCCGATAATCTCTGCGATGTCGGCACTGATGATCGCTAGCTCGGACAAGATGTACAAACTCCATCGAATCCAACCGGGGAACTGTTCGCGACAAATTCGGGCGAAATCTTTGCCCGTCACCGTCCCGAGTTTACAGGCAATGCTTGCAGGAAACATGCAAATATGTTGGATATGAGGATTACAGATAGGAGCTTGTATCGGAATTGTGCACCGGCGGACACGTCTGTCGAGTAATTTCCCGGATCCTACGATTTAGTCCAAGACTTGGACAGTTGAAACCATATATGCAATGGATACCATGATCCCCGGCCCAACGAATTTGGCATATTTGGCGAGTATATTCTTTAATCTTGTAAAATAAGACATCGTAGAACTTTGTTGAGGTTCGTGACGGTGGAACGTAGATGAGACATTTATGCATTCGATCGGAGCCGGAGACCAATTGATCTCCACACGTTGTCATGCATCTAATCGTTATGAGCTAGGTCGAAATTTCCACGTCGATGATATGAATACAGTATTAAAATATTAATTGAGTTAATAAGGAATGCACTGCTCTATAATAGACATCTAAACCCTGACTCTCCTCTCCCATTCGTAGTTCGCTGGGTGTGGAGGTAAAGCAACCAAACTCTGAAAATTAGATCAACCAACAAAATGTGGAGTTTACGGTATAATCAGGTTTCGGCACTTGCTTGTTCGCCGTCCACTTCATTTCCTTCACAAAAGTTGAAATGATTGTTCCCAACTGGATGTTGGCGAATTGTTCACCGATACATCGATGTCTCCCTGCTCCAAATGGCAAATAGGGACTGTTGCCTCCTTTCGAAACGAGCCCATATCCAAAGTCGATCTTCTCGTCCGAATCTTCAAATTTACGGTCCGCCCATCGCTCTGGGTAAAAGTCGAGCGGATTGTCCCAATGTTCGGGATCGATGGCAGACACTCCCGGCGCACACATCAGGAAATCGCCGGCGGGAAGGACGTAATTTGTCCCGGGGATTGGGAAGGGTGAGATAATTTTGCGCATGAGGGAGTGGAGTGGAGGGTGTAATCGGAGGACTTCGCGGATAACATCATTAAGGAGCGTCAAGTCTTTGAGATGGTGGTATTGAAGGGGCTCGTCTCCCACAACACGTTTCTGCTCTTCGTACAACTTTTCACTAACGGGTCAGATCCAACTTGCAAATGTATTACATGTACTCGGGTTTGGCACCGAGATGGAGCATGGTCCAAGCGGATGTGGCCATGGAGGTATGTTGTCCGGCCATCAACAATGCGATCATCATGTGAGCGACTTCTGTATCGGTAGTAGGCCTTCCATCCTTGTATTGTTGGTTCATGAGATTCCAGATCATATCGGGGGGATGATCGTCCTCCGCCATGCGTCTTCGTTGATTGATGATATCCCGATAAATACTAGCCATCTTCCTCTGTGCAAAATCTCTCTTGAAATTGGCAGGCAATGGTAAACGCGGGAACAAAAAGTTTACCGGCGTAAACCCATTATCGAGATCCTTGTATAATTTCGCGAATGATGCGTCAAAGTATTTCCGTACTTCCGGTCCTTGTAACGTTCGCGAGGCTGTAAAAATGGTGATTTGAGGAGACGTAACCATCGCATCACAGACACCACGCATTTTGTCGGCACCAAAATTGGGACTCGTGTTGAAATAGTTGGTCACTTCCTCCACGATCAATGGCACATAGGATCGGAATGCTTCTGTCGTCATGCCGTACTTGACGAATTTCTTTTGCTGCATGAGCATATGGTTGGGGCAATCGTACACGACGCCGCTTCCGAAGACCGGTGTAGTGAGTGGCGTATAGGCTTCTTCGGCAGAAACGTGGGCGAGTTTTGCATTGAGTACTAAATCGTTCCCTTTCGGTCCTAGAGCGACGTGCATTCGTCGCCCTCCAAGGATAAACGTGAAGTAGTCTCCATACTATTGTTTAGACTTGGCAAGGAAAGAAAGGCAAACCTTGGCTCGAGCGTTCATGAAGAATTTGTATGGTTCCATCCCGTAGGTGACCATACTTCCAACCCATGGGAAGAGGTGGAAGATAACAGGTGGTTTGGTGGGATCTTGTGGAAGCTGAAAAAAATAAGCAAACGCGGGCCGAGAAAAGGTGGAATACCAGTTGTACGATGATATGGTTAGCCCAGAGCACGGCGAGAATTGCGAGGGCATAATAGCCAAAAGAATGTGCTGCCCACCATTCCTTGACATTGTAGACAAGAGTACTGGCCAGCTGGGAAGGTTGATCCCAAGGGATTGAGGATATCCACGACATTCGAACTGAATGAGTCCAACGAAAACACAGACACGAAAATACTTTTTAAGGAGTGACTGATGGTAGGGACAGGAAACACGAAAAACATCTCGGGAACAGGTTTTTTGTTGGTGCGCTGGAAATTTTCACACAATGCCGGCACTCGGTGAAAATTCGCCTTCTTGCCTAAATTGGGCAACAACCCCGCCACCCCTTCCGTCTTGGCGTGGAGCCGCACAACCGTGAAAGGATGTCCACCGCTCAGCTTTTCAAAGACAGGAATTTTCTCGCCGTTATTGGCGACGAAGTATCCCCATGGCTAGAAGTCTCTTAAAGCAGGATTCTGTCACGGGACTTCTTCTTGCTGGAATTGGGCACATCAACCAGGAGCAAAAGAAAAACTTCCTAATCGTGGATACAAGTACGTACCTCCTCGAACTATTCTAAGCATAACACTGATATAGAAACGGGGGCAAGTACAATTGAAAAGACATTTGAGGATTTCACAACTAGAAAGGATGTGGCAATCTTACTGATCAATCAACATGTCCACTCATCTGCCTCAATGAAAGGACTCTCCCTGATAATAATAGATTGCTGAGAAGATACGGTATCGAGTTGATAACTATACAGCTGCCTTTCCCACCATTTTGGAGATTCCAAGCAAAGAGCATCCATATGGTACTATTCTCGCTATACAAAGGCTCATCGATAGATCCAGAGAAAGATAGTGTCTTGAAACGATTATCTCGGCTACTCGGGAACGATTGACATGCGGAAATTAATAACTCGCCATCGATGGCTTCCAAAGTCCCCACGGTAGTGGGTCACTTCCATTTTGTCGGCGCATCCTCTGGAGGATAATTCAAGTCGGGATTTGCCGTATTTGTCATTACATTCCAAACTCGTTTACAACGAGGACTCCCGAACATTCGTCGACTAGGATCATCGGACAATTTGGTCGTTAGATATCAGTATGCTTAGCATAAAGATCCGGCGTCCATTCGAATATACCTAAAGAAAAGAAATCATTAAATTCAATCCTTATATCTTCCCATTTCATGATCCGAACATTTAATAAAATGCTATAACTTTAATGTGGAAGAGAGCGGGAAAAGCCATAGCTTTCGTCAGCCAAGCCCGCTGCCAAAATTTCCGGGCCGCTTGGCATTCGGATTTTATTCAAGCCAGAGTGCCGCTTTGCGGCCCATTTCACCTCCGATCAAAACTCCACGCGTCCACCATGGACACCAGAGGGGCAAAGCCAGTCCAAAGAGTTACGAGAACTCGAACCGGTATTTTACTCGGTTTATTTACTACTCACACTGCTCTTTAGGCTGCTTCACTTGTCGAAAACGACGAATCAAGGTACGTATTATAAATATCATTAATCGCTACAGAAACTAACCCAAAGTGCGACGAGCGAAAACCGATATGTTTTCGATGCGAGAAAAGTTACCGGAAGTGCTCTTTCCCGCAGTCTCCGGTATTCACAGAGAAAAGCCAGTTGGAAAGCCCTGGTGGGTCGAAGGGTCTCATGTCCGAGTCCCTTGTATGTCATGACACGGACTCCACAGCCACGGAAATAAACACAAAACCCGGAGAACGGGTATTGGAAGATGAGGTGTCCGACCAGGGGCAAATCGTCAAGTTCAGCCCTACCCCTTCTCAAATGCATGGGGACGTATCTTCCGAGAGCACGATCTTCGAAATCAATGCCGACTTACCGTTCCTATCGCCAAACAGTGATGGAACGACGCTCTCCCCTTTCGACCAAACTTACCTGTTCGATACATCCGGTACCGGCTCTCCAGACCGTAGCTGTTTCCGCCCAGCGTCACCATTAAGCACCGCAAAGTTCATTTCTCAATTTCCAGGCCAGCCGGTGCCGCTTTCCTCTCCCGACTATCTCCAATTTCATCGAGAACGTATAATAGCGGCTCACTATTTCTGGCACTACGACTACCACGAGTTTTGCACGAAAACCATACTCCAATTAGCCGAGAACTCCGTCACTCTACACCATGCTGTCGTTGCGTTCTCGGCGCTAATATACTCTGTAAAATTCAATTATGCACCCGCAAGAGACTATGCTCTTGCATATTATCACTGGGCGTTGAAGTCGTTTCAGGTTCTACTCCCGGGTATCGTCATGGGTCCATCGGAGCAGTATGTCACCGCACTCGCCACAGCGTTGCAACTGGCTGCGTTTGATGTAAATTCTCCCAACTTTTACTCCGTCTAAAAGTGCAGCGCTTTTTAGCCGATAGTATAAAATGTTACCGACATTTAAAAGGCGCCGCGCAGATTATGCAACAGTGTTCGAATCCTATAACTCAATCTTCTACTGTCCTTGGACGGTCGCTACTTCAGTGGTACCTGCATCTCGAGGACAACTGTACCCTCGCCCTGGCCTGCAAACCTCAACTCTCCTCCGAATGGCGACAGGCTGATCTTCGAACCCGACGAAAACTCGCAGAACAAGATTATCCTCGGTTGTCCATGGAACAGCGTAGCGCACGGTTACTCGACGACCTATGGTCAGAACTCTGGGCCCTTGGCCCATGTCTTGCCGTCGTCTTTTCCAAACTCACTCAACTCAAGAAACTCCAAGATCTAGAACGACAGTTGCTGCTTGATCAACTGGGTTCCAAATTGATCGATTTCCAAAATGAGATGGACAAGTTTGAAGAATCGCCTCTTGTCCGGGAAATTCTCGAATTGGCGGATGTGTCGTCAAATCTGTCGTCGGATTCGTCTCACATCGGATGTTGTCCACCGTTTCCCACCGAGTCCGCCGGCCCGATTCACAAATTCCGGTTTCCGCCTGCAGGACACTTCAAAATGACCGTGCTCTGTTTTCGACTTTACATGCCAACGCTTTTATTCGCGCCTCTTCGGGACGCCGGTCTCCCAACCACAGGATTCAAACTCGATACCGAGGTCTTTGATGCCGCAGAGATGTGTAGAACATATGCCGGGATAGAAGCTTCATTTGGAGACAACATGGATTTGATGTTGCCGTCATTGTACGCTCTCGTTATGGCGGGTTTTTCATGTCCTCGATATTTGCGGAGGTGGTTGTGGTGTAAGTTGGCACATTTAGAGCCTTTGGGCCGCAATTATATTGAGCCGATCAAGGAGCCTCTGTCAGTGATATGGGGCAGACCTGAGCTCAAAGAACAGGGGATAGGATTTGGGAGGGAGCGACCGGAAGCTGTTGGAAAAATTGTGTGTTACGATGACATTGATTTGGCTGCGCAGATGGCGTATATGAGTCTGCAAGAGGGATCATCTCAAGACTGAAATTAATTGGGGAGTTAGGAACACCACTCATGGCGATTTACATTAATATCTCAATAGCATAATATTACTACACTCCCTCGATCCATTTTTGCAATTACTTCGTGGATTGGTCTATCCTCTCCCCAAAGCCACTAAACGGCCGACCTATGGCGTACCTAACTCTATTTCCCAAGGCCATCTCTGATAATACAATCTAGTCCGCTCTTGCGGCCAATGAATATTATCTCGTCCGTCGACCGATGCGAAACATGCATAAAATGCCATAATCGTGTATAATTCCAGATATTATCGGCAAAAAGTTGAAGTTCTTCGATACTTCCATAATGAAATGATCCCCGAGGCAAAACCCCCAGCGGACCCACCCCTGCCCCCGCATTGGTCGGATATTTAAATCTTTAAGGAGAGCAAAAAAATTCTTGCAGGCACACACCAAAAAGTTACCGACACAAACTAATTGAAGCGAGTTCAAACACTTATCCTGCGTTCCAATCCATTTCCAATCCACTGCAATTCCTAATACACAACCTTCTTTCTCACGCTGGTCAATTCTCTTCCACACGCATCCTCGGATGCAATATGTGCGGAAGATACTAATACAGCGGATAGCGACTCGGCAGGGAAATTCTTTCAGCGGCGATTTTATATACACATCTTCGCCGCTCTACGAGCCCTGCCACATTTTACATTCAATGCAGACTTGTATACCATTAATCATAATTGATTCTTTAAAGTAAATGTTGAATTATTCAGACGTCAACTCGATTGTAGAAAATTCCTGATCTTTGAGGGGCATGGGCGGCGGATTCGGCCCCACGCCCCCCGTCCAATCCCCTTGTCCGACGCTAAATTGTCCACGCATTTCACCCCTCCACGCCCCCCCTCTTTTTCCCATGGAGAGGGGGCACCCACACCCGACTCCGGCTCTCCCCAGGAATTTTTGCCACTCCCGCAAGAAAACTCTGCCGAGCGGGGAAATTGTTCTCTAACCCTCTCTTGCCTCGATCAAAAGGACCTTCACTCGAATTTGAGGAGGCATATCGTTATCGCGATGTCGGCGGCGCCTCTGAGAACCGAGTTGTTAGCTAAACCGCCATCGAAACTGAAAATGGTGGAGTGTAAAGCAATCTTAGGATGTAAAGAGTCTGAGTGGATTGAAATCGGTTCTGCTGTACTGACCTTATCAACCTCACGCAGGTTTGTTGACAAGGCAGTTACTGGAGATCACGAAAGAGTTTGAGCTCTTGTCGATATCATGGTCAGATCAGAAATATGAACAGGCCGCCTCTGCGGCACTACAACGCATCCCAGTTCTAAACTCTTACCTTTCGAAACTCGAGAAAGACGACCGATACCGGTACGAACTAGTTAAACGAATGATTACTGTCAAAGCCAAGAAACAGACCGAACTCGCCACGAAAAGACGACATCGTTCCGAGGGCAATACAGACAATGGTGCCAGGCACCATACCTCACGACCGGAAGATGACTCGGGATCGCAGTCACCACAGGAATCGTTTTCCCCAAATCCAAGTGCCAATTCAAGATTCGGGTACGAATATAGAACAGCGGAACACCCTGTCCCTAAACCCTATCAAGTGGGTCGTCCAAGTTTACCGTTGTCGCCACAATCAGGGCACGTAGTTGGAAGCGATATCTCGGATATATACTATGCTCAGACAAAACGTATCCAACTGTTTGCACTTTCTGTTGCTGACTGGGTAGAATTTATTGCAAGAGTAAGGGATTTGCAGGAGGCCAAAGATGCGCAAATACGGCAGAAAGATGGACTCATTTACAAATTGCAAAGCAAAGTCATCGAGCTGGAGAATGAATTGGACAGATATCGACGCTCAGACGCAAATCGGAATGGTGTGGAGAGTCCGCGGCGGGCGTACAGAAGGTAGTGACATCTTACCAAGTTGAGAGAATTCGTGATACAGATAACAAAGGCGAATGTACTTTTAATGTAGATTTACATGCCTCTAGTCTCTATAATATGAAGACCTAAAGCGTCTAAATTTGCCGCTCCGCATCCCCGCATCCCCATATCCCCCGTTCCGATGATTCTGGCCTGACTTTGAATTTTTGTGTTGATCGATGATCATATTCGAGAACGCGACATGATTTTGCCCGCAAGCGCACAAATTCTGTTACATTCGAGCATATTGATATGGACATCGTATTATCTTGTCATTAATCCTTCAACGATCTTGGAATCAACAATCGTCGTCTTAATAGGTCACGCAGTGCAATTGGTGAGCATCTTTTCGCAGGTGTTTTGCTGATTTTAGCCCAAATTTTCGACTTCGCGTTTCGCGGAGCAAGGTCTGGCGTTTGCAGGACTGACTCTGTTATATCTTGCCCTTGTGGACCTGCTTCCTCTGTTCCGAAGAGATTGGACGTATTACAATGCTACGAGTATTATCCCTATTTTCCGAAGCTGAGAACCAAAGCACCGTTGCGGGTAGCTTTGACTTTTGTGTTGCTCACGGTATCGTATTTACACACATCACCAAATATTGGAAATGATTTGACGTTCACGGCGCTATTCTGTGAGCTGATATTTGGATTCTGGTTGTATGCGACTCTGCGGTCGGTAGCTACGGGTGGTCGAGCGCCAATTTATGACGGTTGAATTACGTCTACCTACACTATGTCTCCTATCCTATTTTGACTATTTCATTTGGCTATCTAACTACTGCTCTTCTTCTTCCTCCTCCTCCTCTTCCTCCTCATCAAAGAGACTCCAATCGACTATCTCGAAATTCGCAATGATGTGTTTCAACGTATTCTCTGCCTCACTCACTCCCGGGGCCCCGTCAATCCATGCTAATATATCTTTAACATCCTCCTTATGGATAGCATCCACTTCTTCCTGTTTCTTAACTGGATAGTTGATACTAATCACCAAGTCTGTCTCCTTCTCCTTCAATCTAAAAACCGCCAAGAAGATAATGACGTACTGTGCGAGTCCACCCTCTGATCCTCCTGCTGAACCGCGATAGTGTCCTTTGACTACCCGTTGATAGCCCGCTAGTGTCCAGCAGGGTATTGAAGGTAGCTTGCTGTGATCAGAGTCATCTAGGCTCCGAGTTGAGAAGATGCGAGAGTCGTCGGTATCGTCTTCGTCCACCTCATTATCAGCAGCAAGAGCATCGAAATGAAATTCCGCGGCTGAAGCGTCGGGTGCCGGGACTTGTTCCAGGACGTCGAATATAATAGATGTGTCGTCAATGTTAGAAACAAAGACTTCTTGGTTGTCTGGTACGGTTCGGAAGTTTCTAAGACTTAGTGTGACTCAGCGACAAGGGGATTACGATGCGTCAAGAAAGTGGTCTGGGAAGACTGTTTTGACGGCTCCTCCGAACAAAGATTTCGTTGCACTATGACCATTCATAGTTCGTCGTTCTAGGTTCTTGAGGATGGTTGTGAATGTTTGGTTTCCTGAAGTTCTATGGTGCAGTGACGGGTTTTGAATTGCAGATCAGAAGTGACATGAAATGCGAGTTCCTGCAAAATTGTCGCGTGAAGATCAGAAAGGGATCGACCATGGCAAACCTTGATGACGACGACCTTGTCCTCTCCTCGTCAACACAAGCTGCGCTGGCTGAATTTTTGGCAGAACAACAGGCAAAAGACTCTCAAGTACGTTCTTCGAGTCAAAGCGAAGAGGACATCTCGATAGACTCCTTCCCTGAGGATTGGCAAGTTGCAGCCCAGCTACTCCGGGGCTAAAGTCCAGTTGTCGCAATTCTGGTACGATGATAAAACCGCAGATACTCTTGCAAAGGAACTCCTGTATGATACAAGAGAGAGTTCTGTCATCGCTATAATCAGTGCTCCAAGCGTATACGCTAAAATACGGGTAAACACCCTGTTTACCCTGAAACTGAGATCAAGCAAATCTCCCCACGGCCAAAAGTTTATCTTTTCGAGTACGATTCCAGATTCGAACGACTAGTTACAAAACCTGACGGGTTTATAAATTACGACTATAACAATCCACTGCGAATACCAGCCGCATTGCGCGGGAAAGTCGATCGGGTACTGGCTGATCCTCCGTTTCTCAGTGACGAATGTCTTACACGGACGGCGATGTCGGTACGGACTCTGCTAAAGAAAGATGGCGGAAGGACTATGGTGTGCACTGGACAGAAAATGGAGGATTTGGTTCCCAAATTGTTTCCCGGTGTGCGAAAAGTCGATTTTGAGCCGAAACATAAAGGCGGGCTAGCAAACGCATTCGCATGTTTCATGGACTGGAACGGAAGGGATATCTAGAGGCACTTGCAAGGCAGTATATACAAGCACTCTTTATTCAAGAAGTGTCGAAGTTATACGCTATGCCATCGTGGTATACTATGCTACAGAAGGATCTTTAATGAAAATGTACTCTCGGGTACTTTCTCCGAATTTCACCATGTCTTCCGTGCGAATCTCAAAATACCGCCGTGATTCGATTTTCTCGCCATTCAACTCCGTTCCGTTAGTAGAATCCAAGTCGATGATATAAGGTCTAACGTTAGTTTCAACAGCATAACAAGGGAAGTACTTGATTGGTTTGTCCACGTCACCGTATTCGTTCTTGACATTGACCTGACGAAACTGTATTACCGCATGCTGACTTGAGCAGGAAGTATGGTCGACAGGTATATCAGCAACGATCCTGTCCCGTCCAACAAGATACGAAGATTGTCTATCCAAATTCAACACATCGATTTCCTTGCCATTTTTAAAGACGTATATTCTCCATCCTTTGCATTTCCTCGCTTCCGAAGGCTCATGATACTTCATCACAACTCCGTGTTTCGTGTTTGTTGCGGCGGCCAGTAGTCCACTTAGCCCATAATTTGGCTTTTGCTTCTCCTTGGGAGGGGATTTTGGACGAGGATTCGCACGGTCGTAAGCCACGTCGTGTTGATGGGATCCCCATGCGTCAGGAGACCGGGACCGACGTCTTCGAGGAGACCGAGAACGGTCTCTGCGGGGCGACCGAGAACGATCTCTGCGAGGCATTATTGCTCCAGGCAGGCTTTCGTTGCTATGGCCAACTCGCAACGGGAGTTGTATCGCAAAGCACTTAAATTCCGAGCTCTGGACAAAGTGCAGGCTGCGTTGAAGATCCTAAGTCTAAGACCTAAAAAGTCTTCAACCGTGTGCGCATAAATAATTTATTTCTCTCGCTGATCTAACAGCTTCAGAAAGCTGCATAACGGGTTAAAATAACCTAGACACTGTGATCCCTCTCGAAAATACTAATAATAATACCCTAAGATCTAGTGCGAGTGAAATCTCGCAACATCTCAAAGACTTCATCCTTCCTCCGTTCATTTTCCCTTCATTCCGGACGTCTGATTGAGAGATCATTAGTATCCTTTTTTGTTCCCGGATCCAGCATGGATTGTCCGATTCGACTCATTGCGGATGAATCGGATTGACAAAGTTAGATTCGACCCATCCGTTGGCGATATTTCGTAATAACATCTTTCCTCTCGGATTCGAGAATATCTTTCCTCGCGGCAGACAACGAATTTGGCAAAGAAGATTTCTTGCCGCTCTTAGGCACCGATAACGTCGGTGGAGCCTGTACCGGCTGATTGAAGGGAACGTCTTTGACAAGGTGCGCATATGGATCAGGAGAGATGCTCCGTTTCTTCTTGCCTCGCCGTCTAGAGTCATTACCTCGAAATAGACAAAATCGGACCTTTTCTTCTTCCCCAGACTCCCTTCTTCGTCATCTAAGAGGGGTTTCACTTTCTTCTTTTTTGGCCGCACTTCTCGATTCATTCCTCCCATTCGAACGGGTATTTCCTTATCAACGCGCCTCAAATTAGTTCTCCTGTAATTTAGGTCAAATACTGTTGAAACTCTCTCATAGACTCTCCAGGCTGTATTTTCAGACTGCTTTCATTCTTTTTAGGGTCCAGTCTTCCTTCCGCGACGAGTTCTTTGCGACTCTTTTTCTTGACCAATCGAAGAAAACTCTTCGGGGTGTCATCATCCCCGGTCTTACTTTTTGCAGCTGCAGACGGAGGGTTCTCATAGTAACTATCGAGTCAGCGAAGATAATGAAACAGCGTACTCCTCGGCTGCACGCTCTGAATTGCGCCGAAAAGCCTTCTTCTTCTTGTGTGGCATGCAACACACCCCGAGTAAACAGTTTTTGGAAGAAAAATTCCGGGATGATCACTTGGCGGACGAAAGCCATGTCGGACGCCGCCGATCGTACGACATTTAATCCATTTAATCCCCAGCCTCGTGTCAGTCAATCCTCGACACAAAGCAATGACAGAAGTCCGTTTCGATGAGTCGCTACTTTCCGGCCTGGAAGGAAAGGTCGCTATCATCACAGGTCGATCGTGTTCATTCTGTTTCATGTCTGACGAACAGGCGGTGCAAGTGGGATAGGACGAGCAACCGTAGAACTGTTTCATCGACACGGCGCCTACGTTGTGTTCGGCGACGTCAACGACGATGAAGGAATACAATTTGAAAAGACACTGGGAACGTATATCCAACTCACATTCGGGCTTTTTCTAAGCTTAGCCGATGTGTGTATATCCGAACCGACGTCCAATCGTGGTCGTCCTTGTTGACTTTGTTTGAAACAACCATGAATGCCTGTCGACAAATCGATATCGTCGTCGCCAATGCGGGTCTACAAACAACTTCTTTTTGGATCGATACGTTGGACGGCAACGGATACCTACAGGAACCGGACTGGAGAGTTATAGACACAAATCTCAAGGGAATCATGGCTACCGTAAAGCTTGCACTACATTACTTCCAAAAGAACATGGTCCCAGGTGGTAAATGTGTTATTGTTGGAAGTCCGGATGGATACCTGCGAGGCTCAAAGAGGAGTGGGCCCAATGCAGAATACGTCGCCACTGAACATGGAGTAGACCCCAATTTTGCTACGTCCCAGCTAATCCAGATTATCGGGTTCCTTCGAGCTTCATCCCATGTTTTCCCGTCACATAAATCGCAAATATCCGCCATAGCACCGTGGCTCACAAGAACTACTTTCACATCTCCCGATCTCCTCTCTTCCTGGCAAAAGAATAACCTTCCACTGAATACACCGGAAGACGTTGCCAAGGCTATCACCGTCGCCGTCTGCAAGAAGATGAATGGAAAATGTCTATTCGTGGCAGGTGGAGCTTTCGTGGAAATTGAAGAAGGACTTGAAGATGGGGTACAGGAATGGTTGGGGGCAAAAGCTGGAAAGGAATGGAAACGAGGGATAAATTTGCTGAATTCGATGGATTTTACAGGCACATCTTTTCTTGTGGACTCCCAGGGGTCGAGCGCAGAGTAATCTTACCCACACATATTCGAGAACATTTAAGTATGCTCTGTACGTACCTAACTTTATAATAATGGATGGATAATGTGTATCCCGCCTTTGATTCGTCACGACTGTAGAAATGAAGAAAGGTGTATCAAGGGAGCCGTGAACCACATGGATTTCCTCGATTCAGCCATGAGACTCTCGTTTGCATTTTAATGTACGTTTTGGTATCAAGCTTGACATTATCCTCAAGGAAATGCAATGAGATCCCACGCAATTAAGCTAAGCCGGGAAGTGAAAATTTATTCCCGCAGGTTATGCGTGGGTGTTCTGCTGAGGCGAAATTTTTCATCAACGACGATCGTTCTCCAAATTCACAACTTCTTCATACATCTAAAGGTCTGGAATTGAAAAACAAGTGAATGTATAGTCGCGGCAGTCAAAGAGGCGCCCCCCGTGGGGGTGGCCGGGGGGGTGGTCGAGGGTAATTGACGCTCCACTGGATTGCCATTAATCATTTAGAGGAGGAAGAGATTTTAGCGGTGGAAGAGGAGGCAGAGGAGGCGGTAGCTTTGGTGGGGGAAGAGGAAGAGGAGGTGATCGTGGTGGTGTTGGAAGACCTGGACGGGCTGGAAGAGGCGCAGGACGTGGAGGTGGCCGTGGGGGCAGGGGCGGAGCTAGAGGTGGTGCAAAAGTCATGATTGAACCGCATCGACATGCTGGTATCTCTAAGCCAAGAGTCGCTGCAGACAGCTAAGTTTCAGGTGTTTTTGTTGCGCGAGGGAAAGAAGATCTCCTTGTCACCAAAAATCTCGTGCCTGGCGAATCGGTCTACAGTGAGAAACGAATTGCAGTTGAGGGA